>Ga0265798_10003187_pt1 | contig 23509 bp, 19 predicted proteins | sample P3T30metagenome_FD_192430 | JGI IMG/M metagenome (GOLD analysis project Ga0265798, IMG submission 192430) | Plant litter microbial communities from East Loma Ridge, Irvine, California - P3 T30 | ecosystem: Environmental > Terrestrial > Plant litter > Unclassified | place: USA: California... | reverse complement strand
GCAAAAAAGATATTCAGATCAGGGTGAAAAATAACAGCCTTAAGCGTTTTTTCTACCTCATCTTTTTGCGAATGGACAATAAGCCCATTCTCTATGGCTTTCATTATTGCAATAGGAATATCGTTCTCTGTCTTGATGAACGATAAAATTTCGTGGGTTACATTACCAAACTCTATAGCCTGCAACTGGGTACTGCCCCACATAAGCGACTCCCGCTGGGCAATTTTAACCGATCTTGGATTAAAATGCTCTTTTACCACCTTAATTGTATGCTGCCCACCCGCATGCGCTTCGGGTTTAGAAAGGCGTGTGGCGTTGCCAAACTCATATTCGGTAACCGTATTATCAAATACATGCTTTTGCATCAAGAACTTTATAAAATAACTCGACATATTGTTTGTCAGTTCTCCCCTTGATGTAAAATTGCGATTAGATATTATATAAAGCTGCTCTTCGGCACGGGTAAGTGCAACATATAAGATATTGATGTTATCCAGCAATTCTTCCTGAGTCTTTATAAAGTAGATCTCGGCAGCCTTTTCGCCGTATTCGGCCACAGCCTTACTGCTGTCTATCAGGGCTTTTTGAAATTCGAAGGTATCATCATCCAGTTCCAGCCACAGTTTGTCGCGGCGGGAGCGGGCGTAATCTTCCTCGGCAAACGGAAAGATAACCACTGGAAACTCAAGTCCTTTACTTTTATGTATGGTCATTATCCTTACTGCATCGTTACCTTCCGGCGATGGTATGCTAAATTTCGACCCGTTATTATCCCAATACTCTAAAAAGTCGGATATGCCGCTTTGCGTACGGATATCGCGTTCTAAAACCAGGTCTAAAAAATACTGCACATAACTCTGGTTACTCTTAGCTTTTATAAAAGCATCTATAATAGTTTCAACCGCCTCGTAAAGCGATTTTTTACGGCAGTTTTTAAACGATATGTGTATATTGTAGTTGCTCAGCCATTTTTCGAGTGCCTCTTCATCGGGTTGTTGCATGCCCTGGGCAATAAAATCGTGTATGCCGGCTTCGGTTTGTGTATTGGCAGCAAAATATAAAAAGTGCGCCTTAGCCTCTACATTTTCGTTACTTTTTAAGTAGCGCAGCAGGTTGATGATAAGTTTAACCTCGGTAGCATTTTCTATCAATAAGGTTTCCGACGATAAAATAGGCACAGCATTCTCTGTAAGGTAATTGGCGAGCAATATGCCCGGCTGCCTTTTTCGCGTTAGCAATACAATATCTTTATACTGAAAGCCCTGCGCCTGCGCTTTACGAATGGCGGCAAGCGTAGCAGCAAGGTACAGGTCATTCTTATCGGTTTCCTCGTCCAGCTCCTGCTGAATTTCGGGCAGGAACGATATGTTTACGTAGCCACCCAACTTAGGATTAATTTCCTGAATACTGGCAGCATACATTGCGCTGTAATCTACATTTTCAAATTGACCGGATAAAAATGAAAAGAAGTCGTTGTTGAAACCTATGACCTCGCTGTAACTTCTGTAATTGGTACCTAATGGTATCGTTTCCCTGCTTGGATTGCTAAACGGGTTGTAGCCTTTGCCCAGTTCTATAAACTGTTCGGCCTTACCCCCCCGCCATCGGTAAATAGATTGTTTAGGGTCACCCACTATCATAAGCGATCCCGGACCTGCCAGTGGGTCTTCGCCCGCAAGGGCATTATCGATGAGCGGAATAAGGTTGTGCCACTGCATTTGCGAGGTGTCTTGAAACTCATCTATAAAAAAGTGGCGGTAGCGTTCGCCCAACCGTTCATATATAAAGGGAGCGGGCTGGTTTTGTATCTCGCGGTGAATAATCGCATTAAACTCTGATATACTAAGCACATTCTGCTCCTTTTGGATGCGCTCCAGTTCCTGTCCTATTGAATTTAACAGCGATAGTGGCGTAATATTTTTTAAGAAGGCGGTGTAAAAATTCTTTTTCTCGTAATTTTTGTACACCTTTTTAAGAAGCACCAACAGCGGGTCGAGCAGGCCTTCTATAACCAGCCTGTCCTTCGCCGTTTTATTGATCTTGATATCCTCAGGCTCATGGTATTTTTTGTGCGATGCTGTTAGCCTGCCATCACGTATGTAACCAATGTGATTGGGGAAATGCCCTGCCGAGAACGATTTTGGGTCTACGCCGCTGCCATTAAGCAGCGCGTCCATTTCTTCGGCAAGTGCCATGCATTCGGCCTCCAAAGCCGCAACCGACTCTTTTAATCTTTCTTTGATTAAGAGAAACTCTTCAATGCTTTTACCCTTAAACTGCACCAGTTCGTTACGGTTGTTTTCGTCTACTAACAGCCGCCCGGTGTCAAAAAGTTCGCGGGTAACATCCCAGCTCTTGTCGTTATCCAGTTTATCCAGTGAAAAATCTACCAGTAATGATGTAAGCACCTCATCATCTCCCGCTTTGGCTATTATGGCATCTACAGCTTCCTGCAGTAAAATATCGGTCTCCAGTGATACATCAAACGAAACCGATAAATTAAGGTCGTGAGCAAACGCACGGATTACCTTATGGGTAAAACGGTCGATAGTGCTAATATCAAACGAAGCGTAATTGTGTATAATATTCTTTATAATGGCGCGGCTCTTGTCTTTTATAGTTGCCATTGACAACCCCGTTTCCTCACGAAGTACTTTCATTAAAGATTCTGCCCTTTCGCCCGGTTCGTCTTTGCTAAAATCGGAAAGGTTGAGTATGATACGGCTCTTCATTTCCTCTACTGCTTTGTTGGTAAAGGTTATGGCAAGTATGCGGCGGTAGGCATCATCGGTTGGTGCTTCAAGCAGGATGCGCAGGTATTGTTTAACCAGGGTATATGTTTTACCCGAGCCCGCCGATGCATTGTATATAGAAAAAGCAGTTCTACTCACTTAAAATGTGCGTTTTATAGTTTGGCGTTACAAATTATAACAATTTCTTATTTTTTGTAATGCTTAAAATCTGTAAATTTGGATTAAAATTAATACTAATCTTTTAAAAATAAGATATTATGGCTTTTGAATTACCAAAACTACCTTACGCATACGACGCCCTTGAACCACATATTGATGCTAAGACGATGGAAATACATCATACTAAGCACCATAATGCCTATACTACAAACTTAAACGCTGCAATTGCAGGCACCGACCTTGAGGGCAAAACTATAGAGAATATCTTATTGAACCTTGACCTTAACAATACTGCTGTTCGTAACAACGGTGGTGGCTATTACAACCACAACCTGTTCTGGACCATACTTTCGCCTAAAGGCGGTGGTGAGCCAACGGGCGAGCTTGAAGAGGCCATAGATAAATCTTTTGGTTCTTTTGAGGAGTTTAAAGCCAAGTTTAACAAGGCTGCTACAACACGCTTTGGATCTGGATGGGCATGGTTATGCATACAGGAAGACGGCAGGCTTGAAGTTTGCTCTACAGGCAACCAGGACAACCCGTTAATGCCGGAAGTAGGCTGCAACGGTACGCCAATTCTTGGACTTGACGTTTGGGAACACGCTTATTACCTTAACTACCAAAACAGGAGGCCTGATTATATTGAGGCATTTTGGAGTGTTGTAAACTGGGCAGAAGTTGCAAGGCGTTACGCCAGCGAAAAATAGTATTTAGTACTTATAGATAAGAAAACGGGCACCAAATGGTGCCCGTTTTTATTTTACTGTGCTACCCGCAATGAGATATGAAAAATAGCATCGCCTTGGTAAACAATAGGCGCATCGTTACTGTTGATGATATAACCACTGTTAGGTGCTTTTACTTTCTGTTCAAACTTACCAAAAGGATCAGTAATACAGGCAATAATATCGCCTTTCTCTACAAATTTACCGGCGTATACCTTATTTTGAAACAGGCCGGAATGGCGTGCCCTAATCCACGTTGAGGCTTCTATATATATTGGCGGTGCATCAGGATTTCTGGCATTTTTTCGGATACTAAGCATCCCTAAGTGCTCTAAAATCCTTTTGGCGCCATGCACCCCCTCTTGTGTTACACCATCATTAATATCAAGAGATTTTCCACCTTCAAACAACAATATTTTAACTCCCAGTTTCATACATGCGTTCCTAAAAGATCCTGCTATGTTTTTAGAGTAAAGCGTAAACGGTGCATTGAAAACATCGGATAGTGCTTTAAGCTCGGGATTGTTGGGTACTACGCGTATTTGCGGCGCGTTAAAACGAGCGGCGCCACCGGCATGAAAGTCAACGCAATAATCAATATTTGGAATGATCTCTTTTACAAGATGATAGGCAAAACGGCTTGCTAAAGATCCGCTTTTACTTCCGGGGAAAACGCGGTTAAGGTCGCGCCCATCAGGAAACTCACGTGTACGGTTTACAAACCCAAAAATATTAACCACCGGTATACAAATAATCGTTCCGCGCTTGGGTTTGTTTATTTTTCGCACGATAATTTGCCTCACGATTTCCGTTCCGTTAATCTCATCGCCGTGCAAACCTGCCGAAAACAGTACCACGGGGCCGTCTATTTTAGAGCGCTCTACAATTATGGGTATTTTAAGCTTGGTCATGGTATGCAGGCGGGCAATTTCCATTTTAATGGTTTTGCTCTCGCCGGGCAATATGCTTTCTCCAAGTATAGTAATTTCTTTATGGGGCATAGGCAGTTGTTAAAGCATAAAAATAGTAATTTGCAGTAACATTAGCGTAACAAATTGGGGTATTTAAACGTTTATAGTTACCCATTTGTTTTTTAACTTTGTTAAAAGTGTATTCGGATTTATTGGTAGCTATTTAATATGTCGACCTGAAATATAAAGCAATAAAAAAACAACTCTAATACACATCTTTCTTTATGGAAATATTTAATGTTTTTGGACAAAAGAAAAGCACTACCACAATATATAAATTTAAGGAGGCAGAAAAAACTGCCTGCATTGTTTGTAGCCATGTTTTAAAAAAAGAGCGACCCATACTTTACGCTTCTCATGATGCGGAAGGCGATTGGCAATTTCTGTGCGGTGATGATGGTCATACAGAGGAAGATGCTAAAATAATTTCATTAAAAGAGATTACGCAAATTGACCCGTCTGTAAATGATTTATTTGAGATGCCTATAGCTGTAGGTGCTGAACGCAAAACAGTTGAAAATAAATGGAAGCCTTTTAAACTTTAATGTTGTTAAACTCACTATACTATTATTTCCATAAGTCTACTTATGAATAATGTTTTTTAACTTTGTTACATGCAAACTCCGCTGGAATTACAAATACAAACATTGCCGGACAGCCCGGGCGTTTACCAATATTTCGATAAAGATGAAAAGCTTCTTTACGTAGGTAAGGCCAAGAATTTAAAAAAACGGGTAATGTCTTACTTCAACAAGGTGCACGAGGTAGGCCGCACCCGTGTTATGGTACGCAAAATTGTTGCTATAAAACACATTGTTGTACCTACCGAAAGCGAGGCCTTACTACTGGAAAACAACCTTATAAAAAAATTGCAGCCACGCTACAACGTGATGCTTAAGGACGATAAAACCTACCCGTGGATATGCATTAAAAAAGAACCTTTTGCACGCATATTTTCTACGCGTACGGTAATTAAAGATGGTAGCGAGTACTTTGGTCCTTATACCAGTTTCAGGACGGTACACACACTTTTAGACCTTATAAAAGAGCTATATCCCCTACGCACCTGCAATTACGATCTTAGCCCAGCCAACATACAAAGCGGCAAATATAAAGTGTGCCTGGAGTACCATTTAGGCAACTGCAAAGGGCCCTGCGAAGGCCACGAGCCTTATGATGTGTACCAGCATCATGTAGATGCTATTCGCGAAATTTTAAAGGGCAATTTTAAGGAAAGCCTTAAAGATTTCAGGAAGCTGATGATGGAACTGGCCACCGAGATGCGTTTTGAGGAAGCACAACGCATCAAACAAAAAATAGAGGTACTGGAAAATTACCAGGCCCGCTCTACCGTGTTTAACCCGCGAATTAGCAATGTAGACGTGTTTACCATTATAAGCGATGAAACCATGGCTTACGTAAACTTTATACAGGTTTCACACGGGGCTATCATCCGCTCGCATACCATGGAGATCAAGAAAAAGCTTGACGAGCCCGATGAAGAATTGCTGGAACTTGCGGTGGTTGAATTACGCGAGCGCTTTAACCTTATGAGCAAAGAGGTTTTAGTGAATCATCCTATAGACCTTGGCGAAAAAGTGAACGTTAACGTACCTAAACTGGGCGATAAAAAACTGATACTGGACCTTAGCGAGCGTAATGCACGCTTTTACAGGATGGATCAGCTTAAGCAGGAAAAAATAGTGGACCCTGACAGGCATACCAACCGCATCATGGCACAGATGAAAAAAGACCTGCGCCTGCCCGAAGAACCCCGCCATATAGAATGTTTTGATAACTCTAACATTCAGGGTACTAATCCGGTATCGGCATGTGTAGTGTTTAAAGATGGTAAGCCAAGCAAAAAAGATTACCGTCACTTTAACATCAAAACGGTTGAAGGCCCTAACGACTTTGCCAGTATGGAGGAGGTGGTACACCGCCGCTATAAACGCCTATTGGAAGAAAACCAGCCACTGCCGCAGCTTATTATTATAGATGGTGGCAAGGGGCAGCTGTCTTCGGCCTTAAAAAGTTTAGAAGAACTCGGGCTTCGCGGAAAAATTACCATTATAGGTATCGCAAAAAGGCTGGAAGAGTTGTTTTATCCAGGCGATTCGGTACCTTTATATCTCGACAAAAAAAGTGAAACGCTAAAGATCATTCAGCACCTGCGTAACGAGGCGCACCGCTTTGGTATAACCCACCATCGCGATAAGCGCAGCAAAGGGGCGTTGCAAACATCGGTAGAAACCATACCCGGCATAGGCGAAAAAACAATGGTTACGCTCATAAAGCACTTTAAGTCGGTTAAGCGTTTAGCAGCCGCACCCGAAGAAGAAATAGCTAAAGTGATAGGCCCATCCAAAGCAAAAAAAATTACTGAGTTTTACCAGACCAAGAATCAATAAATGAAAAACCTGTTACTCCTGTTTGTGTGCATTTTACTTTTCGGAACCATGTCCGGACAGGAGAAACAAGCTGCTAAAAAGCCTAAAATAGGCGTTGTACTTAGTGGTGGTGGCGCAAAGGGCCTTGCGCATATCGGCGTGCTAAAAGTGCTCGAGGAAGCCGGCATAGAGATTTCTTATATAGGTGGCACCAGTATGGGCGCTATTGTGGGTGGTTTGTATGCTGCCGGGTATTCGGCAAAAGAGCTCGACTCAATCTTTCGCTCGTTAGACCCCGATGCGCTGTTGCGCGACTTCACCCCTCGCGGCACCAAGAATTTTTTTGAAAAACGTAATGATGAGCGGTATGCACTTACCCTGCCTTTTAAGGGTTTTAAAATAGGCTTCCCTACCGCTTTTTCTAAAGGTTTATACAACTACACAACCGTTAACCGGTTAACGGAGCACGTGCGCCATGTACGCGACTTTAATAACCTGCCGATTCCTTTTGTTTGTATTGCTACCGATATTGAAACCGGCAAGGAAGTAGTGCTGCGGAATGGCGTATTGCCCGACGCTATACTGGCGAGCGGGGCGTTCCCATCCTTATACAGCCCGGTGGAAATTGATGGCCGCCTGCTTATAGATGGTGGTGTTACCAACAACTACCCTATTGAGGAGGTTAGGCGCATGGGCGCCGATATTATTATTGGGGTAGATGTACAGGACCCGCTTAAAACCCGCGACCAGATTCGGGGTGCAACGGGTGTACTGGTGCAAATTAACAACTACCAGATGATACAAAAAATGGAGGCCAAGAGCAAGCTGACCGACATTTACATCAAACCCGATATTTCCGGATTTTCGGTAATTTCTTTTGATGATGGCGAAGCAATTATCAATAAAGGAGAAGAGGCCGGGCGCAAGATATTAGATACCCTTAAAACTTTAGGCGTAGGCCATCCTATACTAAAAGAGAAAATACCGGTTCACGATTCGATATGTGTAGACCAGGTACGCATTAACGAGCTTAAAAATTATACACGGTCATACGTTATTGGTAAACTTGGCTTTAAGCCGGGATCGCGCATTAGTTACAATACGTTTAACGATGGTATAAGCAAGCTTAATGCCACGCAAAACTTTACATCCATTTCCTATTCTTTTAACGAAGCGCCCGATGGTGGCGAGGTGTTGAGCTTAAGGCTACAGGAAAACCCCATTAACCGTTTCCTTAAATTCGGGCTGCATTATGATGGCTTGTATAAGAGTGCGGTATTAGTTAACCTGACCCAGAAAAACCTCGTTAAGCGAAACGACGTGGCATCATTAGATGTAATACTGGGTGATAACTTTAGGTACAATCTTGACTATTACATAGACAATGGCTTTTACATAAGCTATGGGCTACACTCCCACTACTACCAGTTTAACCGTAATATATCGGCTATTACAGCAGGGCAGTTTGGTGAGAACCTGGCTAATAATTCTTTTAATGTAGATTTTTCCGACTTTACCAACCAGTTGTACATACAAACTATTTTTGCGCAACGGTTTTTACTGGGCGGTGGCGCAGAGTATAAACACCTTAAAATAAAATCGGAGACATTGCAGGGCATTGATCCGGTTTTTGATGACAGTGATTATGTTTCGGCATACGGCTACCTTACTTTTGATTCGTATGATGATAAGTTTTTCCCGAGTGAGGGTTATTACTTTTCGGGTGAAGCTAAGGCGTTCCTGTACTCGTCTAACTACACGAAAGTATTCGACAACTTTACTATTATAAAGGGAGAAATAGGTACTGCGCAAACGCTTACCAAAGCACTTACCATTAATGTAAGGGCCGAGACGGGATTCTCATTACGGGAAAACCCTGTACCTGCATTTGATTTTATATTAGGAGGATATGGTTACCAAATGTCGCACACCTTCAGGCATTTTTACGGGTATGATTTCCTCAGCCTTAGCGGCAATAGTTATATTAAAGGCACAGCCTCGCTGGATTACGAATTCCTTAAAAAAAACCACCTGAATTTTACCGCAAATTATGCTAACGTAGGCGACGATCTGTATGAGGGTGGCAAGCTATTCTCTTTACCACAATACAGCGGATATGCTTTGGGCTACGGTATGGAAACTATTATAGGACCGCTGGAAATTAAACATAGCTGGTCGCCCGAAACAGGAAAACACTACACCTGGTTTAGTGTTGGTTTTTGGTTTTAGAAAGTTTTTGGCTAAACCTTTTAAGGGGTACTTTAAAATGATCTGAAGTTCCCACTATTCCACTATCATTAGCCCGCAATGCTGTTCGTAGAGCTCTACAACTATTTCAAGGCCTTTAGCTTTAAAGTCTTCTTTGGTAAGGCTTTCTGTAAGGTTAGGACAGGCATCTTTAAACAATTCAGAAAGTGTGATTTTAAAATCTTTAAAATCGCGGTCGTTTAAACGGTGCCCAAAGGTGGTAACGTAAATATAAGTGCAAAAATCGTCGCCCGGTTTCTGAATGTAAAAAGCATAGCATGGCGTAGCGGCAACATCTACCGTGCCGCCTGTAGCCGGAACCATGTAGTAATACGAAAGGAGGCTTATTTTACCCTTTTTCACAATCTGCAGCCATGCTTTATCTTCAGAAGCTTTTTGACGCTCCATCCCGGCTGTTTTAAGAGCAACAAACTTTACGGTTTCGTTATCATCATCTAAAATAGTAAACTCACGTACCTCATCAATTGCGTACCGTTCAGTACCAGCATTAGGATTTTGCCTGAACTTAAGTTTAGAAGTGCGGTATTTGGGAAGCGTAATAAGTCCGCTCTTTAAAGAGCCGTCATTAAATGTTATGGTGCCATTATACATTTTAGCATATAGCGATAATGGCAAAAGGAGTAGGAAAAGAAGGACCTTGTTCATAGCAGGTGATACATTTATGAGCCGCTAAAAATAAAGATTTTTATTACACCTGCACACCCGGAAAAAATATTTTTTCTACTATAAAAGCATCACAAAATATAGGGCACACAAAGCCACCAGAAGCATACAAACCTCTATAAATAAAAAGCCGCCCCAGTTAAGGGCGGCTTAGTTATATTAGCGCTGCATGTTTTTAGCTTCGATGCTCATGGTTGCGTGCGGTACCAGTTTTAGCCTTTCCTTATTGATTAGCTTACCGGTTACTTTACAAATGCCGTAGGTTTTGTTCTCTATGCGAACAAGGGCATTTTTAAGGTCGCGGATAAACTTTTCCTGACGGATTGCCAATTGCGAGTTGGCTTCTTTGCTCATGGTTTCGCTGCCTTCTTCAAACGCTTTAAACGTAGGCGATGTATCATCGGTACCGTTGTTAAGGTCGTTCATGTAGGCGCTTCTTATAAGATCTAAATCGGCTTTAGCTTTCTCAATCTTTTTCGAAATTAATTCCTTGAACTCTGCTAGGTCTGCATCAGAGTATCGTATTTGCTCATCTACCATTGTCAATCTATTTTGAAATTAATATTAGGGTTTTTATATCGTCAAACTCAATTTCTGTTCCATCCTGTACTTCTGCACTGAAAATCAGCGCATCAGTAAGCGTTTCGCTCTTAATATACCCCTCGTTTGCCATAACGGCATCCTGTAAGGTATTATTTTCTTTAAGCGTAACGGTAATTCTGTCAGTTACTTCAAAGCCACTGTCTTTACGGATGTTTTGTATCCTATTAACCAGTTCACGGGCAATACCTTCTTTCCTTAGCTCATCGCTAATTGTAATATCCAGCGCTACTGTAATACCACCAGCATTGGCTACCAGCCATCCCGGTATATCCTGGCTTGTAATCTCTACATCATCAGCGGTTAAAGTAATACTTTTTCCGGAAACTGCAATATCAAGCGTACCTTTGCTGTCTATCTCGTTTATCTGTTCCTGGTTAAGATTTTTTATCTCGTTAGAAACCAGATTCATATCCTTGCCAAAACGTGGGCCAAGTGCTTTAAAGTTAGGTTTTACCTGCTTAACCAGCACACCGCTTGCATCATCTAAAAGCTCAATTTCCTTAACGTTCACTTCGGCTTTAATAAGCTCTGCAACGGCTTCAATTTCGGCTTTCTGATTGGCGTCGAGCACCGGTATCATTACCTTTTGCAACGGCTGGCGCACTTTAATCATCTCTTTCTTACGTAAAGATAGCACTAATGATGATATCGTCTGCGCCTTCTGCATACGGCTTTCGAGCGATTTATCAACAAAGTTATCAGCATACGCCGGAAATTCGGCCAAATGTACGCTGTCGTATTTTTCCGACTGTGAAGTCTGTGTTAAATCTTTGTACAGCCTGTCCATAAAGAACGGGGCAATCGGCGCACTAAGCTTAGCTACCGCAACAAGGCAGGTGTATAGCGTTTGGTAAGCGGCTATTTTATCCTGGGCATATTCGCCTTTCCAGAAACGGCGGCGGCACAGGCGAACGTACCAATTGCTCAGGTTTTCCTGAACAAAATCTGATATAGCCCTTGCAGCCCTGGTAGGCTCGTATTCGGCGTAAAAGGCATCTACATCTTTTATAAGCGTATTAAGTTCTGATAATATCCAGCGGTCTATTTCAGGTCGCTCGTTTAACGGAACTTCCGGCTCGGCATACGTAAAGTTGTCGATATTGGCATAAAGCGCAAAAAACGAATACGTATTATATAACGTACCGAAGAATTTACGGCGCACCTCGGCAACACCTTCAATATCAAATTTAAGATTGTCCCACGGGTTGGCATTGCTAATCATGTACCAGCGCGTAGCATCGGGGCCGTACTCAGCAAGGGTAGTAAACGGATCTACCGCATTGCCCAGCCTCTTGCTCATTTTCTGTCCGGCTTTGTCTAACACAAGTCCGTTACTTACCACATTTTTATAGGCCACCTTATCAAAAACAAGGGTAGCAATAGCGTGCAGTGTGTAGAACCAGCCACGGGTCTGGTCTACGCCCTCGGCAATAAAATCTGCCGGGAACGCCTCGCTGTTATCAATAAGTTCTTTATTCTCAAAAGGGTAATGCCATTGCGCATACGGCATGGCGCCACTGTCAAACCAAACATCAATTAGGTCGGTTTCGCGGGTCATGGGTTTGCCTGATGGCGAAAGCAGTACAATTTTATCTACCACATTTTTATGCAGGTCAACTAAGTTGTAGTTCTCCTCGCTCATGTTGCCCGGCACAAAGCCCGCAAACGGGTTAGCCTCCATTGTGCCTGCTGCAACCGATTTTTCGATAGCGTTGTAAAGTTCCTCTACACTGCCAATAAGCACCTCTTCGGTTTTATCCTCAGTTCTCCATATTGGTAGTGGAATGCCCCAGTACCGTGAGCGGCTAAGGTTCCAGTCGTTAGCATTTTTAAGCCAGTTACCAAAACGGCCCTCTCCTGTAGCTTTAGGCTTCCAGTTAATGGTATCGTTAAGATTAAACATGCGCTCTTTAACATCGGTTACTTTTATAAACCAGCTATCAAGCGGGTAATATAAAAGTGGTTCATCGGTCCTCCAGCTGTGTGGGTAACTGTGAACGTATTTCTCTACTTTAAAGGCTTTGTTATTCTCTTTTAAGTAGATGGATATCTCTACATCTGCCGATCGCTGCGGAGCCGCGCCGGCATCATAATACTCATTTTTAACATATTTACCCGCAAGCAATAACGGTTCGCCGTTAGGATTGTTAAGGCTTTCTACATGGCTGGTAAATTTACCCTGAAGGTCTACCAGCGGTACAGGGTTGCCATTGTGGTCTAATACCAGCATTGGCGGCACCTCAGGTTTGGCCTCTTTGGCAACCTTGGCATCATCGGCACCAAAAGTTGGTGCGGTGTGTACAATACCGGTACCATCTTCAGTAGTAACAAAGTCGCCCGCAATTACCCTAAAGGCATCTTGTGCATTTTGGTACGGTAATACAAACGGCAACAACTGCTCGTAACGGATGCCTACAAGGTCTTTACCTTTGGCTTCGGCCAGTATTTTGTACGGTATGCTTTTGTCGCCCTCTTTAAAATTAGTAAAGCTACTATCTTCAATACTTTCAAAATAACCCTTGCCAAATTGCTTGCCTACAAGGTTTTTAGCCAGCACTACGTTTATAGGCTGAAATGTATATTGATTGAACGTTTGCACCAAAACATAATCTATGTTTGGCCCAACCGTTAATGCTGTATTTGATGGGAGTGTCCACGGAGTAGTGGTCCATGCCATAATATCAACTTCGCCATAGCCCTGTAAAAACTCAGGCAGGGTTTCTGGTATAGTTTTAAACTGCGCTACAATGGTAGTATCCGTCACATCGCGGTAAGCGCCGGGCTGGTTAACCTCATGGCTGCTTAACCCTGTACCCGCCTTTGGCGAATATGGCTGTATGGTATAACCCTTGTAAAGCAAACCTTTATCGTATATTTGCTTAAGTAGCCACCAAACGGTTTCCATATATTTAGGCTTGTAGGTAATATACGGGTCTTCCATATCTACCCAATAGCCCATTTTTTCGGTAAGGTCATTCCACACATCGGTGTAGCGCATAACGGTGCGTTTACAGGCTTCGTTATACTCTTCTACCGTAATGGTTTTACCTATATCTTCTTTAGTGATGCCAAGTTCTTTTTCGGTACCAAGCTCTACAGGCAGGCCGTGGGTATCCCAGCCGGCTTTACGCTTAACCTGGTAGCCTTTTTGCGTTTGGTAACGGCAAAAAATATCTTTAATGGCACGGGCCATAACGTGGTGTATACCCGGAAGCCCATTTGCCGATGGCGGACCCTCGTAAAATACATATTGTGGCTTGCCCTCGCGGGTGGTTACGCTCTTTTCGAATATTGTCTCTTTCTTCCAGAAATCAAGGACTTCGCTTGCTACCGTTGGCAGGTCAAGCCCCTTGTATTCAGTAAACTTAGTGCTCATTTTTTATAGCTTGTAAAAATCAATTTGCGAAAGTAATGATTTTTTTTATGTAATGGTAAAAATGAGCGCAGATGTGGGCAGGTATAACGGTTGCGGGGCCTAACAATTGTAATTTCAATATAAATACCCATTATTAATGTTTTGTTAATACTCATAGTATAATTTCGTATTTTAGTCCAAAATCAGTCCCAATGAAAAAACCTTACCTACTAATAGTTTTGTTAGCTGCTCTAAGTTATTCATGTAATAGTGACGACACTACAGCCGAACCGGTTGCAGAAATAAATTGCGCCTATTCTAATTTTGAAACTCTTGCCACACAGGAAGATGTTGACGCCTTTGCTGCTAACGGATATTGTACATTAACAAGTGGCATAATGATAGGCAGCCCCTATGTGCAAAGCAATATAACTAACCTAAAAGGCCTGGAAACTATTACTACTGTAGGAACTATTGTTATAAACCATAATCCACAATTAAATAGCCTGGAAGGTTTGCATAATGTTACTAAGGCGGATAAAATTAGGATAGAGGATAACGCAGCACTGCAAAATCTTGCCGGCTTTGGACCCATTTCACTCAACACGCTCGAGATTGTTAATAACCCTGCCCTTGTCAGCATGGATGGTGCGCAGGATTTTACAGATTTGGTTGACGTAATAATTTCCGATTGCCAGGTACTTTCAAGCTTAGAAGGACTGGAACATGTTGCTAACCTATATTCACTTGAAATATCGCTTTGCAATAATTTAACCAATCTTGCAGGACTGTCCGGACTTAAAGAAGTAAGCGAACTTGAAATAAGCACCAATAACGGGCTAACATCATTTGAGGGGCTTGGTAATCTTGTAAAGGTAAATACCACCTTTCAAGTACAAAATAATCATGCTTTAACATCAATAGCCCATTTGCAAAGCCTAAATCATATTGGCAACGCGCATATAGGGTACAATGGGCTCACTACTTTAGAAGGATTTGAAGGTGTTACAGAGATAGGTTTATTGCACGTATGGTATAATAATGACCTTACTTCCTTAAACGGGCTCAATAATCTGGTTTCTATAAGTAATCTTATAATAGAAGACAACCCGATGCTTAACACATTAGCACACCTTAGTTCGTTTACTACAATGGGAACTATTGAAATTTCTAATAATGCATCATTATCCTCGCTTAGCGGGTTGGGCACTATTACATCTTTTAATTCTCCGATAATCGAACTGACAATTAAAAACAACAGTTCACTTACTAATATGTGCCCAATATCGCCTTCTTTATCTTACATATATGCCAACTCTACACAAGTGTTTATATTTGGCAACGCAAGCCCTTTATCAGGGCTAGAGATACTCTCAGAAAATTGTGACTAAACAATTACGGTTATATTAATTGATTACACTTCCTTAACAAAATATTAGTAGGAAAATATTTTTTATTTAGTAGTCATTTATTTGTTAAATAAATTATATTTGTTTTTAGCAAACTACAATCTAAATTTTTAGGAAATACAATGAAAAATGTCTATTTCTTGTTTATTTGTTTTTTAACTACTGCAGTTTTTGCACAGGGCACTATAACAGCTTCGCATTCTATCAATATCGGTTCAGTAGCAAAGGGTAAAATGTGGGATGTATATGGCTGGCTGCAAAATGATGCCGGCAAATGGTTGTCCGGCCGCAACAAAATACCGGCTAACCTGGAAGCGCAGTTTAAAAACCTGTCTGATTTTGAGCAGAACGGGCTTGGCGAAAATGGCGAGAACTTTACCTACATGGAGTTGCGCGATATTACTATTTACGATTCGCTGTACACCATCCTTATAAAAAAATACAAAGACGGCTATTACAAAAACCCTGCCTATCATACCGGCTGGACTGCGCAAAACAGCATAACCTATTATGTTTTCAGGACAAATGAACTGGAAAAGCTTAAAGGGCTCGATAAAAATGAGCTATATAACGTTAAGATCAATACACTGTATTGCCGCACTATTCGCAATATAGACCCTAAGTTCAGCACCGTAAACATTTCCCAGGACATTGCAAAAGTTATAAGTGGCGCCGAGGCAGCACCTTTTAAAGAAGACCTAATGGTAACCCTAAAACTTAATAAGGATAATGTGCGTTTTCTTATAACTACCTGTGTTAGTTATACTGCGCCATTTGATCTTATAAAATATTACTACGAAACCCCTACTGAGAACTTCACTAAACTTTTTAAGCTGGAATAGCTTTTTATATTTTTAACAACTGTTTAACTACAGCTCTTAAAGCTGAAGGCAGGTAAATAAGTATATTTAACGATTTAAATTTCTAATCTGGTTATGGAAAAAAACATTTGTTTCCTTATTGATGATGATGAAGATGATCGCGAGATATTTATAATGGCTCTGGAAAATGCTGATGAATCGTACAGTTGTGTAGAAGCAGGCAATGGCAAAGAAGCTCTTGCGCTATTAGCACAGGATACGGCTTTTAGCCCCGACTTTATTTTTATTGATCTTAATATGCCATACCTGTCGGGTAAAGAATGCCTTCAACAAATTAAAAAAGACAGCAGGTTTAATAATACACCTATAATAATGTACACTACATCTTCGTACAGCAAAGATGTAGAGGACACACAAAAGCTTGGCGCGGCACATTTTTTAGTAAAACCATCGGGTATGGGGGTACTCATTAACGCCCTTACCAAAGTTTTAAATAAAGAGCCGCTACCCTACTATCTTAATTACACCGAATAAAACCTATTTAACCTATACCGCAACATGGAAAGTATACAGCCAAAAACCGATGGCCCATTTGGTGTCCCCGTATTATCTGGGCATGATGGGCAGGGCAGTATAGAACTGCTTCCTACTGCAATTTATAGTTGCGATGTAAACGGTGTAATTACATCTTTTAATAAGGCCGCAGAAGAGTTGTGGGGACAAAAACCTCAGCCCGGCGATACCATGTGGTGCGGACAGGTTAAGATATTTAACCCCGAAGGCAACGAGGTGCAGCCGGAACTTTGCCCCATGGCCATAGCGCTTAAAGAGCAACGTGCTGTTACAGGGGTAGAAATTATAGTTGAACGGCCTGACGGTACACTTATTAATGTGCTGCCTACTGCAACCCCTGTTTATGATGCATTAGGCAATTTTGCCGGAGCAATAAACATGCTGGTTAACATACCCCACAAAAAGAACGAAGATCTCCTTAACGAGTTAAAATACAAGTCGCTGTCCGAAGTATTAGAGCGTAGGGTAGAAGAACGCACCCTGCACTTAAGGCAAAGTGAAGAGCGTTATCATAAAATGATAGACGAGGTTCAGGATTACGCTATTTTACTGTTGGATACCGAAGGGACTATCGTTAACTGGAACCAAGGTGCCGAAAAGATAAAAGGCTATAGTGAAAAGGAAATTTTAGGTAAGAATTTCAGGATATTTTACCGCGACCATGACCGTGAGGATAAGCTGCCCGAAAAACTGATTCAGCAGGCTCATGATACCGGCCGTGCCATGCACGAGGGATGGCGCCTGCGTAAAGATGGAACTGCTTTTTGGGGCTCTATTGTAATAACCGCCCTGCATGATGATGACAACAATATTATAGGTTTTAGTAAAGTTACCCGCGACCTTACCGAGCGTAAACTGGCCGATGAACAAATGGCTATGTATGCTAAAGATATTGAGTTTAGGAACAGGCAACTGGAAGAGTATGCCTATATAGCATCGCACGATTTGCAGGAACCGCTTAGAAAAATCCAGGTATTTGCAGAGTTGCTGGAAACTAACATCACTAACGAGAGCATTGCAAGGCGCCATCTTGATAAAATTAGTACGGCAGCAAAGCGTATGTCGAGCCTTATTAAAGATGTGCTTAGGTACTCGCAGCTTTCGCGCGCCGATGAACTTTTTGCCGAGGTTGACTTAAATGCCACGTTTGAAGCCATAAAAGAGGATTTTGACCTGCTTACACATCAAAAGAACGTTACAATAAACCACGGCACCCTGCCCACTATTTATGGCATCCCTATACAATTAAACCAGTTATTTTCTAACCTGCTTAGCAACGCAATAAAGTTTAGCGGCAATCACCCCGTAGTTGAAGTTTATGCTGACGAGCTTACCCCCGAAGCTATTACAGATTATCCGCAATTAAACAAGCTGCACCGTTATACCCGCATTAGCTTTAAAGATAACGGCCAGGGATTTGACCAACAGTATGGCGACCAGGTTTTTAAAATGTTTAAGCGCCTTAGCACCAATCCGGGTACAGGCATAGGATTAGCACTCTGCAAAAAAATTGTAGAAAACCACAGCGGCCATATTGATGTTGTTAGCGAAACAGGTAAAGGCACCACATTTACTATTATATTGCCTCTGCAAAATATTCCCGATGTTATTTTGTAGTTATTATACCACTCAGTATATTTTTTAATTACTACAGAACACGCCTGAATAATAGACCGATTGGTATAATCCAATCGCCTCTCTAAAATATTATTAGTATTTTAGTGTTTCCAAAAACATCCAAAACCTTTCTCATGAAAAAAAGTTTACTGGCAGTACTTGCCTTTTTTGCGTTGCACATTGCCACTGCGCAGGAATTTAAAACCCTTACCTATTTTGTAAACGATACTACCAAGTTAGAACTCGACCTGTTTTTGCCTAAAATAAAAAGTAAAGATAAGCTGCCGTTGTTAATACACGTGCATGGTGGTGGATTCTCGGGCGGTAAGCGCGAAGACGGACATCACATAGCCAAGTATGCTGCCGGGCAGGGTTATGCTGCTGCTTCAATAACCTACACGCTGTACATGAAGGGCAAAAAATTTAGCTGCGATGGTATCCTTACCGAGAAAGTAAAAGCTTTTCAGATAGGCGCTAACCAGCTGTGGCAGGCAACGCTGTTCTTCATTAGCAATGCGGACAAGTACAATATCGACTCCACTAAAATATTTATATCAGGGAGCAGTGCCGGTGCCGAGACTGCCCTGCATGCCGCCTTTTGGGACAGGAATGTTATGTCGCTATACCCGCAAAAATTACCTGAAAGCTTTAAGTATGCGGGCATCATATCCGGCTCGGGCGCAATTATGGATGTTAACCTCATTACCAAACAAAACCTTATCCCGGCACTATTTTTTCATGGCAGCTGTGATCTTACCGTACCTTACGGCACCGCGGCTCACCACTACTGCCCTACCAACTCCAGCGGGTGGATCATGCTGTTTGGGTCGTATTCCATTTACAACCATATTGTAGGGTTAAACGGCAGTACCCATTTGTATACTTATTGCGGCGGCGGCCATGAGTACAGCGACGAGCTTTTTGCTAAAGGCCAGCAGCACATTGTAGATTTTATGAACGCTGCCCTTAAAGGCGAGAAAGAACAGGCGCACACCATTATTGCCACCGGTAAGCAGTGCAAAAGCGGTGACTACGATTTTTGCAACTAAATCATTCTGATAAATAACTTATTACTGCTGTCAGGCTGATTGTGGCGGCTTACCCATTTAGTTGGATAACTATATCCTTGCATAGTTACATTGCACAGCAACGGTATTACCGTTACCTTTGCATCCTTAATTTATTATCATGAAAATAGAGATCTGGAGCGATATAATGTGTCCGTTTTGCTACATAGGCAAACGCAAGTTTGAGGTAGCCCTGGCGCAATTAGAGAGTATAGACAATATAGAGATTGAGTGGAAAAGCTTTTTGCTTTCCCCCGATATGAAAACCGATGATACCAAGAACATTCACCAGTTTTTGGCCGAGCACAAAGGCATATCGTTAGAGGAAGCAACGGGAATGAACGATAACGTAGCGCACATTGCCGCCAACGTGGGGCTGGAATATAATTTTGACAAGACCATACCTGCCAACAGCTTTAACGCGCACCGCCTTTTGCATTTCGCAAAACAGCACGGCAGGCAGCAGGCCGCCGAAGAGGCACTTTTTGCAGCCTACTTTACCGAAGGTAAAAACATAGATGATGCACAAACACTGGTAACCCTTGCAGCAACCCTTGGCCTTGACGGTAACGCCTTTGCACAGGCTATGGGTGCAGGCACCTATGTTGAGGCAGTGCTTGATGATATTAACGAAGCACAACAATTGGGCGTTCGTGGGGTGCCGTTCTTTGTTTTCGATAGAAAGTATGCAATATCCGGCGCTCAGGAACCTGCGGTGTTTTTAGAAACGTTGGAAAAAGTTATGAGCGAAGCATAAGTAAAAGCAATATGGCATTCCCTTATTTAAAGTGAATGCCATATTGTTATTTGACGTTTAGATCATTACTGATAGTAAAACCGCGACTAAACCGCAATCTTTTTCCACCTTCCTTTTTTAAACAGGATAAAGCTCGCTATGCTCATGCAGGTTTCGGCAATGGGTATGGCAAGAAAAACGCCTGTAGGCCCCAGGTTAAAATGTTTGGCAAGCAGGTACGCCATAGGGATCTGGAACAGCCAAAACCCAAAAAAGTTGACCCACGTAGGCGTTTTTGTATCGCCTGCGCCATTAAAGGCATTAATGAGTACCATGCCTATACCATAAAATATATAACCCGCGCTAAGTATGCGTATGGCTTTAACAGCAATATCGTGCACATCGGCATTATTGGTAAAAAGCCACATGAGCTTGTCGGCTGCCAAGAGGGTTATGGCCATAATGATGCCCATATAAATAACATTAAACTTTGCGGTAACCCAAACCGAACGCTCGGCACGATCTTCCTGCTTTGCCCCTAAGTTCTGACCAACCAGTGTGGCAGCCGCACCGCTTAGTCCCCATGCCGGGAGCATAAAGAACATCATAATTCGTAACGCACTCTGGTAACCTGCAGATCCTTCATCGCCGCCCGTGGTAGCTACCAGTTCGGCTAAAAATATCCAGCTGCACGAGGCTATTACAAACTGCAGTACACCCGGGGCTGCAATTTTTACAAGCACCCTGATCTGTTCCATATCCGGAATAAAATAAGACGCTACTACCTTAAGTATACCCTTACCGTTAAACAGGTTATACATTTGGTACAGCACGCCTATGCTTCGCCCTATGGTGGTTGCAATGGCTGCACCGGTTAACCCAAAGGCGGGTATCGGCCCAAAGCCGTTTATAAAAACGGGGCATAGGATTATATTAAAGATGTTCGCAATCCAAAGGCTTTTCATAGCAATGGCCGCATTACCCGCACCCCTAAAGATACCGTTAAAGAGGAACAATAACATGATTATAAAGCTGCTGCCCATCATGATACGGATAAACGGCGTACCATACTCTGCCGAAGCCTGAGAGCAGCCCATTGCCACTAAAATATCAGTAGCGAATATAAAGCCTGCTATGGCCAGCAGCACGTTAACCAACATAGAAACTACTATGGCCTGCATACCGGCTTTAGCGGCAGCTACAGGGTCTTTTTCACCTACGCGGCGGGCTACTGTAGCGGTAGCTGCCATACTCATGCCTATGGCGATAGAGTAAAATATAGTAAGTACCGACTCTGTTAAGCCTACGGTTTGCACGGCAAAGCTGCTGTTCTCTAAATGGCCTACAAAATAAAGGTCGACCAATGCAAAGACCGATTCCATCATCATTTCCAGCATCATGGGTATGGCAAGCAGCAGCACCGCACGGCGAATGCTGCCTTTGGTAAAATCTATACTTTCGCCGTTTAGCGATTGTTTTAAAAGTAAGACAAAACGTGATACGGCACTGGGGTATTTCCCTGTTTGTGTCATGATATGGTTGGTTTGAAAAAATTAATGAATAGTACTACAAGTGCAGGTATTGCGCCTTGTTATTTTGCTAAAAGAGGTGTCCTGTTATTAACGGGTGCGGACAGCAAATACTATCATATTTGTAAAAATGAATAGCAAATATAGCAGATTTTTTTTAGCAGAAGCAAGTTTTACATTAACTTTCTAAAAGCGCTTCGCCTACTCTTCCGGCGGCAATGCGTGAGGCTAAGATGCCCAGTGTGAAGATGGTAAGCACCACAATAACTACATTTTCGAAAAGCAAACGTGCAGGGTAGGCCATTGTAGGGGTAATCATGAGGAGTGAGAACTGCTGTTGCAGGATCACGATTACTATAGCGAGCACCAACCCGAAAAATGTACCTAAAGCGGTTATAAAAATACCTTGGTAAAAAAAGATGCGGCGCAGGGTTTTAACCTCAGCACCTAAATTATACAACGTTTTTATATTCTCTTTTTTGTCAAGTATCAACATTATAAGGGCTCCGGCAAGGCAAAACAACGTTAGCACTACCACAAGCGAGCAAAACAGGTACGTAACCAAATTTTCGGCATTCAGCATTTTGTAAAGGGAATCGTTTAGCTGTGCGCGGTTTTTAATGGTAAGCTGGTTTTTAAAAATAGCCTGTAGCTTTTCATTAACATCGGCTTCTTTAGCTTTTGGCGCAAGCTTAATTTCTATCGCACTGTATTGGTTGGGTTTGTATTGCAGGAGCTGCTGTGCGAGGTCTATACTGCAATATACATATTGGTTATCTATATCCTCGTTAATAGAATAGATGCCCACAACCATTAACTGTTCCTTATTAAAACCTTCCTCGGCACTATCAATAGTACCTTTCCCGGCTTTGGGTACAAAAACCTCGAGGGCACGGTTAAAGTCGAATAACCCTAAAGAAAGTTTCCTGAACACGCCGGCACCGGCAACCACCTGCCCGGTGTACATTTTTAGCCAGCGCGTGCCGCCTAAAAGTGTACTGTCCATTTGTGTTACCTTATTGTAGAGGGTATCAACACCTTTAAGGTAAGCCACACAACCTTTATCTTCATAGCTAAACATTACGCGCTCTTCGGCCACGGGGCTAAAAGCGGCAATATCCTTAATATTCTTAAGTTGTTTTTCCTGATTGGGAGAAACCAAAAACGATTTGCCTGTTTTAGGCAGGACTTTAAGGTCGGGATCGGTAGTATTAGCGAATGAAAGGCTAAAATCCCTCAACCCGCTAAAAACAGAAAGTATAATAAAAAGGGCTGCCGTACTTACAAAAATACCCAAAGAAGCAATGCGCGTAATGATGTTTACGGCAGTGCTCTTGCTGTTGCTAATGGTGTAGCGGCGGGCTATGTAAAACGGAAAGCTCAATAGGTTTATAGTTTCTTACGCCTGTCTAAAAGCTCAGGGTTAGTAATAGGGTTGTTTTCGCCGGTAAGCTCTTTGTCCAGCTTTTCCATACGGTCCAGGCTGTCATCTAAATAAAATACCAGGTTAGGTACTTTACGAAGTTGTAGCTTTACGCGTTGTGAAAGGTCGTGCTTAATAAGTGGTGCATTGCTTTTTACCGCGTTAAGTATTTCGCCGCCCCTATCGGTAGGGAAAACGCTAAGATATACTTTCGCAATAGAAAGATCTGTAGTTACCACCACTTTAGATATAGAGAGTACCAGGTTGCTCACGCCGTTTTTGCGCACTTCGCCCTGTAAGATATCTACAAGGTCTTTTTGCAGCAGCGCGCCTATTTTTTTTTGCCTATTTGTTTCCATCCTGCAAAAATACTCAAAATTTTAATCGTTTGGGTTTTAAAGTTCGGGCTTTCAAAAGTTAGTATCGGTATGTGTTGGGAAAAGTTTA
>Ga0265798_10003186_pt1 | contig 23521 bp, 20 predicted proteins | sample P3T30metagenome_FD_192430 | JGI IMG/M metagenome (GOLD analysis project Ga0265798, IMG submission 192430) | Plant litter microbial communities from East Loma Ridge, Irvine, California - P3 T30 | ecosystem: Environmental > Terrestrial > Plant litter > Unclassified | place: USA: California... | reverse complement strand
CTGCAGCACCGGGGCGCCCGGCGCATACGGCTTGCGCGGCAGGTTGCCTTCGATCGGGCGGCCGACCATCATATTGGCCAGCTGCTCCTTGCTGGTGTCGCTGGTCGCGACGGCGCCGGCCAGGCGGCCCGCGCGCATCACGGTCACTTGGTCGGTGATGTCCATGATCTCGCCCAGCTTGTGGGTGATCAGGATGATGGTCTTGCCCTGTTCCTTGAACAGTCGCAGGATGTCGAACAGCGACGCGATCTCTTGCGTGGTAAGCACGGCGGTCGGCTCGTCCAGGATCAGGATCTCGGCGCTGCGGTAGATCTGCTTGAGGATTTCGACGCGCTGCTGCGCGCCCACCGACAAGTCACTGATGACGGCCAGCGGATCGACGTCGAGATGGTAGCGCGCGCAGATTTCGCGCAGCTTTACTTCAGTCTCGCGCCGCTTTTTCGACAGCTTGAAAGCGCCTTCGGCCCCGAGCATCACGTTGTCGAGCACCGTCATGTTCTCGACCAGCATGAAGTGCTGGTGCACCATGCCGATGCCGAGCGCGATGGCTTCCTGGCTCGAGCGGATCTGCTGCTCCTTGCCATTGATGACGAGCTGCCCGCTGTCGGCGTGGTAGTAGCCGTACAGGATGCTCATCAGGGTGGATTTGCCCGCGCCATTCTCGCCGATCACACCATGGATCGAGCCCTTGGCGATCGAGAAGCTGACGTCGGCGTTCGCCTGCACGGGCCCGAAGGCCTTGCTTACGTTGCGAAATTCTACGGCTGGCTGCATTGCGATCCGTCGTTAAGATAGAGTGTTCTTATCATTCAAAAGCGCGCCGGGCCAGTATCAACCGGCGCGGCGCGCTTTCAATGGGAGTGGGAGATCAGACCGGGCAGGAGCTGCCGGCGCGGTAATCGATGACCTTGATCTTGCCGTTGATGATGTCCTGGCGCACGGCGTTCACGCGCTGTTCGATCGCCGGCGTGACCACCGCACGGTTATCCTTGTCGAGCACCCAGTCGACGCCGCCTTCTTTCAGGCCCTTGTAGGTCACGCCCGATTTCCAGGTGCCCTTCTTGACGGCCATGAACGAGTCGTACACGGCCACGTCGACGCGCTTGACCATCGAGGTCAGCATCGTGCCCGGATGCAGGTAGTTCTGGTTCGAGTCGACGCCGACCGCCAGCTTGCCCTTGGTCTTGGCCATCTGCAGCGCGCCCATGCCGCTGCCGCCGGCCACGGCGAAGACCACGTCCACGCCGCGATCGAACTGCGCGCGCGCCAGTTCGCCGCCCTTGGCCGGGTCGTTCCAGGCCGCAGCCGTGGTGCCGACCATGTTCTGGACGATCTCGACCTTCGGCGCCTGCGCCTTGGCGCCCTGGCCGTAGCCGCAGGCGAACGCGCGGATCAGCGGAATGTCCATGCCGCCGACGAAGCCGAGCTTCTTGGTCTTGGAGGCCATGGCCGCAGCGACGCCGACCAGGTACGAACCTTCTTGTTCCTTGAACATCACCGATTCGATGTTGGCGCCTTGCGCCACGCTGTCGATCAGGACGAAGCGCACGTTCGGGAATTCGCGGGCGACTTTTTGCACGGCCTGGGTTTGCGAGAAACCGATGGCGGCAATCAGGTCGACCTTCTTGCGCGCCAGGCCGCGCATGACCTGCTCGGCCTGGGTATCGCTATTGGCCTGGACCTCGAACACCTTCACGCCGGTCTCTTTCGAGAAGCGCTGCAGGCCTTCGAAGGCCGACTGGTTGAACGATTTGTCGAACTTGCCGCCCGCATCGTAGACCATGCCGAATTTCGGCGCGGCGATCGGTGCGGTCGACGGCGCTGCCAGCGCGCTGCCAGCGAGGCACATGGCCGCCACGGTGATGCTGAGTTGCTTGAATTTCATGGTTGAGCTCCTGGAATAGCGATATTGTACCCGCCGCATGCCTTGCGATGGGATCGGCCGTGCGATTGTCGCAGCCCGACGCTGTGCAAGTGGTTACGGTTTGTATCCGGGAGAGTCGTTCGGGCCAGGCTCACGCCCTTCGGGCACAAGCTGTCAAATATGCATCAAGCTGCAAGTTGATGACAAATACGATTTTACTTCCCAATTTATTCGCTGGAAATATAAGTGCTGACAACTTTCGGCAATTATTTTGCGGCGAGGGCCAATTCGGGCGCCACCACGATCGCTTCCACGGGGGGATTTGCACTGGCCACCGCGCTGGCCACGGCGGCGGCGGCGGCCGGCGTGACCGGCGCGCTGAACTGGCGCGTGAGAAAGCCCGCGATCATGGCCTGGGTCGATTCCAGGTAGGGGATGTTCATGTGGTCGGACTCGGGCACCACGTCGTCGGCCACCAGCGCGCCGAGCTTGGCCACCAGCAGGTCGGTGTGAAAGTGCGGCACCACGTCGTCGCTGGCGGCGCGCAGGACGTAGGTTGGCGCCTTGAGCGATGGCGCGTGCTTGATCGACTCGAAGCGGTCGCGCAGCATGTACTCGATCGGCATGACGCGAAAACGCCGCTTGGCGATGGCCAGGATCGAATCGTACGGCGTGATCAACACCACCGAGTGGGCCGGGCGCGCCTTGGCCACCTGCACCGCGACGCCCGAACCCAGGCTGCGGCCGACCACGGCGATGCGCTGCGGGTCGACCTGGCCGCGCGTGGCGAGCCAGTCGTACAGCAGGCAGCCGTCTTCGATCATGTGGATCTCGGCCGGGATGCCGTGCGAGTCGCCGTAGCCGCGGTAGTTCATCGCCAGCACGGTCATGTTGGGGAACAGCTTGCCGGCGTCGCGCACGACCCACGACACTTCTTCGGAGCGCCCGCCAAAATACAGCACGGCCGGGCGCGGGCCGGGAATGTTCGGCGTCATCAGCCAGCCGGCCAGGCGCGTGCCATCCCTGGCGCGCAGGACGACGGGGCGGGTGCGATGGCCGCTCGAACGAGGGCTTTTGACTTCGCGCTCGAGCGTCGGATTGAACACCAGGCGGCGCTGGTTGGCCGCGACGGCAGCCGTCAGGCCCAGCCACACCATGCTGGCCAGGCCAGTGAGGCCTGCCGCCATTTTTTTCGAGGTATCCATGCTGACAAGTCTACGCCTCCTGATGAGTTTTGTTCTTGGAGGCATGCTTCTATGCAGGTTGCAGGCGCTCGAATGGCGCGAAAAGTTGTTTTATTCCAACATGGCGCAAGCACTATGCCGGCCAGAATGCTTGCCCGGCGCTTGCCGCTTTCCGGTACGATCTGGGTATCCGGCCCATGCGCCCACTTCCTGGAGTCTTCGTGCATTTTCTTCTGACGTATGAGCTTGCCCCCGATTACCTCGAACGCCGCGGCGAATTTCGCGACGCGCACCTGGCGCTGGCGTGGGAAGCGCAAGAACGCGGTGAGCTGATCCTTGCCGGCGCCATCGCCGAGCCGGCCGACACGGCCATCCTGGTATTCGATTGCGACACCTCCGAGCCGGCGCAACTGTTCGCTGCGCGCGATCCGTATGTGCTCAATGGCCTGGTGCGCGCCTTCCAGGTGCGCCAGTGGAACACGGTCGTCGGCGACCTGGCGACCAATCCCATCCGGCCGGGCTGACGGGGCGGGCTGCCATTCGCTCCAGCGTCCCGATGAACATCGGGTAAGATTGCCCGCGTTCATTACCTCCGGGGAATCCGATGCAAACTACTGTCAATCTGTGGCCACTGCTCGGCGTGGCCGTCATCGTCGTTGGCTTCCTGCTGCGCGCCAATCCCGTGCTGGTTGCCGTCGCCGCCTGCGGCGTGACTGGCGTGGCGGCCGCCATGTCGGTCATGACGCTGCTCGAGTCGCTGGGCGCGGCTTTTCTCAAGACCCGCAACCTGCCACTGATCCTGCTGCTGCCCCTGGCCGCCATCGGCCTGCTCGAGCGCTTCGGCCTGCGCGACCGCGCCCAGGCCGCCATCGGCAAGGTGCGTTCGGCAACCGCCGGGCGCCTCTTGATCGTCTACCTGTTCGCGCGCGAAAGCACGGCGGCGATGGGCTTGACCAGCCTGGGCGGCCATCCGACGATGGTGCGCCCGCTGGTGGCGCCGATGGCCGAAGCAGCCGCCGAAACGCAGCACGGCCCGCTGCCCGAGCGCGTGCGCCACCGCATCCGCGCGATGTCGGCCGCCACCGACAATATCGGCCTGTTCTTCGGTGAAGACATCTTTGTGGCGTTCGGCGCCATCGTGCTGATGCACACCATCCTGCAAGCCGAAGGCATCGACGTCAATCCGCTGCACATCGCGCTGTGGGGCATCCCCACCGCGATCACGGCGTTCGTCATCCACGCCTGGAACCTGCGGCGCCTGGATGCCGAGATCGCCCGCGAGATCACCCTTGAAAAGAGCGCGGCATGACGCTCACCATCGATCACTTCTACATCCTCGTCGGCCTGCTGCTGGCGGCCGTGGCCATCATGAACCTGGTGGACCGCAGCAATCCACGCCGCGTCAATACCGCCTTGTTCTGGGGCCTGTACGCGCTCCTGTACCTGGCTGGCGAAGCGATGCCGCCGGCGGCGGTGGGCGCGCTGATGATCGGCATGGCGCTGCTGGCCGGCTTCGGCGGCGTGAAGGCCGGCCAGCCCAAGGCCCTGGCGCCGGAAGCCCGCCAGGCCAGCGCCGCGCGCCTCGGCAACCGCCTGTTCATTCCGGCGCTGCTGCTGCCGCTGGTGACCGTCATCGGCGCGACGTTGCTGAAAGACGTGGAGCTGGGCGGCCTGCCGCTCCTCGACCCGGCGCACATCACCATCGTCAGCATGGGCTGCGGGGCGGTCGTGGCCCTGATCGCCGCGTGCTGGCTCACGCGCGCCTCGCCGCTGCAGGGCGTGCGCGAAGCGCGCCGGCTGGTTGACGCCATGAGCTGGGCGGTCGTGCTGCCGCACATCCTGGCGGTGCTGGGATTGCTGTTTTCGGAAGCCGGCGTGGGCAAGGCGGTCGCGCACCTGACGACGACCTATATCGGCCTGGATTCGGCGTTCATCGCGGTGGCCGTGTACTGCCTCGGCATGGCGCTGTTTACGATCGTGATGGGCAACGGCTTCGCGGCGTTCCCGGTGATGGCCGGCGGCGTGGGCATTCCGGTGCTGGTGGGTGTGTACGGCGCCAACCCGGCCGTGATGGCGGCGATCGGCATGTTCAGCGCCTATTGCGGTACATTGATGACGCCGATGGCGGCCAACTTCAATATCGTGCCGGCGGCGTTACTGGAATTGCCCGACAAGAACGCCGTGATCCGGGCCCAGATCCCCAGTGCGCTGCCGATCCTGGTGGCGAATATCTTCCTGCTCTACTTTTTGATGAATCTGTGATCGGGGTTGCACAATGATACAGACTGTTTTGCTTACCGGCTTCGAGCCGTTCAATGGCGCCACCATCAACCCGGCCTGGGAGGCCGTGCGGTCGCTCGAAGGCTGGCAGGGCGAGCACTTCCAGGTCGAGGTGCGCCAGTTGCCGTGCATTTTCGGCGATGCCAATGAAGACCTGGCGGCGCTGATCGACGAGCTGCACCCCGATGTGGTGATCGCCGTCGGCCAGGCCGGCGGGCGGCCCGATATCTCGGTCGAGCGTGTCGCGATCAATGTCGACGATGCGTCGATTCTCGATAACGGCGGGCAGCAGCCAGTCGATGCGACCATCGCGCCAGACGGCCCGGCCGCGTATTTTTCGACGCTGCCGATAAAGGCAATCGTGCACGCGCTGCGCGAACGCCAGTTGCTTGCGTCGGTCTCGCAAACGGCCGGCACGTTCGTCTGCAACCATGTGTTCTATGGCTTGATGCACCACGCGGCAGCGCAGCCGCAGCCGGTCAAGGCGGGCTTCATCCACGTGCCGTTCCTGCCGGAGCAGGCGGCCTTGCGGGAGGATGCGCCACCGTCGATGGCGCTGGAGGACATCATTGCGGGGATCAAGCTGGCGGTGGAAGTCACGCTGAGCGTCGATGCCGACCTGCGCGAGGCAGGCGGCGCGACGCACTGAGCGGCACGGCACAACGTTCTGGCACCACTACCAGTATATCCGTCGTTCCCGCCCTCGCCGGGCGCCTTGGCGGGAACCCAAGTTTGCATGCGTTGCCACTAACATTAGCGTCAGCGGCTGTGCGTGAGACTTAGGTTCCCGCCTCCGCGGGAACGACGAGGTGGTGGATCAGCGCAGCTTGATCGTCGTCACCGCCTTCTCGTCACGCAGCTCGAACGCCGCATCCTCGAAGCTCGGTGGACCGAAACGCCCGCGTGCGTCGCGGCTGAATGCGTACGGCTCTTTCGGGATGCCCAGCACGTTGCGATCGAGCTTGCCGTTGTCGTTCTCATCCTGGTACGACAGCACGGCCCACGAACCGGCCGGCACGCCGTCGACATTGACGACCGTCTCGCCGGCCTTGGCCGGGGCCGATCCCGAATACGCGCAGTCCTTCAGGAAGGTGTTCTTGTCGCACACGGCGACGAGCACCTTGCCCTTGGCCGTGACACCTTGAACGCGCACTTCGATCGAGGCGGCCGAGGCGCTGGCGGCGGCGCAGAACGCTGCGGCGAGGGCTAGAATACGGAAAGTCGATTGCATTGAAACTCCAATAGTTGAATTGATCGTGTAGCGTGTTTGACCGCCTGCCGGCTGCGCCGCGCTACCGTGCGCACCGGCCGTCATGATAGGCTGTCGGCATCTGCTTGCTTGCCCGCCATTACCAACAAGGCGCTTACTTCATTATGCTGCTCAACGCGCTCATCGTCCTGGCCACCATCGCCTTCATGGAGCTGTTTTCCATCGTCGCGCACAAGTACATCATGCACGGCTTCGGCTGGGGCTGGCACCGCTCGCACCACGAGCCGCGCACCGGCTGGTTCGAAAAGAACGACCTGTACGCCGTGGTCTTCGCGGGCATCGCCATCGCCCTGATCTGGTTCGGCACGCGCGGCTACGGGCGCCTCGAATGGATCGGCGCCGGCATGACCGGCTACGGCCTCTTGTACTTCATCGCCCACGACGGCCTGGTGCACCAGCGCTGGCCGTTCCGCTACGTGCCGCGCAGCGGCTACTTCAAGCGCCTGTACCAGGCCCACCGCATGCATCACGCGGTCGAGGGCAAGGAGGGCGCAGTGTCGTTCGGCTTCCTGTACGCGCCGCCCGTCACCAAACTCAAGCAGCAGTTGCAGGCGCAGCAGAACCAGCTGCGGGGTCCGCGCGGCCAGGGCGCTGCCACAGACCATGCCGCGCCGGCAGTGCGCGACTAGGCGCAAAGCGCGAGGCCAGCGCCTGCACGCCGCCCAGCGCGAGCAGGCGCAATTTGGTTGCCTTCGATGTTCCTACCCGCTCATCCCACGCGCGCGCGCCGCGCCGTTTGACTTCCACCCCGATCTGCCGATACACATTGCGCGCCGTGGCGATGGCCCACGCCGAGCGTAGCGGCAGCGCCGCCAGTCCGATCGACGCCGATGCGTAATACGGCTCCGCATGGTCCACCAGGCGCGCGGCCACCGTCGCCAGCGCCCCCCGGTGACGCGGCAGCGCGACCAGGTCGGGCGGAATGCCGGCGTCGAGCAGCCAGTCGTCGGGCACGTAGCAGCGGCCAATGGCCGCATCGTCGATGATGTCGCGCGCGATATTCGTCAGCTGGAACGCCAGGCCGAGGTCGCAGGCGCGGTCGAGCACCGCTTCGTCGCGTGCGCCCATGATCGACGCCATCATCAGGCCGACGACGCCGGCCACGTGGTAGCAGTAGCGCAGTGTGTCGTCGATCGTGTGATAGCGCGCCTCGTTGACGTCCATCGCGAAGCCGGCCAGGTGATCGTAGGCATAGCGCGGCGCGATCGCGTGGCCCAGGGCCACTTCCTGGAACGCGGCAAAGGCCGGGTCGCGCATCGGTTCGCCCTCGTAGGCGCGGCGGGTGCTGTCGTACAGGCGATCGAGTTCGAACGGCGCATCGTGCGATGCGTGCGCCAGCGGCGCGCTGGCAAAACCCAGCTCCTGGCCGTCGACCACGTCGTCGCAATGGCGGCACCATGCGTACAGCATCAGCACGCTGCGCCGGGTACCGGGCGGGAACAGCTTGGCCGCCGCCGCGAAACTCTTCGACCCGACCTCGATGGTCTGGGTCGCATGTTCCATCAGGTTCTGGTCGCCCTGCGCCGTCATCGCAGGCCTCCGGCATGGGCCCCGGCATTGACACCTTCGAGCATCAGGCCGGCCGTGGCCTTGGCCGAACCGATCACGCCCGGCACGCCGGCGCCGGGGTGGGTGCCGGCGCCGACCAGGTACAGGTTCGGCAGCTCGGCGTCGCGGTTGTGCGGGCGGAACCAGGCGCTTTGCGTCAGGATCGGTTCGAGCGAGAAGGCCGAACCGACGTGCGCATTGAGCTCGTCGCGGAAATTATTGGGCGTGAAGATGCGGCTCGTGACGAGCTGGCTGCGCAGCCCCGGCATATAGCGCTGCTCGAGGTAGTCGAAGATGCGGTCGCGGTAGCGCGGCCCTTCGACGTCCCAGTCGATCGGCGCATTGCCCAGGTGCGGCACGGGCGCCAGCACGTAGTGGCTGCCGCAGCCAGGTGGCGCGAGCGACGGGTCGGTCACGCACGGTGCGTGCAGGTACAGCGAGAAATCGTCGGCCAGCTTGTCGCCCTTGAAGATCTCGTTGATCAGGCCCTTGTAGCGCGCGCCGAAGCAGACCGTGTGGTGCTGCAGCTGCTCGTGGTGTTTGTTCAGGCCGAAGTAGATGACGAACAGCGAATTGCTGAAGCGCTTCTTGCGCAGCGCCTCGCCCTGGCTGCTGCCGCGCCCGTGGTTGCTCAGCAGGTTGGCGTAGGTGTGCACGACGTCGGCGTTCGATGCCACCGCATCGGCCGGGAACCAGCGGCCGTCTTCCAGCCGCACGCCGCTGGCCAGGTTGCCGACCGTTTCGATGCGCGCGACGGGTGCGTTCAGTTCGATCTGGCCGCCCATGTCCTGGAACAGGCGCACGAGGCCGTTCACCAGCGCGCCGGTGCCGCCGCGCGGGAACCACACGCCCCAGCGCCGTTCGAGCGCGTGGATCAGCGTGTAGATCGAGCTGGTGGCGAATGGATTGCCGCCCACCAGCAGCGAATGGAACGAGAACGCCTGGCGCAGGTGCTCGTCCTTCACGAAGCGCGAGACCATGCTGTAGACGCTCTTCCAGGCTTCGAGGCGCGCCAGTTGGGGGCCAGCGTTGATCATGTCGCGGAAGGACAGGAACGGCACCGCGCCCAGCTTCAGATAACCCTCGTCGAACACCGCTTTCGAGTAGGCCAGAAAACGCTGGTAGCCGGCCACGTCGGCCGGATTGCGGGCGTGGATCTGGCGGTCGAGCGATTCCTGGTCATTCGCGTAATCAAAAAAGCTGCCGTCTTCCCAGCACAGGCGGTAGAACGGCGCCACCGGCAGCATCTCGACGTAGTCGCCGATCTTCTTGCCGCACAGCGTGAACAGCTCTTCGATTGCCGTCGGATCGGTGATGACGGTGGGGCCGGCGTCGAACGTGAAGCCCTGGTCTTCATACACATAGGCGCGGCCGCCCGGTTTGTCGCGTTTTTCGAGCAGCGTGGTTTGCGTGCCGCCGGCCTGGAGCCGGATGGCCAGGGCCAGGCCACCGAAGCCGGCGCCGATCACGACGGCGCGCTTGGGTTCGATTTTCATCTGGTTCATTCGGGATTCCTGATCTGGTGAGGTTGTGTCTTGCGGACGGCGACGAAGGCTTCCAGCACCGGCACCGGCGGCTTGCCGGTCAACAGGCGCGCCTTGTCGAGCAAGGTCAGGCGCCCGGCATAGAAGCGCGCAATCAGCGGCGCGGCCAGGCGGTAGAAACGCTGCATCACGCGCCAGCGATTGTCGGCGCTGCCGGCCAAGAACAGCATCCGGTTGAGCATGCGGAAAAAGCCCTGGCGCTGCCATTCGCCGTGCGCCTCGTCGCGGATTGCCGCGAACACGCTGGGAGCTGTGAAGTCGGGCAGGACGGCGATGCGCTCGGCCAGGCGCACCGCGTGCGGCAGCGAATAGCCGGTGGTCGGGTGGAACAGGCCGGCGCGCAGGCCGACGCACGGCTGGCCGCCCAGTTCATCCCAGAAGCGGTCGAAGTCGCCGGCCAGAACGATCGGCAACGAACCCTGTTCTTCGCGCAGCACGTCGCGGATCTGCCAGCCGCGCCCCGCGGCGTAGGCGGCGATATTGGCGCGCAGGCGCTCCGGTTCCCACGCGGCGCTGTCGACGTAATGGGTGTCTTCGATCAGCACGCGGTCGGGGCCGAACGGCAGCAGGTAGACGAAGCGGTAGCCGCCTTGCTGGGCCACGCTGGCGTCCATGATCACGGGCTGGGTCAAGCCGTGCGGCGCGTGCAGGCGCACTTCCTGGCCCAGAAAGGTCTGGTAGCCGAGCGCCAGGTGGCGGCTGCCGCGGATGCCGCGCCCGTCGATGACGGCGCGCGCGTGCAGCGTTTCGCCGCCGCGCAGCCGCACGCTCGTGGGGGTGACATCGTCGACCAGCACGCCGGTGCGGAGCAGCGGACCAAGGGCCGCTTCGATCGTGCGCGCGAAATCGGGCGAGGCGATGCTGGCGTACCCGCCTGTGAGCGCGCGCGCGTGCTCGGGAAACACGACGTCGTAGCCCGGCCAGCGGTGCGACACCAGCGGCGCGATCCAGCGCCGCTGGGCCTCGGTCAGGTCGGTGTCGTGGAACGACCAGGTATGGTTGCCGCCCAGGTGCCGGCCCTGTTCGAGCAGCAGGATGCGCAGCTCCGGGCGCTCGGTGTGCAGGCGCCAGGCGATCAGGCTGTTGGCCAGGCCGCCGCCGACCAGGATCAGGTCGTGGCCCGTGCTGGTGCGATCATCCATGGCTGGCCAGCGCCGTGGGCAGGTTCAGTGCGGTTTCGATGATGTCGGCCGCGCGCGGGGCGCCACCGGCGGCGCGGATGGCGTCGGCCAGCGGCGCCATGCGGTCAGCAAATGCCGGTTCGTCGAGCAGGCGGCGCAGCTTGCGCGTCAGGTCGGCCACGCCGCTGATGCGTGGTGAGGCGCGCAGGCCCACGCCCGCATACTCGACGCGGGCCGCGCCGCCCGGGTGGTCGAATGCAATGGGCAGTGCCAGGATCGGCGTGCGCGCGGCCACCGCTTCCATGATCGTGTTGGCGCCCGCATGCGAGACGATGGCGTCGGCGCGCGCCAGCACGGCCAGTTGCGGCACGTAGGCGTGCACACGCGTGGTGCCGATGGCGGCCAAGGCCCGCACCTGCGCGTCATCCAGACCGCCGCAGTGGGCGATCAACAGCTCGGCGTCGAGCTTGCGGCACGCCCTGGCAATGCGCTTGAACAGGCTGAAACGGTCGCTCACCAGCGTGCCGAGCGAGGCGTAGATGAACGGGCGCGTGCTGGATGCCGGCGGCAGGAACGCCGCCAGTTCGTCAGGGGCCAGGGCAGGCGCCGCATTGGCCGCGTGCAGCGGGCCGACATGGTGAAAGTGCGGCGGCAGTTCGCGGCGCGGAAAATCGAAGCCCGGCACGATCTGCGCGATCTGCGCCAGCGGCGACAGGCATTCGTGCAGCATGCCGCGCGGGGGCAAGCCAAGGCGTTCAGCCTGCGCCGCAATGGCGCGGTGGTGCGGGCCCATCATCCAGTCATATACGCGCGTGCTGCCTTCGACGATCTTGAAGGCGCGCTCGCTGTCTTCGTACACGAACGGCATCACCGGCAGCGGGATGCCCGGCTCGCGGTTCACCGGCAGCGCGCAAGCGATGGAGATGAAGGGCATGCCGAGGTGTTCGGCCACCAGGCCGCCGGCCGCTTCCATCTGGTCGGCCAGCAGACAGTCGACACGCAGTTCTTTCAATGCCCCCGGCAATTCGCGGCACAGCATCTCGGTGCTGGCAGCCATGTCGAGGATCACGCGGCGCAGGCCCAGCGGGCTGCCGGGATTGGCCACGCGCGCGAGCATCGCGGGCAGCGAACCGGCCGGGTGCGTGGCCGCGCCGATGGCGTGAAAACCGATGCGCGCATCCTTTACATAGGCGGCGGCATCCGGGCGATGGATGAAGGTGACGCGGTGGCCGCGCGCGACGAGTTCGCGCGCCAGCACCATCAGCGTATTGAAGTGGCTATACAGGGCCGGAGCCACGACCGCGAAGTGCGCCATGCGAGAGGGTGAAGGGTTCAGATGATGTCAGTTCAGGCGCAGCTCGGCCAGCTGTGGGCTTGGGCGCAGTTCGCGCGGCTTGGCAGGTTCGGCCATCAGTTCGGGAATGAAGCGCGCGCCCTTGGCTTCTTTGGCGAACAGCGCGCCCATGAAGTGCCGCGTGCGACCCTTGCCGCCCACAGCGGCGCCCAGGCAGCGATCGGCTTCGACCAGGCAGGCCGACAGGCGGCGCTGCGCTTCGTCGAACCCGAGCGTGTTGATCAGCGTTGCCTTGCCGATGTCCTTGCCGGTGTCCTTGCCCGTGATGGCGCTGTCGTTGCCGGCGCCGTCGAGGAAGTCGTCCTTGATCTGGAAGGCCTGGCCGGCCGCCAGCGCAAAGGCGCGCAACTGCTGCGCCACACCGTCTTCGGCGTGGCACATGATCGACGCCATGTCAACGGCGACGCCCAGCAGCAGGCCGGTCTTGAGTTCGTTGGTGGTGGCGATGGCTTCGGGCGAACGCGCGCCGCCGTGCAGGTCTTCGAACTGGCCGCGCACGAGGCCCTGGTCGCCCACGGTCTGCGCCAGCGTCGCGACCAGGCGCGCGCGGGTGACTGGCGAGATATCCTGGGCTTGCGACAGCACGCCAAAGGCGCGGCTGAGCAGGGCGACCGAGGCCAGGATGGCGACGTCTTCGCCGAACTGGATATGGATGGCCGGCTTGCCGCGACGCAGGCTGGCGTCGTCCATGCACGGCAGGTCGTCGAGGATCAGGGAGGCCGCATGCACCAGTTCAACTGAACAGGCCACGTCGATCAGGGCAGGGGAGGCGCAACCGAGGTCGCGCGCGACGAGCATCACCAGCAATGGCCGCATGCGCTTGCCGGCGGACAAGGCCGACGTGCGCATGGCCTTGGCCAGGCTGTCGGACTGACCGTTGCCGCTCAAGAGATGTTCGATACGGTCATCGATGGCCGAGCGCAGCGTGTCGATGTCATCGAAGACGGCATCATCGAACTTTTTCAGGCGGAGCCCGTCGTAGCGCGGCGTTGCTGTGGTCATACGAGCTCCTCTGGATATTGATGGTCTTGATAACTATCATACCGGAGGCAAAGTTAAAAATTAGTTAATTGAACTCAATCGTGCGTGGTTTTCTGCTTAGAAACTATGCATAAGCATGCGCTGGGGCAATGCATTGTGGGACAAAAACGGTTCGGAGAGGAGGCGCGGCGTGAAGTTGCAGCGACGACCGGATTCGTTTGCTTAAAGACCGTCATTCCCGCGTAGGCGGGAATCCAAGGCCTCACCGCAGTGGCGAGATCGGATTTAACCTGAGCGCAAGCAAACTTGGGTTCCCGCCTGCGCGGGAAGTCGTTGCCGCCAGTGGCGGGAACGACGGTTTTGAGGGTGAAGGTGATCAGATCAGCCTGGCTGCTGATCAGGAAACAAGATCTTCAAGAACGCCCTGACCACCGGAGCATCGTCCTGCGCCGGGTAACTGATATACAGGTTCGCCGACGGCGCATGCGCATGAATCGGCAAGAACCTCACTCCCGGCCAGCCAATCCGGCTCGTGGTTTCCGGCATCAAGGCCACGCCCAGGCCAGCCCCCACCATCGCCAGCAGCGTCTGCGGCTCGGCCGCTTCCTGGAAGATGGTCGGCTCGAACCCCGCGTTCACGCAGCACTGCATCAAATAGCGCGGTTCGGCCGACTGGTCCAGATGCAGCGTCAGCATCGGTTCGCCGGCGATCTCGGGCAGCGCGATCGAATCGCGCGCGGCCAGCGGATGACGCGCATTGACCGCCACGCAGAACTGCTCCTTGAAGCACAGCTCCTGGCGCAGGTTGGCCGCTTTCAGCACGTCCGGCTCGATGCGCGGCTCTCGCCAGAAGCCCACGTCGATCTGCTTGCTGCGCAGCGCTTCCCACTGGTCGTTCGGGCCCAGCTCGTGGATCGTCCATGTCACGCGCGGAAAATCGGTCTGGAAGCGTTCGAGCAGGCCGGGAATCGGCCCCCACATCGCCGAGCCGACGATGCCCACGCGCAGCCGGCCCACTTCACCGCGGTCGATCTGGCGGATGGTGTCGATCGTCATGCGCATCCGGCCTAGCAGGTCGGCCGCTTCGACCATCAGCGCGCGCCCGGCCACGGTCAGCTCGAAGCTGCGCGTGGTGCGCGTAAACAGGCGCACGCCAAGTTCGCTCTCGAGCTTCATGATCTGCTGCGACAGCGGCGGCTGCGAAATATGCAGGCGTTCGGCGGCGCGCGAGAAGCTCTTCTCTTCAGCCACCGCCAGGAAGTACTTCAGTTGTTTCAGGTCGATCGACATGGGCGGACAGGGTTAAGGCTTACGCGGAGCGATGGTTCAGCGCCACGGCCAGGCGCGCGCCGATCAGGGCGTTATGCTTGACCAGCGCGATATTGGTGGCCAGGCTGCGGCCACCCGTCAGCTCCTTGATGCGGCCCAGCAGGAACGGCGTGACCTTCTTGCCGGTCACATTCTGGCTTGCAGCTTCACTCAAAGCCTGGGTGATGATGGCGTCGATCTCGGTCGGCGCCATCGCCGCGTCGCCCGGCACCGGATTGCTGATCACGACACCGCCGGCCAGGCCGAGCTGCCATTTGGCGCGGATGAACGCTGCCTGCTCTTCGGGCGAATCGATCTGGAAGTCGGCCTGGTAGCCGCTCTCGCGCGTGAAAAAGGCCGGGAAGCCCGGCTGGCCGACGCTCAGCACCGGCACGCCATGCGTTTCGAGATATTCAAGCGTCAGGCCAATGTCGAGGATCGATTTGACGCCGGCGCACACCACGGCCACGCTGGTCTGCGCCAGTTCCTGCAGGTCGGCCGAGATGTCGAAGCTCGTTTCGGCGCCGCGGTGCACGCCCCCGATGCCGCCGGTGACAAACACCTCGATGCCGGCCAGCTGGGCGCAGATCATGGTGGCGGCGACGGTGGTCGCGCCCAGGCGCGCCTGCGCCAGCACGTAGGCCAGGTCGCGGCGGCTCACTTTCATGGCGTCGGGCGAGGAACCGAGCAATTCGAGCTGCTCTTCCGACAGGCCGATGCAGATCTTGCCGCCGATGACGGCGATGGTGGCCGGCACGGCGCCGGCGTCGCGGATGATCTGCTCGACTTCGCGCGCGGTGTGCACGTTCTGCGGATACGGCATGCCGTGCGAGATGATCGTCGATTCGAGGGCGACGATCGGTTTGCCGGCGGTGCGCGCGGCGGCCACTTCGGGCGAGAACAGGAGGAAGTTATGCATGGGATGCTCTTTATCTAGTCAAGGAGGGATGCCGGGCTGTCGAACAGGCCGGGCGCAAGCTGCGGGCAGACGGTCTGCGCGCAGCCGATGGTCATCGAGGATAGTTCCAGGCCGCGGCGGCAGGCCACTTCGAGCGACGCTTCGCCGCTGTACAGGCTCCAGCAGACGGCGGCGGCAAAGGCGTCGCCGGCGCCGGTGACGTCAACGACGTCAGCCTGTGGAGCGGGCAGGGTGCGCAAGCCGTCGGGCGTCGTGAGCATGACGCCCAGCGCGCCGCGCGTGACGATCACGTCCTGCGCGCCGTCCTGCTGCAGCGCTGCGCAGGCGCTGGCGATGGCGGCGTCGGTGTGCATCGCCTGGCCGGCGCGGGCCGCCAGTTCGCCCAGGTTCAGGATCAACAGGCGCAGGCCGCGCAGGTCGCGCGGCAGGCGCCCGATCTTCGGTTCGGACACGGCGACGACGACCATCGGCACGCCGCCCGCCAGCGCGTCGTCGAGTAACGCGGCCACCGCATCGTGCGGCAGGTTCAGGTCGGCCACGATCAGCGCGGCGCCGGCGCGTTGCGGCGCGCGGCTGGCGAAGAACGCGGGCGTGAGCGCGTCGTTGATCGCCATGTCGGCCAGCGCCACGCGCATTTCGCCGTCCTGGTCGAGCACCGCCGTATAGGTGCCGCTGGCCGCGCCATCGACGAGCAGCACACCGCGCGTGTCGATGCCGGCTTCGTCGGCGTGCGCGAGCAGTGCGCGGCCCGAGGCGTCCGGGCCAACGGCGGTGATGAGACCCGTCGGGGCGCCCAGGCGCGCCAGGTTCTCGGCGATATTGCGCGCCACGCCGCCGAACGATTCGCTCTGGCGCGCCGGATTCGAGGTGCCAAGGGCCAGCGGGCCGATGGAGCGCAGCTTGCGGTCGAGGTTGGCCGCGCCGATGCAGACGACCGGGCGGTGGTCTGGCAGCACGTAGGCGCGGCCGAGGATGCGCCGCTCGCGCACGAGCGTGGCGATGTAGTTGGCCACGGCCGAACGCGACAGGCCCAGGTGCGCGGCCAGGTCTTGCTGGGAGATGAAAGGGTTGGAGCGGATCAGCTCGTACAACTGGTCTTTTTTGGGCATCGCTCGGCAGGCTGATTAAACTTATGTTTGGCAATGCTAAACATTTGTCGCCGCCCGGTCAACGTCAGCAGCGCCTCCTAATTTATCGCGAAATCATATAAATCGGGAAGAAAAAGTGTATTTGCCATACATATCGGCATTCATGCATAGTTATAATATCGAGCTGGCCGGATGCTGCCGCACCTGCGCACGCTGCTCCAGCCCTCACTCCCATCCCCCAGTATCGCCAGACCTCACAAGGAATATCATGTCCAGCAATCTCCCGTTCGAAGCCGCCGACATCATCCGTGCCCGCAAGCCGGGCTTCGCGCCGCGCGTCGCGCTGATCCTCGGCTCCGGACTGGGCGTGCTGGCCGAACAACTGACCGATGCCGTCTCGATCAGCTATGCCGAACTGCCGGGCTTCCCGATCAGCACCGTGCACGGCCACGCCGGTGAACTGGTGCTGGGCGAACTGGCCGGCGTGCCGGTCGCCTGCATGAAGGGCCGCGGCCACTTCTACGAAGGCTACGGCCCGGGCGTGATGACCAATGCCGTGCGCACGCTGAAGCAGATCGGCTGCGAACTGCTGTTTGTGACCAATGCGGCCGGCTCGCTCAATATCGAAGCCGATGCCGGCTCGCTGGTGGCGATCACCGATCACATCAACTTCCTGCCGGGCAGCCCGATGTCGGGCCCGAACGACGAGCGCTTCGGCCCGCGCTTCTTCAGCATGTCCAATGCCTACGATGCCGAGACGCGCGAGCAAGTGAAAGCCGTGGCAAAAGAGAAGGGCATCGTCCTGAACGAAGGCGTGTATCTGGCCGCTGCCGGCCCGCACTTCGAGACCGTCGCCGAAATCCGCGCCTTCAAGACGCTGGGCGCGGACGTGGTCGGCATGTCGCTGATCCCCGAAGTGATCGCGGCGCGCCACTGCGGCCTGAAAGTGACCGCCGTCTCGGCGATCACCAATCTGGCCGAGGGCCTGTCGCCGTTCGCGCTGTCGCACGAGCAGACCCTGAAGTACGCGGCGATTGCGGCCAAGGACATGGTCACGCTGATCCACGCCTATATCGAGCGCCTCGGTTCGACCCCGCGCAGTGCTGCTTAAATTCGACGCTTAAATCTACTCATTGAAAGCGAGCGATCCAATGTCCCGTGCATTCATCCTCCTGCTTGACTCCTTCGGCCTGGGCGCGCTGCCCGACGCCGACAAATACGGCGACACCAACGCCAACACCTTCGGCCACATCGCCGAATGGGCCGCGAAGGAAGGCAAGCCGATGGCGCTGCCGAACCTCGAACGCCTGGGCCTGGGCGCGGCCGGCCACAAGGCCAGCGGCGAATGGGCGCCTGGATTCAACCTGCGCGACGGCTTCACCGGCGCCTGGGGCGTCGCGCGCGAGCAGTCGACCGGCAAAGATACGCAAAGCGGTCACTGGGAAATCGCCGGCGTGCCGGTGCTGTTCGACTGGGGTTATTTTCCGAAAACCGTGCCGTCATTCCCCAAAGAGCTGACCGACAAGCTGCAAGAGCTGACCGGCGTGCCGGGCTGGCTGGCCAACTGCCACGCCTCGGGCACCACCGTCATTAACGACTTCGGCGACGAACACGTTGCCAGCGGCAAGCCGATCCTGTACACGTCGGCCGACTCGGTGCTGCAGATCGCCGCCCACGAAGAACACTTCGGCCTCGAGCGCCTGTACGCCGTGTGCGAAGCGGCCTATGAACTGGTCAAGCCCTACAATATTGGCCGCGTGATTGCGCGCCCGTTCACTGGCGCCAATGGCGACTACAAGCGCACGTCGAACCGCCACGACTACGCCGTGCCGCCGGTCGCGCCGACGCTGCTCGACCACGTCAAGGATGCGGGCGGTGACGTCTACGCGCTTGGCAAGATCAGCGATATCTATGCGGGGCAGGGCGTTACGCGCCTGATCAAGGGCCCGGACAATATGGCGCTGTTCGACCGCCTGCTCGAAGTGGCCGACGAAGCGGGCGACAAGTCGCTCACGTTCGTCAACTTCGTCGACTTCGACATGCACTTCGGTCATCGCCGCGACGTCGCCGGCTACGCCAATGCGCTGCACGAACTCGATGCGCGCCTGCCGGCCTTCATGGCCAAGTTAAAAGACGGCGACCTGGTCGTGATCACGGCCGACCACGGGTGCGACCCGACGGCGCCGGGTTCGGACCACACCCGCGAACACATCCCGATGATCTTCTTCGGCCCGAACGTCGCGCCGCAAGAACTGCCGGTCGCCGACACCTTCTCGGACATCGGTGCCACGCTGGCCAAGCACCTCGGCGTCAAACCACTTTCGAACGGAATCGCACAGCTATGAGCCAGCCGCTGGACTTCAAACGCAACATCGCCATGGATCTGGACCTTGGCCTGATCAACAGCATCAAGATCAACCGCAACGCGGCCGACCGCCGTGCCGCCAGCCTGGCGAACCGCCGCACCGTGAAGAAGGAATACCAGGCCGCATGGCTGGTGCGCGCGATCGAGTGCATGGACTTGACGACGCTCGGCGGCGACGACACGCCCGGCCGCGTCGAGCGCCTGTGCATGAAGGCGATGCGCCCGCTGCGCGCCGATTTGATGCAGGCGCTGGGCCTCGAGACGCTCACTACCGGCGCGGTCTGCGTGTACCACGAGATGATTACGCCGGCCGTCAAAGTGCTGCAGGGCCGCCTGCCGATCGCCGCGGTCTCCACCGCGTTCCCGGCCGGCTTGTCGAGCCTTGAAACCAAATTGCGCGAGATCGAACTGTCGGTCGCCGCCGGCGCCACCGAAATCGACATCGTCATCACGCGCCAGCACGTCTTGCTGGGCAACTGGCAGGCGCTGTACGACGAGATGGTGGCCTACCGCCAGGCCTGCGGCGACGCGCACGTGAAAGCCATCCTGGCCACGGGCGACCTGGTCACGCTGGAGAATGTGGCGAAGGCCTCGTGGGTCTGCATGATGGCCGGCGCCGATTTCATCAAGACCTCGACCGGCAAGGAAGGCGTGAACGCCACCATCCCGGTGTCCTTGGTGATGGTGCGCGCGATTCGCGATTACCACGAACTGACCGGTTTCCAGGTCGGCTACAAGCCGGCCGGGGGCGTGTCGACCGCGAAATCGGCGCTGCAGTACCTGACCGTGATGAAGGAAGAACTGGGCAACGACTGGCTGCAGCCGCACCTGTTCCGCATCGGCGCTTCAAGCCTCTTGACCGACATCGAGCGCCAGCTTGAGCACTACGTGACCGGGAACTACTCGGCCGCCCATCGTCACGCGCAACCTTAAATCCGGATACGTCATGCCAACAATTAAAGAGATTCTTCAGACCATGGACTACGGCCCCGCTCTCGAGACCACCAAGGAAGCGCACGCGTGGCTGGACGGTCACGAGCGCCGTTTCGGCCTGTTCATCGACAATGCCTGGAGCGATGCAAGCGACACGTTCGCCACCGCCAATCCGGCCGACGGCGTCGAACTGGCGCAAGTGACGCAGGCGACCGACGCCGACGTCGAGCGCGCCGTGCTTGCTGCGCGCCGCGCCCAGCCGGGCTGGGTGGCACTCGGCGGCCATGGCCGCGCGAAGATCATGTACGCGCTCTCGCGCCTGCTGCAAAAGCACGCGCGCCTGTTCGCGGTGCTGGAAACGCTCGACAACGGCAAGACCATCCGCGAAACGCGCGATGCCGACCTGCCGCTGGTCGCCCGTCATTTCTATCATCACGCCGGTTGGGCGCAGCTGCAGGCCGAGGAATTCGCTGATTTCCGCGCCGTGGGCGTCATCGGCCAGATCGTGCCGTGGAACTTCCCGCTGTTGATGTTGGCATGGAAGATCGCGCCGGCGCTGGCCGCCGGTAACACGGTGGTGTTCAAGCCGGCCGAGTACACGCCGCTCACCGCCTTGCTGTTCGCCGAACTCTGCCAGCGCGCCGGCGTGCCCGCTGGTGTCGTCAATATCGTCACGGGCGATGGCCGCGTGGGCGAGGCGATCGTGAATCACCCCGGCATCGACAAGATCGCATTCACCGGTTCGACCGAAGTCGGTCGCCTGATCCGCAAGGCCACCGCCGGCAGCGGCAAGAAGCTGTCGCTCGAACTGGGCGGCAAGTCGCCCTTCATCGTGTTCGATGATGCTGACCTGGACGCCGCCGTCGAAGGGCTGGTCGACTCGATCTGGTTCAACCAGGGCCAGGTCTGCTGCGCCGGTTCGCGCCTGCTGGTGCAGGAATCGGTGTACGAGCGCTTCATCAAGAAGGTCAAGGCGCGCATGGAAACGCTGCGTGTTGGCTCGCCGCTGGACAAATCGAGCGACATCGGCGCGCTGGTCGATCCGGTGCAGCAGCAGCGCATCCACGGCCTGGTGGAGTCGGCGCGCGCGGAAGGGTGCGAAGTGTGGCAACCGGCCGGCGAGCTGTCGACCACAGGTTCGTGGTACCTGCCGACCCTGATCACGGGCGCGTCGACATCGGCCGCCGTGGCGCAGGCCGAGATCTTCGGCCCGGTGCTGGTGGCGATGAGCTTCCGCACCCCCGCTGAAGCGGTGCAACTGGCGAACAATACCGTGTACGGCCTGGCTGCCTGCGTGTGGAGCGAGTCGATCAGCCTGGCGCTGGACGTCGTCCCGCAGATCAAGGCCGGCGTGGTGTGGATTAACACCGCGAACCAGTTCGATGCAGCCTGCGGTTTTGGCGGCTACAAGGAATCGGGCTATGGCCGCGAAGGCGGCAAGGAAGGCATGTACGAGTACCTGACGCCGCTGTCGGAAGATGCACGGCCTGCCGCGCCGGTGGTTGCCGCCAAAGGCAAGGTTGTTGCGTCGGATACCGACAGCCCGTTCGCGGTCGACCGCACCGCCAAGCTGTACATCGGCGGCAAGCAGGCGCGCCCTGACGGCGCCTACAGCCGCGCGATCAATGGCGCGAATGGCGCCTTCCTGGCCGACATCGGCGAAGGCGGCCGCAAGGACATCCGCAACGCGGTGGAAGCGGCGCATAAAGCGTCTGGCTGGGCCAAGGCCACTGCGCACAACCGCGCGCAGGTGCTGTACTACATCGCCGAGAACCTGGCGATCCGCGCCGACGAATTTGCCGCGCGCATCGCGCAGCAAACCGGCTCGACCGACGCGGCGCGCGAAGTGGCGGCGTCGATCGAGCGCCTGTTCTACTGGGCGGCGTGGGCCGACAAGTACGACGGCGCAGCGCACCAGCCGCCGATGCACGGCATCACCGTGGCGCTGAACGAACCGGTCGGCGTGATCGGCATCGTGTGTCCGAACGAGAATCCGCTGCTGGGCTTCATCTCGCTGGTGGCCCCGGCGCTCGCGCTGGGCAACCGCGTGGTGGCGGTGCCGTCGGAGCAGCATCCGCTCTCCGCGATCGATCTGTACCAGGTGCTCGACACGTCGGACCTGCCGGGTGGGGCGCTCAATATCGTCACCGGATCGAGCGACGAACTGGCGCGCACGCTGGCGTCGCACGGCGAAATCGATGCGGTGTGGCGACATGACGGCTCGGCGGAAGGCTGCGCGGAAGTGGAACGCCTGTCGAGCGAGTCGCTCAAGCGCACCTGGACGGGCGGCGCAAAAGGGCGCGACTGGTTCGATCCGAAGCAGGCCGGTGGCCGCGTGGTGCTGCAGCATGCGAGCCAGGTGAAGAACGTGTGGATTCCGTACGGCGTTTAAGACACCACCAAACTAAAACAACGTCATTCCCGCGCAGGCGGGAATCCAAGGTGTTCGCGTCATCGCAGCGTACTTGGATTCCCGCCTGCGCGGGAAGTCATTTCTGCCAGTGGCAGGAAGGACGGTTTTGAAGCTAACCATTCATGGAAACATACCCCATGTTCCTCCCCCAAGAAATCATCCGCAAAAAACGCGACGGCGGCATCCTCTCCGCCGAAGAAATCCAGTTTTTTGTCCGCGGCATCCCTGACGGCAGCGTCACCGAAGGCCAGATCGCCGCGCTTGCGATGGCCGTCTACTTCAACGACATGACGATGGATGAGCGCGTCGCCTTCACGCTGGCGATGCGCGACTCGGGCCAGGTCATGGAATGGAAGTCCCTCAACCTGCCGGGCCCCGTCGTCGACAAGCACTCCACCGGCGGCGTCGGCGACGTGGTGTCCCTGATGCTCGGCCCCATGATTGCGGCCTGCGGCGGCTTCGTGCCGATGATCTCGGGCCGGGGGCTGGGCCACACCGGCGGCACGCTCGACAAGTTCGACGCGATCCCCGGCTACAGCACCGTGCCCGACCCCGACAAATTCCGCCAGGTGGTAAAAGACGTCGGCGTGGCCATCATCGGCCAGACCGCCCAACTGGCGCCGGCCGACAAGCGCTTCTACAGCATCCGTGACACCACGGCCACTGTCGAATCGGTGGCCATGATCACCGGTTCGATCCTGTCCAAAAAGCTGTCGGCGGGCCTGGACGCGCTGGTGATGGACGTGAAGGTCGGCAGCGGCGCCTTCATGCCGACGCCGGAGAAATCTCTCGAACTGGCCGAGTCGATCGTCAGCGTCGGCAATGGCGCCGGCACCCGCACGTCGGCCATCCTGACCGGCATGGACGAGTCGCTGTGCCCAGCGGCTGGCAATGCTGTGGAAGTGCGCGTGGCGATCGATTACCTGAGCGGCAAGGCGCGTCCGGCGCGCCTGCACGAAGTGACGATGGCGCTGTGCGCCGAGATGCTCGTCATCTCGGGCCTGGCGAGCACGGACACCGAAGCGCGCGCCAAACTGCAGGCAGCGCTAGATTCGGGCGAAGCAGCCGAGCGTTTCGCGCGCATGGTCGCCAGCCTGGGCGGCCCGGCCGACCTGATGGACAAGCCGGACGCGTACCTCGAAACGGCGCCCGTCATCGTGCCTGCGCCCGCCCTGCACGCCGGTTATGCCAGCGCGGTCGACACCCGTGGCCTCGGCCTGGCGGTCGTCGCGCTGGGTGGCGGCCGTGTGCGCCCGCAAGACACCATCGACTTCGCCGTGGGCCTGACCGGCCTGGTCGAACTGGGTGAGCAGATCGCCGTCGGCCAGCCGCTGGCGATGGTGCATGCA
>Ga0265798_10003185_pt1 | contig 23544 bp, 13 predicted proteins | sample P3T30metagenome_FD_192430 | JGI IMG/M metagenome (GOLD analysis project Ga0265798, IMG submission 192430) | Plant litter microbial communities from East Loma Ridge, Irvine, California - P3 T30 | ecosystem: Environmental > Terrestrial > Plant litter > Unclassified | place: USA: California... | reverse complement strand
ACAAACAAGGCGTTTGCGAAATTTTATTGCCGTTGATCACTGTTGATGCATGTTAACTGTAGGTAAAATCCTACACATCTTTCGTTGCAATTCCCATGAATAAGGTCGCCGGCCTAAGCTCCGCCGCGCGTCCACACTCACAGAACATTATCACCATGTCCTTTTCCGCGACCCGGTCTGCCCGGTTAACCTCTTTCATGCCTAAAAATATTGCATCGATCGGCGCCGGCGCCCTCGCCGCCGCGCTGCTGGCCGGTTGCGGCACCGTGCAGGTGCAGCCCCTCACCAAGGACGCCATCCAGCAACAGGCGGCGAGCGACCGCAAGGCCGCCTATGCCAACGTCCCGGGAATCCGGGCCCAGCTGACGATGGAGGAGGCGATCGCGCGCGCCCTGAAATACAACCTGGACCGCCGCACCCGCCTGATGGAAGAGGCGCTGGCCATGAACCAGCTCGACACCGCCAACCTGGACATGCTGCCGAAAGTGATGGCGAACGCCGGTTACACCTGGCGCGACCAGGAACTGGTCACGCGCAGTGTCGACTCCGTCACCGGCCTGCCGTCCCTGGCCAATCCCTACATCTCGTCGGAACGCAGCCACGCCGCCTACGACCTCGGCCTGACCTGGAACATGCTGGACTTCGGCATGTCCTACCTGACCGCCAAGCAGAGCGCCGACCGCGTGCTGATCGCCGCCGAGCGCCGCCGCAAGGCCATGCACGTGCTGATCGCCGACGTCCGCACCGCGTTCTGGCGCACCGTCAGCGCGCAAAAGCTGAAGAACGACGTCAAGCAGACCATCGACCTGGCCGAGGCCGCGCTGGCGGACGCGCGCAAGGTCGAAGCCGAGCGCCTGCGTTCGCCGGTCGACACGCTGCGCTACCAGCGCCAGCTGCTGGAAAACCTGCGCCTGCTCGAGAGCATCGAGCAGGAACTGGCCAGCGGCCGCGTCGAGCTGGCGGCCCTGATCAACGCCCCGCTGGAACAGCAGTTCGACGTGGTAGAGCCGCAGGACGGCGCCCAGGCCGGCCTGATGGATATCCCGGTGGTGCGCCTGGAAGAGCTGGCGGTCACCCAGAACGCCGACCTGCGCGAACAGTTCTACAACGGCCGCATCGCGGTCGAGGAAACGCGCAAGGCCATGCTGCGCCTGTTCCCGAACCTGTCGTTCAACTACGACCTGCGCTACGACACCGACAAGTACATGATCAACAACCACTGGAACGACGCCGGCCTGCACCTGTCGTGGAACGTGATGAACCTGATCTCGGGTCCGGCCCAGAAGCGCCTGGCCGAAGCCGGCGTCAAGCTGGCCGACCAGCGCCGCATGGCCACGCAGATGAGCGTGCTGGCCCAGGTGCACCTGTCGCGCCTGCAGTACCAGATCGCCTACCGCCAATACCTGCGCGCCGACCAGATCTGGCAGGCCGACGCCAAGATCGCCGAGCACGTGCGCAACCGCCAGCAGGTCGAGGCCCAGAGCAAGCTGGAACTGGTGGCCAACAACACCACCGCCATCCTGTCGCTGCTGCGCCGCTACCAGTCGCTGGCCCAGTTGCAGGGCTCGGCCAGCAAGCTGCAGGCCACCGTCGGCATGGAGCCGCGCCTGGGCAGCGTCAGCGAATTGTCGCTGGAGCAGCTGACCAAGGACGTAGGCGCCTCGATGCGCGACTGGAGCCAGGTCAAGTAACCCTTCAAGAGAAAGCGCCATGAAAACCATCATCGAAGGCCTGCTGCTGGCCGGCCTCGCCGGCCTGGCCGCGGTCCCGGCCGTGGCTGCGGCCCCTGCGGCGCAGCCGGCACCCGTTGCGCAGCCGGCAGCGCCCGCCCGTCCGGCCGCCGTTGCCCGTCCGGCACTCGAAAAGCAGGACATCCGCGCCCAGCTGGCGCCGCGCCGCTACACCACGGTGGCGGCCGAGATCGGCGCCAAGGTCAGCCGCGTCACGGTCGTGGAGGGCGGCGCCTTCCGCGCCGGCCAGGTGCTGGTGTCCTTCGACTGCTCGCTGCAGCAGGCGCAGTTGCAGAAGTCGAAGGCCGTGCTGGGCGCGGCCGAGCGCACCCTGGCCGCCAACAAGCGCCTTGAAGAGCTGCACTCGGTCGGCAAGGTCGAGCTGGAAGTGTCCGAAGCCGAAGTCGGCAAGGCCAGGGCCGACGCCGCCGCCAACAGCGTGCTCCTGTCCAAGTGCGCGATCCCCGCGCCGTTCTCCGGCCGCGTGGCCGAGCAGAAGGTGCGCGAGCAGCAGTACGTGCAGCCGGGCCAGCCGCTGCTCGAGATCCTCGACGACTCCGTGCTCGAACTCGAATTCCTGGTGCCGTCGCGCTGGCTGGCCTGGGTCAAGCCCGGCTACGCCTTCCAGGTCCGCATCGACGAAACCGGCAAGACCTATCCGGCCAAGGTGCAGCGCATCGGCGCCCGCATCGACCCGGTCAGCCAGTCGATCAAGCTGTCCGCCGCGATCGACGGCCGCTTCCCCGAACTGATCGCCGGCATGAGCGGCCGCGTCGCCCTCAGCGCCCCGGCCGGCCAGTAACACGCTCCACCAGAACATCCATTGCCCAGACCCCGCATGAAATCCATTCCCGCCCTCGACCAGAACGACTTCGATTCCACCGCCGGCACGCCCCCGCGCCGCGCCCTGAACCGCCGCGGTCCGGCGCCGCTGGCGCTGGAGCCGCGCGTGATGTTCGACGGCGCCACCGCCGATGCCGCCGTCGCCGCCGCCAAGGCGGCCGTGGCCGACATCCCGGCCGAGCGCGCCGTCGACCATGCGCCGGCCGAAGCGGACAGCCACGTCGCCGCGGCCGTGCTGCCGCCTGAAGCGCAGCGCCACGAAGTCGTCTTCATCGAGGACAACGTGCCCGACTACCAGAAGCTGGCGGCCGCCGTGACGCCGGGCGTCGAGGTCGTGGTGCTGGACCACACGAAGGATGGCCTGCAGCAGATGATCGCCGCCCTGGACGGGCGTGCGCCGGTCGATGCGATCCACCTGGTGACGCACGGGGCGACCGGGCAGGTCGACCTGGGCAGCGAGCGCCTGTCGGTCGACAACCTGGATGCCCATGCCGCGCAGTTGGCTACGCTGGGCACGCACCTGGCGGCCGACGGCGACATCCTGATCTATGGCTGCGACGTCGGCCAGGGCGATAGTGGAAACGGCTTCGTCGCGCGCATGGCGCAGCTCACCGGCGCCGACGTGGCGGCATCGACCGACATCACCGGATCGAAGGCCTTCGGCGGCAACTGGACACTGGAAGCGCAGGCGGGCAGGGTGGAGGCGCAGGCGATCGAATTCGACCGCGCCGGCTGGACGGGCGAACTGGAAACCACGGTGTTCGATGCCGAGCAACGGCAATTGACGTTCAACGGCGGCGTCCTGGTGTCCCGCGTGGGCGGCATGAGCGACACGTCGAACCCGGGAACGAAGACGGGCGACGTGGTGCGTTTCACGAATGTGATCACGATCGGCGGGCAGCAGATCAACGCCGAGATCACGACGACCCTCGATCACTCCAGCATCACCAGCTACGACTACACCGACGCCAACTCGACGGCCAGCGAAATCGCCTCGTTCCAGCCCCAGATGAAAGTGGGCCAGGCCGGCGGCGGCGCCACGTTCACGGTGAATTTCTTCACGATCTCCGGTGCCGCGGCCACGTTGCAGAACGTGGTGGTCAACTCCTACGACATCGACGGTGTGAACAGTTCGAGCTCGGACCGCCAATACCAGGAATTCCGCGGCTTCGCCTATTACCAGACCGGTTCCGAACTGAAGACCCAGGTGCAGAGCGACGGTTCGGTGCGATTCGTCTACGACCCGGCCAGCGGCACCCCGAAGAACAACACCACCGACACGCGCGACAACAACTATCGGGTGCAGGTGTTCTACGACTCGATGAGTTCGTTCCAGATCCGCACCGGTGCGATCGCGGCGGCGAGCGGCACCTTCAACGGCACCGCCTACTTCTACCTCGATTTCGAGCTGCATGAATGGGGCACCACCAAAATCGCCAGCCCTGCGCCGAAACTCAGCTACACCGACACCACCCTCGTGGAAACCGACGCCAACAACGGTGCGGTCATGTCCACGACCATCACCCTGTCCGGCACCAATGCCGGCGGCAGCGCAGCGACCTTCGCCGGTACCAATGGCCAGGACCTGGACGTATCGTTCAGCAACCTGCCTGCCGGCCTCACCGCCCACGTGACGCGCAACAGTGCCACCACGGCGACCCTGAGCTTCAGCGGCAATGCGCTGGCGCACCTTGACGCCAACGACATCGCCAACTTCGGCGTCACCTTCAACAACGGCGCCTTCACCAGCGGCGTGGCGAGCGCCGTCACCGGCGCCAGCCGGGCAGACATCAGTATCGATTTCAACAATCCGCCGCCGGATGCCATTGCGCCGGTTGTGCAGGCTGGCCAGGCCTTCGGCTATGCCGAGAACCGTGGCGCTGCGGCCGGCGCCATCGGCACCGTCGCGGCGAGCGACAATACCGGCGTGGCCGGCTTCCGCTTCGCCAATGCCGACGGTAGCGGCGGCAGTGCCACCAGCGCCGACGGCTGGTTCACTGTCGACAGCAGCGGTCGCATTTCGATGACTTCGGCCGGCCGCGCGGCGGCCGCCAACGACTACGAAAGCGGCACGCACAGCTTCACCTATGCCGTACAGGCCGGCGATGCGGCCGGCAACTGGTCGGACAGGACCGACGTGACGCTGAACCTGGCCAACGTCGACGAACTGGCACCGGCCTTTACCTCGGGCGCGAGCGCGAACCCGATGGAAAACCAGCCGGTGCTGTACAACGCGCAGGCCAATGACAACGTCGACTTCACCAACCACAACGTGACCTACGGCCTGAAGCCGGGCGTGGGTGACGTGGCGGCCCTGAGCATCGATACGCACACCGGCGTGGTCAGCCTGGCCAGCGGCAACCTCGATTTCGAGACCAAGTCCTCGTACAGCTTCACCGTGACCGCGCGCGACGACAGCGGCAACCAGAGCGAGCGCGCCGTCACCGTGGCGGTGGGCGATGCCGACGAGGTGGCGCCGACGGTGACGATCAGCGCCGACCCCGGCGTCATCAAGGCGGGCGCCACCCGGACCTTGACCTTCGACTTCAGCGAGGATGTCGGCACCAGCTTCAGCGCGGACGACGTCAGCCTGGACTCGGGCTCGATCGGCCCGCTGACCCAGGTCAGCGCCACCCGCTACACGGCCGTGTACACGCCGGGCGAGAACGTCACCTCGGCCAGCGTGCAGGTGCGCGTCGGCGCCGGCCGCGTCAGCGACCTGGCCGACAACCCCAACAGCGCTCCGGCCAGCCTGGCCCTCGCGGTCGACACGGCCGCGCCGCGCATCACCGGCCCGCTGGGCGCCACCGGCGCCTCCAGCGCGCTGAGCGTCCCGGAAGGCACGACCGCGCTGCACACCTTCAGCGCCAGCGAAAGCGTGAGCTGGTCGCTGGCCGGCGGCGAAGACGCGGCCCGTTTCACGATCAGCGCCGATGGCGCGCTCTCCTTCACCAGCGCACCCGACTACGAGGCCCCGCAGGACGGCGCCACCGACGGCAGCAACACTTACCTGGTGCAGGTGCGCGCGGTCGATGCCGCCGGCAACGCCACGACCCAGTCGGTCAAGGTCAGCGTCACCAACGTCAACGAGCTGCCGGTCGCCGCGCCGGACAGCATCGTCACGGCCGAGGACACGGCCTGGCATGGCCAGTTGCCGTCCGCCAGCGACCCGGACCACGACACCGTCACCTATGCCAAGGCCGGCAGCCCGGCCCACGGCACGGTCAGCATCGAGGCCGACGGCAGCTACACCTACCAGCCGGCCGCCGACTACCACGGCAGCGACAGCTTCAGCTACACGGTCAGCGACGGCAACGGCGGCAGCAACACCTACACGGTGTCGGTGACCGTCACCCCGGTCAACGATGCCCCGGTCGGCGCCGGCGCCTCGATCACGACGGCGGAAGACAGCCCGAAGACCGGCACGCTGCCGCAGGCGCACGACGTCGACGGCGACGCCGTCACCTATGCCAAGGCCGGCGATCCGGCCCACGGCAGCGTGACCATCGGCGCCGACGGCAGCTACACCTACGCCCCGGGCGCCGACTACCACGGCGCGGACAGCTTCAGCTACACCGTCAGCGACGGCCATGGCGGCAGCAACACCTATACCGTCGAGGTCACCGTCACGCCGGTGAATGACGCCCCGGTGGCGGGCAACGTCGCGATCGCCACGGCGGAAGACACGGTCAAGACCGGCACGCTGCCGCAGGCGCACGACGTCGACGGCGACGCCGTCACCTACGCCAAGGCGGGCGATCCGGCCCACGGCACGGTCACCATCGGCACCGACGGCAGCTACACCTACACCCCGGCCGCCGACTACAACGGCCCGGACAGCTTCAGCTACACGGTCAAGGACGGCCAGGGCGGCAGCAGCACCTACACCGTCGAGGTGAGCGTCGGCGCCGTCAACGACGCGCCGGTCGCGGCCAACGCCGCCATCACGACCGCCGAGGACACCGCGAAGAGCGGCACCCTGCCGCAGGCGCATGACGTCGAAGGCGACGCCGTCACCTACGCCAAGGCGGGCGATCCTGCGCACGGCACCGTGGTCATCACGGAGGGCGGCGGCTACACCTACGCCCCGGCCGCCGACTACAACGGCGCGGACAGCTTCAGCTACACCGTCAGCGACGGCCACGGCGGCAGCAATACCTACACCGTCGAGGTCACGGTCACGCCAGTGAACGATGCCCCGGTCGCGGGCAACGCCACCATCGCGACGCTGGAGGACACGCCGAAGAGCGGCACCCTGCCGCAGGCGCACGACGTCGACGGCGACGCCGTCACCTACGTCAAGGCGGGCGACCCGGCCCACGGCACGGTCACCATCGGCACCGACGGCGGCTACACCTACACCCCGGCCGCCGACTACAACGGCCCGGACAGCTTCAGCTACACGGTCAAGGACGGCCAGGGCGGCAGCAGCACCTACACCGTCGAGGTGACCGTGGGTGCCGTCAACGACGCGCCGGTCGCGGCCAACGCCACCATCACGACCGCCGAGGACACCGCCAAGAGCGGCACCCTGCCGCAGGCGCACGACGCCGAAGGCGATACCGTCACCTATGCCAAGGCCGGCGACCCGGCCCACGGCACGGTCACCATCGGCACCGACGGCAGCTACACCTACACCCCGGCCGCCGATTACAACGGCGCGGACAGCTTCAGCTACACGGTCAAGGACGGCCAGGGCGGCAGCAGCACCTACACCGTCGAGGTGAGCGTGGGTGCCGTCAACGACGCGCCGGTCGCGGCCAACACCGCCATCACGACCGCCGAGGACACCGCCAAGAGCGGCACCCTGCCGCAGGCGCACGACGTCGACGGCGACGCCGTCACCTACGCCAAGGCCCTGGAACCGGCCCACGGCACGCTGGTGGTCACGGCAGGCGGCGGCTACACCTACACCCCGGATGCCGACTATACCGGCGCCGACCGCTTCTCGTACACGATCAAGGACGGCCAGGGCGGCAGCAACACCTATACCGTCGAGGTCACTGTCACGCCGGTCAACGACGCCCCGGTCGCCGCCAACGCCGCGATCGAGACGCTTGAAGACACGGTCAAATCCGGCCTGCTGCCGGCGGCACATGACATCGACGGCGATGCCGTCACCTATGCCAAGGCACTGGAACCGGCGCACGGCACGGTGACGGTCACCGCCGATGGCCTGTACGCCTATACGCCGGATGCCGACTACCACGGCCCGGACAGCTTCAGCTACACCGTCAGCGACGGCCAGGGCGGCAGCAACACCTACACCGTCGACGTCACCGTCACGCCGGTGAACGACGCCCCGACCGCATCCGCCACGCACATCGATACGCCGGAAGACACCGCGAAGACCGGCACGCTGCCGCAGGCGCACGACGTCGACGGCGATGGCGTCACCTACGCCAAGGCCGCCGATCCGGCGCACGGCACGGTGGTCGTCACGGCAGGCGGCGGCTATACCTACACGCCGGATGCCGACTACCACGGCACCGACAGCTTCTCGTACACGGTCAAGGATGGCCAGGGCGGCAGCAGCACCTACACGGTCGACGTGAGCGTGGTACCGGTGAACGACGCCCCGGTCGCCGCCAACGCCGCGATCGAGACGCCCGAGGACACCGCGAAGACCGGCACGCTGCCGCAGGCGCACGACATCGACGGCGACACCGTCACCTATGCCAAGGCCGGCGATCCCGCGCACGGAACGGTACGCATCGAGCGCGACGGCAGCTATCTGTATACCCCGGCCGCCGACTACCACGGCGCGGACCGCTTCAGCTACAGCGTCAGCGACGGCCATGGCGGCAGCAATACCTATGTGGTCGACGTCACCGTCACCCCGGTGAACGACGCGCCGACCGCATCCGGCACCCGCATCGAGACGCCGGAAGACACGGTCAAGACCGGCACGCTGCCGCAGGGCCGCGACGTCGACGGCGACCCGTTCACCTATGCCAAGGCCGGCGATCCCGCGCACGGCAGCGTGGTCATCACGGCGGACGGGGGCTACACCTACACGCCGGACGCCGACTATCACGGCGCCGACAGCTTCAGCTACACGATCAAGGACGGCCAGGGCGGCAGCAACACCTACACCGTCGACGTGAGCGTGGGCGCGGTCAACGACGCGCCGGTCGCCGCCAATGCCGCGATCGCGACGCTCGAGGACACCGTAAAAGCCGGCACGCTGCCGCAGGCCCACGACGTCGACGGCGACACCGTCACCTACGCCAAGGCGGGCGATCCAGCGCACGGCACGCTCAGCGTCAACGCGGACGGCAGCTATGTCTACACCCCGGCCGCCGACTACAACGGCGCCGACCGCTTCAGCTACACGGTCAGCGACGGCCAGGGCGGCAGCAACACCTACACCGTCGACGTCACCGTCACCCCGGTCAACGACGCGCCGGTGGCGCACGGCGGCGCCAGCGGGAAGGGCACCGTCGGCGAGCCGATGGACCCGGTCACCGTGCCCGCCTTTACCGACGTCGACGGCCCTGCGACCACCTACACGGCGCTCCAGGCCGACGGTTCGCCGCTGCCGTCCTGGCTCGGCTTCGACCCGGCCACGCGCAGCTTCACGGGCACGCCGCCGCAGGGCAGCGTCGGCACCTTGACCATCGTGGTGAGCGGCAGCGACGGCAGCCTCGGCGCCAAGGCCACGGTCACGATCGAGGTCGCCAACCCGGCGCTGCCGGGCCAGTCGCCGGCGATCACCCTGATGACCAAGGACACCGGCGCATCGCCGACCGACTTCGTCACCGGCGACGGCAGCGGCGGACGCACCGTCAGCGGCACCCTCGGCGCAGCGCTCGGCCACAACGAGGTCGTGCAAGTCTCCTTCGACGGCGGCACTACCTGGAACACGGCGGTGGTCGACGGCGGTACCTGGCGCGCGGTCGACAATGGCGCCCATGCCGGCAACTGGACCATCGAGACGCGCGTGACCAACGTCGCCGCCGGCCTGTCCGGCCCGGTGACGGCGCGCGAGGTCGTGCTCGACACCACGCCGCCCGCGGCGCCGACCGTGGACAGCATCACCACCACCAGCACCACGCCGGTGCTGAGCGGCGCCGCCACCGTGGGCGCGGGCGAAGTCCTGCGCGTGACGGTGAACGGCGCCACCTACGAGGTGCCGGCGCAGGATGGCCGCTGGACGCTCGACCTGGCCAGCGCCAAGCCGGTGTCCGGCAGCGCGGTCCCGCTCACCGTCGGCCAGAACTACGACGTGACGGCGACCGTGACCGACCTGGCCGGCAACGTGCGCGACGGCGCCAACCAGGGCCTGGTGAGCGTGAGCCCGCCGGTGCTGGCACCTGAAGCGCCGCCGGCCGTGGTGCAGGCCACCGTGCCCGTGCTGCCGGCCACGCCGGCACCGGCCCCGGTGGCGGAACCGACGCCGGTGCCGATGGCAACCGACAGCCGCGTGCGCAACGATGCGGCACCGGGCAGCCTGGCGTCCGGCGACAGCCAGCAGTTCGGCTATGGCCAGGGCATCCGCTCTACCGAGACCGCGGCGCTCGACCTGCGCGGTGCGGCACTGTCGGATATCTATACCCGCACCGAAGGCTTCCGCACCGTGGTCGCCAAGGCCGAGGAGCCGGCGCTGGTGCTGTTCCAGGGCGTGCCCGACCAGTTCACGGAAGCGGGTACCCACCTGTCGCTGACGGTGCCGGCCGACGCCTTCGCCCACACCCAGCCGAATGCGACCGTGCGCCTGGTCGCGGTCCTGCAGGATGGCCGTCCGCTGCCGACCTGGGTCCAGTTCAACGGCCAGACCGGCCAGTTCATCGGCGAGGTGCCGAAGGGCTTGCAGGGCGAATTGAGGATCAAGCTGGTGGCGCGCGACCTGGGCGGGCGCGAGGCGTCCGCGCTGTTCCGCATCAACGTGGGCCAGCAGCGCATGATGTCGCTCGATACCAAGGCGGCGCCGAGCGGCAAGCCCGGCCTGAGCACGCAGCTGCGCGCCGGCCGGGCGGGCCGCTGACATTCGATGAGATAGATGATGGACCGACATCCCGACGGCGGCAGTACGCCGCTGGCCACCCTGCTGGACCTGGCGCACCGCGCGCGCCATGCCGGCACGGCGGTCGAACTCGATTTTCTGGCCGTGAACGGCAGCCACGCGCTGGCGCCTTACCGGCAAGCCGCGCTGTGGTTCGAGGACCGCGGCGTGTGTGCGCTGTCCGGCGTGGTGCAGATCGAGGCCAATGCGCCGTACGCGCAGTGGCTGGGCCGCCTGGTGGCGGCGCTGCAGGCCAATGAGCAGGCCAAGGCAGTCACGTCCGCCGACGTCGCGCCCGAACTGGCGCGCGAATGGGCCGAGTGGCTGCCGGCCTATGCGCTGTGGCTGCCGATCGGCGCCGCCGCGCAGGGCCATCCGGGGCGCGGCGGCCTGCTGCTGGCGCGCGACATCCCCTGGCTGGAGAGCGAATTGCCGCTGCTGGCGGAGTGGGCCGACATCCTGCGCCACGCCTGGCAGGCGCGCACGCCGCAGCCGGGCTTGCGCGCGCGCCTGCGCCAGCGCCGCGCGCACGAGCGCGACAAGCGCTTGCCGTTTTGGCGCCGCCGCGTGCCGCAGCTTGCCATCGCCATCGCCGCGCTGCTGTGCGTGCCGGTGCGCCTGACCGTGCTGGCGCCGGGCGAGCTGGTGCCGTCCAATCCGGCCGCGATCCGCTCGCCGCTGGAAGGCGTGATCGAACGCATCGACGTCAAGCCGAACCAGCCGGTGAAGAAGGGCGATGCCCTGTTCCACTACGACCAGGCGCAGCTGGAAAGCCGCGATGCCGTCGCCGCCCAGGCGCTGGCCACGGCCGAAGCCGAATACCGCCAGGCGCTGCAGCAGGCGCTCAGCGACGGCAAGTCGAAGAACCAGCTGGCCACGCTGCAGGGCCGGATCGAGGAAAGGCGCGCCGAGGCCGAGTTCGTGCACGGCCAGCTGGAACGCTCGAGCGTGACGGCGCCGCGCGACGGCATCGCGCTGTTCGACGATGCCAGCGAGTGGAGCGGCCGCCCGGTCGTCACCGGCGAGCGCATCATGCGCATCGCCTCGCCCGACGACGTCGAGATCGAGGCCTGGCTGGCGGTGGGCGACGCGATCCCGTTCGAGGCCGGCGCGCCTTTGAAACTCTACCTGGCATCGAGCCCGCTCGACCCGGTCGAGGCGAAGGTGCGCTACGTGTCGTATGAGGCGCAGGCGCGTCCGGACGGCAGCTTCGCCTATCGCGTGCGCGCCACGCTGGACGGTGCCAACGGCCGCCGCGTCGGCCTGAAGGGCACGGCCAAGCTGTCGGGCAGCTGGGCGCCGCTGGCCTACTGGATTCTGCGCCGGCCGTTCGCCGCCGTGCGCCAGATGGTCGGCCTGTAAGCCGCGGCCTGTGCGATGAGCTATTACACGCTGCCGCCGCTGCGCGAGGAACTCGGCCTGCACCGCGGGCCGGCGCTCGCCACCGGGGAACCCAGCCACACGCTGGAAGACCCGGTGCGCAACCAGTTCTTCCGCATCGACTGGACCACCTTCGAGATCCTGTGCCGCTGGTCGCTCGGCAACCCGGACGACATCCTGCTGTCGCTGCGCGCGGACACCACGCTCGACCTGCAGCGCGCCGACGTCGACGCTGTGCTGAAGTTCCTGCACGATAACCAGCTGGTGCGCCCGGACCCGCTCGCATCCAGCGGGGCGATGGCCGCGCGCCACCAGGCCCTGGCCGGCAAATGGCATACCCAGCTGCTGCACCATTACCTGTTCTTCCGCATCCCGCTGGTCAAGCCGGACCGCTGGCTGAGCCGCGCGGCGCCCGCTTTCGCCTGGCTGTTCTCGCGCGGCTTCGCGCTGGCGACCTTGCTGGCGCTGCTGCTCGGCGGCAGCCTGGTGTGGCGCCAGTGGGATGTCTTCCGCACCACGCTGGCCGGCTCCTTCACGCCGGGCGGCCTGTTCGCCTATGCCGCCGCGCTGACGCTGGTGAAATGCGCCCACGAACTGGGCCATGCGCTCACCGCCAAGCGGCATGGCTGCCGGGTGCCGGCGATGGGCCTGGCCTTCCTGGTGCTGTGGCCGGTGCCCTATACCGACACCAACGACGTCTGGCGCCTCCCCGACGAGCGCCGGCGCCGCCAGGTGGCGATGGCGGGCGTGGCCACCGAACTGGTGATCGCGGTGTGGGCCACGCTGGCCTGGGCCGTGCTGCCGGACGGGCTGCTGCGCGACATCGTGTTCCCGCTCGCCACCACGACCTGGATCGCGACCCTGGCCGTCAACGCCAGTCCCTTCATGCGTTTCGACGGTTACTTCGTGCTGTCCGACTGGCTCGACATGCCGAACCTGCATGCGCGCGCCTTTGCGCTGGCGCGCTGGGACTTGCGCGAGCGCCTGTTCGGCCTTGGCGCCGAGCCACCCGAGTATTTTCCGCGCCGGCGCCACGTCGGCCTGATCCTGTTCGCCTGGGGCGTCTGGCTCTATCGCATCACCGTGTTCGTGGGCATCGCGCTGCTGGTGTACCACTTCTTCATCAAGCTGGTCGGCATCTTTTTATTCTGTATCGAAATGAGCTGGTTCGTCATCCGCCCCATCGCGGGCGAAGTCAAGGTATGGCGCGGCCTGTGGCCGCATATCCGCAAGAGCCCGCGCGGACGCGCGGCCCTGGTGCTGGCGCTGCTGCTGGTGGCGCTGTTCGTGCTGCCGTGGCCGACCCGGGTGCAGGGCGGGGCGGTGTTGAAACCGGTCGACGTGTTCCCGGTGCACGCGCCCGAGCACGCGCAAGTGGCCGGGCTGCCGCTGCGCGAAGGGGCGCACGTGGCCGCCGGCCAGGTGCTGGTGCAGTTCGCGGTGGCGGAAAACGGCAGCCGGCGCCAGGCGCTGCAGGCCGAGGTCGAGCGCCTGCGCTGGCAGGCCGAAGCCGCCGGCTTCGACGCCGAGCAGCGCGCCAACAGCGTGGTGCTGCGCGAGCAGCTGGCCAGCGCCGAGGCCCAGCTGGCATCCCTGACCGAGGACGCCGCGCGCTACCGTCCGGCGGCGCCCTTCGCCGGCACGCTGCGCGACCTCGATCCGGAACTGGCGCCCGGCACCTGGGTCGGCAAGAACGAAAGGGTAGCGGTGCTGGTGGGCGAGGGCAAATCGGAAGTCAGCACCTACCTGGACGAGGACACCGTGCGCCGCGTGGCCCCGGGCGACCATGCGACCTTCTACCTGGACGGCGGCGCCGGCCCGGCGCTGCGCCTGACGGTCACGAGCATCGACCGCGACGCCACCCGCGTGCTGCCGAGCGGCCTGTGGGCGGCCCAGCAGGGCGGCCAGGTGCCGGCGCGCGACAAGCAGGGCGCCTGGTATCCCGAGCACGCCGTGTACCGGGTCGGCTTCTCGGTCGACGAAGCGGCGCCGGCGCTGGCCGGCCACGCCTGGCGCGGCAAGGTCGTGATCGCCGGCGACTGGGAAGCGCCGGGCACGCGCTTCGTGCGCGCGCTGGCGGCGCTGTTCTGGCGCGAGGCCGGGTTCTAGGTTTCCAGCATGGAGCCGGTTTCCCGGTAGCGCGCATGCCACGCAAACGCCTTCTCCAGCACATGCGGCGTATGGCCGCCGCGCTGCCTGGCCTCGTTCACGTAAGCGCGCAGCATCGTGCGATACGGCTCGGCCACGCACTTCTCGATGATGACCTCGGCCCGCTCGCGCGGCGCCAGCCCGCGCAGGTCGGCCAGGCCGTATTCGGTGACGATGATGTCGACGTCATGCTCGCTATGGTCGACGTGCGACACCATCGGCACGATCGAGGACACCTTCCCGCCCTTGGCCGTGGCCTTGGTCGCGAAGATCGATAGATAGGCGTTGCGCGCGAAGTCGCCCGAGCCGCCGATGCCGTTCATCATGTGGGTGCCGCCCACGTGGGTCGAGTTGATGTTGCCGTAGATGTCGGCTTCGAGCGCGGTGTTGATGGCGATGATACCGAGGCGCCGGATCACTTCCGGATGGTTCGACACTTCCTGCGGGCGCAGCACCAGGCGCTCGCGGTAGTGCTCGAAGGCGCCGAACACCTGGGCGCTGCGCTCGGGCGACAGCGTGATCGAGGAGCCGGACGCGAAATCGAGCTTGCCGGCGTCGAACAGGTCGAAGGTCGAATCCTGCAGCACTTCCGAATACATGGTCAGGTGCTGGAAGGGGCTGTCGACGAAGCCGGCCAGCACCGCGTTGGCGATGGTGCCGATGCCGGCCTGCAGCGGCAAGAGGCTCGGCGTGAGGCGGCCGGCCAGGATCTCGTCTTCGAAAAAGCGCACCAGGTGGCCGGCGATGGCGCCGGTTTCCGCGTCAGGCGGCAGCACCGAGGAGGTGCTGTCCGGCTGGTCCGAGATCACGATCGCGACGATCTTCTCGGGCGGGATCTCGATGCAGGGCGTGCCGGCGCGCTGCTCGACCGACATGATCGGGATCGGCTCGCGCATCGGCCGCTTTTTGGGAATCCAGATGTCGTGCAGGCCTTCCAGGCTGGTCGGGTGGGCCAGGTTGATCTCGACGATCACCTTGTCGGCCAGGATCGCGAAGCTGGCGCTGTTGCCGACCGAGGTCGTGGGCACGATGGCGCCACTCTCGGTGATCGCGACCGCCTCGACCACGGCCACGTCGACCGGCTTGATGTGGCGGCTGCGCAGCTGCTCGACGGTCTCGGACAGGTGCTGGTCGATGTACATCACCTCGCCGCGGTTGATGGCGGCGCGCAGCACCGGATCGACCTGGAAGGGCATGCGCCGTGCCAGCGCATTGGCTTCGGTGAGGCGGCGGTCGGTGTCGTTGCCGAGCGAGGCGCCGGTCAGCAGCGTGATCTTGAGGGATTCCTGCCTGGCCCGTTCGGCCAGCGCGGCGGGCACCAGCTTGACGTCGCCGGCGCGGGTGAAGCCGCTCATGCCGACGGTCATGCCGTCCTTGATCCAGGTGGCGGCGTCATCGGCGCCGGTGACGCGCTTGCGCAGTTGCGCGCAGCGGATGCGGTCCAGGTACTCGGTCTTCATCTCTACTCTACTTGGTGCAGGTCATGCCTCAGTTGAGCCGGTAGTTCACCGGCAGCAGCGGCGGCGGAAGGTCCCGCTCGCCCAGGGCCATGCGCAGGTCGATCTCGATCGTGCGGCACAGGGCCTCGAGCGGCAGGTCGTTATCGGCGTCGCCGAACGGTTCCTCGAGCTCGTCGCCGAGGGCGTCCAGGCCAAAGAAGGTGTAGGCCACCAGGGCCGTCACCAGCGGCGTCAGGTAGCCGATGGTGTCGACCAGGCCGAACGGCAGCAGGAAGCAGTACAGGTACGCCGTGCGGTGCAGCAGCAGGGTGTACGAAAACGGGATCGGCGTGCCGCGGATGCGCTCGCAGGCAGCGGCCACGCCGGTCATGCTCGAGAAGCTGGCGTCCAGCACCGGCGCCAGCATCGGGTCGAGGCGGCGCTCGCGCAGGCACAGCGCCAGGTCGGCGCCCATCTCCAGCATCAGCGCGTGGGGCAGGTTGGGCAGCCGGCGGATGCGCTCCCATTCGCCAGGGGCCAACCAGGGCGCGACGTCGGCGCCGGGATCGCCGCCGCGCAGGCGGTGGCGCAGCGCGTGCGCATAGGCCACCGCGCGCCGGACGATGCGGGTGCGCGGGTCGGCATGGTCGGCAGCGGCGGCGGCATCGAAGGGGCGGGCGGGATCGAGCAGGGACAGGCACTGGCGCGCCAGGCTGCGGCTGCGCAGCACCAGTTCGCCCCACTGCTTGCGGCCTTCCCAGTAGCGGTCGTAGGCGGCGTTGTTGCGGAATCCGAGGAAGATCGCCAGCGGCAGGCCCATCAGGGTAAAGGGGATCGGGCTCAGGGTCGGCTTGATGCCGCCCAGGGTCTTGTCGACGAGGGTGACCGCGACGGCCAGGAGGGTGGTCACGGCCAGGCTTTTCCAGATGCTCGGCAGGATCGAGCCGCGCATGACCAGAAACAGGCGCAGCGCATTCGGACGCTCGCGGACGATCATGCCAGTCCCTCCGCGCATCCGGGGTGGGCGCTTGAGATTCGGTTGCTCATGCTATCAACGGTGTTTCGACCGCCCATTGTGAACGCTGAGACTGTGAAAAGCCTAATTCACATTTTGAATGTCATGCATGCCATGCGTGAATCATGTCGCAATGGCAATAGCGGAGCAGAGCCTGACGTTGCCTTGCGTCATCATTCTGGCGTGCCCGGTGCGGCAGAATGCCTGTTCCATCCACGATCCCATCTTGCGGCGATGATGCGCTATCTCGAGCTCAGCAAAACCGGCGTGGCCGGTATCGTCATCTTCATCGTGCTGCTGTGCCTGTTCCAGCCCATCGACCCGGATTATTTCTGGCACCTGAAGACCGGCGAAACCATCGTCGCACAGGGTGCGCTGCCGGCCGGCGACGTGTTCTCGTTCACCCGCGACGGCCAGCCCTGGGTGCTGCACGAATGGCTGTTCGAAGTGCTGCTGTATCGGGTCTTCGCCGCCGGCGGGGAGGGCGCCGTCGAGTTCCTGACCGTCGCCCTGGCCATGGCCGCCCTTGGATTGGCGTTTGGCGCGGCACGGCGGATCGGCGCATCGGCCGCGGCGGCGTGGATACCGACGGTGCCCGCGATCGTGGTCATGGCCGGCTGCATGGCGCCGCGGCCGCAGATGCTCACTTACCTGTTCCTTGCGCTGTACCTGCTGGTCCTGTTCGGCTTCAAGTACGCGGGGTCCACCCGTGCCCTGTGGGTGCTGCCGCCGCTGATGGTGGTCTGGGTGAATGCGCATGCCGCGTATGCGATCGGTATCGCCATGGTGCTGCTGTTCGCCGCCTGCGAGTGGCTGGCCTGGGCCTCGGCGCCGGTGCGCGACCCGGAACACAGGCGGCGCCTGTTGCGCCTGAGCGGCGCCGCCGGCCTGGTGCTGCTGGCCAGCCTGGCCAATCCGGGCCTGTTCGAGCGCTGGGCCTATCCTTTCCAGGTGCTCGGGATGACGGTCAACGCCCTCATCCAGGAGTGGCAGAGCCCCGATTTCCACCAGTTCGGACCGAAGGCCTACCTCGCCCTGGTGCTGCTGTTCCCGATGGCGTGGATCTACGCCAGGCGCAAGCCCGACCTGACCGAAGCGGTGCTGCCGCTGGTGTTTGCCGCGGGTGGGTGCATCTCTGCGCGCCACATGCCGCTGGCCGTGCTGGTGCTGGTGCCGTCGATCGCGCTGGCGCTGGGGAGCGGGCCGCTCGCCGCCTTGGGTGCCTGGACGCGCAGCCTGGGTGCCGTACGCTGGTACCTGGCGCGGCGCGGCGCCGGCAAGGAGCTGGGCCGGGGCGAATTCGTCGCCAACTGGGTGCTGGCGGCCGCCATCGCGCTGTGCCTGCCGCCTTTCCTGCGCGGCCCGCACCCGCAAGCGGCCGCGGTGGACCCGCGCGGCGCCGCCGATTTCATCGCCGCGCACGGCACCGGCAGCCGGCTGTTCAACAGCTACAGCGACGGCGGCTACCTGATCTACCGGCTGGCGCCGCGCTTCAAGGTCACCGTCGACGGCCGCGCCGACGTGTACGGCGACCGCTTCATCGACGACTACCTGCACGTCTACGCCGGCGCGGCCGACTGGAAGGCGAAGTTCGACCGCCTGGCCGTCGACCTGGCGGTGCTGCCGCTCGACGCGCCGATCCGGCAACTGCTGCTGGCGGACGCGGGCTTTCGCGAGGTCTACCGCGACAAGCACCGTTCGGTACTCCAGCGCCATCCAACGCGCACCCATTGAAGGAGGCAGGCATGGCATCCCCGTCCGAACTGGTGGCCTTGCAGGAGACCCTGTACCGCTCCGGCAACCCGACCCGGCGCTGGCTGCACTGCGCGCGGCGCGACTGGATCATCGCCGCGCTGCAGCGCCATGCGCGGCCGGGCGGCCGCGCGCTCGAGGTGGGGCCCGGCTGCGGCGTCTACCTGCCGGTGCTCGCCGGGCTGTCCGGCCAGGTGGTCGCGGCCGACGTCGAAGCCGCCTACCTGCAGCACGCCGCTCGCCTGCGCCGCACCGTGCCGAACCTGGAGCTGGTGCGCGACGACATCTGCGCGACGGCGCTGCCGGAGAAAAGCTTCGACCTGGTGCTGTGCACCGAGGTGGTCGAGCACATTCCCGATTCGGCGGCGGCGCTGCGCGGCATGCGGCGCCTGCTCAAGCCGGGCGGCGTGCTGGTGCTGTCGACCCCGCAGCGTTACAGCCCGCTCGAGCTGGCGGCCAAGATCGCCTTCCTGCCGGGCGTGATCCAGCTGGTGCGCCGGATCTACCGCGAGCCGGTGCTGGAGACCGGCCATGTCAACCTGATGACGGCGCGCACGATGCAGCGCCAGCTGCGCGAGGCCGGCTTCGAGATCGCCGAACAGCATCGTTCGGGGCTGTACCTGCCCCTGCTGGCCGAATTCGGCGGCGAACGCGGCCTGCGCCTGGCGCAGCGGCTGGAAGGGAAAGCGCGCCAGGGCCTGGGCCGGAGCCTGTTGTGGACCCAGTATTACGTGGCGCACGGCGTGTAGTCCCGGCGCCCGCCTTGCTGGCCCGGTTCGCACTGGTCGGGCTGGGCGGCACCGCCGTGTACTACGCGCTGCTGTGGAGCCTGGTCGAGCTGGGCGGCGTGCCGGCGCTGGCTGCGAGCACGGCCGCCTTCGTCGTGGTGGTCATCGAGAACTACCTGCTGCACCGCCGCTGGACCTTCGCCAGCCGCGCCCCGCATCGCGAGGCCTTGCCGCGCTTCGTGCTGCTGGCGCTGTGCGGGGTCGCGGTCAACTTCGCGGTAATGGGTGCCTGCCTGGGCCTGGGCTGGCATTACCTGCCGGCCCAGGCGCTGGCGCTGGCGGCGGTGGTGGCCTGCAACCTTGCCGGCACCTTGTCGATTTTCCGTTCTAGCCGGAGGACTTGACCATGCAGCTCAAGGAACTGGAACAGGCGCGCGTGCGCCGGACGCTGGCGGTCGTGGTACCGGTCTTCAACGAACAGGCCGTGCTGCCCGCATTCCATGCGCGCATGACAGCGGTGCTCGACGGCCTGGACCTGCGCAGTCACGTCATCTACGTCAACGACGGCAGCAGCGACGACACCCTCGAGATCATCCGCTGCCTGGCCGAGGGCGACGCGCGCGTGATGCTGGTCGATTTGTCGCGCAATTTCGGCAAGGAGATCGCGCTCACGGCGGGGCTGGATCACGCCGATGCCGACGCCGTGGTCGTGATCGACGCCGACCTGCAGGATCCGCCCGAGCTGATTCCCGAACTGGTCGCGCACTGGCTCGACGGCTACGACGTCGTGTACGCCAGGCGCACCAGCCGCGACGGGGAGAGCGCGGCCAAGAAGCTGACGGCCTTCCTGTTCTACCGCCTGATCCGGAAAATGAGCCGGGTGCGCATCCCGGAAGACACCGGCGACTTCCGCCTGCTCAGCCGGCGCGCGGTACACGCCGTGTGCAGCATGCGCGAGCAGCACCGCTTCATGAAGGGCCTGTTCGCGTGGATCGGCTATCCGCAGGTCGCGGTGCCGTACCGGCGCGCGCCGCGTCACGCCGGCGCCACCAAGTGGAATTACTGGAAGCTGTGGAATTTTGCGCTGGAAGGCATCACCTCGTTCACCAGCGTGCCGCTCAAGGTCGCGACCTACATCGGCCTGGCCAGTGCGCTCGGCGCCTTCGGCTATGGCCTGTACATCGTGCTGCGCACGCTCCTGCTCGGCAATCCCGTGCCCGGCTACCCGTCGCTGCTGACCGCCGTGATGTTCCTCGGCGGGCTGCAGCTGCTGGGCATCGGCGTCATCGGGGAATACCTGGGGCGCATGTTCAACGAGAGCAAGCGGCGCCCGCTCTACTTCCTGAAGGACGGCTTGCCGCGTGATGGCAGCGGCGCCGCGCCGGCCTGGCAGGACGACGCGGTGTTCGAGCGCAGGCCCGGCGCGGCAGCACGCGACGCGGCGACCGGGCGCTGAGCGGCGGCCTGCCGGGAACCGTGTGCCGGCACCGAAGCAAAGGCGCTATCGTAGGCGGCCCGGCCGCAGGGCCTGCCACGACGGAGCACACGATGAAAACACGCCAGCTCGGCAATACCGGATTGCAGGTCTCCAGCATCGGCCTGGGCTGCATGGGCATGAGCGACTTCTATGCCAACCGCGACGACACGGAATCGATCGCCACCATCCAGCGCGCCATCGACCTCGGCGTGACGCTGTTCGACACCGCCGACATGTACGGCCCGCACACCAACGAGGCACTGCTGGGGCGCGCGATCCGCGGCCGGCGCGAGGGCCTGGTCATCGCCACCAAGTTCGGCATCATGCGCACGCCGGACAAGCCCACCGACTACCGCGTCAACGGCAGCCCTGGCTACATCCGCCAGGCGGTCGAGGGCAGCCTGACACGCCTCGGCATCGACGCCATCGACCTGTATTACCAGCACCGGGTCGACCCCGACACGCCGATCGAGGACACGATGGGCGCGCTGGCCGACCTGGTCCGCGCCGGCAAGATCCGCTACATCGGCCTGTCGGAAGCTTCCGTCGAGACCATCGAGCGCGCCGTGAAAGTGCATCCGGTGACGGCGCTGCAGAGCGAATACTCGCTGTGGACGCGCGATCCGGAAGACGGCGTGCTGGATGCCTGCCGCCGCCACGGCATCGGCTTCGTGCCCTACAGCCCGCTGGGACGCGGCTTCCTCACCGGCGAGATCCGCACGCCGGAGGATTTTGCGCCTGAGGATTACCGCCGCAACAGCCCGCGCTTCCAGGGCGAGAACTTTGACCGCAACATCGCGCTGGTCGAGAAGGTAGCAGAACTGGCTACGGAAGCCGGCTGCACGCCGGGCCAGCTGGCGCTGGCCTGGGTACTGGCCCAGGGACCGGACATCGTGCCGATCCCGGGCACCAAGCGCCGGAAGTACCTGGAGCAGAACGTGGAAGCGGTCGACCTGGACCTCGGGCCGTCGCAGCTGACCGAGCTGGAAGCGATCTTCCCGCGCGGCGCGGCGTCCGGCACGCGCTATCCGGAAGCGATGATGGCGGCGGTGAACCGGTAGAACAAAAGCCGTCGCCCCTGCGAAGGCAGGGGCCCAAGTGTGTCGAGCAGCCGAATCGCTTGCAAACTTGGGCTCCGGCCTGCGCCGGAGCGACGGTCTTCGGGCCAGCTAACCAACCACCGCTACTTGGCCCGCCTGGATATTTTTCCATTCGTGCAGGCCGGCAATCGCCTCTTCCTTCAGCTTGGCCTCGATCTCGATCCAGGGCGCGCCGGCATACGACGCCGGCATGGTCGCGATCAGGTCCGAGTGCTGGCGGTCGTTGAAATCCTCGCGCCCGTTCGAGATGTGCACGACCTGGTGGCTTGGTTCGGCCCAGGTGGCGCGCGCCTTGCCCAGCATCTCGGCCACGCTCGGGTCGTCGTAGCTGGACAGCTTTTCGTGGACGATGTGGTGGTGGGCATCGAAGATCATCGGCACGCCGCTCCGGGTGCAGACCTCGTGGATCTCGGCGGCGCTGTAGCTGTATTCGTCGTTCTCCAGGCACAGGCGGGTGCGGATCGCGTCCGGCAGTTCCTTGATCCGCGCCACCAGCGCGTCGCTGCGGTTGGCCTTGCCGCCGTGGATCTCGAGCAGCGCCCAGGGCGAACGCGGCTGCTGCAGCAGGTCCATGATGTCGGCGTGCATCCGCAGGATCTTGATGCTGTTGGCCACCACCTCGGGCGAGTCCGAACTGAGCACCACGAACTGGTCCGGGTGCATCACCAGGCGCAGGCCGAGCCGTGTCGCGCGCTCGCCGGTGCGCGCCAGCGCCGGCGCCAGGGCCTGCATCACTTCGCGGCCGATGTCCTCGTCGAAGAAGGGGAAGATCGAGGACGGCATGCGGTACAGGCGGATGCCCTCGCGCTGGCAATAGTTGATCGCGCCGTCCAGGGTCTGGATGTTGTCGCGGTAGATGTCGTCCAGGATCTTGCGCTGGCCGGCATCCGACTGCTCGAGCAGGCGCTTGCGCGTGACCGTGCGGTAGCGGATGTCCTTGGATACGGTGATACAGACCAGACCGAGCTCGGGAGACATGGGGCAGCAGGATTCGTTGACGTTGGCCTCATGTTCCAACGAATCCCGCCCAGCGTCAAACCAGTGCCGCGCTGCAACTCCAAATTCGGGGTCAAAATTCGGGGTCAGAGCAAATTGTTTAGATATAGCCCAGGTGAAATGGGGTGACGTTCAACGCACATGGCCAGAGGCGGAGCGTTCGAGCTGGACCGCGGGCGCACACCAGGAAATACTTTAAGCAATTGTCCTGTAAATCGCTCTGACCCCGAATTTTAAAAAGCGGGTGCTCTGACCCCGAATTCAAGCCGGCAGCAGTGGCAGCTTGACCGTAAAGGTGCTGCCCTGGCCCTGTCCCGGGCTGGCGGCGGTGACGCTGCCGCCCTGCAGTTCGACCAGCTTGCGCACCAGCGCCAGGCCGAGGCCGAGGCCGCCCTGGGCGCGGTCGAGGGTGCGCGAGCCCTGGGTGAACAGGTCGAACACGACCGGCAGCAGGTCGGGGCCGATGCCGCTGCCGTTGTCGTGCACGGTGAGCACGGCCTCGCCGTCGGATGCCGCCAGGCGCACGGCGATGCATCCGCCTTCCGGCGTGTACTTGGCGGCGTTGGTGAGCAGGTTGGTCACCACCTGCACCAGGCGCGTGTGGTCGCCGTCCACCATCAGCGGCGGCGCGGATGGATCGAGGTCCACGTCCAGCCGGTGACGGCGCGCGTCGACCAGCGGGCGCGATTGCTCGACCGCCTCGACCACCACGCGGCCCAGGTCGAGCGGGGCGCGCGCCACCGTTACCAGGCCGCGCGTCACGCGCGAGACGTCCAGCAGGTCGTCCACCAGGTGGCGCATGTGGGCGACCTGGCGCGCGACGATGTCGCTGATCTGCTTGATGCGCGCCTCGCTGGCATAGGCGATGCGCAGCATGTCGGCCGCGCTGGCGATCGGCGCCAGCGGATTGCGCAGCTCGTGCGCCAGCATC
>Ga0265798_10003184_pt1 | contig 23562 bp, 24 predicted proteins | sample P3T30metagenome_FD_192430 | JGI IMG/M metagenome (GOLD analysis project Ga0265798, IMG submission 192430) | Plant litter microbial communities from East Loma Ridge, Irvine, California - P3 T30 | ecosystem: Environmental > Terrestrial > Plant litter > Unclassified | place: USA: California... | reverse complement strand
ACCCGGCCGGCCGGAGGTGGCGATATGGAACGCCTCCTTAACCGTATCGGCAAGCTTGGCGGGGTCCTTCACCAGATAATTGTGCTTCGAACAGTGGCGCGTGATGCCGACGGTATCGGCCTCCTGAAACGCATCGGTGCCGATCAGCGCGGTCGGCACCTGACCGGTCAGCACCACCATCGGGATCGAATCCATCAGCGCGTCGGTGATGCCGGTGACGGCGTTGGTCGCGCCCGGCCCGGAGGTGACGAGCACCACGCCGCACTTGCCGGTCGATCGGGCATAGCCCTCCGCCGCATGCGTCGCCGCCTGTTCGTGGCGGACGAGGATGTGCTTGATCTTACCCGAACGAAACATCGCATCGTAGATCGGCAGCACTGCGCCGCCGGGATACCCGAATACGATTTCCACACCGAGATCGCACAGCGTCTCGATCAGGATATCGGCTCCACTTTTCTCGGCCACGAAACATCTCCTTTGTGCAACGCGCTTAGCATTGCCGGAGCGGCGCTGCTAATCGCATGAAACGTTCGCGTCAACCGCTAAGCTTGTAATAAAGTTGCAAATTGATCGATTCGCGTGGATGTTTCGGTCTCGTGTGACTGTATCCAGTTCGTCGGCGGCTGATTTCGGAACCATGTGTACTGCCGTTTGGCGTATTGGCGCGTGGCGGTGGCGCCCAGTGTGGCGGCGGTGGCGGCGTCGATCTCGCCCGCCAGCAGCCGCGCGATTTCGGCCACGCCGATCGCGCGGCGCACCGGCGCATCGGGCGAAATGCCGCTGCGGGCGAGCAACGCGGCGACCTCCGCCAGCCCCTCTCGCGCGATCATCTCAAAACGCGCATCGATCCGCGCGTGCAGCCACGCCCGGTCGGGCAACAGCACCATCGCGGCGACGTCGATCCGCTCGCCGATCCCGCCGGTCGTCGCCGCGCGCCACTCCGCGATCGAACGCCCGGTCGATCGCACCACCTCCAGCGCACGGGCCACGCGGGTAGTGTCGGCGGGATTGAGCGCGGCGGCCATGCCTGGATCGAGCAGGCTGAGCTGCGCGTGGTTTCGCGCGGCCGGCAGCGCCCGCACCTCCGCGCGCACGTCCGGATCGATCGGCGGGATCGGCGCGATGCCGTCGAGCAAGGTGCGCAGGTACAGTCCGGTGCCGCCGACCAGGATCGGCAACTTGCCCGCCGCGTGCGCCGCGTCGATCTCCGCCGCCGCCTCCGCCGCCCAACGCGGCGCGGAATAGTCGGCATTGGCACCATCGACATGGCCAAACAGGCGGTGCGGTGCGCGGGCTTCCTCCGCGATCGAGGGGCGTGCGGAAACGACGCGCAAGTCGCGGTACACCTGTGCGCTGTCCGCGTTGATGACGACGCCGTCGTGCCGCTCGGCCAGTGCGAGCGCGAGCGCGGACTTGCCGCTCGCGGTCGGCCCTGTAATGAGCGCGACCTTCGGGCGTGACGCGCCGGGCAGGGAGTTCAACATGTTCATCGCGACGCTGATAGCACCGGGTACGCTCACCGCAGGCCATATTTCGGAAGGCCGCGATCGGCTCGACGCGGCGGGCTGTGCAAGCGCGGGTGGCGGCTGGATCGACAAGGGCGTGGCGATCGATCTTGCATTTGCGCTTTCGCCCGACGCGGCACGCGCCGCGCTGGAGGGGGCGTTCGCCGGCGTCGACGTGGTGGTGCAGGCGGCCGAGGGGCGGCGCAAGCGGCTGATCGTCGCCGACATGGATTCGACCATGATTACGGTCGAATGCATCGACGAACTCGCCGACTATGCCGGCATCAAGCCGCAGATTGCCGCCGTGACCGAGGCGGCGATGCGCGGCGAACTCGATTTCGAATCCGCGCTAGATGCGCGCGTGGCGCTATTGAAGGGGCTGGATGAGGGCGTGATCCAGCGCTGCCTCGACGAGCGCGTGACGATCATGCCCGGCGCCGAGGCGCTGGTGAAGACGATGCGCGGCTGGGGCGCGACCGCGATCCTCGTCTCAGGTGGCTTCACCCGCTTTGCCGAGCCGGTCGCCGCCAAGATCGGCTTCGACCGCGCGATCGCCAATCGGCTGGAGATCGCCGGCGGCGCCCTGAGCGGCACCGTCACCAAACCCATCGTCGGTGCGCAGACCAAACTCGACACGCTCCGCGCGGCGATGGCGGACCTAGGCCTGCCGACCGAGGCAACGCTCGCGGTCGGCGACGGCGCCAACGATCTCGCGATGATCGGCGCGGCGGGGCTGGGGGTGGCCTACCACGCCAAGCCGATCGTCGCGGCGGCGGCGGCGGCGCGGATCGATCATGGCGATCTCACCGCGTTGCTCTACGCACAGGGCGTGCCGCGCCGGGAGTGGGTGACAGCTTAAGCCGTCGGCGGCCAGGCTTTCCCCGGCGCAGGCCGGGGACCAGCTACGGAACGCCTATGCGCCACTACGGCGCGACCGGCACACAACTCGTCCGTGCCGCCGAACACGCCCGCGCCGCGGCCGCGCTGGAGGCGAGCGGACCCGCCTGAAGTCGCGTCATGCCGCCGCTCTTGACGTAATACGGCTGCAAACCGCCGAGCCGCCCCTGCACCGAACGCCACAGCGTCCGCGCATTACCCTCATCGCGGAACGCACCGAGCTGAATGCGCCAGCGCCCGTTCCCGGCCAGTGACGGCGCGGGCGCGGCGACCGGCGCGGCCCGGCGCGGCGGCGTAGCGCGATCACGCGGCGCCGGAGCCGGCTGGTCGCGCGGCGGCGCGTCCGGCTCGTCGGCGGGATCGGTCGTCGGCACAGGGGCAGGGCGGCTGTCGCGTGCCGGATCGGGTGCGTAGCCTGCACCCGGCCGGTCGTAGCCCGCCCCGGGGCGACCGTCGCGTGCGCCTTGCGGCACATAGTCCGCGCGCGGTGTCGTGCCGTTGGCGGCATAAGCGCCACTCGCGCGACCACCGCGACCCGGCTTTGGCGCATACACCGCAGGCGGACGCCCCGCATTGGGATCGTAAGAGGACGCCGGCAGATCCGTCCCGCGCATCGCACCGGGTGCGCCGACGCCGGCGATCTCAGGCGGCAATTGCGGGCGCTGCGCCTCCGCCTCGTACTGGCGGGACAGCGCCATGCCCTTCTGGCGATCGTCAGCGGAGAGATACTGGTCCATCTGCGCCTGCACCTGCGGCGCGCGCGACTGGCCTTGCGCGGCGGATCGCAGGATCAGCGCATAGGCGCGCGGCCAGTCTTTCGGCACATTGTCACCGTTGAACAGCATCGTGCCGAGCACCAGCTGCGCGCGCGGCTCGCCGCGCTTGGCCGAACCCTCGAGCCATTGCACCGCCTCGCTGCGCTTGTTCTGGTCGAACAGGATCAGCCCGTAATTGTCCTGCGCCTGCAAATGGCCCTGAAGCGCCGCCTTGCGGTACCAGCTTTCCGCCATCGGCATGTCGACCGGAACGCCACGGCCAAGCTTATAGGCCTGTCCCAGGTTGAACTGCGCATCGGCATCGCCCTTGATCGCCAGCGGGCGCCACTCGTCGATTGCCTTGCGGTAATCGCCCCGGCTCCACGCATCGACGCCCGCCTTGACGTCGGCGAAGGCCGGCGCGGAGAGGATCATGCCTCCCCCGATCCCGCCCAACGTCGCCGCGATCATCAACAGCCCATGCTTCATACGCTTCAAACCCTTCGCCCACTCGCGCGAGATAAAGCCGAGTTCGCGAAAATAGGCAAAGATTTCGTTAGCCACGCGTACCGAAACAGGCCGTCTGAATTCCTGTTAACCGCTTCTTGACCCATGTCGGGGCATAAGCACAGTCCTACAGGCGGGAGTTCAAGGGGCACATGCGCGTTCTCGCGATGGCATCACAAAAGGGCGGGTCGGGGAAGACCACGCTGTCCGGGCATCTGGCGGTTCAGGCCGAACGGGCCGGGGCAGGGCCGGTCGTACTGATCGACATCGATCCGCAAGGGTCGCTGTCCGATTGGTGGAACGATCGCAACGCCGAAACGCCGGCGTTTGCGCAGACCACGGTCGCGCGGCTCGCCGCCGATCTCGAGGCATTGCGCCAGCAGGGCTTCAAGCTCGCGATGATCGACACGCCGCCAGCCATCACCATGGCGATCCAGAGCGTGATAGCGGTCGCCGAACTGATCGTCATCCCGACGCGCCCCAGCCCGCACGATCTGCGCGCGGTCGGCGCGACGGTCGATCTTTGCGAGCGTGCGGGCAAACCGCTGATCTTCGTCGTCAACGGCGCCACTCCCAAGGCGCGTATCACCACCGAGGCGACGCTCGCGCTGGCGCAGCACGGCACGGTCGCGCCCGTCATCGTGCATCACCGCACCGATTTCGCCGCTTCAATGATCGACGGCCGCACCGTGATGGAACTCGATGCCAAGAGCCGCTCGACCGGCGAGATCGAGGCGCTGTGGACCTATGTGTCCGACCGGCTCGAAAAAAATTTCCGCCGCACCGTGTTCGCGGCACCCGCATCGACCAGCGCGTTCGCGCAGCGGCCGACCGGCGGCGGCTTTGGCCGTCGGGTGGTGAGCTGAGATGAACGGCGGTCCCGCCCGGCACGGCTCGCTCTCCTCCGGGCTGCTCGCCCGCAAAGGACAGGCGCGTCCGGCGATGCGCCCGCAGACGGCGGCGCTTGAACCCGAGGACGATCTCGGCTGGAACGACATGGGCGATCCCGCTCCTGAAGCGGCGCTGCCGCCGGTACTGCTCCAGCAAAAGGCGCTGCGGGCGGAGTTCCCGGCCGAGGAGCCCGAAGCCGACCTGTCCGCGCTCAGGACCCGCGCTGCGTTCACGCTACGGCTCGATGCCGATCGCCACCTCCGGCTGCGGCTTGCGGCGACGGTCGCTGGCGTATCGGCACAGACGCTCGTCACGCGCGCGCTCGACCAATTTCTACAAACCATACCTGAAGTCGAGGCGCTGGCGACGCAGTTGCCGGCCCGGCCAAGGCGATCATCCGTGGGGGACGTTCGATGAAGACCCGTTCAGCCGTATCGTTGGGACTTTCCGTGCTGCTGCTCGGCGGAACGGTGGCGGGCGGGGCGTTCGCCGGTGGCCAGTCGCTGTCGGGCGATGCCCGCAAGGCGATGGCGGAAGCGGGCAAGGCGCGTACGCTGATCGCGCATGGCAAAGGCGCCGCTGCGGTAAGCCACGCCGAACGGGCAGCGCTGGCTGCGCCTGAATCGGCGGATTTCCGCATGTTGCTAGGCCAGAGCTACCTTAAGGCGGGACGTTTTGCCTCGGCGCGCGATACCTTTGCCGATACGCTGACGCTGGACGCCGGTAACGGCAAGGCCGCGCTCAACCTCGCACTGATGCAGGTCGCCACCGGCGACTTTGCAACGGCACGCAAGACGCTCGATGTGCACGCTGACAGCATTCCGGTCAGCGATCGTGGCCTCGCCATCGCGCTGGCCGGCGATCCGGCGGCGGCGGTCGATCTGCTCGCCGCGGCTGCGCGTATCGATCCCGCCGGAGTGAAGACGCGGCAGAACCTCGCGCTCAGCCTCGCGCTCGCGGGCCGCTGGACGGAGGCGCGGCAGATCGCCGGTCTCGATCTCGCTCCTGCCGATGCCGACAAGCGGATCCTCGAATGGGCAGCGTTCGCGCGGCCCAAGGCTGCCTCGGATCAGGTTGCCACGCTACTTGGCGTCACGGTGGTTCGCGACAAGGGGCGCCCCGCCGCGCTCGCGCTGAATGCGGCCACCGCGACGGTTGCGGTGGCGAGCGCCACGCCTGCCGCGCCGGCTCCGGCAGCGGTCATGCCTGCGCCGGTCGAGGTCGCCACCGCTGCGCCGGCGCCGACCGCGCCGGCGGCAATGCCGGCTCCGTCGCTCAACACCGGCGTGCAGTTCGCGGCACGCCAGGAAGTCGTACAGCCGCTGCCCACGTCCAAGGTCATGATGCGGACGGCCGTCGCCAACCTCGTCGTCAAGGCGGACGAGGCTTCGCCCGCAGCGCTCGCCAGCGGCAGGTTCTACGTTCAGCTCGGCGCTTATGACAGCGCCGGCGTTGCCCGCGACGCGTGGAAGCGCGCCGCCCGCACCTTCCCGAGCTTCTCCGGTCACACGCCGCAGGGTGCCAGCATCAAGACGGCGGCAGGCAGCTTCTATCGCCTCTCGGTTGGCGGCTACACGCGGGCGGATGCGGTAAAACTCTGCCTCACCTACCGGGCGAGCGGCGGCCACTGTTTCGTGCGCGCGAACGCGGGCGATCAGGTCGCGAGCTGGATCAAGCCCGGCCAGCAACTGGCGTCACGCTAAGCCACGGCGAGGCGCTGCGCGCAGCACCGCCTCCTGATCGGATGGCGGCCGAGACGTTTTCGCCAACGCCGTGCCATGCGAAAGCGTGGCACGGCGTTGGCGAACCGCGCGGATCACACCAGCGCCGCGCCGCCCTTGAACAGGCGCAGCACCTTGCCTTGCACGGGAAGGCCATCGAACGGCGTGTTGCCGGCCTTCGCCGCCATCTGATCCGAATCGATCCGCCACGGCGCATGTTCATCGAGCAACAACAGATCGGCCGGTGCACCCGGCGTCAGCGTGCCGGTCGGCACGCCCAGCACCTTGGCGGGGTTCAGCGCGAGCAGCGTGAACAGCCGCTCTATCGTCACCAGTTCCTCGCGCACCAGCCCGAGCGCAAGCGCGAGCAACGTCTCCGCGCCTGCCATGCCCGCTGCCGAATCCGCGAAGGGTAGGCGCTTCTCCTCCGGCCCCTGCGGATCATGGCCGGAACACAGCACGTCGACCGTCCCATCCGCTACCGCCGCCAGCGCGGCGCGGCGATCGCTTTCCGATCGCAGCGGCGGCGAGAGGCGCGCGAACGTGCGGAAGTCGCTCATCGTGATGTCCGACAGGAACAGATGTGCCGGCGTGATCCCGCATGTCACGCGCACGCCCCGCCGCTTGGCGCCGCGCACAAGATCGAAACCGGCGGCGGTCGTCACCTGCCGGAGGTGCAGCGCCGCCCCGGTTTCTTCCGCCAGCATCAGGTCGCGCGCGATGGCGAGCGGTTCGGCGATGGCAGGCGCGGCGGGCAGGCCCATCCGCGTCGCGGTCTCACCCGCCGTCGCCACCGCCGCGCCGACGATCCCGGCATCCTCCGCGTGCGCGATCACCGTCAGGCCGAGGTCGCCGGCATAGGCGAGCACCTTCCGCATCACGCCCGAATCTGCAATCCAGCCCGCGCCGGTGCCGACCGCGCGCGCGCCGGCCGCACAGTTGATCGCCATCTCGGCGAGATCCTTGCCGGCAAGTCCGCGTGTGGCGGCGGCGATCGGGTGGATCCACAAATCCGGCCGCCCGATCAGCGCGGCGCGCTGAACCAGACCGGGATTGTCGAGCACCGGCCGCTGGTCCGGCATCAGCCCGACGCGAACGATCCCGCCCTTGTGGAACGCGGGCAGATCGATCGCGAACACGCCGAGGTCGACGATCGCTGGGGCGAGCAGCTTGCCCTTGCAGTCGATCGTCTCCGCGCCATCGGGCACGGCAAAGGTGCCGGTCGCGGCGATGCGGTCGCCCACGATCAGCACGCCACCCTTCGATACGCCCGCCTCCGGGCAGACCAGGGTCGCGTTGAGCAAGGCGATCGTGCGGCTCATGCCCAACCCTCCACACCGCGCGACCGTCTGGTCAGCACGTCGAGACACGCCATCCGCACCGCCACGCCCATCTCCACCTGTTCGGTGATCGCGGATTGCTCGGGATGATCCGCCACCGCCGAATCGATCTCCACTCCCCGGTTCATCGGCCCCGGGTGCATCACCAGCGCGCCCGGCGCCCGCTCCAGGCGGGCAGGGGTGAGGCCGTAGCGCAGGTTGAACTCGCTGTTCGAGGGGATGAAGCCGCCGGTCATCCGTTCGTTCTGGAGGCGTAGCATCATTACCACGTCCGCCCCCTCCAGCGCCTTGTCGAAGTCGGTGTAGGGCGTCACGCCCATCCGTTCGATATCCGCCGGCATCAGTGTGGACGGCGCACACACCCGCACCCGCGCGGCGAGCGCGGTCAGCGCGAGGATGTTCGACCGCGCGACCCGGCTGTGCAGGATGTCACCGCAGATCACCACCGCCTGCCCCGCGATGCTCCCCCGCCGCCGCCGGATCGTCAGCGCATCGAGCAGCGCCTGCGTCGGATGCTCGTGCTGCCCGTCGCCTGCGTTCAGGACCGGGCAATCGACCTTGCCCGCGATCAGCCGCACCGCGCCCGACGACATATGCCGGATTACGATCACGTCGGCGCGCATCGCGTTCAGCGTCATCGCCGTGTCGATCAGCGTCTCGCCCTTCTTCACGCTCGATTGCGCGGCGTGCATGTTCACCACGTCCGCGCCGAGCCGCTTGCCGGCGATCTCGAAGCTCAGCAACGTGCGCGTCGAGTTCTCGAAAAAGGCGTTGATCTGCGTCACGCCCTCCAACCGTTTGTCGCTCTTGGCGCGGCTGCGATTGGCCTCGATCCACTGCTCCGATTCGTCGAGCAGGAACATGATCTCATGCGGCTGAAGGCCATCGATGCCGGTGAGGTGGCGATGCGGGAAGACGGCGCTTCCGGCGATCTGCGAAGCGGGGCGGTGGTCGGATTGCATTAAAGCCGTGGCCTAGCGAGGGGCGGGCGGGCGCGCAAGCGGCTGGCGGTGCCGATCGCGCTCCGGCTATCGTACCCGCGTGGTGCCGATCTGCCGTGCCAGCGCGTCGGCCACCGCCGCCATTCCGCGCGCGTTCGGGTGATAGGGGACGAACGGCTTCGCGCCCGGCAGCGGAAAGCCCGTCATCCAGGCATCGGCGGCGCACGGGCCGTGGCGTTCCGATGCGGCGGTGATCTTCAGGACCGCGCTGTCGCTCTGCCTGGCGACACGTTCCGTCAACGCCGCCAGCCGCCGCAACGTCGCGCGGCTCTCGTTCGCCTGGCCCGGCGGCAGCGGTATCGCCGCACATGTGCCGGCGGGTGGCAGCACGGAGAGATATTCGACGAAGATCAGCCGCGCGGCCGGCGCGCGCTGGTGGACCTCCGCCGCGATCTCCCGCATCGCCGTATCGAGCCGCGCCCACGTCGCCTCGGTCACCACCGGCGCATCGGGGCATGCGCCGCCGGGCGTTCCGGGTGGAGGCGATGCGAACGTGCGGCAAGATGCGGACCCGAGCCGCCCGACATAGGCGACATCGTTGCCGCCGATCGTCACCGTGACCAGCCGCGTGTCGGGAGTCACCGCATCGAGCTGCGGCGGCAATTCGTTCCAGCCGCCAAGCAGATGCGCGGTGGTCGCTCCGCTGCAACTCACGTCGAACAGCCGCAGGTCCAGCTTGCGCGCGAACAGATGGGGATAGTTCGCGGCCGAGCGTGCGCAGCGCGTCGGCGGCTGATCCGCCGCTGGCATGATGCCCGGCCCCGCCGCGTAGGAGCTGCCCATCGCGACATAGCGGGCGTTCGTAGGTATCGCGCCGAGCGAACCGTGTCCGGTAGTGGCGCAGCCGCCTAGCAGAACAAGCGCCATTACCAATGCCGCGCTGAGGCGGCTTCTTTCGCTCGACATCATCATATCGCGTCCGCCTCGCTTGACCCGTCGGGGTGTTAGCCGAGGGTCGGGCTTCGCGCAAAGCCGCGCCCGCTCACGCCGCCTTCAATTGCGCCACGAACCGCTCGGTCGCCTGTTGCAGCGCCTGTGCCGTGCCCGACAGCGTCGTCGCGGCGCTGGAAACGCGCGCGGACAGCGTCTCGGTGTTGCTGGCCACCGCCGCGACTTCGCTGATCTGTTGCACCATCTGTGTCGCGCCGGCGGCGGTGTCGTAAGCGGTCGCCTCGATCAGGCGGGCGGTGCCGCGCTGCTGGTCGACGGCCGCGCGGATCGCCTGCGCGGTCTGCGCCAGCGCGCCCACGGTGGACGCGATCTCGCGCAGCGCCCCGTTGGCGATGTCGGCGCCGCCCATGACCGATCCGGCGAGGTTGCGGATCTCGTCGGTCGCACCCGAAGCCTGACCGGCAAGCTGCTTGACCTCCTGCGCGACCACCGCGAAGCCGCGCCCCGCCTCACCGACACGCGCTGCCTCCATCGCCGCGTTCAGCGCAAGGAGGTTGGTGCGTCCGGCGATATCGCTGATCGACTGCGCAAAACCGGCGATCGCACTGGATCGCTCCGACAGTGCGATCACCGCGCGATGCCCGGAATCGGAGATCGACGCTGCGTTGCCGCTGAGGCTCGCCTGATGATCGACGGTACTGGCGATCGCACCGATCGAGCCGGTGAGATCCTTGATCCGCATGGCCAGCAACTGCGCCGTCTCCGACGATTGTGACGCCACCAACGCGGTGTCCGAAGTCCCCCGGCTCGCGCGGCGGGCAAGGTCGTTGAGCGACCGCGCCGAACCTTCCAGTTCATTGGACGCCGCGCCGACCGCGTGGACGATCTCCGAAACCGAAGCGTGGAAGGCGTTGGCGAGCGTGTGCATCTCCGCGCGCCGACGATCGACGGCGGCGGCTTCGGTGGTTTCGCGCCGGCCACGTTCCGCCGATTCGCGCGCCTCGGCGGCGCGTGCGGTGGCGAGTGCCGCCTCTACCTCGCGGCTGCGGGTGATCGCCTCGGTCGCGAGCCGCTCACTATCGCGCCCGGCGTCGGCCTGACGGACAAGCAGCGCCCGCAGCTTGACCGTGATGTAGCTCAGCACCGCACATTGCAGCACCACCGCCAGCGCATGGATCAACACGCGCTCGACGTTGCCGGCGCCGGTGAACACCCAGGCCGGGGCGGCGAATTCGAGCAGCAGGTGGTGCACGGCGATGAGGACGGTCGCGAGCACGATCGGCTTCCAGTCGCACAGCACGGTCAGCCCGGCGAGCGCGACGAAGAAATACATGTGTCCGTCCATCTGCCAGGGATGGCCGGTCATCAGATAGACGGCGAGTGCCGGCTGAATGGCCGCGAGCGTGCCGACCAGCATCCGGGCGGCCTGATCGTGGCGGCGACGGATCACCATCAGCGTCGGCGCGAGGTTGGACAGCGCGGAGAGGATCACGACAAGATGCGTGGTCTCGGCATGCAGCATCATGCCGATCATCAGCAGCCCGACCGTGCTGGCGAGGCCGGCGACCGCCAGAATCTCGATGCCGCGTATGCGCAGCCGATCGAGCTCGACGGGGGCGGTATCGTCCCGGGTCATGCTCGCACCTCCGTACTGCCGCCGCACGCGGCAGGCGGTGCGGCAAGGATCAGCACAGCCGTAGCCGCAAGCGCGGCCGACACCCGGTGCCGATCGCCCGCGACGACGAGCGATCCGGGCAGAGGGCCGGTCGCGATCAGCGTCGCGCCGCCCGATACGGCGCGTGGCGCGATGCCGCGGGCGGCCGCGTCGCTCAACGGGATGAGAATCATCTTGCCGGCAGACGGCGGAGAAAACGCGAGCGCCGCCAATGCCAGCAGGACGCCCGTGATCTGACCGGTGACGAGCAAGCGCGAAAACCACATGCGGCACTGCTACCACTGCGCGGTTAACACGGGCTTAGGGGAGGGGTGTTGAACGGCATTTTATTGGATGATGTAGGATGATTGCAGTCAGCTATGCCTGCACCAGCGCGTCGATGGCACCTTGCAGGATGTAACTGGCGGCGAGCTTGTCGACTCGCTCCGCCCGTTTGGCGCGGCTGATATCCTCCGCGATCATCTGCCGCTCGACCGCTTGCGTCGACCAGCGCTCGTCCCACAACAGGATCGGCAAGCCGAGATCGGCGAGGTTGCGCGCGAAGGCGCGGGTGCTTTGCGACCGTGGGCTTTCGCTGCCGTCGAGGTTGATCGGCAGCCCGATGACCAGCCCTGCGACATGCTGTTCCGCGATCATCGCGACCAGCACCATCTTGTCGGCGGTGAACTTGGTGCGGCGGATCAGTACCGCGGGCGAGGCGAAGCTCCAACCCGCATCGCATAGCGCGGTGCCGATCGTCTTGGTGCCGACGTCCAGCCCGAGCAGCCGCCCGCCGGCGGGGAGGGCATCACGAAACGGGAGGCGGTCGGTGGTAATCATGCCCGCCTCCTAACCGGTCGCCCTGCGTGAAGTCGAGGCGCCGCGTTCGCCTCAGCGCGCCTGAAACGCCTTCAGCCGCCGCGCCGCATCCGCGCGCACGTTCGCCCAGAACAGGCTGTAGTCGTAGACATGGTAATTGTTGCCCGGCAGCACGTACCCGCTCAGCCCGGCCGGCGGTGCGCCGATCGACAGCAACCCACGCCCGACGCAGCGCGCGCCGACCTTGCCGGCGGCGATGTCGGCGGTGCTGAGGTCGCTCGACGGGTACAATGTGCCGAGATTGGCGGCGGCGGGCGCGGCGGCGTCGGGGGTGCCGGTCAGCGGGTTGGTGCAGATCATCGCGGTGCCCTTGCGGCTCTGCCCGGTGAAGCCGGTCGAGCCATCGAACGTATCGAGGATCAGCGACGGCTCGGCCGGCTCGGCGAAGGTCTGCCACGACAGGATGCACCCGGCCTGATCCGCGCGCGCGCACTCCGGCAACCCCATGCGCGGCAGATCGGTGCTACGCGACACCGGCCAGCCGATCACGTAGGCCGCGACGATCCGCCTGGCGAGCGGCGTCCCCGCGATCTTCTCGCGCAACAGCCGCGACAGGTGCAGCGCGCCCTGCGAATGGCCGGCGAGGATGATCGGTCGGTCGCCACTATCGCGCACGAATTCGTCGAACGCCGCCGCCACGTCGCGATAGGCGAAGTCGAGCGCCTTCTGCGCGTTCGCCGCGTTGGTCAGGAACGCGCCGAACGCCGCCTGCCGATAGCGCGGCGCCCACACCGCGCCGACCGCATTGAAAGCGCTTGCCTGGCCTTTAAGGAAAATCGCCGCCCGGGCGTTGGCTTCCGCATCGTCGAGCGGTGCGTTCCAGTGCGTCCGCGTCAGATACGAGGTCGGATGGATGAAGAACACCGCGGCAGGGGGATTAGCCGTCGGTTTGTACCCCGCAGGCGTCCACAAAGCCGGGTTAGCCGGCTTGTCGGGGCGCGCCAGCCACATCCTGGCCTCGGCATAGGACGGCGGCGCCGGCAGCGGATCGGCATCTCCACCCGGCACCAACGCCATCCGCATGAATACGTTCGGAAACGCGTTGAACGCGAACGCCCCCGCCACCGTCAGCATGATGAGGATGGCGACGCCGTACAGAAACTTCCGTGCCATCGTGCCGTATCGCTCCACCAACCTTTAGCCAAAGGGTTGGCGCATCGCCGGGCGAAGCGCAATCGGGTTGATGGTGCGCCTGCGCGATGCTAGCCGCTGGGGCATGTCAGTCGATATCGCCACCGTAAAGAAGATCGCGAGCCTTGCGCGCATCGCCATCTCCGAAGAAGACGCCGCCCGGCTCGCGCCGGAACTGGACAACATCATGGGCTGGATCGAGCAACTCGGCGAGGTGGATACCGCCGACGTCGCGCCGATGACCGCCGTGATCCCCAACAACCTGCGCCTGCGCGACGACGTCATCACCGACGGCAACGTGCGCGACTTGGTGCTCGCCAATGCGCCGCAGGCGGAACATGGCTTCTTTACCGTCCCCAAGGTGATCGAATGACCGAATTGACCGACCTCGGCGTCGCCGCGATCCGCGACGGCGTGCGCGCCGGCGACTTCTCCGCGCGCGACGTGGCGCAGGCGTTCATCGCCCGCGTAAGCGCAGCCAAGCCGCTCAACGCGTTCCTAGTCGAGACGCCCGATCACGCGCTCGCCGCCGCCGATGCCGCCGATGCGGCGAAGGCGGCGGGCGAGGATCTCAAGCCGCTCGCCGGCGTGCCGATCGGCATGAAGGATCTGTTCTGCACCAAGGGCGTGCCCGCCACCGCCGCCAGCCTGATCCTCGAAGGCTTCACGCCGACCTACGAATCGACCGTGTCGGGCAAGCTGTTCGCGGCCGGCGCGGGTATGCTCGGCAAGCTCAACATGGACCAGTTCGCGATGGGCTCGTCCAACGAAACCTCCGCGTTCGGCAACGTCATCTCGCCGTGGCGGCGCAGCGATGGCGGCAACGCCGCGCTCGCGCCCGGCGGTTCGTCCGGCGGCTCGTCCTCGGCGATCGCGGCGCGGCTGTGCCCGGCGGCGACCGGCACCGACACCGGCGGCTCGATCCGCCAGCCCGCCGCCTTCACCGGTATCGCCGGAATCAAGCCGACCTACGGCCGCTGCTCGCGCTGGGGTGTGGTCGCGTTCGCGTCCTCGCTCGATCAGGCAGGACCGATGGCGCGCGACGTGCGCGATTGCGCGATCATGCTCGAGGCGATGACCGGCTTCGACGCGAAGGACGCGACCTCGCTCGATCTGCCGGTGCCGAAGTGGGAAGCGGGCCTGTCGCCCGATCTCAAGGGCAAGACGATCGGCATCCCCAAGGAATACCGCGTCGACAACATGCCCGCCGAAATCGACGCGCTCTGGCAGCAGGGCATCCAGTGGATGCGCGACGCCGGCGCCGAGATCGTCGAGGTGTCGCTCCCGCACACCAAATACGCGCTGCCGGCCTATTACATCATCGCGCCCGCCGAGGCATCGTCCAACCTCGCGCGCTACGACGGCGTGCGCTTCGGCCTGCGCGACCTGCCCGAGGGCGCGAACCTTCAGGACATGTACGCCGCCACCCGCGCCGCCGGTTTCGGTGACGAGGTGAAGCGCCGCATCATGATCGGCACCTATGTGCTATCCGCAGGTTTCTACGACGCGTACTTTACGCAAGCCTCCAAGGTCCGCACGCTGATCGCCCGCGATTTCGAGCATGCGTTCGAGAAGTGCGATTACCTGCTCACCCCGACCGCACCGTCGGCGGCGTTCGCGCTCGGCGAGAAGCAGGCCGATCCGATCGCGATGTATCTGAACGACGTGTTCACGGTGCCTGCCTCGCTCGCCGGTCTGCCGGCGATGAGCGTGCCGGGTGGTCTCGACGCGCAGGGGCTGCCGCTCGGGCTGCAGATCATCGGCCGTCCGCTTGACGAACAGGGCGTACTCAACGCCGGCCTCGCCATCGAGCAACGCGCCGGCTTCGTCGCGCGGCCTGAGGCGTGGTGGTAATCGGGCGCCGCTGAGGTTCAGCGGGCCTGGAGGATTTTTGGCTGGAAGGTCGCGCAAGACCCCAGCCCAGCGGATGATGACCATGACGGACTCCACCTACACGATCACAGGCGAAACCGGCGAGTGGGAGGTCGTGGTCGGCCTCGAAGTCCACGCGCAGGTCACCTCCAACGCGAAACTGTTCTCGGGCGCCGCCACCGCGTTCGGCGCGGAGCCGAACACGCAGGTCAGCCTGGTCGATGCGGCGATGCCGGGAATGCTGCCGGTGCCGAACCGTGAGTGCATCCGCCAGGCGGTGCGCACCGGCATGGCGATCGACGCCAAGATCAACAAATGGTCCCGGTTCGATCGCAAGAACTATTTCTACGCCGATCTGCCGCAGGGCTATCAGATCAGCCAGCTCTACCACCCGATCGTGGGTGAGGGTTCGATCGACATCAGTCTCGATGACAAGAACCCGGATGCCTCGGGCAAGACGATCGGCGTCGAGCGCATCCATGTCGAGCAGGACGCCGGCAAGCTGATGCACGACCAGCATCCTACGCGCTCCTACGTCGATCTCAACCGTTCCGGCGTCGCGCTGATGGAGATCGTGTCGAAGCCCGACATGCGCTCGCCGCAGGAGGCGGGCGCGTATCTCGCCAAGCTGCGCTCGATCCTGCGGTATGTCGGATCGTGCGACGGCAATATGGATCAGGGCTCGATGCGCGCCGACGTCAACGTCTCGGTGCGCAAGGCGGGCGACGAGTTCGGCACCCGCACCGAGACCAAGAACGTCAACTCGGTCCGCTTCGTGATGGCGGTGGTCGAGCAGGAGGCCAAACGTCAGGTCGAGGTGATTGAGGGCGGCGGCCGCATCGTGCAGGAAACCCGCCTGTACGATCCCGACCGTAACGAGACGCGTTCGATGCGGTCGAAGGAAGATGCGCATGATTACCGCTACTTCCCCGATCCCGATCTGCTGCCGGTCGAACTCGACGATGCGTTCCTTGAGGAATGCCGCGCCAGCCTGCCCGAACTGCCCGATGCCAAGCGTAAGCGTTACGAGGCGGCCGGCATCACCCCATATCAGGCGGCGGTGCTGACTGCCGAGGTCGAGGCGGCGCGCTGGTTCGATGCGTTGCTGGAGGCGGGCGCCAAGCCGGTCGCGGCGGCGAACTGGACGACATCGGAGCTGTTCGGCGCGCTCAATCGTACGGCCAAGAGCATCGAGACCTCGCCGGTCAGCCCGACGCAGGCGGCGGAACTGCTCGGCCTCGTCGCGGACGGAACGCTGTCGGGCACGCTTGCCAAGCAGGTGTTCGAGATCATGCTGGAAACCGGGCAGGGCGCGGCCGCGATCGTCGAGGAACGCGGCCTCAAGCAGACCAGCGACACCGGCGCGATCGAGGCGGTGATCGCCGATATCCTCGCCAAGAACGCCGACAAGGTCGCGCAGTACAAGGGCGGCAAGGAGGCTTTGTTCGGCTTCTTCGTCGGCCAGACGATGAAGGCGATGGGCGGCAAGGCCAACCCGCAGGTCGTCAACGAACTGCTCAAGAAGGCGCTGTCGTGATGCTGCGGCGGTTGGTGGTAGCCGGGTTGCTCGCCGCGTCCGCGCTGCCCGCCGCCGCGCAAACCGTGCCTGCCGCCGTGCCGGCATTGCCGCGCGTCGCGCTGGAGACGAGCGCGGGCCGCATCGTCATCGAACTGGAGACGGTGAAGGCGCCGATCACCGCCGCCAATTTCCTGCGCTACGTCGATCAGAAGAAACTCGACGGCGTGGTGTTCTACCGCGACGTGAAGGTGGCGGACCATTTCGGCTTCGTCCAGTTCGGCACGGATGGCGACGCCAAGCGGACGCTCCCGCCGATCAAGCACGAACCGACCACGGCGACCGGCCTGCACCATACCGACGGCACCATCTCGGTCGCCCGCCTCGGCCTCGGCACCGCGCGCGGCGATTTCACGATCAGTGTCGGCGATCAGCAGCCCTCGCTCGACGCCGGCCACGGCCAGCCCGAGGACGGCCAGGGTTATGCTGCGTTCGGCCACGTCGTCGAGGGCATGGACACGGTGGTGAAGATCCTCGACGCCGCCGTCTCGCCGACCGCAACCCGCCGCGGCGCCTTCCAGGGGCAGGTGCCGGTCACACCGGTGACGGTAATCACCGCGCGCCGGGTGTCTGCGCAGTGAAACGCGCGCGGGGTAGCCCGGCGCGAATGACAACTGCCAGGCTGGCTCGCGCAACCGGGTTGGCGTTTGCATGTGCAGCGGTCACGCCTGCACTTGCACAGGCGCCGGGGAGAGGCATCGTCGACCGCTATGCAGTCGGTGCGGTCAAGGCCGACTTCAACGCGAGCCAGCGAATCGGCGGCCGGCGTGCCGGACTGGTCTGCCTTCCGGCCGGCAGCTTCAAGTGGAGCGATGCCCGCACCGGCCTGATCGAGGCACGCAGCGCTATCGCCACCGTATTGCACGATCAGATGCCGGATACGGTGGACGCTGCGGATGACCCGTTCAGCGATGAACACGGTGCAACCCGCTACAAGATCATCGCGACATTGGACGATGTTTCGCTGAACGCATGCGTCCGAAACTGGGGTCTCGCCGCCAAACTCAAGCATAACCATGCGTTGAGCGGGCGGGGCCATATCGCCGTGACATGGCAAGTGTTCGACCGCACCACCCGGTCGAGTGTCGCACACTCCACCATCGTCACCGACTTCGATCTGCCGCAGGATACCGAGGATGCGGCGGCGGCGCTCACGGTCGGGCTGAAAATCAACGCCGGCCAGTTCGCTCGACAGCAATGGCCGGCGGTACGCGGCTTATAGGCATCAGACGCGCGGCCGGTTCGCGACCGCGCGTCCGAACACGCCGTTACTGCGCGTCGCCTTCCTGATTCTTCACCACACCGCCGGTGCCGCCCACGCCGTCGGCATCACCCTGCCGCGCCAGCGGATCGGGTTCGGGGCCGCCCTCGCCGCGCTCGACCGCGTCTTTGCGCGCCTCGACGATCTGCTGGATGTCGCTGCGCTCGTCCTTGCGCGGCGGATAGGTGTCGGGCGACTCAGGCGCGCTCATGCGAAATCTCCGAGATCGGTCGGTGAGGCGGGCGCGATGTCGGGCGTGTCGGTCGGCATCGGCGCGGGCACGTCGATGTCGGGCGTCGTCGGCGCGACTTCTGGCGGAGCCGTGGTCGGGCTCTCCGGCTGGCTTGGCTGCGGCGGCAGTTCGGTTGGGGGCGTGGTCGCCATGATATGTCTCCTTCCCGACCTTAACGAACCGGGCGACCGCGAAGTTTCACGAAGATGTCGGTCGTGCGAAGTCCGTGGCTTGCCCCGCGCGCGATCCTTGCTATAGACGCCCCCCACACCGGCGGTGTCCCATGCGGGCGTGGCGGAACTGGTAGACGCAGCAGGTTTAGGTCCTGCCATCGCAAGATGTGGGGGTTCGAGTCCCTTCGCCCGCACCAGGACCCGCCGAGCGTGAGGGGCATCGCGATCCTGATTGGCGAAGAGGCCCGAGAAGACCCATGCAGACTGTCGAGACGCTCAACGAGGGGCTGAAGCGCGCCTACACCCTGACCATCACGGCCGCCGAGATCGATTCGAAGGTCGATGCTGAGCTGAAGCGTGTCGCGCCGCAGATCAAGATGCCCGGCTTCCGCCCCGGCAAGGTGCCCGCCAACCTCGTGCGCAAGATGCACGGTCCGGCGCTGACGCAGGACGCGCTCAACACCGCCATTCAGGAAGGCATCCAGACGCTGATCGCCGAACAGCGCCTGCGCCCGGCGATCCAGCCGTCGGTCAGCCTCGACGAAGGCTTCGAAATCGGCAAGGACGCCGAGATCAAGGTCGCGCTCGAGGTGCTGCCGGACGTGCCCGCGCCCGCAATCGACGGCCTCAAGCTGGAGCGCCTGACGGTGCCGGCCGGTGAAGCCGAAGTCGACGCGCAGGTCGCCAAGTTCGCCGAGCAGCAGAAGAAGTGGGACGACGCCGCCGAGGATCACGGTGCTGCACAGGGCGATCTCGTCACCGTCGATTTCGTCGGCAAGACCGAGGACGGCGTTGCCTTCGAGGGCGGCACCGGCACCGACATGGGCGTCGAGATCGGCTCCGGCCGCCTGATCCCCGGCTTCGAGGACCAGCTCGTCGGCGTGAAGGTGGGCGAGGACCGCGTTCTCAACGTGACGTTCCCGGCCGACTACCCTGCCGAGAACCTCGCCGGTAAGCCCGCCACGTTCGAGATCACCGCCAAGAAGGTGCAGACCCCGGGCGAGACCGTGATCGACGATACGCTCGCCACCTCGCTCGGCCTCGAAAGCCTCGAGCAGCTGAAGGGCTTGCTCAAGGGTCAAATCGAGCAGGAGCTGAACGGCCTCACCCGCACGCATATGAAGCGCAAGCTGCTCGACCAGCTCGCCGAGGGTCATGACTTCGAAGTGCCGCCGACGATGGTCGAGGCCGAGTTCGACCAGATCTGGCAGCAGCTCCAGCACGAAGCGACGCACGAGGCCGATCCGGCCGCTGCGATCGAGGAGATGGAGAAGGAGCGCGACGATTACCGCGCGATCGCAGAGCGCCGCGTGCGTCTCGGCCTGCTCCTGTCCGAGATCGGTCAGGCGAACGGTGTCGAAGTGTCGCAGGCGGAGATGAACCGACTGATTGCGCAGGCTGCGCAGCAGTACGGCCCCGAGGATCGCCAGCGCTTCCTCCAGTACGTTCAGCAGGAGCCAATGGCCGCTGCTCAGCTGCGCGCGCCGCTGTACGAGGACAAGGTCGTCGACTTCCTGTTCGAGAAGGCAGAGATCACCGACCGGGAAGTGACCCGCGAGGAGCTTCAGGCTGCGATCGAGAGCGAGGATGGTTTCGCCAGCGGCACGCACGTCCACAACCACGATCACGATCATGACGGCCACGATCATGGCGATCACGACCATGGCCACGACCATGCCGACCACGATCATGATCACGCCGAAGCCAAAACCGATGATTCGGCCGAGCCTGCTGCTGCCGAGGCGACGGCGGCCGAGCCGGTGAAGAAGGCTGCGACGCGCAAGCCCGCCGCCAAGAAGGTAAAGGCTGAGGGTGAGGAAGGCGAAGCCGCCGAACCCAAGAAGCCAGCCAAGAAGGCCGCCGCCAAGAAGACCGAAGCCTGATCCGCACGACCCCACCGCGCGAGTGAACGCGGTGGGGTTTAGCCTTGGTCTTTTGAGGGGGCGACTTGTCCGACTTGCGCATCGCCGTCCTGCTGCCCTGCTATAATGAGGAAGCCGCGATCGCGGCGACCATAGCGGGTTTTCGCACCGTGCTGCCGGGCGCGGACATCTACGTTTACGACAACAACAGCCGCGACCGCACCGTCGATGTCGCGCGCGCGGCCGGCGCGATCGTCCGGACCGAGCGAATCCAGGGCAAGGGCGCGGTGGTCCGGCGCATGTTCGCCGATGTCGATGCCGACGTGTACGTGATGGCGGATGGCGATGCGACCTACGACGCGGCTTCGGCCCCGGCGATGATCGCGCGGTTGATCGACGAACAACTCGATATGGTGGTCGGCGCGCGTCTCTCGCAGGCGACTGCCGCCTATCGGCGCGGGCATCGCTTCGGCAACGCGCTGCTGACGGGGATGCTTGCGCAACTGTTCGGCCGGTCGTTCACCGACATCCTGTCGGGCTATCGGATCTTCTCGCGTCGCTTCGTCAAAAGTTTTCCGGTGCTCTCGGCGGAGTTCGAGATCGAAACCGAGATCAGCGTCCACGCGCTTGAACTGAAGATGCCGGTCGGCGAGATCGAGACGCCGTATTTCGAGCGACCTGAAGGTTCGGAGTCCAAGCTCAGTACCTATAGCGATGGCTTCCGCATCCTGTGGACGATCACGCAACTGTACCGGATCGAGCGGCCGGTGCTGTTCTTCGGCGCGATCGGTGCGCTGCTCGCGCTGCTCGGCGCGGCGCTGTCGGTGCCGCTGCTCATTACCTATTGGCACACGCATCTCGTGCCGCGCCTGCCGACGGCGGTGTTCATCACCGGGCTGATGATCCTTGCGGCGCTGTGCCTGTTTGCCGGGCTGATCCTCGATACGGTGGTGCGCGGGCGGCGCGAGATGCGGCGGCTCGCCTATCTCTCGCATCGCGCGCCGGGTGTGGAACGACGGCTCGACTACGGGGCTTGAACTTGTCTCCAGCCGGGGCGATGTAGGCGGGCGATAGGGCATAAAGGACAGAAATTTCATCATGCGCAACCCGTTCGACACCGGCGATTTCATGGCTCCCCTCAGTGCGGCCGGTCTGATCTCGCCCGGATATCAGGGGCAGCCGACGCAGGCGGGCCTGGTTCCCATCGTCATCGAGCAGTCCAACCGCGGCGAGCGCAGTTTCGACATCTATTCGCGGCTGCTGCGTGAGCGGATCATCTTCGTGACCGGCGGGGTCGAGGATCACATGGCCTCGGTCATCACCGCGCAGTTGCTGTTCCTGGAATCGGAAAACCCGAAGAAGGACATCTTCATGTACATCAACTCGCCGGGCGGTGTCGTCACGGCGGGCATGGCGATCCACGATACCATGCAGTACATCCGGCCGCGCGTCGGCACGGTCTGCATCGGTCAGGCAGCGTCGATGGGTAGCTTCCTGCTGTCGGCGGGTGAGCCGGGCATGCGCGTCGCGCTCAGCAACTCGCGCATCATGATCCACCAGCCTTCGGGCGGGGCGCAGGGCATGGCGAGCGACATCGAGATCCAGGCGCGCGAGATCCTGCGGATGCGCCATTTCCTCAACTCGTTGTACGCGAAGTACACCGGCAAGCCGATCGAAGAGATCGAGAAGGCGATGGACCGCGACAACTTCATGTCGGCGGAAGAGGCCAAGACGTTCGGCCTGATCGATCAGGTGTTCGACAAGCGCCCGGCGCTGCCGGACGACGGTTCGACCCCGCCGGCGCTGCCCGCGGCGTGATCGTGCTTGCTCCCCGCCGCACGGCGGGGAGCTACCGTATGGAAATCGCCAGATTTTTCAGCGGTGTTGGCACCGCTTGTTCCGCCGCAAACCCTTCCCATATCTGCTTTCAACGCGGACGGTTCGCGATAGTAATTGGATATTCGGCATTGCCCGATAGCCAGAAACGCGCCAAGTCTGTTATGCTATCGTCCCCGCAAGGGGCCATGGGACACGAGATTTTATGACCAAGCTGAGTGGCGGCGATTCGAAAAGCACGCTGTATTGCTCGTTCTGCGGCAAGTCGCAGCATGAGGTGCGCAAGCTGATCGCAGGGCCGACCGTCTTCATCTGCGATGAATGCGTCGAGCTGTGCAACGACATCATCCGCGAAGAGACCAAGTCCGCGCTGGTGTCGAAGAAGGACGGCGGCGTGCCGACCCCGCAGGAAATCTGCGACGTGCTCGACGATTACGTGATCGGCCAGAAGCGCGCCAAGCGCGTGCTGTCGGTGGCGGTGCACAACCATTACAAGCGCCTCAACCACGGCCAGAAGGGCGCGGATGTCGAGCTTGCAAAGTCGAACATCCTGCTCGTCGGGCCGACCGGTTGCGGCAAGACGCTGCTCGCGCAGACGCTGGCGCGCATCCTCGACGTGCCGTTCACGATGGCCGATGCGACCACGCTGACCGAGGCGGGCTATGTCGGCGAGGATGTCGAGAACATCATCCTCAAGCTGCTCCAGGCATCCGACTACAACGTCGAGCGGGCGCAGCGCGGCATCGTCTATATCGACGAAATCGACAAGATCAGCCGCAAGGCGGAGAACCCGTCGATCACGCGCGATGTGTCGGGCGAGGGCGTGCAGCAGGCGCTGCTCAAGCTGATGGAAGGCACCACCGCGAGCGTTCCGCCGCAGGGTGGCCGCAAGCATCCGCAGCAGGAGTTCCTTCAGGTCGACACGACCAACATCCTGTTCATCTGCGGCGGCGCGTTCTCGGGTCTCGAAAAGATCATCGGTGATCGTTTGCAGGGCAAGTCGATTGGGTTCGGCGCCTATGTCGCCTCGCCCGAGGAGCGCCGCACCGGTGAGACGCTCAAGTCGGTCGAGCCTGAGGATCTGCTCAAGTTCGGCCTGATTCCCGAGTTCGTCGGCCGCCTGCCGGTGATCGCGACGCTCGAGGATCTCGACGTGCCGGCGCTGGTGACGATCCTGACCGAGCCGAAGAACGCTCTCGTCAAACAGTATCAGAAGCTGTTTGATATGGAGATGGTCAAGCTCGGCTTCACCGACGATGCGCTGACGCAGGTCGCCAAGAAGGCGATCGACCGCAAGACCGGTGCGCGCGGGCTCCGCTCGATCCTGGAGGGCATATTGCTCGACACGATGTTCGACCTGCCCGGCATGGACGGGGTGGACGAAGTGATGATCGACAAAGACGTGATTGAGGGCCGCAAGGAACCGATTCGCGTCTATGCGAAAAAGGACAAGGCGGGGGCGGGGGCGGCGTAAGCAGCTTCCCGAACGACTACTGCGGGCGGCAAGGGTGACATTGCCGCCCGTTTGCGTTCTGGCGGTGCGTCGACCGCAGAACGGATGATCAGTGCCCCGCCTTG
>Ga0265798_10003182_pt1 | contig 23574 bp, 18 predicted proteins | sample P3T30metagenome_FD_192430 | JGI IMG/M metagenome (GOLD analysis project Ga0265798, IMG submission 192430) | Plant litter microbial communities from East Loma Ridge, Irvine, California - P3 T30 | ecosystem: Environmental > Terrestrial > Plant litter > Unclassified | place: USA: California... | reverse complement strand
TTGGACAGATGCAGAGAGAATCACGTAAAAAAAAGAGAGACAAAAGGAGACAAAAGTAAAGAAAAAACAAAAAACCGAGGAGAAGGAACGGAAACAACGAGTTTACGATAAAAATAAAAATAATGGAAAGAGTATGACGCCACCGACACCGCGCATGATATATGGCATTCGCTTTTCCCCAGAGATTTCATACCTACAATGGGAGACCAAAAAAAAAGAAAAAGTCGAACAAAAAAAAAAAAAGGGGCTTCTCTTTTTTTCTTCACATTCTTGTTTTGTATGTTTTTTCTTGTCAAAATAGAGACGACGCCCTTGATCATACTCTTTACTTGGCATATCCGTACATGTCCGGCAAGCGGGGCTCCCTCCTGCTGCCCGCCTCGCTCTGGTCCCTGTAGCCCATGCTCGCGGCGCCGCCCACGAGGCCATCGGCAGACTGGTCGCGGTAAGGCGCGGCCGGGCGGCTGAGGCTGCGACCCGAGCGGTAATCGTCGGGCGGGGATTGGGGCCTGTGGGGCACGGCGCCGTACTGGCCCTTGTTGTCGCGGCTGGTGCCGAAGGGGAGGTCGGAGATGATGGGTGCCTTGTAGGAGGTGTCCTTCTGGGTCATGTTCTCCATGAGCATCGAGTTGCGGGCGTCGAGCGGGGTGAGGTTGTCGAGGTCGCGGGCGAGCTTTTCCTTTTCGGCTTCCTTGCGGGCCTGGCGATGCGGGTTCTTCTTGATGCAGAAGATGAGGGCGTTGACGGCGATGAGGATGGCGAGGACGCCGGTCAGGACTCCCTGGACGACGATGAGCACCACGCCGGTGACGGTCTTGGTCGTCTGGGACATGCCGAGCTCCTCGACGAAGACCAGAATGCAGACGACGGAGAGGACGCGGACGGTTTGGATGACGCAGTTGATCCAGTTGCTGCTCTTCAAGCTGAATGGACGGTACCACAGGAGCAAGCAGAGCATCAGGGCTTCGACGATGAGCTGGCCACCAGTCTGGATAAGACCGTGACCGTTGGCACCAGCAATGACACAACCGCGCGTGAACATGTATATGATGACGGGGATGAAGATCCACCAGTAGTTCTTCTTGTAGTTGTCGTAGAGGAGCGAGTAGCGGACCCAGACTTCCTTGTCTTCGTAAAGCGCGCTGGAATCGCCCAGCTGCTTCTTGCTTTCACGAGCCTTGGACCAGATCATCCACGTGAACCAGCCCAAGACGGCAGTGAACAGGCCAAAAGTGACACCAGCAAGGACTTGGGCGGCCCAGGAGTCGCCGTTGGTGAATTGATAGATACAGTAGAGGGTCCACATTCCGTAGAGCAGCAGGATCAAGTTAGTGATCGCCTTGGCCAGGCGCCACCAGTAACGCTTGCGCCAGGACTCCATAGCGGGTGAAAGAGGCTTTGCCATGGACCAGGCTTCCAGAATGACCTTGAACAGAAGAATGACCACGATAATGGCGGCGACGACAATGCAAAAGCACAACAGCAGGGTCATGAAGGTGTTGGGTGAAGGAATCTTCAGCTGCTCCACATATGCTTGGATGCCTGCAACGTACTTCTGGTTCTTGGTCTGGGCCTCGCCAGAGGCGTCAGCCGCATCACCGGTGGTGCCGGTTGCGTCGCCGATTGTCGTTTCCTCTCCATCGACGTTGATGGTGGTGCCATCGCGCAAGAACAGGAGTGCGCCGTTGATTGCGCGTCTTCCCAAGGTGCCGGCAGTGGTGCTGTTTGCGCCACCCTTGAATACTAGAGTCGCGTTCTTGAGGTATTGGTAGTTGTTGTGGGTCAAGTTGCCTCCAGTAGATCCGCGGAACTTGTCAATTGTAGATTGCATGCTGTCCCACTGGACCAGACCAGTGCTGAAACCGAAGTTGTTGCTGAAACTCTGATAGACCTTCGGATACTCGACGCTCATCATTCCGCTTAGCGCCATACTTTGGAACCAGCCAAAGACTTCGCCGAAAGTGGGAGATGGTGCGGCGGCTCCAGGGGCGCCGGCAGCCGACATGGCAGATAAACCAGTGAGGGCAAGTGACGCCGCTGCGACGCCGGCTGCAACATATTTGACGGCTGGCACTTCCATCGTCTTTCCGTTTTCGACCACGGATTCGATACAGGCCAGCTCTGTGTGGTCGTCATCCCTTGTGAGTTCCAGCCTGACTAGACCGTCCAGATCGGGGACTGTGAATGCTATTGAGGGGATTTGGCTGGCGAATTCGTCGGGCACGGTCATCGAGTCCTGCGCTTTGAATGTAGCGGCAGGGACTGAAATTTTGTCAGCGAATGTGCATTAGCAGTTGTCAGAGGTACACCATGACATACCTGGACACATCTCCTTCACTCCCTCGTCGCAAGGGCTGAATGTTTTCGAGTAGACCTCCTTGCCATAGGCGGTAACCACCAGCTTTGCGGTGACATTTTGTGCGGTCTTGCTCTCTCCGTCCACGTTGTATGTGATGATGTGAGAGTTCTTGTTGTATGATACATCGAGGGCGTTGACTTTGATAACGCTGTCGTCCAAGCATGTAGAGAAGCTGCTGGTGCTCAAGACGTCTGCGCCGAGGACACGGAGAGGTAGAGAACAGAGAAGGGCAGCTGCGGTCAAGGCCCGCGTGCCTGTGAATGGGCGCATGGTGGTGTATGTATGCAGGCGTAAAGCCCTCAGCGGCCAGGCGGATCAGACTCCCAAGCGGAATACACTCCCAAGCTTTTCGACCAGTTTATGTCCGGATGAGGTTGTTGTACAGAGCAAGCAGTGAGCGGCGACGGGCGGTGAGGCAGGCAGGCGGCAAGAGAAGAGACAGACTCCGCAGATGGCGTTTCAAGTTGACTTCGGGAAATGGGTAGGTAGCGACAGGGAGGGCGGGAAATAGGAGCAAGGGGATTGTAAGGGAAAGAAGAGTACTGTAGTGACGGGGAAATGAATAGGTGAAATTCGGAGAAGGAGAAAGGATAGCACGTGTGATGGTCGAGTGTATCAGTAGAGCTTGGGTAAGGATGGCGAGAAACGAGTGTGTGGGTGTGAGAATAGCAGCAAGATAACAATGCAGGCGTGGCAGGGCTGGGATAATACGAGATGAAGGCCACTACACGCTTGACTGGGGTCTGCAAGTAGTCTGGGAGGTGTGAGAGGTGGTGCCGCGCGGACCTGCAACGGTCTTGTGTTGCCCCTTGCCTGATTCAGCATTAGTGAGCCCGGCTATTTTGGGCGAGATTCCTGATGGACTTTGTCGGACTGGTCTCGCCCATGGGGGAGCGAGGGAGCGAGTCTGCAGGACAGGCGAGCGCGAAAGATTATTGTTGAAGAAATTGAATCTATTTAATTGCTGCTTGGACTGTGTGTCTTTACGGAAGCATCAAGCCTGATTCAACCTTCTCTTCACCCAAGCTTGGTCATTATATGATAACAGGTACTGACTATGTACTACTGATCGTGCACACTGTGCCACTGAAGATGCAGGCCACGAGATCATGTTACACGGGATACCGTACAGTATACTTGGTACATGTGTACTGCATACTGCACACTTACTGGATACTACAGTACTGGGCACCACACGGAGTTGCCGCCACCCACGAAACAGCCGCCCAGTCAGCAGCTGGATACCACGCCAGCTTTCCAAGCAGCAGATATAGCAGTGAATGGCGTCGTGGCTGAGCGCGCTATGGATCACAGGCCTCCACCCGGGGCGTGCCGTCTTAAAGGTTACCAGACTACACTCAACGGCTGGACTGAGGTCATGCTGTCGTTGTTGAAGAGGTAACATGTATGGAGGGAGGGACAGAGAGAGGCAGACAGCAGGTCAAGACGTCAAGACTTGAAAGACTACCTACTTCAAGACACGACAAGACAAGACGACGGTGTGGCGGAGTCGACAGGCGAATGGCGTCTCATTATCCGTCTCGCCTAGTGTTTCACATGTGCACTCACCTGGCAGGCTATCATCTTGCAGGTCACGTCGGCCTAATCGCACGCCGACCTCCGTCTCTCGAGACCCTTCTTACCACTGATGACCAGTGATGGTGGCGCTAACAGACCTCCTGCATTCGCAACAACTCCAAACCCGCCGATATAGATGACGTGTGTCTCTGCTATACCTATGCGCTGAAGGAAAAAGTTCAGACCGTCCGTTTCCTGTTAACTACTACCTATTGTTACTCCATCCACTCACAAACAACCAATCCTGCTCAACTCAATCCACTAGCCCTACCGTCACGACATTCCTTCAACACCCACCCTCCGAAGCTCAACGGCTAAAATCCCATCCCTCAACCATGTCCCTCTGGGCCATTGCCGACATCCACATCTCCTACAAGAGCAACCGCGAGGCCATCCAAAGCCTCAAACCGCGCCCCGATGATGGCCTCATCCTGGCCGGTGACAGTACGTCACAGCTCGACTTTCTACTCCAACATGCCAAACCATCTGGTGCAAAGTAGCAAGTGCCAGATGCTGACCAAAACGTTTTCCCCCTTCTAGTCGGCGAGACCATGGCCCAGCTGAACGAGGTCTTCGACATCGCCACCCGCTACTTCAAGCAAGTCTGGTGGGTGCCGGGCAACCACGAGCTGTACTCGTCCAGCCGCGCCGCAGAGGACGAAATGCACCTGCGCGGCGAGAGCAAGTATATGGCCTGCGTGCTGGCCGCGAAGAAATGGGGCGTCCTGACGCCCGAGGACGAATACATCACCTGGGACTACGCCGACGCCCACGGCGAGCAGCACTGCGCCCTCGTCTGCCCCGTCTTCACCCTCTACGACTACTCCTTCCGGCCCGCCGACGTCTCGCGCGAAAAGTGCCTCGAGTGGGCCATGGAGGAGGGCATCAACGCCACCGACGAACACCTCCTGCACCCGGACCCCTACGGCTCGCGGGACGAATGGTGCCACCGCCTCGTGCAGCAGTCGGCCACGAAGCTCGAGGCGGCCGCCGCCACCGGCATCCCGACCATCATCATCAACCACTGGCCGCTGCGCGAAGACCTCGTCTACATCCCGCTCGTGCCGCGCTTCAGCCTGTGGTGCGGCACCAAGCTGACGGACGACTGGCACCTGCGCTTCAACGCCAAGGTCGTCGTGTCGGGCCACTTGCACGTCCGCCGGACGGACTGGAAGGACGGCGTGCGGTTCGAGGAGGTCAGTCTGGGCTACCCGAAGCAGTGGCAGGATGCCAAGAACGCGGGCAACGACGTGAATGATTTGATGCGCGAGATTCTGCCCGGGCCCGAGACGCCGGAGCCCGGCAAGGAGCCGCCTACTGATTGGAGACGGTGGACTGGTGATGGGAGTGAGAAGTTTGGCTTTGGTAAGCCGTCGAATCATTGAACTGATTGATTGATTGATCGGTTGGAGTACGGGGCAGGCTCCCGGTGTGTGTATTTATTCCGTGGCGGCGATGCTGGGGGAGAAGGGAAGCGGGAGGAGGGTGACCCACAGAGTTCAAGATGGCATTATGACGACCAAAGGTGCTCTTTACGGCTCCGTGGACGATGGACGATGGAGCTCGAGAAGAGAGCTCCAACGTGGACGTGACTACGATTTGGAGTGATTGACCAAACGAAACCTTCAGACCTACTACTACTAGTTAGAGTCTCTGGAACGCCTGACCGGTTGGGGAGTTCCACATCATGCAGAGAAGAAATGGTGATATCTTGTGAAAAGGAAGAAGAAGCAGCAGCAGCAGCAGCAGCAAGGAGAACGAAGGAACGATGTCATTGGAGAAAAGATAAACAAGAAGAATAACCGCAGAAGCGCAATCCCAGCAAAACACAACAACAAACCCTCAAGAGGTTAGGCAGCGCTTAAAAATAAAAAACCCCCCATCAATCCATGCATCATATTGCTCGCCCAGGACATGTCACGGGGGAAAAAAAAAAAGCAAGAGACCCGCAGCAGAAATTCAGAAAAGAAAGTTACCTCTGCATCAGAAATAGCAAATAAGAACAGGTAGGTAGGTACCTTTAGGTAGCAATCCACTCTCGTGGAAAAAAAAAAACAAGAACTCAGAATTGCAAAACACACTACAATACCTTACATGCCAGTTGACTTACTCGACAAATGGCTTCCATCAGATGCAATTCCTATTGGAAATAAATCACTTCACTTGGAAAAAACCCACCGGGCTTTTCAATCACCGTATCATAGACCTGATATTACTTCAAAAAAACCAACCACACCTGGTTGCGAAAGAAAAAAAATCCGAGTTCGGTCTGCTATTTTTTTTTTGTCAATTGTCTACAACCAAAAAAAAAGGATATATGCTAGATTACAATTGGGGGGGGAGAATCGGGGGCGCATCTTTTTCCCCTTCTTTCCCTTTCCCTTTCCCCCATTCCTTCCCTTTGACTGGACGACACTCCTGTGTGCACATACTTTGAATCTATCTCTCTCTCTCTTTCCTCTCTTCCTCTCCAAACGTGCGATCCAAAGATCAACCAACATAAGCCAAGCTCGCAAAAGGGTCAACGCACAATCGCACCCAATAGTGTTTGGGACATCAACAAGAAGAAGATGCAAAAAGGACACGATCGTCTACAACGTACGACGACACCGCCTCTCCCCCCTCGAATGGCTTCATCGAGGGGAGGTGAGGGAAAAAAAACAAAAGCAACCCGGAACACCAACAGCAAGGAATCCTATTCCACTACCTCCCCGCCGCCGCCCTCTTCCTCTCCTGCACGCGCTCGCGATGGTGGCGGTTCTTCAGGTGCTTCTCAAAGTCCTCGACCATGCTGTTGGGCAGGGTGGTGTAGACCTTGCCCGGGCAGTCGATGCAGCGGATGCGGGGCAGGAACATCGCCCTGCTGCCTTCGGGGGCGCGGGTGCCCGGGGCCGGGGGCTCTGGCGGGCGGAAGATGGCGTCGGTGGTGGTGGAGATGAGGTAGGGTTTCATCAGGGGCTCGAACTGCGAGTCTGGGTGGCGGGAGCGCAGGGTGGAGATGCCGCTGTTGAGCCAGGGAGGGGGGTTGGGCTTTTGGTTTTTGGGAGTCGAGGGTTAGTTTATTTGGGAGGGATGTGGAGGAGGAGGGTGGTGGTGGTGTTGTTGCGAGGTGGTTTTGGCACTTACAGGTGTGTGGTTTGGTTCGGGCCAGCGGGGGGTTTCTACGCGGCCGTGTTCGTCGTAGTCTTTGTTGGGTTGGCGGCTCGAGCTGCGTCTTGTTGTTGGAGGCGGTAGTGTTGCTGCGCCTGGACCACCGCCGTTGGCCTGGGGTGTGCCTCTAGCTGTGGGCAGTGGTTTGGGAGTCATGGTGGGAGTTCCTTGGGCGGCGTTCTTGCCGGGAGTGTCTCCTCGTACGGGTTTTGGTGTCGCGAGAGCTTGTATAAGAGCTGGAGGTTGAGAGGCGTAGCCGGACAAAGGGTACTGTGCAGCTTTCTTCTTCGCCTCGTAAGCTTGCAGCCATGTCTTGAATTTGCTCCGGCCAATCTTGAGTGTCACCACAAGACTTTCATTGTCACCAAGCACGCTGCCGTCGCGCAACATGCTACGTCGAGCGGATGTTCGCGTGTCTTGCGGAGTAGCAAGCAACTGTGCGTCAGGTGTTTGTGAGCGTCCATAATTCAAACGCATGGCTGCTTGTGCTGCGGTGGCGGCGCCACGCATGCCACGTGTGCGTGCAGTACCACCTGCAGCAAGGTTTGCTGGTGCTGGAGAGTCTGGACCAGACTGATCACTGTCAACCTCTTCCAAATCGCTATCGTCATCAGCGCGAGCGCCACCGCGTCGGACACTGCGAGCAACACGTCGAGCACGTGGGATTCCGGTGGTTTCCCAAGTTGCAACGGCACCGGGAATGACCGAGTGCACGAGCAAAGATCGAACCGTGCGTTGCCTCTCCTTGAGGTCGGGGAGTGCAGGGCCACCTCTCCTGTTCAACTGTCTCTTCTGCACCCTATGCTCACGCGACATTGAAGTCTCCGTGCGTTCAAGCTCTGCTTCACTCATCTCGTACAAGTACGGCATCCAGTCCTTCTGCGCCTGCTGTGGTCTGAAAGTAGAGTGTGAAGGTGCTGACAGGAAGCTGTCCCGGACGTCTGGATCTTCCACCGGCCTTCCATCAAACATGTGGTTGGTCAACCATAAGCTCCTGGTGTAAAGTTGCGACTGCTCTCTGATGGAGTGTGCGATGGCTGTGGTGAACTCCCCACTGAGCGCGTTCTCCAGAGCCATGTTCTTCGCAAAGTCCTCTGGTAGATTGTGAGGATTGTTGATGTCCCATTCGAATTGATCGATCAGAGTGATGCGTCCGATCGTAATGTTCAGCTTGATCATGATTCGCATCTCATCGTCCTTGTGCTCAAAGTACGGCCGCCCAGGCTCCACTGGTCCGTCATCAACGAATACGTGAGGGTAGTAGTTTAGTATCTGCTCATGCATCTCCCCACGCACTAGCTCACTCAATTTCCTCTTACTGTTCATGTCATCGTCGGGTATCTTGAGATCCTCTATGAGATGTTGAATGAACAGCTCAGGCGTGACGAGCTTCTCGTGTAGATTCCAGGTAAAGGTGTCGCGCAATCGAAGCTTGTCCAGTTCCAGGTCCAATCGTATGGGCACGAGTTCCTCATGTTGCTCGGCTTGCAGCTCGTTATCTTTGCGGCTCGTGCGCAGAAGGCCAGCGTGTCGTCCTTTGGGCGGCGCGCGTTGGCTCGCGTACAGTATTTTGGTCGGGCCATTGGTCGTTCCATTCCCGTATCCTCGAAATCCCGCGCCAAAGATGGATCCGGGATTGTGGTGTCGCCGCTGCCGCACCTCGTTCATGTAGAAATCCCTCTCAGACTCCTTGTTCTTGATCAAGTCGCGTTGGCGCTCCGTCTGATCATTCAGCGCGGCGCTGTAGACCAGGTCGTGCTGCATGTAGCGATCCAGCAGAATCTCATCGTGAACCAAGTGGCTGTTCTCTGGCTCTCCGGGCGTGCGCGACTGGTTGAGTGGGATCTGGGTTCCATCGCGCGACCTTTTCCGGCTGAGGTTGGGGCCACCGTTCATTTGCGCAGCTGCATCGCCTGGTTGACTGTTCTGGCTGTACGCGCTGGGAGTTCCAGCGTTGGATCTGCTCATGCCTGCAGCGACCATGGCCTCCCTGGCCTTCTGCTTGCCTTCACGGATCGCGTCCGAAGCGTCGGGGCCGGATTGCGCGTCGGGCGCGTATCCTCGGTCGCTACCGGGAGGCTGCACTGCGGACATGTGATGCGCGCCATTCCATTGATTGTGCATGGGCTGGGCATTGAAGTGTTGTTGTTGCTGTTGCTGTTGCTGTTGCGGGGTGCCCGACATGGTCTGGCGGAGGACGTGGCTGGGCAGGAGAGGTTGTCGGGGCGCGCGCACGGCGGAGGAGGTGGGTGGTGAGGATATGGTTTATCGGAGCATCAATGGCGGTTGGCGGGTGGTGGTGTTGACGGCGCGCAAATAGCAGAGCGGGTGATGAGCGGTTGAGGCGCGTGGTGTCGAGGGTGGTGTGTAGTCGAAAGCCATCGCTTCGGGCTGGGGAAGCGCTGCTGGTGGCAGAGGCAGAGCGGAGGGTCGCGTGGAGACGAGTGATGCGATGGACGTGGATACGAACACGGCTATAGACACAGTCACGGAGAGAAGGAGAAGAAGAGCTACGGGGTAGTACCTTCGTACAGAAAGAAACCTGGCCAACACGCAAACATCAACATGAACATGAACCCGGCACTCGACCTACCTACCTCGCTCTCGGCGACATCATCCAGAGGCGCTGCGTCACGAACAGCTCCCGTCCTCGACCATTTCCAGCCAGCCAGCCAGAGACTGGCCGATTCTTAGCCGCCAACCTTCTCGCATCAGGAACATGGTGTACACCTTACCTTACCTTGCCGTGATCGCACACAGGCTGAGGTACACGACCATTTACCAAACAAAGGCTGTCAACAAACTCTCCCAACACGTTTGATGCCCATCACATGCACGTGTGACAAGCACTCCTTAGTACGAGGCCAGAAAAGCGGGCAGCGAATCCGCAGAGCCGCCTTGCGAGACACGCATCAATCGTTTCGCCTGCATGAGGGAAGTGCCGAGTGAGGGACGGGCGACAGGAGTCTCACGGATCGATTACCTCCATGTATGGTCTTCAAATGGCCTGCCTGCTGTGCCACTCACAGCTTGGAGGATCGACTTCTATAGGTACTGTTGCATTCTAACACAATCACGTGACGATACTCCTGTGTGGGTGCTGCGCTCAAGGAACTGAAGGTAGAACTCATGTAGAACGCACGAGGCGCCGAAAATTAAACTCACATTTCAAGAATCTGCGCCGGAGCGCCCGCTAACAATAGTGTGAATGGAAGTAAAAAACACCAAGCCCTCTGCCACCTGCCAGTCCCTTTCCTGCCCTGGTTTCGTTTGAGCGTTGCCCAAGTACTACAATGGTACATGTAGTTTGTGGCCTCTTCTCCCTTGTTGCCCACATCTCAGCGATCCATACATGTATGTCGCTGGGAAACAAAAGTCCGACTTTCGCTTTAGATCTCGACCCTCGTAGCCCGCACTCATCGTTCGGAACACACATTTTCGAGCGATCTGGCGGACGAAAGCGGAGGACTCCTGCCCAGTTCATCGGTTTCGAGTTGACACGCCCAGCAAAAGTTCACTCGTTCGTAGTCGCGTGTCACAGAGTGGTTTGCATCTAGAGGAGAGAATCCAGGCGGGTGAAGACGCCCAAGCAAGCCGCAACAACCTAGAAAGTAAATCCACGTTAGCATCCCTTGCTCCTGCTAGAGGAGAATCTCGAGAATCTCAAGAACATACCTCCATCTGCAATTCACGCTCTTGTGACCCGCCGATCTCCTCTCTGATCACTGCGTCCAGGTTGGCACCCATAGCCGCCTGCCCACCTGCCCGTCGTCCAAACGGCCACTGCGAGTACTCGGCCAGCATCTCATCGACTTGTGCAAAAGCTCGCTCACGTGCCTCGTGGCCCAAACTACTCAACGCGTTCTCGAGAACGTTAGCAGCGTACGCTGCGCAGAGCATGGCAATCGTGCGCAGGTAGCGGTAGTCCATTTCCTCGGGGAGCCAGGGTGTGGGAGGCAGGACGACAGTGCGGTTGGTCAGCACGGCGCGGACGCGGCGGCGGATCTCGTCCTTGGCTGTGTTGTCGGTAACAGGGTGCGTAGCCATGTCGAAGAGGAGGAAGTTGCGCTTCTCTGTGCGTAGGATACCCTTGTCCACGAGGCCTTTGGCGAGGCGCTCGCGGACTTGTTTGAGTTGGTAGCCGATCTTCATGAGGTTCCATGTCTCGCCTGTTCGATTGAGTGGATATTGTCAGCAAGCTCCTCTTTACTCGTACCGCTGTTCCCCCAAGGTACGCTCCTCGCTCCAGAATAAAAGGGCGAGATCCTCTTACCGCTCATCAAGTCAATCCAAGCGCTCACGCTCATCTTCTCACTGCTCTTCATCATCTTCAGCGCCTCATCCAGCAGCACCTCGCCCGTCAAAGTGTCATCCACAACCTCAATCACCCGATCCGCCAGCGGGAACCTCCGCCTCGAGCTGTCCTTCTGCATGCTAATCCTGCCCCTAAACGCCAGCTCCAGCACAATGCAACCCCGCAGCGCATAGCTGATATTATCGTTCCAGAAGCTGAGGTAGCCCTGCTTGTCTTTGAGGCCCATGAGCAGCACTTCTTCCATGAGCGTGAGCTTGGGCTGCTTCAAGCGCTCCGCGGACTCGCTGATGTCGCGCGGGTCAAAGGCGATTTTGTGCCCGTTGGCGCCGGATTCGTACGCTGTGTCGGGGTTGCGCGAGTCGTCGTTTCGTTTGGGTGCGGGCGAGGACACGCGGCTGCCTTCGTTGTTGTCGTTGGGGTCGGCTGAGGCGCCGCCTGCGCCGCGCCGACGTGTGAGGCCGGAGGACATGTTGTAGGTGTTGCGATGCGAGGAGGAGGGGTTTGCGCTAAATTCTCGAACGAACCAGTGTGTGGGTGGATTTCTTGGGCTGTGTTGTGATATGCGTTCCGGGTCCTGGAGATCTTGGAGAGTGGAGGTGAAGCAAGGAAACTCGATGGCTGTGGTTAAGTAGCGATGGTCGCCTGCCTAGCGCGATCCTGATCCTTCACCAGCTATTTGCTAGAGTCTGTGGGTACCTTGTGCTGGAGAATCAAGAGAGAGTGCTTCACCGGTTGTGACGTTGTTGTTGGCGACTGCTCCTGGAGTAGTTTAACTGGAGTACCTAGTTCAAGCGGGTTGGCGGGGCCCTTGTCGTGTAGCGTGTAGCCAGACCGAGATTAGGTTGCACGAGACATGTCATTGAAAAAGCAACTGCACGGGAATGGTCATCAAGTTTGGAGCAGATAATACACATGTATCAGACGCCCAGTTGCCGGGCCAGAATGTACATAAATCGACCTTTATACCAGGTCACGCGCCTCTCCTCCCCACAAGCCGTGTGCGCTCCATACAAAAACATTCACCATCTCAAAATTACATCTAGTGGGCTGTACCTGGGTCAGTATATGCGTTGTTTGCCACACTCAATGAGTACGTACCATCGGGCTGGTGGCAGATGTAGTCCACGGCTTGGGTGACTGTAGCAGAAGTTAGCATGCTGTAGCTTTACATCTCGAATTGCCATTGGAACATACCACTGTGAATTGCGTCGGCCTCCTTGTCGGGGATCTCGATGCTGAACTCCTGCTCAATTGTCAATTCCTGCGTCTCGTTCTCCAGCGTATGGGTATGCGAACCTCCTCAATTGCCATCACAACCTCCACGGTGTCCAGGCTGTCAAGTCCGAGGTCGTTCGTGAAGTGCGAAGAGGCAGAGAGCTAGGGACACGATTAGCTACGTCCCGAAGGCATGCGTTAATGGATTCGTACTTTCGAAGGGTCGGAAACCTGGTGAAACATTTGTCAGTTCTGGCACCTCTCATTCTCGTTCCCTCCACGCATGCGCACCTTGTCGAAGTTCTTGAGGAGATCCAGAATACGGCCGGTGACCTCCTCCTGGTTGAGGCCGGAGCCAGCAGCGTAGCACCTGACGGCGGTGATGCGGCTCACAGGCGCAACTGTCCTGGCGGCGGCGAAAGGAGTAGGGATGGCGCGGCGGAAGGCGGGAGTAGAGTAGGACCTGGCGCTGACCTGGGCGACAGCACGAGCGCTGCGGACGATGGAGGTACGGAACATGGCGGCGGTAATGTGTGTGATGGGGTAGATAATCGGGATGTAGGGTGTATGTGAAGGCTGGTGATGTATGTGTAGCAAGAGCGAAGCGCAAGAGCACTCGCGGGCCGCAAGCAGAGCCAATCGGAAGCACGCTGACCTGCTTCTCAAAGCATCTAGTACTCTCACTGCTCAGAACTCCCTTTGCGCATCACGACCACGCCAGCATATCCTACTTCGGAACTCTCACCTCTCTAACCCAGCAAAACCCTCACAAATACCGTCACGATGTCTGGAATCCTCGGTGGTGTCTACAAGTATGCGCCCGGGCATTGGCCGCGAGTATGCCCGCAGTAGACTGACATTGCTCGTAGCACTCTGATCCGTAGCAACGGCGTCTTCCTCTCCACCATCTTCGTCGGCGCCTTCGCTTCCAACCTGTACGCCGTGTGAAGAAACTGCTGCCGGATTGGACCTGAACTGACAAATCTACAGCATCTTCGATGTCGGCTCCACTGCTATCTGGGACTCCATAAACCGCGGCGTACGTCTGGCCTTTCGCGCATCATCCGGGAGAGTAATGCTGACACAGGGAAACAGCGCCAATGGAAGGACATCAAGCACAAGTACATGGAGGCAGAGGACGACGAGTAAATGCAGCCAGTGAGGTGCTTGAATGGCGTTGAAGAGGGTCGGGGGAAACCCAAGGAGTCGGGCGGTATCATGACACAGCAAGGCCGCGATAAACACAACGGATAGAGTGTTGGGCGACTACTGAGCCGCCACGAAGAGAGAAGGAGGTTATACTGTACCTTGTAGTGATTCTGGAATGCGGACTGTACACTTTTGTTAGACACAGCGGAGCCCTGCAAGCCCACCCTCTCATACATGTAGACCATATTATAACATGCCCATTGATTGCTACGATACGGCCATTCTCATGTGGAAATTGCACATTTCCTGCACGAATGCACATGCACTGCAAATAGATGATCATGTAACCACGCGACGTCATGTCCTAAGGTAATTTGATGTCCCGCAAGTTCGATGGATGGCAGACAGTATGAAAGCCCGTCACTCCTGCTCTCTCGCCACAACTCTTACCTACGATCGAAAGCAAGACCGCGCAAACATCACCTCGACTTACTCACATCCCACTCGCACCAAAGGATCCATCGCAACACATCACAGACCGCCGGTCGGTCCCTTGCAGACTCTATCTTCCCCGCCCTTCTCACGACAGCGCCGTGCAACCGCGCAGAACAATTAGATAGACTGGACGCTTTATCGCATGCTCTGGATTAGCAGGCCCGAACATTTTGCACCTTGCCGGTGTAGTAGCCAGCAGCTATGCTCAACCTCACCAACGACCAGGATCGCCTGCGATACCACCTACTTTCACAACCCCGCCGTTCCAACTACCGATACACCCCGGCCGCCGACAGCGACCTTCGGCAGACTCTCTTCAGATCGCTTGCCGCAAACAACCCGGAAAATCTAAAGTACTTTTTCCCACAAGGACCACCAACAGACGAATCGGAACCATGGTCGCTACGCGCTGCTCAAGGTGCTGTCGATGGCGCAGAGTACCTTCCCTCCGCCAAGGGCACAGCATGTGGGCACATCTTCAAGAGTGGTGAGAGCACCTACGCCTGCAAAACATGCCAGGCGGACGACACATGCGTACTTTGTTCGCGATGCTTCGAATGCAGCGATCATGAAGGCCACCAGGTCTACATCTCCGTGTCGCCCGGTAACAGTGGATGTTGCGACTGTGGAGATAAAGAGGCATGGAAGAAAGACGTACAATGCTCGATACACACTCTGACGGACGACGGAGATGTCAAGTCCAGTGGAAAAGAGAAGGCACCTGCTGCACCTCATGGCTCGCAAGCACCGGCTGAGATTGTGGAAGCTGTTCGCACGACCATCGCTGGAGCCGTGGACTACCTCTGCGATGTCTTCTCTTGCTCGCCTGAGCAGCTACGATTGCCAAAAACAGAGGACTCTATCACGCGTGACGAGAACCTATCAAGACTTACAGCACCATCATTCGGGTGGTCGGACGGTGTCGAGGACGGAGACATCGAGTATGCGGTCATGCTCTGGAACGACGAGAAGCATACTGTGAATGACGTACAAAACCAAGTGGCCATGGCTTGTAAGCAGACTAAGAAGTTTGGCTTAGCCATTGCCTACGAGGTCAACGACAACGGCCGAGCCATCGTGCACCACACGAAGGATGTCTCTGTGGCCGTGAAGATGGCACAGATACTGGAACGTATCAAGATCACCGTGACCGTTCGGTCTTCAAGGGACACCTTCAGGGAGCAGATGTGCGAGACAATCATCGATTGGTTATCTGACATTGGCGGTTGCGCGGTTGGAGACGACCCATATCTACTGAGAAACGTGGTTTGCGAAGAGCTGCTGAGGCCATGGAGGCTTGGCAGCTCGGCCAGTAACAAGGAAATCGGCCAAGAGGGCATTGACGATCACGAAATCGAAGATACCGAGAAGATGCGCAGGAGATACGCCACACTCTTCCGTGCTCCCGTAAACGTCGTCCGCGTTGTTAACACTCAAGAAGACGATGAGGATGACGAGGACGACGAGGACTATGACAGCGATGGAGAATTCGGCCTCAACGAAGACGAAGCCGAAGAGATGGAGATCGAGCTCACGCAGATACCCAGAGCTGCCGCAATGGATGGCGACATGGATGTTGATTTCACCGAGGAAGGCGTTGACGACACAGAAGCGATGGAGGCTGCCCTTGCTGGGTACCCGCCTCCTCCGCCTCCTCCGCCACCAGGCCAAAGGAACCAGATCATGACTCCCACTGAAAGCGAGGACGGCGTGGAAGAGCAAATGCAGCCTGTTTCAGATGCTCCTCATAAGAGTGTTCCCCAGACGCCTCTCGAAAAGGTCACTTACAAGTCTTCGAGGCCGAGCAAGCACTGGTTGCAGAAGCCTGAAGGCTATCAACCGAATCGTCGCCCAAGTGATCCTGCGGAAGACCTTTGGAAGCGCGTGCGATTGGACTGGCTCATCCTATACGACCTCAGATTGTGGAAGACGCTTCGAATCAAGCTGCGACACTTGTACATTACCAATGTGGCGACCATTCCCCACTTCAAACGTGTTTTAGGACTACGCTTTGCCGGGCTGTACACACCGTTGGCAGAGCTTTACCTCGTTGCTGACAGAGAGCCGGATCACAGCATCATCAATCTCAGCGTTCAGATGCTTACTACGCCTTCGATCACTGAAGAAGTCGTGGAGCGAGGCAACTTTTTGACCAACCTTATGGCGATATTGTATACCTTCTTGACAACTCGCCAGGTTGGCTTCCCGGAGAATGTTCAGCCCAAGGCTACGCTTGCATTTGATGCAGGCTCAGTCACCAACCGCAGGATGTTCCATTTCTTCATTGACATGCGATGGCTGTTCCAGTCTGAGTTCATTCACCACAAGATGCGCTCCGAGCCGCGCTACCTTCTCCAATTTTTGGATCTTGTCAAGCTCCACCAGGGCATATGCCCCAATGTACGCGCAGTCGGTGATCACGTGGAGTACGAGTCCGATGCCTGGATCAGCGCCAGTCTGATCATCAAGGAAATTGATCGCTTGAGCAAGGCAGTAGCGTCATCTTTCGAGTGCAAGTCAGCGGAAGTCGATGGAAATCTCCAGCGTGCTATTCGCACCACAGCCCAGGTCACAATGATCAACACTTTCGGCTATGAGCGAAAGCGATTCTTCGCGCACGAGATCAAGGACGACATGGCCTGGCATACAATTGGTCCTTTCGAGGAGAACGGCAGGACGTACAGTGTGCCCAAGTTTGCTGTCTTGAGCGAGGCTATGAGCTTCCATCATCCTATGCACTACTTGCTGTCATGGCTTATCGAGAATGCAAAGAACATGAGCCGCAGAGAAATGCGTGCTTTGTTGCACTTCACACCCGAAGACCTCAAGGATCCGTACAACACCACACGCGGACCTCCCGCACCACAGACACTGACTTCAGACGAGCTTCTCAGCAGCATTTTCGAGCACCCACTTCGTCTTTGCGTCTGGCTTTCGCAGATGAAAGCCAACATGTGGGTGCGTAATGGTATTACTTTGCGACACCAGGCCCACACGTACCGCAGTGTCTCTGTTAGGGACATCAGTTACCAGCGCGACTTGTTCATGCTGCAGGCTGGTCTTTTGCTTTGTGGCTCTGATGACGAGAAGCCTGGAGAGAGATTCCTGGCCCAGATGATCGACCGTTTCGACATCGTTCGGTGGGTGCAGCGCGACTACACCGCTGTAGAGGGCCTTGAAGACTCGCAGAGGATTGATATGCTCGAGGATTTCCTCCATCTGCTCGTAATCGCGCTTTGCGAGCGCGGTAATCTTGCTGTGCCATCCGAGGGCGAAGACCAATTTGACAAGATCCTCCAGCACGACATCGCACACGCGCTATGCTTCAAGCCACTGTCTTTCTCTGACCTCAACACCAGGGTCACAGAGAAGATCGCCGACTCAGACTCTTTCCAGCGCGTACTTGAAGACATGACGGTCTTCCGTGCCCCTGAAGGTATGTCGGACACTGGCACTTTCGAGCTCAAAGCCGAGTTCATCGAGATCGTGGATCCTTACTACGCGCATTATTCGAGAAATCACAGAGAGGAAGCCGAGAACGTGCACAAGAAGCACATGGCTCGCAAGACTGGCAAGAGCCCGGAAGAGATTGTCTTCGAGCCTTGCTTGCAGAGTCTTAAGGGCAGTCTGTTTGAGGAACTGCCTTCCGTGACGAGGACCAGGGTGTTCGCTTCCTTGATTGCCGCCGCATTGCAGTATGCTCTTTCGGCCAAAGAGGTGGCGCCGAAGCTCCAGTCGACTCGTGTCGAGACCTTCCTTCACATGGTTCTCCATCTGTCTCTTGTCGCAGTAATGGAAGATGACGCCGGAGACGCTGATGGCTTCGTCAGCCATGCGGCGTCCATGTCTCACGAGGTCAAGCCAGGATTCAACCAGACGATCGTGTCCATGTTGATGGAGCTGTACGAGGTCGCTGATTACCAGGCTTGCCAGCCGTCCGTTAAGCACATCCTCCACAAGATGCAAGTGAAGCAACCCGAGAGGCTGTCAATGGCGATGGGTCCGCTCAATGCACAGCTTGATCGATCCAACAATGATTCGCCAGCTTCGACCTCCGCAGAAGGTAAGGAGAAGAAGAAGCAGGACGCATTGGCCCGCCAGGCACGCGTGATGGCACAGATGAAACAGCAGCAGAACAGCTTCCTCGCAAATCAGGGGCTGTCCGGATACGACGACGACGAAGATTTCGAAGAACTCGAGAATGAAATGGGCTTCGAACAGGAGCCTGAGAGTATGACTGAGCAAAGGAAGGTTTGGGACTTCCCGAGTGGCACATGCATATTATGCCAAGAAGGGACCGACGATCACAAGCTCTTCGGTACCTTTGCGTTTCTCGGCGAGAGCAACATTCTGCGTTCGACACCTGTGGACGACCCAGACTTCGTTGAGGAAGTCCTCGAGGTGCCTGAGAGCCTTGACCAATCTGCGGACCATCTCCGACCTTTCGGAGTAGCTGGCAAGAACAAGCAAACTGTGCACAAGACCACTGGCGATGGCAAGATTGCTAAGATCGAGCGTCAAGGCCTCTCCAAAGGCTTCCCTCACGCAGAGCACAGCACAAGGGGCCCTGTGTCCTCTAGTTGCGGACACATCATGCACTACAACTGCTTCGAGCTGTATTTGACTGCCACACAACGACGACACCAGACACAAATTGCCCGTAGCCAGCCAGAGACTATCGCGCTCAAGGAATTCATCTGCCCTCTTTGCAAAGCACTTGGCAACACATTCCTGCCCATCGTCTGGAAAGGCAAGCAGTGTGCCCATGATCATGAGCTTCACGCAGCGAAGGGCTTCGAAGACTGGCTAGTAGAGAGCGCAACCACATATGCACCCGACCTTTCGTGGTTGGAAACGCCGGACCACATTCCCTATCTCCAGCAGCATAAATTAGAGACCTACAAGACCCACTCGGCTGAGTATGTCGACAACAATTTCGGTTCGGTCCTCGCAGCTGCACTTCAAGGCGAGCCAGATGATCGTGGTTCTCCGTCTGAAGATGCGCCTCGCTATTCTCTAAGGCGTGGCCTCAGTCTGTCGTCTTGGTTCAATTTCGACCGATCAGATCCTCCACAAGATGGCTCTGATGCGCCACCTGGTTGGAACCACCCTAGTGGTGATCCCGTACCGCCCTTGTTTGAGCTGGTGAAAGCCTATCTCCGGATCGATGAGACCATGGCTGTCAACAAGCTGCAAATGCCAGCAAAGGCCGCTGAAGATGGCGGCGAGATCAATCACGTCTATCCTCTATCCAGAGCCCTCGGATTCACCATCAGTGCCCTGGAGATTCAAATGCGCGGTACATCAACAAACCCAATGAGCCCTTCACTAGTCGGTGATCTCTCCGAGCAAAACTTGACGCACCTTCGCATCGTGTCGGAGACGCTCGAGTCTTACGTCGCCATGAAGGTGTTGCGCAGCACTGTGGGCAACGGAGTTTCTCGAGAGCTGGCAATGAGAAGAGACGTCATGTCTGCTCAGCTCTTCGGTGTTGAGTCGGAATACACCATGATCGACCTTCGCACTTACGCTGGTAAGCTCCTTGTCGAAGATGACGTCTTCCTGTTCTTTGCGGATTGGCTCGCATTCTTCGCCCCCAGTGTGGCAGAAGCGCCCAACGTCCTGGAGGTCTGTCTCTGGGCGGAGGTTGTCAAGGTTGTACGCACCTATGTTGATCTTCTGAAAGATGGAGTAATCCCGACGCCCGGGGAGGCCGCATTGAGCAGCGTGGCCGTGACCGAAGAATTCGCCGCTGCTGTACACGATCTGTACACGAACGACAAACGTGCAGCGCAGTCCTCACAGCCTCTGTCTCTTGCGCAGCTCAAGGTCCTTCGCCTGCTTGTCGAGAAATACGTCTTGACATTCCTCCGCAAGTGCATCGTGCTGATGCATGTCAAATATGGCCTGGAGTTTGAGAGCACGCACGATCTCGACCACGAAGCACCCGAGCTCTCCCGCCTGACCAAGCTTCTTCACATCCCGACCTTGGACGCGTTATTCGCAGTCTCCGTGTCACGCACACCTGCAGGCGCAAGACTCCAAACCCTTTCCCACCGCTGGATCGCACAAGCCAATGCCGCGACTGAGCACACCACTATCCCAGTGAAAATCGCCCTCCCGCACCCCAGCATCTACGAGCTCGTCGGTCTGCCCAAGAACTACGACACACTAACCGAGGAGGCGATCAAGCGCAAATGCCCGACGACCGGCAAAGAAATCACCGATCCTGCCGTCTGCCTCTTCTGCGCCGCCATCTTCTGCTCGCAGGCCACCTGCTGCATGAAAGGGCCCGAGCACAGCCAGCGCGGCGGCTGCTGGCAGCACATGCAGCAGTGCGGCGGCCGCGTCGGAGTCTTCATCAACATCCGCAAGTGCATGGTGCTCTTCCTGCACGAGCCGATGAGCGGCAGCTTCGCGCACGCACCGTACCTCGATCGCCACGGCGAGCCGGACCCGACTCTGCGCCGCCATCACCAGCTGTTCCTCAACCAGAAGAGGTACGATAAGCTGATGCGGGAGGTTTGGCTGGGCCACGGGATCCAGACTTTCATCAGCAGGAAGCTGGAGGCGGATATCAACCCTGGGGGTTGGGAGACGCTTTGACTTTGGACTATGCGCGTGATGACTTGAGTGAGTCGATGGGAGCGTTCTGTTGTTGGCGATCGGGGATTGTTACTACAAGTGGGGTTTCACCTGCTTTGGAGTTTGTTTTCTATCACTTCTTTTCGTACATGCGAGAGCTTTGTGTCTCTCGTCTTTCTAGTGGTGGGCGGCGGATGGTGTGCATCGGGGCCCGGAGTTGGAGTTGGAGATGGGGTACGTTCGTTCGTTCATGTCAGCATGCCGTATGTGCGTGCGTTGTTCGCGTCGCTTACGACGGTTGTTCACTACACGAGCAATGAAGACCATAACATACAACCAATCGCATGCTAGCAACACCTTCACGTCTCGACCTCCCTCAGCTCATGATAAAGTTTGTCTGTCAACATAGTGGTATCAGCAACTTTCGTGCATCGAAATGATTCTGGTGCTAATGAGACGCTAGATAGAAATCACGAGTATCTCACCGCAGCACGATCTCGTAAGTGGTGATATTCTGAACATGTCAGTGCCGGTGAGATCGTGCGTTCGACAAATGTTTGCCTATACGGAGGTACAGCTTCGTCTTGACATGTATGTTCCTGTCGATATGTAGATCGAGCACGATGTGACTTCGAGGTGAGGCCTATCGGATAATTGGAAGATCCATGGTATTATCATCATGCCTACAGGTCAATGTCACATTATCACGATAAAGTGATATGGTAGTTTAGTCCAGGTCTGATCGAGGTGAGCATACTTTGAGGGTTAGGGTTGGGGTTATAATCCGAAGACAGTGATCGATACGATCCGAAATAAATGGAAGCGATTGTGAGGTAGAATGTGTTATAGGAGACCAGATTCCCTCATGTGATGATGTAAAAGGGTATGCAACTGTTGAAGTGACGATGCGCTCAATGAATAAACCGTTTCAGTTCCTTCCAATCGTCGCCACCCGCTTCCTACCAGCTGGCCTTATACAGAAACAGGTTTGCACCTCGCCACCGCACGTGTTACACAATATATCGTACTGTATTTAGAAAGAGCGAAACTAAACACGGTACATGTACCCAAACCACCAAACACCACCACCATCAGACCTCCGGTGATCCCACGCCAACAAAAACACAACCATGCGCCACCCAACAACCACCCTGCTCGCCCTAGCAGCAGCAACAACAACAATACTCCCAACAACCCTCGCCGCCGCCGCCCGCAAAACCCCCGCCGACGCAGTCCTGCTCTCCAACATCAAAACCCTCACCCTGCACGCCGGCCGCCAAACAACCTCCCGCCGCGGCCCCGCGGTGCCCCAACTCGAGTGCGTGGGCGGCAACGCCCGGGGCCTGCACAGCGTCGACGTGATGCGCTGTACCAACGCGGGAGCCGACTACGGCCCCGAAGACGTGCAGTGGACTTGCCAGGCCAGCTTGCCGGCGGAGTTTAAACTGGGGAGCACGGAGGTTGTTTGCGAGGGGTATGCGAGTGCGGAGGATCCGTTTGTGTTGAAGGGGAGTTGCGGGGTGGAGTATAGATTGGTTTTGACGGAGGCGGGGGAGGGGAGGTTTGGGGAGGGGGTTGTTGATGAGGATAATAACGGTTATTATGGTGGGGGAAGTGGTGGGAGGAAGGGGAAGGGTGGGATGGGGGAGATGTTGTTTACGGTTGTGTTTTGGGCGATTTTCTTGGGTGAGAGATTTCCCTTTCCTTTTCTTTTTGCTTGCTTACTTTTCGATATGTTCAAAAGCTGATCGGGTTTCACAGGTATCGTCGGTCTGATCGCTAAATCAATCTGGACTGGTGGCGGAGGAGGCAACAATGGTGTTGGTCGAAGACCTGGCAATGGCTGGGGCGGAGGGTACGGTGGTGGCGGCGACGAAGACGGCCACGACGATCCACCACCGCCCTACTCTCAATCGCCACCGTATTCGAAGCAAAACTCGCGCTCGACGCCCAGCTCCTCAGCCTGGCGGCCTGGATTGTTCACCGGCGCCGCCGCAGGCGCAGCTGCTGGATACGCTATGGGGAGTCGCAACAACAACAACAACAACCGCGGACCCAGCACAGGGCAAGCCGGCCCATCAAACTGGTTTGGCAACAGCAACAGCGGAGCAGGCTCTTCGCGCTCGTCCTTTGGGGGAGGTGGAGGGTCGTCGGCTTCTCCACCGTCTAGCGGCGGCGGGGCAAGATATGAATCTACGGGCTTTGGCGGGAGTCGCAGGCGGTAGATGGGAGATGGAGTGCAAAGGAATAGGGAAAGGCAGCATTCACATTAGGCATATAGATCGGACGACATGGGTGGAAAAAAGATATGAAACGCGAGTAAAACGACACGAACAACTGCCGTGCCTTTTGGGTTTTCGAACAAGCTCCAAAAGGAACCTTTCAATCGGAAACGTACCTGGAATTGCTGACTGAGCAGTGGACTTGAACAACCCTGCAATTAAGCACCATTATTTCAATCGTAGAAGCTGGATCCCGGACATAAGAATCACTACTGACTTAGGACCACTGACTCGACAGCCGAAACAAGGGTTTGCGTGCCCCCCGCCGCGGAGAGCAAGGTAAGGTAAGGTAGTCGAATGTCGAAGCGAGTCGTGAAAAGAAAAGAGCATGTGGCAGCCCTATCTGACATGCACCTATTTCTCCGCACTGCTCCACAACCGGACTCGAGAAAATCGAGGAAATTCCCCATGGGACATGTTCGATAGTTGCGAGGTGAGGAGGAGGA
>Ga0265798_10003181_pt1 | contig 23578 bp, 18 predicted proteins | sample P3T30metagenome_FD_192430 | JGI IMG/M metagenome (GOLD analysis project Ga0265798, IMG submission 192430) | Plant litter microbial communities from East Loma Ridge, Irvine, California - P3 T30 | ecosystem: Environmental > Terrestrial > Plant litter > Unclassified | place: USA: California... | reverse complement strand
GTGCCTGTCAGTACGCTTCGATTGCTATAGCAAGGCAAGTCGCAGATGAGAAGTACACATACACCCACACACTCCACGAAACTCGGCCAGCATCGACCGACATCAATCAGCGTCGAACCGAAATTGTCGGTAGTCGAATTCAGGAACACGCAGGCAATGTGTCACTGGTATGCATTGACCGCAATGACGGAGACATCTAACAACACCGAACACGGAGCTTCAAGTGGCCTGCATGACTTCTCGGATCGACCCAGCGGTAGTCTTCGGCGTAAATCATGGAGACGCGCATGTCATACGCAACGCTGGCGGCAACGCGCAAAATGCTATTAGATCGATCATGATCTCGCAACATGTGCATGGCTCGCGAGAGATTGTATTGGCCAAACACGACTGGTGTCCGATTCTGGCTACATCTAACGACTATGCGAGAGAAAGTGCGCGAAAAATTGGAGGGATGGTCGGAGATGACTTCGGTTTTTGGTTGTCAGCCTTCTGTGGACTTGCACAGTGCGGTCAGACAGGATGTTGAGTCTTTGAAGGGCCATGGGGTTTTGAGCAAGGACGCACCTGTCAGTGTGTGGTTCTATGATGTTGACACTGGCAAAGCTGGCAAGATTGTGCAGTGTGCCAGTGAGAGCGTCAGTCCCAGTCAAGAGAATCTTACTGGTGAGAAGAAGGATTACGGGCTCATATCAGCAGCTCTAACATACATAGATTGACAGGATTCCCGTGAGAGCGTCTGGTTCAATTCAGAGCATCTCTCGGAAGTGAGAAAGATATTGTGCTCACACTATCAGCTCTAGTATATCAAGATCGATAGCTGTCTGTCTTTTGACATTTAGAGCCGTTGCAATATACATCGCCAGAGAACAGACAGGCAGGTGGTGCTGAATGTATCTATTACAACGCCGTCATTGCGGTCGACCGTACCGTGCACAGTGGACCGTGACCTCGGGAGTGGTTGTCAGATTCCGGTACCGGAACGCAATGCCTAGATGTAGCTGACCTCAAACGGTCGAACAACGGTGGACGCTTCGATAGGCGTGCTGATTTTGGCAGCACATTCTTCTTGAAATTGATCATGACATCGTCGTTATGTCGACAATCTCGTCCAAGGTCGTCGGGTTCATCTATGCCAAGAATGCATCCATCGAGCTCCCCGCATCAAGCAAGCACCTTGGACTCCACAATTATTGAACAAGGCACTTCGGATTCCTCGACGGATATCATTTCTGCGTGATAGCACGACGTCCCCAGCCCCCTTCGCCGCGCCGGCAATGACCACATGCATGCCACAGCCTTCTAAGACACCGCCTGAGCTCACATCTTTACTTCCGAGCGGGGGTCGGGATCCGCCCGCCTACATAACCACCTACCGAACGGAGGCTGGTGGCCACAACTGCTCAAGGCGCTTGGTTCCTTCGAACCACTTCCCCTCTTGTTATCACTTTGCCAAGGAAGACGATAATGGCCAACGTCGATTGAGCTTTGCCCGGAAAGCCATGAATTGGACGGTTGACGTCGGCTGGTCTTGGGGGTTCCTTGGCTTCACGGGTGATGCATTGATTTACGTTTGAGCAATGGTATAGCTGACGTCCCAGGGTATTTAAATTGGGAGGACTCCCATTGTAGTCTGCGTTGACGTCGAGAAAGGTTTGCTTTCTTTTCTTTTCGCCGTCGAAGCTCAAACTTGCGCTTTCGTTTGCTCACAGAAGTCGACCACAGACCGACAATGGCATCTATCATCAGAATGAAGGCGGTACTGCTCTGCCTGGGGAGCAGTGTCATGGCCCAAGGCATTGACCCCACGTACGGTGATAATTTTACGCCTGTCGTCAAAGACAGTGATGCGGTTTCTGTCAATTTTCAAGACGTGGCTATTGACCTCCTATCGCCTGCATTCTTGAGCCCAGAAACAATTCCGGAGGGCTTCGCAAATGGCACAAAAGGGCCGACGCCAGATTTCGTCATGAACAACTTCCTCCAAACCCTTGCGTCTCGCAATGATTGGTACAACTACTACGTCGCCGATTTCAAGACCGAGCAAGGCCGACCTCTGCCATACGTCTACCTGACCGAGCCGCCAAAACAGGGCATCTCAGGAAATGCATCGGCAGAACCAAAGCTTCGTGTGTACATCCAGGGAGAAATCCATGGCAACGAGCCCGCCGGTGACCAGGGTATCATGGCCCTGTTAGGCAAGATGGATGCAAACAGCACATGGGCCTCGCATCTCCTCGAGAGGATGGATATTCTTGTTCTGACTCGCTACAATGCCGACGGAGTCCACTACTTCCAGCGTGAGCTTGCAAGCAACATCGACCCGAATCGTGATCACCCGAAATTGCTCAAGCAGCAGACGCGTGACATCAAGCGCGCTCTCAACGACTTCGATCCTCATGTTGCGATCGATATGCACGAGTTCACGGTGCCCAGTGTCTACGGCGGAAGATACAACCACGGCGCGGACGCTATGATTGCGGGTGCCAAGAACCTTAACACCAGAGAAGAAATCCGCAACCTCACCGATTTCAAGTTCAGACTCGGGATTGGTGCGGCGCTTGAGGAGCGCGGGTTGAGATGGGAGCCTTATGTCACCGCTGAGACGAGCGACGTCGAAGGCCCGATTACCATGGAAGAAGCCATCACCAGCTCTACCAGCGGCCGGAATGCAATGGGCCTGAACCAGGCCGTCGTCATCCTAGCCGAACTGCGTGGTATCCGACTAGCCGACCAGCACTTCCAACGCCGTACTGCATCAGCTCTGACCATGCTAGAGTCTTTCCTCAACATCGCTCGGCAAGACGTCGACGAGGTGCTCGAGACGATCGAAGGTGCCATCGAGAAATTTATCACCAGCGACGACGATATCGTCATGTCGGACTCCCAGCCAAGCGAAAAGCGCACCTTTACATTCGTCGACATCCGCAATGGCAGTATAGTCCAGGCACCCATCGAGTTCCTGAGCTCAACGCCTGCCATCGCGAACCAGACCAGGACTAGGCCCGAAGCCTACCTCATCCCCCGAAACTGGATGGACGTCGCGGAACGCCTGAAGATCATGGGTGTCGAAATGGAAGAGCTAAAGTACGAGTACAGGGGCCCGGTCCAGGCTTACAACATCACCTCGTCGACACTCGAAGACGAGTACTACGAGGGTGTCGTGAGGAACCATGTCACGACTTCGCCGTTTGTGAAGGAGGATTTGGTGCTTCCGGTGGGAAGCTGGAGGGTCAGCACGCGTCAGAAGAAGGCGGCGCAGGCTTTCATTGCCCTGGAGCCTGAGATTGCTGAATCTTTTGTCACGTTCAGCATCATTCCTGTCGGTGAGGGAGCCGAGTACCCGATCTTCCGAGAAGTTGCTTGAGGTGTGATAGCGCTTAGTGTTATGTACGACTGACGTGGCGTCGACAACAACAAACTGGGAATGCGAGTGTATAGACGTGCGGCAATTTAGAAGACCATAGGTGTGCTTGGGAGTAGGCTTATTTTCGTATCTCGTAGTGATTCATTTACCTAAAGGTTTCAGGTTCTGTGCTGCACGGAGTACACAAAGCCGTGAGATAGGTACAGTATGCAAGCTGTGTTGTGTTGAGAACGGCTGCACTCCAGTGTTACATCCGGTCTATTAGCCTTGCCAATGTAGCGTCGTGTCGGTCTACTGTAGCTTCCAGTGCTGATCTTGGAAGCGTAGACGCCCACATGCAATGAACGTACAAACGTATCCTCGTACCATCCTGACTCTTTCGTCGATTGTCAAGAAGTCGCACTCGCGTCCCGTCGCTCGTGCGAGGCCCAGGTTCTGCGTAGCTTGAATGTATAAAATGTTGTGCGACGTCGTACTTTGGCATGTTCGCGAGGGAGGCTTTGCAGGACGCGTGAGCCTCACCCACATCCTGGGGTCAGTTCATGCTAAAGTTTGTCTGTTAACACGGTAGTATCAGTAACTTTCTCATGCCCTAGTCACCCTTATACCAGTGAGAGAGCGGTCTCCGAACACCATTATCTCACTAGATCAGGCTCTCACAGGCGGTGTTATTAGCAGGCCTAGTACGCTGTAAACATGCTGGTGCCAGTGAGATTGTCCATTTCGACAACCGATGTACATGACATGTGCACAGTACATGTATGCATGTCAGAGGTCAAATACCTGGTCCTAATGTGTGGAGATGTGGAGATCATGCAGGCCGGATGCGAGATAGCCTATATCCGAGGTGCATAAAGGATCGTGGAAGGATCCTGTGCATTATTATTTTTTCCCTTGAAGGTTCTCGGTCAACGTCCTGTCTTCCTCCTCCGTCTTCCATACTTATGACATGTCACAACATGTCATTCGGTTCATGAAATACCAATACCAATACTGACACAACATCTCACGTTCTCAGGCAACAACATACATTTCAAAAGTACAGTAACGTTTGTCTGACATCAGCACCAACGACTCCCACATCCGCGAATTGGTGGGTCCGATGATTTGTGCAAAACGGTTACTCTGAACTCTATGCTCGTGGCAGCTCGTCGGATCTGTTTGCCTTCCTCGATGCTAGCACATCCCCCAGGGACTGTCAGGAAAGAGGAGGAGTCGCAGCAGGGATCTGCACAGTCTTCTGTGCTAAATGGTGTTCCTCCGGCTATGACGGCGGCGTTTTCGCTGTTTGGATTGAATAAGTACTTAGAAGACTGCATCTCTCCTTTCATCCGCACCTACAAACTATTACTATCATTTCCTTGCCGACCTTCACAACCACGTGGTAGCTCTGATACTTTGGTCTCACATTCGTCAAAGAAAACACTATCACGTCTTCACGGAAACCTGGGGAACTCATGTGCCACTGAGACAGGAGTTTCACCTTCCTCGCCTGTAAAATGGAATACCAAACGACTGCAAGCTGGCTTCCACATGACACCCTCTCCCTCATAGTCTCACTCGCAGCCCTCTCAATCATCTACTACCTCGCCTCAAGCTTCTACGACGCCTACTTCGGGCCCCTCTCAAAGTTCCCCGGCCCAAAACTAAACGCCATCTCCGTCCTCCCGGCCATCATAACAAACTACACCGGCCGGGACAACACCGACATCCCAGCCTTGCACGCCCAATACGGCCCCGCTGTCCGCACCAAGCCCAATCACATCTCATACACCGGCGCGGCGGCGTTCAAGGAAATCTACGGCTTTGGCAAGAAGGGCCTGTACAAGGACCCCCAGTTCTACGGCAAGCCGCTGAACAAGGTCGACGGCCTCATCACTGCCGATGACGCTAGCCATAGCCGGCAGCGCAAGGTTCTGTCGAATGCTTTCTCTGATCGGGCGCTGAAGGAACAGGAGCCTTTGCTGAAACAATGGGTCGAACTGATGAAGGAAAAGATGCTCGAGGCTGCCGAGGCTGGCAGGAAGGCGGATCTTCTCAAGTTTTACAACTGTACGACATTTGTAAGTGTTGCGTGTTGATGGTGTTTTGAACAAATTTCGGGAGATCTATCACAGATCTCGTGAGGATTTGAAGGGGAGGTTTATTTTTGCAAGTATCCAAGCTGACTCAAACAGGACATTATGGGAGACCTGTCTTTTGCCGAATCACTGGGCATGCTCGAGGGATCCGATTATTCTCCCTGGGTCAAGGTGATATTCCAAAGCATCAAAACCGGCACCAGGTTGCGGAGCATCAAGATGATGAGCAAGTTCACCAACTACCTTTTGGAAGAATGGGTCTTCAAAAGCGAAGCCGTCCGCGCAAAGCAAGTCGAACACTGGAATTATTCCAAGGAGCGCGTCGACCGACGCTTAGCCCGCAGTCCCGACCGGCCCGATCTGTGGACCAAGATCCTTGAGAAAGGCGCCCCAGATGAACCGACCGGTCTTTCCCTTGGCGAGCACCACTCCACAGGGTCCCTCTTCATGCTCGCCGGCACGGAGACTACGGCCACGGCTTTGAGCGGTACCACATACCATCTCCTCATGAACCCTGACAAGTTGGAACTTCTCCAGCGTGAGATCCGGTCTGCCTTCACCAATCTCGACGACATGACTCTCGAATCGCTGGCGAGGCAAAAGTATCTTATGGCAGTTCTTCAAGAGGGCTTGCGCATGTACCCCCCGGTTCCGACGACGTTGCCACGTGTGGTCCCAGTGGGAGGCGCGGAGATTTGCGGCGAATGGGTCCCTGAAGGCACCACAGTCGGCGTCCACCACCTTTCCACGTACAGAGATGCGGAGTACTTCAAGAAGCCGTACGAGTTCCATCCGGAGCGCTGGCTGGGAGATCCAGAGTTCAAGGACGACAAGCTGTCCGCTTTGGAGCCGTTTAGTGTAGGACCGAGAAACTGCTTGGGCAAGGTGAGTTGATCGAGATGGACGGCCGATGCTGGAAGCTCTTGCTGACTTGACCCTCAACACAGAACCTTGCGTGGCATGAAATGCGTCTTCTGATGGCGACCGTGATGCTGCATTTCGACTTGAAGCTTTGCGAAGAGAGCAGGGAATGGGGTGATCAGAAAGTCTTCACTTTGTGGGAGAAGAAGCCTCTGATGGCGACATTGACGCCTGTCTAAGCGGCCAGGTACATTAGATAGGCAAATTCGTTGTCACCGTGAGTTTGATCCTCTGCATCTTTGCGAGCAAGCGTAATGATCGTAGCATCGCAATCCGAGTTCTGAGTGCCGGAATCTTGTTCCTCAAGGCCATTTGTTGACGCGCTCTTGTTCCGGTACCAGCTTGTAAGGTGGAGGCTCGAGTACTAGGGCGTCAAGTTGCTGATACCAGTCTTCCTCTCCAGTACACGGAGGGTTCGTATCACTCTCTCGACTGCCATCAGAAGTTAGCATGCCTTTTATGAATGTCGTTGTGCCAGCCATGAGATTTACCATTCAAACAACTCGTCAATGTCCACCCACTCTCCATCCATACCATTGGGGCGCATTCTCAGTTTCGCCACGACTTTGTTGCGAGTGGGCGCCGCCAGAATCCACGCATCGAAGCCCGAGCTATGCACCCGTCGCCACTCTGGTATATCCTCACACTTGGGACTGTCATTCGCACACCCGCTCTCCTCCATCCGAATGCAAATCTCCGCGGCTTTAGTCATCGCCTCAACATGCCACACGCCATGGCTATCAGACAGCTGCTGAAGAAGAGCCAAAGCGCCTCTTCGGACCCTCGAGTCTCGGCAGTGCGTGACTACAAACCACAACGGCCGCAACATTCCCTCATCTAGACTGACAGAGAGCAAGCGGTTCGTGGCGTCTTCGGCTTCTAGCACAAAGCGGCAGATCGCGAGCATCTGTTCCATCTCCGGCATGAAGCGGTCGTAGAAGCTTGCTTCGGTGTATAAGCAGCCGGCGGCGATGATGCGGTTCTCGATGGCGAGGGCTCGCAGCATTGCCAGACCGTGGTGTTCGCGGAAGGTAAGCTTGATGTTTGGCTTTTGCATGAAAGCGAAGAGGAGGCGTTCGATGGCGGTGAAAGTTCTCTCGTACGACTGGGCTTCAGCGAGCGCTTCGAGGGCTACGAAACCGGGCGACACGAATTTGTGCTTGTCGGCGGTAAGGCGGAGGAAATTGAATAGCCTGCATGACCAGGTTGTGACAAAGTTCCGCGCTTGGGTGAGGTCGGTGAAGGACGCTGGGAGCTCGTTGTCTATTGCCGATGTGATGAAGGACAGGCTGGGTAGGCGGATGCCGATGAAGAAGGCTCCCTGCAGGTCGATCCTAACGAATGCGCGGAGCAGAGAGGGATCGATGGCTTCTGTGCTCGGAGCTTGAGATGGATCCAGCAATCTCATCGCATTCTCGGCGTGCGTGAGAGCAGGTATGAAATGTTCTTGAAGGGACTCAAAGTGAATGCATAAGAGCGCCGTCAGGAGCACAACATTGACGGAAGCCTTTCCTGAACACAGGAGTTTCTGAAACCCAGCAAGGGCTTTGGCATATTGACGCGTTGGAAACTCGGTTTTGACGAGACTGGCTTCGACGCGGTTTTCAGACGCCTCACCTCGTAGGTAGCGTTCCTCGTGCAGGGCTCCGAGAGCGTTCACAGCATGCCGAACGACAGGTTCGGTATGGCACGCTTGCAGAACGAGTTGCGACCACACTGGGTCCTGGAAGTAGCCTGACATACATACCGTCGTCTTCAAGCGGAAGAACTCGAAAGTCCTCTTTTCCAGAGCATCATATGCAAGACCGAAGTTCAGAGTCTTGGACGGGCTTTCACTCGCCACGATGGCCCTTTTCGAGTTTGCCTCGGGTGAAGATGCATATCCGTCGCATCGCCTGCCGGTGCTCGTGCAGCGTGCACAGCTCGGTTTGGCCTCATCGCACTTGACCCTGCGTATTCTGCGGGATTGACAATTAGCGCCACGAGGCGACATTAAGCCATCGAGTTAAGCGACAAAGTACTCACTTGCAAGTCACACATCCGCTCCGGACCTTTGGTGCATATCTTCGCTGTGTCACCCGTTGTTCCCCCATAGCCCTTCTTGTGACTGCCTGTGAGCATGGCATGATGGAAGATCACTCATCAGCCGCGGCCAAGCCTGAGTTGTGAGCGGCTTCGTACATGCTTGTATACGAAGCGACGAGGTAGGTGACGGACGCTTCTCGCTACTATAGGAGCCGTGTAAAGCGGGTGCCTGATGGTTTGCCGAACATGCTCTGGACTGTGGACAGGACAAGGGACGCGAGTTTCAATCTGGTTCGTCTGGTTCGCTCGCTCGTACCAAAGCGTTGATCGACTTGTGATCAGTGCACCATGCGAGCACGGCATCGGGTCTAGCGGACCGGGACTTGTGAGGAACCGAATCCTATATCCTGCCTTGTCGTGTGAAGGAGTGACCAGTATCTCGAGTTGCTAGGACGATCGCACAACACCAAAACTATAAAGGACAAGAATCACCCCGTCAGACTTGGTAAAACTCATCCTAGGCACATACTTTCTTCTTGGCCTCCGCAAGCCGCGGATTCCGCTATACCGCCATCCCCAGTCGCCCTAGGAACGAACCTAAGATATCATCAGCCCGTATATGCCCAAAATTGTCGAACACACGATCTCACTGGTACTAGCACGTTCAAGGTATCCTGAAGCTGCTGGTATTACCACTTGAGAGATCGTACTCCGTTGAGATGCTTATGGTTTTTATCTAGCGTCTGATTGGTATAGGCATAATTTCGATGCAAGAAAGTCGCTGATACCACCGTATCAACATTCAGCATGAACTGAGGAAGTTTGACATGACTCTCGGATCGTGGATCCTCACCACTAAATCGTCAGTGTGGAGATAGCCCCACAGCTGGCTGAGGCGAAACGGTATTCAAATGTGATGCCCGCAGCCTGTAGTGTTCCTGGGGTCGTTCAAGGATACCTGTGCTGGGCTGCGTGATTGACTTCCCTTCTTCCCACAAGAAGGGGAGGGCACTGCGATCAACGATTAGCGAGAGCGACATTTGTATTTCTGCAACACATCAACATCGAGGATGAAGAGGTGGCGAGCTTGATGAAGGTCAACTTGCATGGTGCTGCATAAATTCGAGAATTACCGCTTTGAGGTTTGTTGACGCACAAAACTCTTTGAGACTCGACGCACCATGTGTCAGCAAGGTTGATCAACTAATCTATGTCAAGCCTGGAGCATTTTCATGAAGCTATAAGTATTTCCCCGATCCTAACTGGTAGTCAGGTGTTGAGGCATCCACTCTGCGACACTTCAAAATGGCCGACCCACTTCCCTCCACGATGAGGGCAGTCCAATGGACATCGACGGCAGGCGGTATCGAGAGAAATATCAAAATCACCACGAAGGCACCTGTCCCGACAGCTCCCACGGACTCCGCAGGCCCTACAACTCTAGTCAAAGTCACCTACTCATCCATCAACCCCGTGGACTACAAGCTCCCAGAGTTTGCCCTCTTTCGGGCACTCAAGATGAGCACGCCCGCAATACCCGCAGGCGACTTCGCAGGATTCGTCGTCCAAACCAATTTACCTGGACTGAAATGCGGTGATCGGGTCTTTGGGCGCAGTGATCCGCCCCATTTCGGCGCCCTCGCCGAGTATGTCATCGTGAACGGGCGAGAAAACGTCGTCAAGCTGCCCGAAGGCGTGAGCATGGAAGACGCTGCAACCCTCGGGGTTGCCGGGCTCACAGCATACCAGTGCATAGCTCCGTACACCAAAGAAGGGTCGAAAGTGTTTATCAATGGAGGCAGCGGTGGAACTGGGTCTTTTGGAATCCAAATTGCGAAGATTCTGGGCTGCAGAGTAACGGCGACGTGTTCTGGTGCCAACATTGAGTTATGCCAGTCCCTAGGCGCCGACGAGGTGATCGACTACAGGACCACGGATGTGGTGAAGCACCTCCAGCGGCAAGGGACTCAATACGACTTGCTCGTCGACAATGTCGGAAGTCTGGAGCTGTACTGGAACGCGCACGATTATCTTAAAGCTGAGGGCCTCTACATCAACATCGCGGGCACTGCCACGTTGACGCATGTTGTCAATGTGCTCAAAGTGTCATACCTGCCTACATGGTTAGGCGGCGGACAGCGAGCAGCGATGTTCCTACGACGCAAGAGCAGTGAGGCCGACTTTGCAAAAATCGCTCAGTGGATAGCTGAAGACAAGCTAAGGCCTGTGATTGAGAAGATTTATGCTCTCGATGAGGCGGCTGAGGCTTTCGCCAGACTGAAAACAGGGCGGTCAAAAGGGAAAATGGTCATCAAGGTGACTGAAACGTAGACCAGTATTGGCGGACGGAGTATGCTCAATTATGAGGGTGTCTCTCATCTTGCTGCTGCCCATGATGGGCGCAATTCTCCCGACACCGCTTTCACTGCTCCCTGTCCTCGATCCTCTGGAAAACGAGAAACTTGCTACACACGTTACAATCCCTGAGTTGTACAGAAATTGCAAGATAATGTCAGCCAAAAGGGCGCCTAGCCAAATGAACATCATATACGCAAAAACAAACCCAGTCTCCAAGAACTCTCTTATCAGCAAAGATTTCAACGTCGTAACACCAAGGACGACGAGCAGTTTTGTCGGCGACTCTGGTAGAGAAGGACCAAGAACTGGCAATAGGCCCAAGACGAATGTGACGGTTTGCACAGCCAGAAGCATTGCTGTAGTCCACCTGTTGGCTTACAGTCGTTCCAATCTGGTGTTTAAGCGAGATGATGAGGAAAAGGCTCCTCTCAGCGGATCACTGTGCTTATGTGCGGGTTGGAGGCTGTAGGCACCACCTCACAGGTCTTCGCCGCGGACCAGGGGGTACAATGAGTGCGCCAGCATTGAAGCAGGCAGGCGATTGACAGCGAAGTCGTGCGCCTGGAAGGCCATCATCAGCTGAGTGTCTTGCAGGTCGCAACTCTCCTTGGCGCTCTATGCACACGCAATCGGAAAGAGAAACCATCTAGCCGCGATGGCGCGACTTGAAGACATTGCCGGGAAAAATGGGCCCATACAAGCACGAGCGCTGCAATAGCTGCATACTGACACCCGACAGTCGGACGTTGCTTGTATGCTTGGAACGCTGACATGGATTCCGTTTGTCACGGGTGTACAGTAACGGCACGTCAGTATCTCATGTTGAGTGTTTGATCTCGCTTGTTGATTGTGCAACCGCGCGGCTACTTCTGAGCCTGGGCGCTTGCTGCTGCTGTTGATTCCCGTCTCAGCTCTCGTTGATACATCGCAGCGTGTGTTGTGTCTGTGGGCATCCGCCGTCTTTTTTTGTGAGCATACTGCAATCTGTTGGTATCCGGTTCTCGACTTGTCGAATTGCTACGTACTGTACATGTACATAGTAGTTTCCGGGACCACGGTCGAGCTTGCCCGTTTGGCGTTTGGTTTGTTGTCGTACGATCCGTGTGGCGCAGTTCTTGCCTACAACGTGGGCCCAAGCAAGGAAGACAAAGTATATAAGAGATCAGGGTAACCTAGGTACATCCTGTTCCAACCATCCACCAAACGCTTACAACCCACCGTCAACGCGATGCCGTCCCAATCCGAAGACTCCAGACCACTGATCGTCATCCTCGCCCTCAACAAAGAAGAATTCTACAACGACCTCTACGCCGACTTCAACAAGCTGCTTAAAACCCACGCAAACGTCGAGTACGCCACCACCCCCAACGAAGCCAGAGCCTTCTTCAACTGCAGCGGCATCAACAAGCCAACCGCGATCCTCTCCGCAGACGAGTCGCTCACCCCCAGCACCCGCCTCACCCTCGCCCAAGAAGCAGCCAGCTACGTCCGATCAGGCGGCACCCTCGTCTTCATGGGCCTCTTCTCGAGCTTCACGCGCCCCTCAGACATGGAACTCCTCTTCTCCAAATTCGGCCTGCCATGGGCGTCCGGGGATTACCACCGCACCACCTTCGCCCTCAACCCAGCCATGAAACTCCTCGACACAAGCGGCTTGGCGCAGAGTTGCAGCCAAAAGGCCCTGCACGTCCGAAATGTCCAGCACGGCGACGCCGTCTACTTGCCCTCGAGCGAGTCGCGGACCGAATCGGCCGTGTTCTTGCCACGCCCTGTGGCGGATCGCACGCAGACGCCCGCGGCGTTTGCCAGCGTGGGCGAAGGAAAGGTTGGGTACGTGGGCGACGTCAACAACGAAGATGATACGACTGCGGTGGTCCTGGAGATGTGCGGGCTTGTTCTTTGATGACCAGGGCGTGTTTCATCTCTGTCGATGCCTCTTTATGGCGCTGTTGTGAGGATGCTGCGCTTTCGGACTCTGTTCGTACCTAATTTCTGATTGAGAATCAGCCTCTTGATAGCGTGAGAGTTGTACCTAAATCCGTCAAAGTCGGATGGTCAATCGAAGCATGAGTAGTATAAGAGGTTGCGAGTGTATCAAGAGCACCGCTCTCGTCGGTACACACCCTTCATTCGACGTCGGGGATCACAGATAGCACCTCGTTTTGTAGAAGAGTCTAGGTTAAGAAAGTAATGCTCTTGATGGTGAACATCATCTCTTCCGTGTCGGATGTCTCAGGTACTATGTTCACGACAAGGGAAAGCATGGCTATTGCCGTCAGGGCTCTCGGTGGTGAACATGACACTTTTCGTGTTGGAGGTCTCAGATACCACCTCTAATGGCATTGGAGAGCACAAGTGTTAGAGACAAGGCTCCCCCTCCCTGGCGGGTATAATTGATTCCTTCGACCAACCCTGCGGTAGCGATTATCGTAACATCGACAACTACTTTACGATCCGCTGACAACCACCTCATTTCTCCTTTCTCGGCACCCTGTACACAGGATACTCATCTCCCACCGCCACCGGCAGCACATTCCACACCGCAAAGCTACTCTCCGCCTCGGGTTCCAACCGCACAAACGCATGCGCAGCTCTCCTCTGCCGGCTACTGACCCAGTACGCCCCCGCCGGGAAAGTCAAATTCCGCAGACTCATCGCCGTCTCAATGCCAGTCGTCTGCGCCACGCCTTCGAACTTGGTCGCAGCCAGATTCGCAACCGTGATGTTCAGCGCCTCGACCTCACCCTGGAAGCCATCCTTCAACACGTCTACCTCCACGCCCGTAGCGCGCAGCTTCGACGCCACCTCCGACCACGCACCGCTGAAGATGTAAGCCTCCGGTCTCGCGCGGGTGAGGTTCGCGATTGCGGGCGAGTTGTTCCCGAACGTGACGGGGACTTGGAGAGTGCTGCCGTTTGCAATGCTGATGAACGGCCATGTCGTGTTCGTGACGTTCGGCATTGACGTGACGATGATCTCCGCGTCTGTGGTGGCATATTCGGCCCTCGCGTCCTCGATCAGTGCAAGAACTTCCTCCGCGTTGTCAACGGCAGTCTGCACAACCGCCTCGATGATGGTCAAGCCCGACAGCGTGCGTCGGGCGAAATGAGAGTCCGCTAGACCGATTCCTCGGGTTTCACTGAGATAGGAGATCCCCTGAGACAGTGCGATCTGGTCTTCGCCGTTGTTGTCGGTGATGAACTCGTTGAGGCGGAGTGGACTCTGGGATGGAATGACGACGTAAGGGCCGTGCGTGAGGTTATTGGCATCCATAGCAGCTGCGATTTCGTCGCGGAAGAGGCCCTCTGCGAGAGCGCGAATACGAGGGTGGGTGTTCATGTTCTTGAAAGCCGAGAACTGACCGTCTTGTGCAGAAAGCAGGGTGTTATTAACGAGCGGGCGCGCTCCATATTCGTGGCAGTCAACACTGATGTGCGCATCCCAGGCGACGTTCATGGCTTTGATGTCGAGAGTCTGTTGGCGGGCGAGCTTGACGTGATCGCGGTTGGGGTCGAAGCCTGTGGCAAACCAGCGTTGGAAGTAGGCGACGCCGTCGGGGTTGTAGCGTGGGATGATGAGGAAGTCGGCCTTCTCGAGCACCTCCTCTGCCCAGGTGGAGTTATTGTCCAATTTTCCGAGAAAGGCCATGACTGCTTGATCGCCACCGGGTTCATTGCCATGGACAGCACCGTGGACGTAGATGCGTAGCTTGTCAGAGCTGGTGCCGTTGAAACCCTCGGTGTTGGAGAGCCAGACGTACGGAATGGAACGGCCTTCTTCGGATGTGAAGTTAGGCGTGTTGTAGGTCATCCAGCTGTTGCGGTCTGCAAGGCCTTGAAGAAACCCTTCGAGCAGCGCCTGGCTGGTTGGCCCCGAAGTGCCATTGGAAAACTCATCCGGTACCGAGCTTGGATCGAGAAATGCTGGCGAGTAAAGCTTTGCCAGAGGATCTGGGAAGTTGGCTGCTACAGCTTCTGGCTCATCATACAGCGGAACTGTATTCGCTGCATAGCGTGACTGCGCGTATGCACTGCTGATGACCAGCGAACTGGTGGCGAGGTGCTGGTAAAGATGCATGGCCGTGTCTCGAAACTAAATGGTACAACTGAAAGGCGTCAGCTGCAAGGTACTGCATAGTGTTTATGTTTGCTGTCTGTCTAGGTCGAGAGTCCTCAAGCTCGCTCCGAGACCGGTCAGGATGGAGCATGCCGAGTATACCAGCCACTATTTGCTTGATACAAGACCGTGGCCAAGACGCAAGTGCAGGCGGGGCTTCTTGTACTTCATGGCGATCCACTACCTTCCTAGCTGGGAGTTTACCTCGGCCTTCATCTTGAGCAGTATGTGTTCTTCCAAGATAGCCAGAGATGACGCAGAGACATCTACTGTGGCTCGCCGTGGCGCGCGAGGAATAATAATACGCGTCCTCAATATGTTGAACCCACGAAAATTTGAGAGATGTCCGTATTGACATAAAAGAGAGGTACCGGATACAGCGTCTGCTGTATACTTGGCGCACTTGGCGACGATAGGTATCCGCGAGTCCGTAGCTGGGCAAACCTATGATGTTCAAGGTGTCTTCCATCAGACACCTATCTTCCGAAAACGCCTAGGAGAGAGCGGCAACTTCCAGTGAAGTCATGACACTCTTTAGGAAAGACATGCGAGGCGGTCTTGCTGACCTGTGAGTGTCGCGTCGGCTTCTTGATGGATGAATGTCCGACTAAGGCGCTGGATCACCTTGTGTAAATGCTTGCACCAGTGAGAAAGACTCTCTCACCGGCAGCACGTCCAGCTTTCCATACTAAAGCTGCTGATACCGCCGTGTAAGAATGCTGACTCCATGGAGATATCCGCTCTCGCAAAATGCTTTCTGGTAGGCAATTCGACTAGATGATGCCCGTCGAGGCGGCAAGGTCTTCGTGATCAGGAGTCCTCATGCGGACTTGTGGAACTTGTGGTTTCTTCCATGGCGTCCTGAGGTGGTATTGCCATTGCAGTCTTTTCTTCCGAATCGTCGTACTGTAGATCCAGGAACCGGTCATCCAATGGACGTTATCGGTCGGCAGGGAACAAGTCTCCGCCGCTTTCCGGCCGCAACACAACCTTATCGCCAGAGACAGGAGTGTTTTCGGAGCAAGGATGAACATGTACCTGATCAAAGTACCAACATCGCGTCATCTGTACCTGATCAAGTCTACGGCGAGAAAATCCCACTCAGCCCTATATTCGAGACCTTCTATCGTGCTTCTTCTTACAGACTGACGAGAAGTGCAAACAGAACTACATGTACGTGGCACAATAGGCACTTGGATGAAACAAGACACCCAGCCACGCACAGAATGTCACTCTTCAGCCATTCCGACTTCCTCCTTCTGCCAGATCTTTCTCTCTCGGATGAAACGGACTATCATCGGCCTCCGACCGCCCTTAATTGCAGCGCGGCAATTGACATTTTAGGTTCTTTTTCGTGTTCCAAAAGGAACTTCCGCTGAGGCCGGCCGTGCGCTCAACACGTTTCCTGCGCCTTCTCGTGGCACTTGTCATCGCTCATGTCCTGCAACATCTCGTCAGACCGCCCGGCGCGCTTCTCTCATGTGGATTGGTCCCCCGTGGCACCTTGATGTGATGACGGGGTATGGGGGATCCAATTTTTCTTTCCCTTGCAGACCGATGGTGCGATCTAGGGGACTGGTATTGTTTTATGTCTAAGTATTTTCTGGTTTCGTCCTCTTCTTTTCATCATCACCTCCCATTCCGACGTGCTACCATCACGTTATACCACTCTCGTTCACCATGGAGCTTCATCGCGTACATTCGGTCAAGCAGACCTCAATGGCTGCCACTGGCCTTCCGCTCGAACTTCAACAGCAGATCTTCTCTTGCCTGGATCCCAGATCATTCAATGCAGCTCGTGCTGTCTGCCGATACTGGCACTACGCCTCCCAGGATTCCGTGACCCTGGAGAAACAACTACGAAAGCTGCCCATTCTCCCCCAACCGAATGCTCGCGAATCTAGCGCAGGCGAGATGCTAAAGCTCTTCGACGATGCCGCCCACACGCTCATGCTGGGAATGCATGTCAAGCGCGAGCAAGACACACAAGGAGGCTTGGACGGACCATCCAGGCAATGGTTCCACTCTGGACCTCATGTGTGTGCTACCACCAATGGAACGAGAACCGTCACCATCAACAACCGACAAATCGCACTCTACGACACGACCGTCACACCCTTCAGACTCATCTCGAAACGCTCCATCAACGACCTGAAAGAGACGGTTGGAAGTGGCCCTTGGTTGAAAATCTCGCCTCTCACAAACTCAGACCTCGCATTGTCGTCAGACGGTACATTGCTTGCAATCGCTCAAGACCGGACAATCCAGATCTACGACTTGCTCGCGGACTCTGACAGCTTCACCGTTAACCAATACATCAGCTCTGCATCCGGCCACTACATCTGCGGACTCAACTTCGAACAAGACGATCACGTTCTGCGTGTACAACTGAGCGGAAGAGGCGTGGTCTTGTACTGCGGAGCACCACCGTCAGAAGAAAAGAGCAGCGGCAAAGCGGACATGGAACACTGGAAGAGCAAGAACGGGTTGAGGCACACAATGCTGGACTCGCACATCCTCACCATCCCCGATGACACCACCAAGCCAACATCCACCGACCAGTCAGCCCGCCTCTCCGGCCTGCAACTGCTGAAACCCTTCCAATCCGGCTATCTCTTCGCCGCACAACGACACGGCGGAGGCAAAAGCAGCCATTACGTTCTGGGCCACGTCCGTGCCTCCGCACCACACAACACAACCGCGCCCATCGCCGAGCCCAACTCCGTTAGCATCCTCGCAAAGCTGGAATCCTTCCTCTCCGGCTGGGACTACACTCTACACTGCCTGAAGAACGCCGAGACCGGTTTCGGCCTGTGGGAGACAACACCATCCGCCCACGAACACCACCCTTCATACGCCCTGGCACCGCAAGCGAACCTACTTGTCCTCGCCGAGCGCGACAAGAAGTGCGTGCGCCCGTCCCCTCTCTCGCAGCTGTACGCCTACCGTGTCCCCACCGAGTCGCAGATGATCAAATCCATCGCGGCCCAGCAGCAGCAACGCGAGGGCAAGTGGGCGAGCCTCGCCTCTTTCTTGGACAAGGTCGAGGCCAGCCAGGGCCAGCGCAAACGCCGGATCTCAATGAAGCACGACGACTTCGAGGCCAGGCTGTCAAAGACCGAGTTCACTATCGGACGCGTTCCGATTTGCCTGGGCACCATTGCAGGCGACTTGACCAAGTTGGAGTTTGACGAGGAGGCTGTCTGGGAAGACGAGGGTAGGAAGCATGTTCTCAGCGTTGAAACGGCTGATGCAAGCAAGAGGTGGGGACTGTTGGAGTTGTGAAGTACGATTCGAGTTGAGTTGCGCGACGACTCTACAAAAACTGATACAGGATGGAGCCTCCATCGCGGACTCCAGATATAGACTTATAGATTTTTTATGATACCCCAAAGGAAGAGGAAGAGATATATACAATACAGACAAGTTATACATCGACAACGAGACGAAAGAAAACAAGAACTTTGTTAACATGCAGTCCTGCTCTGAACCCGAGATCTCAATCCCTCCCTTCTTCAAGACTCCAGAGAAAAAAGAAAAAGAAACGAAATCGCCAAATCACATCTACAACAATCCCGCGCGATGCCAGCTGAACCCAGTCCTATCCCTCGTAGTGCCCTGAGTCTTGGACACCGTCACCTCATACTCCCCCTCCCTAACCACCCGATCACCACCCTCCTGTCTCCTCAAAATACCACCGGCCTCCGGCTTCCAGCTATACCCCACCCGATCGCCAGTCGTGCCCTGCGAGTCCGAGGTCGTGATGGTGTAGCCGCCTTGGTTGGTTTGGGTTGTGCCGGTGCCTTTGGCCAGCTGCCTGCGCTCGAGGATGTTGTCGTTGTTGTCGTTGCCGGCTTTGGGTTTCCAGCTGTAGCCGACGTTGTCGTGGGTTGTCCCTTGGTTTTTGGAGGTGGTGACGACGTCGTTGGTGCTGGTTGTGGTTGTTGTTTGGGAGAGTTGGCGTTTTTGGGTGGCCGGTTGGGTTGTGTCGGTCTGGTAGTTCTCGTTAGTGTTACTTTTTCTTAATCTTTTTTAATTATATCGTGAAGACGACATGATATAGATCGCTAGTACGGATGTGCTTACGTTTGAACTTGTCACAGGCAAGGCCTCGACGACAGCGCCGAGAAGCGCAAAGGCAAAGACGATGTCGAAACGCATCTTGATCGAACGGTTAAATGAGCGTGGGGTATAGTGGTAGACTATGTTTCTTGATCTAAAAAAACGGACTGTAGAGTAGTAGTAGTAATAGTTAATGAAGAGAAGAAGGAAGGAACCGTCAGAAAGGAACGACAAGTAAGTAGGAGATCGTTTGAAGACGACAGGTTCGACGGTAGATTGGTTGCGACAACGTCGACGCGCGGTTGGGGGATGGATGTCTTTCTTTTGGCGCGCTTTCGCTGATTTGTTGTCGACTGGTAGGGTAGGGATCGACGGATTGTAATGATCGGCGGCAGGGGATATTTGTCTTGACGGCCCTTATGGCTGACTCTTATACAAACGTCGGCTGCTTTTCTTGGGAAGGATTTATAGGCGACAGTGTGCTGTCGACTCCATCGATTTGTTTCGGGGTGATGGAGCCATTTTTCGAGTCCGCTGCAAGATCGTTCTCCCGTTCTCAGGCCTTTGCGCTGGCATCCTCATCCTTGCACAACTTTCTTCACGGTGACAGGGATGCCTCTTTAGCTTCGCATGGTTGACATGTTGCGATCGTCCATTTGCAAGCCGAACAATAACCAGCTGCGGCCTTACTGATGATTGGCAGTGTTTTCCCACTCTTTTAATCAGTCGACTCGACAGGTACCCAGCTAAACCCAACCCTATCTCCAGTCGTTCCAAGAGAGTGATAAGTAGTGATTTTATCATTGCCATAAGTCTCGGCTTTGGCATCTTCAGAGCCCTTGTGCTTTGGACCGCCGCCCAGAAGTGATCCTAGCAGGACATGCGAAGAGGGACTGTCGGTCGAAGTTGACGAACCAGGTACTGAGGAGGTAGAACTTGAGCTGGACGATGAAGATTGTGTAGAAGTGGTGGATGTCGTCGTTTCTCTTGAGGAAGAGCTGATCAGAGTAGGTGAAGCAGTTTGGGAAGTCGCAGACGCCGATGAGGAAGATGTCGACACCGGCGTTGCAGTCGATGTGTCCGATGAAGTTGTAGTCGTGCCATTGGAGCTGCTTGGGTGTTTGTTGAGAGCATTGTGCAAGACGTCTCCAAGGCCCCGAGCCTCGACAGCCCTATCTACGGAGTCTTTGACATTGAGCTGTGTCGATGATCGTTTTAGTCTCGCTCTTATGCTCGCTCACATCCTTTCAATTGGGAGCTCACCTTTGAGGAACCGGCAGGCAATGTGCTCGGACGCGATTCAACGACGGCGGTAGCGAGAGTAAGACAGAACGCAACGGCGAGACGCATGGTGGATGGCCTAGAAGAACGATCGTGTAGGTAATGAGTGACTTTGGTGAGTGAGACACAGAGAAGGAGAAGGGCGAGACGAGTTCAAGATGTAAATGATGAAAAGTCGTCCATGGCGATTGATGGTGCAATGCCTTGATGAAGCTTCAGCTGGATCCTACGACAAGACCAGAGACGCTAACCGCATGACTGGGAAGAACTACTGCTGCTAGATCTTGTTGATATAATTCGCATTTACTGGATTAGTATGAAGAGTTGTTGCGTTATTGGTCGAATGCCCTTCATGCCGTTATACACAGTGGAACTCGACCGTTGAGGGAAATTATTAAAGTGGAATCGTCGCAAGAATGATCCGTGATCCCGGCATGATCAAGGGAGGAACACTCGTGCTATTGCTAGCACGATCACTTTATAATGATGCACTTGCTACAAGTTGGATATCATGTCTCCCCTGAATCCTACAGAGTAATACGCTTATGAGCCAGTAGTCAAATAGCAGTGACGATCATGGGAGAGCGACGAGAAGTGTACCTGTTCCATACCTACCTTGACTTCCGAGAAGACAAAGAAGCATTTCCATGCACCAGGTTCGCTCCTACGACGACCTCCCAAGACTGTCAAGGGACCCGTATGATATCGTGTCGAAATTGAGAGCCGATGCAAAGGTGTGGCGGACGGACAAGGGTACCAATAGTCCGCGCGTGCCAGCTAAGCTTCCACAACCGACCAAAAGGGAAACCACGTCTTCGACCCATGGATCAGCATGTCGTGCAAAAGATGTTTACCGACATCATAGATGCAAAAGGTCAACTCATCCGAAGATGAGCTGTAATATGGAGAAACCCGGAGTCGAACCGGGAACCTTCTCCACTTAACAAGTACTGTGAAGTACGATGCTAAGAAGATGTCATACCGCTAGACCATATCCCCTGTTTTCAATCTCACTGATTGATGGAGGAAAGTCGAGAGCCCAGTAATATGATGCTTTACCAAATTGCGAGCTTCCCGCTTACACCAACACGACGCCGATCACCCTGAAGCCGACAGGGCAAAGGCCACCTTCAACTCACAAGCTCGAGCAATCGCATCCAGACCGAACCACGACCACGACCAACCCACCACGGCTAGCCGCTACACCGCAACCATGGCGCCCGTCTTCAATTCACTCCTGGTACTCCTGTCCTGCGTGGTGCTCGGCTATGCGCACAACATCCAGCTCAGAGCGCACTCGCGCGAGTGCTTCCACGAGATGCTGCACGCCGACGACAGGATGACCGTCACCTTCCAGGTCGGCGACCGCGAATTTGGAGGAAGCGGGAACTTGGATCTGGACTTCTGGGTAAGTGGGATTGCTAGCTGCTCGGTTCAAAAGGAAGGGCATTGGAAGATGGAGTATGACAAGATGGATTATGGACATGAGATGAACACAGTGAATAGGCGGTGTTGGAGAGAGTGGAATGCTGTGCTAGACTTGCTTGCGGGAAAGATAAAAGAGGGCATACGCTGATGTTCTGCTTCCACTACAGATCCAAAACCCTTCCAACGCATTCGAAGTCTACGAGCGCTCTGTCAGTTCCGGCGACCACTCTTTCACCGCGGCCCATGATGGCAAGTTCGAGTACTGCTTCAGCAACGAGCACTGGTCTGCGAACTCTAAGGAGGTCAGCTTCAATGTGCACGGCATTGTCTACGTGCCCGAGAGCGAAGCTCCCCAAGACCCGCTCGAGAAGGAAGGTGAGTGCTGCCAGTCGAGACATCCACACACAAACTCTGCAACAATCAGAAGCTGACAAGACATCACACAACAGTCAAGCAACTCGCCGAACTCCTTGCCCAGGTCAAAGACGAACAAGGCTACATCGTCGTCCGCGAGCGCACCCACCGCAACACCGCCGAGAGCACCAACGCCCGCGTCAAGTGGTGGAGCATCTTCCAGATGGGCGTCGTCGTCGGCGAGGGCATCTTCCAGGTCTGGTGGCTCAAGCGCTTCTTCGAGGTCAAGGATCCCAGCAGACCCAGCTTCAACAAGGGCGCGCTCGGCTGACGTGTTGTATCTTCGCGCCATGTAGGTTAAACATATAGTTTGAAGAAAACATCACAACACGAATACCAACGGATACCCACGAGATCGAAATACGGTGCTTACTGGTCGACTGGCCGACTGGAATTTGGGACCATCCCATGCAATGGCTTCTTAAGAGGGATCGACCGGAATGATGGCGGCTCAGGCTCTGGTTGTTCAGATCGAAGACTTCGGCCTCCGAGTCAATATCTCAGGCAGCGTCCAACAACGAGTACATCACTCCACAACAGCGACAATGACCCGCCATGCAAAAGTCGAGGAAATCAACTCCTCATTAAACATTCAACCTCACATCTTCCCCATCGGCCCCGTCTTCTTCATCATCTCCCGATCCACTTCCACAACCATCCAAACCTGCTGACTGACAGCAACCAATTCCCCCTCCCCATCCCAAATCTCGCACCCCAAATCAAACCTCCCATCCCTCACCCCTTTCACCCTAAACCTTGTAAAAAGCCACTTAACCCCCTCTGCCGGCAGATTTTTCTTAACCTCAATTCCCATATTAACCGTCATGTAAAACCTCGGAGCCGACCACTCAGGGTGCTCCTTCGGCATGCCCTCCGCCGCCCACTTGACAGATCTATCCGCCGAAGCCTGCGCCGACATGGGACTGTCCGGGAAGAAGTTCTCGGGCGGCGGCACGCAGTGATCGATGAGGAGGCCGAGCATGGGCGTTGTCCAGACTTCGGAGGGCAGGGCTGGGGAGATCCATTGCTCGCGGACGGCCTTGTCGGCCGGGGCGGTGCGTGGGTAGGCGAAGGCGACGTTTGTCAGGGCGGCGTTTTTGATTTTGGGCCGCCAGGGGATTTGGTAGCGGATGTAGTTTGGGTCTTTGTTGGCGAGGAGGAGGGGGAAGGAGATTGGGGCGGGGGCAGGGGAGAGGGAGTAGCCGGTGGGGAGGGTGAGGCCTTTGGTTTTGAGGCGGTTGGTGTTGCTGTTTCTTGATCAGTACCTACTCGCAACATTCGATGATTTGGTAGTATGTGAGAGGGATCAAAAACTCACGTAGCATACCCAACGACCCTCTCCTTGCCACCCTGCACCAACGCAACCTGCACCGTACTACTCCCTTTCCCCAATCGCGAGTCTTTGACCATGACTTTCGCCTCTCCCAATGGCGCCGGCCGCAGCAGCTCGAGGTGCATGGCAACCGTGTCGGGCTGGTCATATTTCTGTAGTGTGGTGCGGTAGTGCAGAGCTATGGCTTTGGAC
>Ga0265798_10003180_pt1 | contig 23583 bp, 16 predicted proteins | sample P3T30metagenome_FD_192430 | JGI IMG/M metagenome (GOLD analysis project Ga0265798, IMG submission 192430) | Plant litter microbial communities from East Loma Ridge, Irvine, California - P3 T30 | ecosystem: Environmental > Terrestrial > Plant litter > Unclassified | place: USA: California... | reverse complement strand
AAAAAGGCGAGAACAAATAATTCTCAACTCCATTTTAAATATAGAAACCTCCTGAGCAATTAGGAGGTTTTTTTATGTGCTTATGTCTGTCATTGCGAGCGCAGTGCAACGGAGCGCGGCAATCTAATAAATATTTTATGCATTGATTATTAGTAAATAACGGCAGTAATATTGCCAATCCCACAAATTCATACGTTAATATTTTCTAAAATCTTATAAACTAAAAAAACCATGATTGGTTATATGGCGTATCTGCTACTATAACTTAAAATAAACCAATCATGAAAGTTTCAAAAATTTTATCGGTAGCACTTGTTGCTTTTACAATGTTTACATCAGTAGCAACTGTTGCCCAAACTAAAATGGTAGGTGGCGCGGCCATGTACCCCAACAAAAACATTATAGAGAACGCAGTTAACTCTAAAGACCATACTACACTTGTTGCAGCCGTTAAAGCAGCCGGGCTTGTAGAAACATTACAGGGCAAAGGGCCATTTACGGTTTTTGCACCAACCAATGCCGCTTTTGATAAACTGCCTAAAGGAACTGTAGAAACACTTCTTAAACCTGAAAATAAAGAAATGCTGCAAGGTGTACTTACGTACCACGTTGTTGCAGGCAAATGGAGTGCTGCCGATGTTGTTGCCGGTATTAAAAAAGGCAATGGCACCTATACTGCTACAACCGTGCAGGGCGGCAAGCTGACTTTTAAAATGGACGGTAAAGATGTATGGGTAATAGATGAAAAAGGTGGTAAAGCTAAAATTACAATTGCCGATGTTAACCAAAGCAACGGCGTTATACATGTTATTGATACTGTGCTTATGCATAAGTAATTTGCTGTAATTATTTGTTGTTAAAATGCCTGCTGTAAACACAGCAGGCATTTTTTGTATGTATGCATATTTATTAAATTGTTAACCGGGGCAGCTTAAAATAGTTTTCGGGTTGATGTTTGCAAAACATTAGTAACATTATAATGATATAGCATTGTTTTTTACTTAAAGGTTAAATAACATGCAACGTTCAATTTTGCAGCATATTAATCAAAGTGTAAATAATGTTAAACAATTACAAAAAAATCCTGTTACTGCTGCTTTGCGGCATGATGGCAAATGTGGCCGGTGCGCAAACTGTGTTGCATTACTGGAATTTTAACGACAACGCCTCGGTGGCCACCATTACGGCTACATCGCAGTCGGTTGTAACCGGTGCTTCTCTTACGGCTGTTGCCGGGGGTACCAGCGAAATTGATTTTGCCGGTGGAACCGGGCAAAACTTTGCTACCCTTAACCTTAATGCACAAGGCACCGATGTTGCCGGTACGCATTTACGATTTAACAACCCAATTGGCGGAGCGCTTGTTTTTGCACTTCCTACAATCGGTTACCAGGATGCGATTGTAAAATTTGCAACCAAACGTTCGGGTTCGGGTGCAGGTAGCCAATTATGGTCATACTCTACAGATGGTACTACTTACACATCTCTTACGACTATCAACCCTATAGACGGCGACCCGGCACTTGCTACGTTAGACCTTTCGGCTATCCCGGCATCAGACAATAATCCTAACTTTAAGCTTAAAGTAGAATTTACCCAAGGACCCGGCGGTGTAGTAGGTAACAATCGTTTTGATAACTTTACCCTAACTGCAAGCCCAATGGCTTCGCCAATGGTTATACATTACTGGAACTTTAACAACAACGCATCTGTTGCGGCCATAACAGCAGTATCGCAATCTATAGTAGGTGTGCCTACGCTTACGGCCGTAGCCGGAGGTGCCAGCGAAATAGACTTTGCAGGCGGTACAGGTCAAAATTTTGCAACGTTAAACCTTAACGCGCAAAATGGCGATGCAGCAGGTACACACCTTAGGTTTAATACTCCTATAGGAGGCGCACTTGTTTATGCTATACCAACAACAGGTTATGAGAATCCAGTTGTTAAGTTTGCTACCAAGCGCTCGGGTTCGGGTGCAGGTACGCAATTGTGGTCGTACAGTACAGATGGTACAACCTATACAGCTTTTACAAGCATTAACCCAATAGACGGCGACCCGGCTTTGGCAACACTTGATTTTTCGGCTATAGCTGAAGCAGATGATAATGCGAATTTTAAAATAAAGGTAGAATTTGAGCAGGGCCCGGGAGGCGCCGTGGGTAACAACAGGTTTGATAACTTTACTGTTACCGCCACCCCCATGGAAGGTACTCAGGATACTACTGCCCCTGTTGTTACGTTTGCACCGGCAAATGCCGCTACAAATTTACCAATTTCAACACACCCTGCAATAGCTTTTAACGAAGATATCACGCTTGCCGATGGTACTGCCATTACAAATACGAATGTTGGCGCATTGGTAGAACTTCGCCTTAACAACGCTACAGGTGCCGTGGTACCTTTTGATGCTGCTTTTGCTGCAAACACGATTACCATTACACCAACAACAGCTTTATTAAACGGCCAAACGTATTACGTTGCGCTTGTAGCGAACAGTGTAGAAGACCTTAGTGGTAATACTGTCGAGGCTTTGCAGTCGGCTACCTTCACAACTATAACAGTACAAACTGCTTTTACAGCAGGCGATATGGCTTTTACGGCCTACAGGATGAATGCTACATCTACCGAAGATGAAGTGGCCCTTGTAACTTTTGTAGATATAGCACCGGGTACTTTCATTAACCTTACCGATTCTAAATATACTACTAATGCCCAGGCGCAATGTGCGGGGGGTATCGTATGGACGGCTACAAGCTGCGTACCGGCAGGATCGGTTATAACAATACAAACAAGTGCTCTTGTGGCTAACACAGGTACCGTTACAGGGTCAGGCTTTGGCCTTAGTTCAGGTGGCGACCAGGTAATGGTTTACACAGGTACCGCTGCTGCACCTAATTATATTACTGCATTAACATCTAACGGATGGGCCGCTGCCAATACTGATTGTAGTGGAAGCATCTCTATGAAGCCCGCTACACTAACCGATGGTACAACTGCTGCTAACCTTAGCACTGCTCCCGGTAGTGTTGATGGTAACACAGTTAACGCATTTTATAACGGCACTCAAGCAGGTACACCTGCCCAACTAAAAGCAGCGATATTAAACCCTGCAAACTGGACGGGCGTTGCCGGGAGTACAGCGCCGCAAACCTGGCCTGCATGGGCGTTTCCAAGTTCGCCTAACGTGCAAACGGCTACTGTGGTAAACAACACAACTATTCAGTTGGTGTTTAACAATGAGCTTAATGCTGCTTCGGCTGGTACTGTTGCAAACTACACGGGTATTGCAGGCTTAAATGCTGCTGCTGTTGCAGGTAACACAGTGATACTTACCTACGGTACACCGTTTGCTGCGGGAACTGCTTATGAGCTTACCGTGAATAATATAACCGACGAAGACGGCCTTACTATGGCTTGTGCTTACACGTTCAGCTTTAGCTACACATCTACAGTTTCATTTGCTGATGATTTTGTAGTAGTTAACGAAAATGCAGGCACGCTTAGCTTTGTAATTAACCTTGCGAGCCCGGCTGCCGGATCTGTAAACCTTGTGGTTAAAGGTGCGCCTTTCAGCACTGCTGATAGTGCCGACTTTACCCTGGCTACACAAACGCTTACTTTTACAGGTAGCAGTAGCTTAACGCAAACCATCAACATTCCTATTATTGATGATACGCTGGAAGAGCAACATGCAGAGTACTTTGTACTAAGCCTTGAAAATCCTGTAGGTGTAGCTATTGAAGGCGAAACACTTGCTACCATTTACATTAAAGATAACGACCGCCTTGCTCCGGTACCTAATCAAAATATCCAGCTTGATTATGTTACAAGCTTTGACCCGTCTGGATCTAATGAAAGTACGTGCGAGATCGTGGTATTTGATGCTGAAAGCAAAAAACTATTCGCTACCAGCGCAGTAGAGGGCAGGCTTGATATTATTGACTTCACCAACCCTGAAGCTCCGGAAACTGTAGATTCTATAGACATGACCCCTTATGGTGGTGTAACCAGCGTAGCCGTTAAAAACGGAATTGTAGCTGTGGCTTCGCCAAACGCAAACGAGCAGTTAGATGGTAAAGTTGTATTCTTTAGTACAGCAGGTGGTGAGCCGCTTAGCCAGGTGACTGTAGGTGCTTTGCCCGATAATATCTCTTTCACGCCGGATGGTACTAAAGTGCTTACCGCAAATGAAGGACAGCCGAGCACCAATTATACTGTAGATCCTGAAGGATCGGTTAGTATCATTGATATTACCGGTGGTGTAGCAACACTTACCAATGATGATGTTACTACATTATTGTTTGACGCTTATAATTCACCTTCAGCCGAAGCTGCACTTCTTGCATCGGGTGTAAGGAAACTGAAACTTACAAGTACAATGTCTCAGGATTTTGAACCGGAATACATTACAACCAGCGCCGACTCTCAAAAAGCGTGGGTTACATTACAGGAAAATAACGCAATTGCCGAAATTAACCTTGCAACAGCATCAATTACTAATGTTTGGGCACTTGGTACTAAAGATATGAGCGAGCCGGGTAATGGTTTTGATGTATCTGATAACAATGGTGAGATACTTATTGCCAACTGGCCGGTACAGGCATATTATATCCCAGATGGCGCTGCTACTTATAACGTGGGTGGTACTAACTATATAGTGACTGCTAACGAAGGTGATGAGAAAGAATATGGCAGCTTTGTAGAAAGGACCACTATTGGTGCAGCTTCTTACAATCTTGATGCTACCTTGTTCCCTCAGGCAGCAATGCTTAAAAAGTCATTCAATGCAGGCAGGCTTCGTGTAACCAACCTTGACGGACTTAATGATGCAGGTACTGCTTATAACGAAATTTATGCTCTTGGTTCGCGTTCATTCTCAATATTTAATGCAGATACTAAAGCAATAGTTTATGATAGCGGTGATGATTTTGAAATGTATACAGCATCGGCGCCATCTATAAGCCCGCTATTTAACTCAGACCATGAAGATAACAGCTTTAAAAGCCGTAGCCGTGCTAAAGGCCCGGAGGCAGAAGGTGTAACCGTAGCTCAGATTATGGGTAAAACCTTTGCTTTTGTAAGCCTAGAAAGGGTAGGTGGTGTTATGGTTTATGATGTTACCGATCCTAACAATGTTGAATTTGTAGATTACAAAAACAGCAGGAGCGTATCGGCTTACACGGGAGACCACGGTCCGGAAGGCATTACCTTTATTGATGCTGCAAACAGCCCTAATAACAAACCATACATTGTAATTGCTAACGAAATTAGCGGTACGCTTACCGTGTTTGAAGTAAACACTACAAACCTTAGCACCGGCGATTTTACTGCTGAGACAAGAACGTTTGTTGTGTTCCCTAACCCATCGGTAAATGGTGTGGCTTACTTTAACCGCGCTGCCGATATTGAGGTATACGATTACAGTGGTAAACTAATACATTCAGCTAAACAAGCTCTTACTATAGATACTTCGGCAATGGCAACAGGAATTTATCTGGTAAAAACATCCGAGGGTATCGTTAAAAAACTAATTGTTAAGTAGATTAGTTTCGTGTTTTTTAATTTTTTCCATTTTTGGAGGAGATCCTGCCCTTACGGGCAGGATTTTTTATTTAGCTATGTTTTGGCCGACTTACTATCCTAAAGATTATACTATCAGGGACTACTTTAGTAACTTTGCATAAATTGAAAAGTATGAGTCATTTTCCGGTAACGTCGTCTATTTTATCTAAAACACACCTCAATAAATTCCTTATAGAACAGTACAGCCTGCCGCAGGAGACCGAAACCAGCCTTATTAAAGCAGGTGTTGCGCATACGTATTTGGTAAACACAGGCGCTGAACGTTTTGTATTTAGGGTATACAGCCTGGGGTGGCGCACACTAACGGAAATTAATGAGGAAATACGCTTGCTTAACCTGCTGCATGAGCATTATATTCCGGTTGCTTATGCAGTTAAAGATGCTGCGGATAATTATATTCAGGAGTTAAATGCACCCGAGGGTAACCGCCACGGCGTTATGTTTGTTTTTGTTGAAGGAGATAAGCTGCATAACTCTCCCGAAGAACTGCATTACAAGGTAGGCGCGCTAATGGCCAACCTGCATAAAGTGACCCATAATTTAAAGTTGGGCAGGATTACGTATACGCCTAAGGTGTTACTTGAAGATTCGTTTGAGGAGTTAAAAATGTTCCTTAAACCATCGCCAGAGCTGGATTTTATGGAGACCGCACAACAGCAACTTTTAAACACACTGCAAAGTGCCAATACTACTGCAATGAGACAAGGCGTTGTGCATTTAGATATTTGGTTTGATAATATATCGGTCACTAAAAACCACCGGATAAGCCTTTACGATTTTGATTTTTGCGGTAATGGCTGGCTGTGTCTGGATATTGCGTATTATGTGCTTCAACTGCACAGCGTAGAGCGCGACGAAGCAATTTGCAGGGGCAAAGTAGATAGCTTTTTGGCAGGGTACGAATCGGTTATAAAAATTAGTGCCGAAGAAAGGCGCCTGTTGCCGTATCTTGGCGTGGCACTCTACTTTTTTTATCTTGGGGTGCAAAGCAACAGGTTTGACAACTGGAGCAACGTGTTTATTAATGAAACCTACATGAAACGTTTTGTAGAGGTACTGGTAAAACGTTATTATGATATGTACTTGCTTAATGAAATTACAACGTATTAATGCCTGAATATATGGATATTAAAGTTATAGCTTTTGATGCCGATGACACGCTGTTTATAAATGAACCATATTTCGACGAGACCGAAAAGAAGTTTTGCGGCCTAATGGAAGATTACCTTTCGCATCAGGGGCTTTCGGCAGAAGTGTTTAAAACCCAGATAGCCAACCTGCCGCTATATGGTTATGGCATTAAATCGTACATATTAAGTATGATAGAAACTGCTATTGAGGTTTCTAACGGCACGGTAACCTCTAAACATATTGAGCGTATTTTAGATTTGGGCAAAGAGCTGCTACAGAAGCCTATAGAACTGATTGATGGGGTAGAGGAAACCCTTGCTGCATTACATGGTAAATACAAACTGGTAGTAGCTACTAAAGGCGACTTAAAAGACCAGCAACGCAAACTTCATGACAGCGGACTCGGGCATTATTTTCATCATATAGAAGTAATGGCCGATAAGGAGGCACTTAATTATGAAAAACTATTGGGCCGCCTTGATATTAGTGCCGGAGAATTTATGATGATAGGTAACTCCTTAAAATCAGACGTGCTGCCGGTGTTGACGGTTGGCGGTTATGCATGTCATGTGCCTTTTCACACAACCTGGGCACACGAACGAATAGACCATGAAATTGTTCACGACAAGTTTACTATTCTGGAAAATATTAAAGACGTGTTGCCGCTGCTGTTAAAATAGATTTGCGGGGTTATATTTGGCTGAAGCCAATACTTTCATTGCAATTGTAACCCCTGACTGAAGTCAGGGGCAAGGCATAAAATCAGAGGCAACAAATTCATGTAAGGTCAGAGTCAACACATGATAAATTGCCCCCTGGCTTTAGACAGAGGCTTTTGGGAAACATATTTCCGGCTTTAGCCGAATATAAATAGATAATTAAAAACAAAAAACCAGCTCGAAAGCTGGTTTTTTATTATTCCTGTGGTTTGTTCATGTTACGAATTTGCTTAAGCTTATCCTTCCAGGTTTTAAGCTCTTCGCGGGCACGCTCTATGTTCTTGTTCACCTCTTTTAAGAAAGGATTCTCTCCTTTGCCTTTTGATTTAGAGAAAAACTGAATGTTATTTTCTAACTGGAAGATCTCAGCCTGTATCTCATCGATCTTACGCATAATAAACAGTTGCTCATTTTGCAGGCTACGGCTGTCATCGCCATCGGCCATTTGCTCCAGCCTGTTGCTAAATTTAACCATATCGGTTTCCTTTTTGCTAAGGCTTAGCTTATCAAAAAGGGCATCCAGTATCTTGTTGAATTTACCTTCAATATGCCTTCTGGCCTGTGGTACGCGCCCGAAAGATTTCCAGTTCTCAATGTGTTTTTTAATCGCATCAAGATCGGTCTTATGGTCGCCTACAAGTTCAAAATCCTTAAGGTTATCAAGGTATTCTTTTTTCTTGTCAAACGCCTCTATCTCTTCTTTGTTGGCCTCGTTACGGTTGGCATGAAGCCTGTCAAAATAATGGTTACAAGCCGCTTTAAAGTCTTTCCAAACGCTGTCAGAGTATTTTCTTGGCACATGGCCAATATTTTTCCACTCGTCCTGAATTTGTTTCATTACAACGGTAGTACCTTCAAAGTCCTCGCTATCCTTAAGCGCGTTGGCCTTTTCTACAAGCGCCAGTTTGCGGTTTAAGTTAGTTTGCTGGTCTTTTTTAATGTCTTTATAAAAAGAGTTCTTAGACGAATTAAAGTTGCGTACAGCGGCTTTAAATGAAGCCCACGTATCCTCATTAACTTCAACCGGAACCTTACCGGCTTTAAAAAACTCATCACGAAGTTTTTCTACACGGTCAATTTGTCCCTGCCATGCATTATGTGCCGTTATCTTTTCGGCAGCAATAGCATTTATGCGGGCAATAATGTCTCTTTTATTTTCAAGGTTTTCGTTTTCAACTTCGCGGCTTTTGGCAAACAGCTCTTCACGTTTGTCGTGCAGTTGCTTGGTAAGTTCGCTAAAGCGGTTCCAAAGCTCCTCACGATGATCACGTGATACCGGGCCAATCTCTTCTTTCCATATCTTATGAAGCGCCTGTAGCTCGCGGAATGCCTTATTAACATCGGTATCATTAACCAATTCTTCAACACGGGTAATGATCTTTTGTTTTTGCTCCAGGTTATGCCTAAAGTCAAGGTCGCGCGCCTCACGGTCTAAATGCAGGTGATCGTAAAAACGCTCTATATGAAAGTGGAAGTTGTTCCAAACATGGTTGTACTTATCACGCGGAATAGGGCCGGCGTTCTTCCAGCGTTCGCGCAATTCGTTAACCTGTTTAAGGGCATCCTTCATGTTCTCGCCGCCTTCGCTCAGGTTTTTAAGCTCCTCAACAATGGCAAGCCTTTTTTCAAGATTACCTTTAAGATCAGTCTGTAATTTTTTAAAGTGCGAATTTTTCTTATCCCTGTACTGATTGTACAGTGCATCGAATTTATTTTTTAGAGGGAAATGGTACTCAAAATCAGTAGTATCGCCGTTATGCTCGTTACTGTATTCGTCTTTTTTCTCCTCTATAAAGTGGTTGTATTTATTGTAAAATTCCCTACGCAGTTCTTCCACATGGTTTTTAACCGACATAACTTTCTCTACCACAGCAAACTTTTCAAGCTCTTCAGTAAGTTGCTCCATGCTAAAACCTTCATAGCTTGGCACTTCTTCTTCGTGCTCATGGCTGTCGCTGTGCTCAGTATCTTCAGACGGAGTTTCCTCATTAGCAGTCTCAGCAGCCGGAATTTCTTCCACAGTTGATGCTTCTTCTGCAACCGGGGCAGTTTCCGGTTCAGATACTTCCGGGGCGGCTGACTCTTCAACAGCCTGTGCTTCGGTTTCAGAAACTTCAACAGCAGGAGACTCAACCTCGCTAACTTCTTCGGCAGCAGGCTTTACATCCTCACGGCCTGCGTTAAGTACCTCTTCAGGAGCAAAAGGCAGTTGGCCTTCCGTTTCGTGGATAGCGGTAATGTCATCCATATCATCCGGAACATCGTTATTGTCTACAGCTTTATTGTTCGGCAAATAGCCGTTTTCAAAATTGCTGCCTGCATCGGTTATGTGGTCTCCATCTGCATTATGCAGGTTATCATTCTTTTCTTCTAACATTGTATAAATGCTTAAGGGTTTAACTGCTTTATTGCCGAAAGATAGTAAAGGCAGTTTAAAATTCAAAGAAAAACATTAATTTCTATCTGTTTTCGTATTTTTTTGAACAGAAAAATGCGATTTTAATTAAACGTTACCTAACTATTATTTTTTGTTCCAAATTTCCCAAGCCTTCTCAGCCTGGTGTACCAGCATCTTGTAACCGTTTTTTATTGTAGCACCATTTTCTTTAGCCAGCCTTAAAAACTTGGTTTCTTCAGGATTATAAACCAGATCGAAAGCTATATGGTTTTTTGTAAATAGCGTGTAGTCAAGTGGCGGACACTCATTCATGTTTGGAAACGTGCCCAATGGCGTGGTGTTTATGATGACCTGGTAATCCCTAAAAACATTGATATTAAGGTCTTCGTAAGCATAAATAACATCTGTAGCCGTGCGGGAAACAAAATCGTATTCTATCTTTAATTTGCGTAGCGCGAAAGCCACAGCCTTACTGGCACCACCGGTACCCAGTATGAGGGCTTTGGTATGATGTTCTTTTAATAAGGGTTTAAGTGCCTTTTTAAAGCCGTAATGGTCTGTATTATAGCCTTTTGTTTTGCCTTTTTTAGAAATGTCAATAGTGTTTACCGCACCAATAAGCTTTGCATTTTTAGAAAGCGAATCGAGCAGGGGCAGTACCTCTTCCTTGTATGGGATGGTAACGTTTAAGCCTTTGAGCCCGTTAGTGTGCCTGATAACATCTGGCAACTGTTTAATGGTAGGGATATCAAAATTGGTATAGGTGTAATTTTTAAGCCCTGCTTTAGTAAACTTTTCGGTAAAATAACCTACCGAGAACGAGTAACTTATGTTGCGGCCCACAAGGCCATAGATCTTTGATTTCATTACAAATTTCCTACTATGGGTACATTATATGATGATCTCACTTTTTTACCATCCTTAACTGCGGCTTCCCATTTTGGTGAAAGTTTTAAAACCCTTAAAGCCTCGGCACCAGAGCCAAATCCAGGATCTCGCAAAATTTTAAGACCTGATAAAGAACCATCTTTTTCTACAACAAAACTTACATATGTTTTTAAGTTTCCGGTAGCTCCTGGTTCTAATTTAGTTTTATCGAACTTTGAATTTACAAATTTAATGAATTCGCCTACACCTCCCGGAAATTCCGGCTGGACATCTAAATCTGGTGCCTTGTAAATTGGTTCATCATTTCCTATAACAGCACTGGATGTTGCTGGTTTTTCTATCAACGGATTTTTTGTTGTTTTGTTTTGTGCATTTGCAGCAAATACAAAAATAAGGTTGAGGAAAATAAAAAGTACTTTTTTCATAGGAGGCTTGTATAATTGGTAAGCCTAAGGTAATAATTTATGGCGAAGCTTTAAAATTATTTTTGTGTAACAGCAGAAATTCTCACTAAAAAAAATAGCACCGGTTTTACGCGGTGCTATCATAAAGTAGAATTGTAAATTATTTATTTTTATGCCTTTCCAAAATTTCCTGCACTAATGGCGAGGCAAATTCATTAGGAAAGAAATCTTCCAGCAAGGTGTGGTGCTTGTAGTTAAGCCTTAAACCGTTGCTAAGGTGAAATACCCCTTTATCGGTTTCCTGTAGCATAAGGTACAAGCCCGCAAGGCGGTACTCTACTTCATACTCTTCAGGGTAATATTCGCAGGCCTGCAAAAGGGTGCTTATAGCTGTGTCATACTCTCCTAAATACTGGAGCGTATCTACCCAAAACAACCATGTATCTACCTGGTAATCGCCAAACTCTACTGCTTTACGGTAGCCTTCTTCAGCCTCTTCATGAAAATGAAGCGCATTGTTAATAGTAGCATAGCGTTTCCAGTACAGTTTGTTCTCATTATCTATACCAATGGCTTTATTTACATAATAAAGAGCTTTCTGGTAGTTTTTACGGCGAATATAAAAGTCGGTAATGGCTATCCAGGCTTTATCTAACAACGGGTCTTCATGAACCGTTTTTAGGTAAAACTTAAGCGCTTTCTCTAAATTGCCAAGGCGCTCATAACATTTACCCACACGCAATAAAGCGAATGATGTAGGGTCATCCAGCTCCATAGTGGTGTTGTAGCAGGCAATGGCATCTTCCCAGCGTTTAAGCTTTTCTAATGTTTTTGCCTTTTCTAAAAATGCCCCAAGAAAACTGTCGTCTATAAGCGTGGCATAATCAAAAGCACGCAGCGCACCTTCATAATCTTTTATGGCGTGGTACTGCCTGCCCAGCTGGTGCCAGGCTATTTCGCTATACGGGTTCTTATCTATAAAGCTGTTTAAAAAGTCTATGGCTTCAAGGTTCTGGTCAAGGAAATCAAAGCAATAAACAACGTTATATAAAGCAGAATGATCCTCGGTATCTTCTTCCAGGCACTTAATAAAGTTTTCTTTAGCAAGCTCAAGGTTGTCCATAAAAAGGTACTCCATACCTATAAGCGAATATACATCGGCAAAATCATCGGTGTATTTAAGGGCTATCTCTAAGTGTTCTACAGCTTTGTCGTGCTGGTCTCTCTTACTGTAAATATTTGCTTTTTGAATGTAAATTTCTTCATTGGTTGGCTCAATTGCATAAAGCTCATTTAAAAGTCGCTCTGCAACCTCAAGCTTATCATCAAAAACTAAAATTTCTACCTGTACTAATTTTAAGCCTGTTGACCTGGGATGTTGTTCCAGGCCTAATTTTAAGGCCTTCTTAGCCAAATTTATTTTTCCGGTATCGAGGTAATGAAGGATGATGTCTTCAAACTCCTCGGAGTCAAAGAAGAATACTTTGTTGGTTTTCAACATCGATTCAAACTTTGATAGGGATAAACTGCGATCTTCTTCTTCGTGGCTCAGATTCATACTCCTTTGTTTAAAATTATCCTTCTTAAAGTTACGAAATGTTTCAGTAAAAAGGAACTAATTTGTATATGTTTTGAACAATTTAATTAACAATTTTTTATGTTATTTATTGTTCGGGGTTATTATAATTATGCTCTTGAGCAACTATAACACATTAATTCATTTATTGTATATGCCCAATATAAAAATGTGAATGATGCAATTGCTGTTAATGCTATACTTACTTTATTCCGTTTCCAATATGCTAAAAGTAACGCAGTAAATAATAGTGATAGGAACAGAAGGAAATATGCTATAACAAATAGGTCGGGTTTTATATCATGTTTGTCGACCAACTGCTGTAACTCTGGTACTTTATAAATGTTAAATATTAAGCAGTACGATAGCTGCTGCAAAAATTATGTGTTTTATGATGGCTGTATTCATTATTTTAGTTCGGCCATAATCTCATTCATAACTTCAATAATAATGCCACACCCTTTAAGTATTTCATCTTTAGATATTGTTAGGGGAGGGGTTATCCTAATAGCCCGCCCTTCAAACAAAAGCCAGAATAAAATGAGGCCCCTTTTGTGGCAGCGAAGTATCACTTCGTTAGTTATATCGGCACTTTCGGTCATGGCGGCAAGCATTAAACCTTCGCCGCGAACATCTTTAATTAAGGGGTGAACAAGCAGGCTGCGGAACAGCTTTTCCTTTTCCAGTGCCTGCGCCATAATGTCAGTTTCCAATATTTCCTGGAGTGTTGCCAGGCATGCTGCTGCAATTACCGGGTGCCCGCCAAAAGTGGTTATGTGCCCCAGCTTAGGATCATGGCTCAGCAGGTCCATCATTTCCGGCGAAGCTGTAAAAGCGCCTACCGGCATACCGCCGCCCATACCTTTGCCCATTACAATAACATCGGGCACTACATCATAATTCTGAAAACCAAATAATCTACCGGTTCGGCCAAAACCCGGCTGTATTTCATCGAGTATCATTACAGCACCAACCTCGGTACAGCGCGCCCGTACTTTTTTAAGGAAATTGTTATGCGGCTGTATAAATCCGGCACCGCCCTGTATGGTCTCTAATATAATACCCGCCGTTTTCGTGGTTATTTTTTGAAGGTCGTCTTCATTATTAAACGTAATAAAGTCTACGTCAGGAACAAGTGGACGAAATATTTGTTTACGCTCCTCATGGCCCATAACACTCATGGAGCCCATAGTATTGCCATGATAGGCGTGGTGGCACGAAATAAGCTGACTCCTGCCGGTTACGCGTCGCGCCAGTTTAAGGGCGCCCTCGGTAGCCTCTGTACCGCTGTTGGTAAGGTAGGTTTTACTTAGCGGGGCAGGTAAGTTTTCGGCTAATAGTCGGCAAAATTCGGTAGCGGGATGTTGGGCATATTCGCCATACACCATAACGTGGCTGTATTTGTTAAGCTGGTCTATAATGGCCTGGTTAACCCTTTGGTTTTTGTGCCCAAGGCTTGCCGCCGATACCCCTGCAACAAAATCGAGGTAAGCGTTGTTGTTAGTGTCGTATATATAAGAACCCTCGGCATGCGAAACTTCCAACCCTAACGGGTAAGGCGATGTTTGTGCCTGGTACTTGTAAAAATCGTTAATCATGGTATTGTATTAATTAGATGCTATGTTCTACACTATTCCCGTGACTGTCATTGCGAGGGAGGTACGACCGTGGCAATCTCATTGTTCAAAGTGTGAAGTTACATGTCTGTTCTGGTAGCGTGTGATTGCTTGGTTAGTTTGAGCAACGAGTGAGATTGCCGCGCTCCATTGCATTTCGCTCGCAATGACAGTATGTGAAGAAATCCTACTGGCCCCTATTACCCGCCGCCGCAGGCGGTGTTGCCTCCGGCTTGGGTTTTGGTTTGGGATGGTTTTTGTCGTAATCCAGAGTTTCCTGCATTATTTCCATAGGCTTATCTTCTACTTTATTATCGGCGCGTGTTTTCTTTAAAATGGCTTCGTGCAGGTCTTTTTCTTCCTGCGGGAAGATATCATCTTTAGTTTTTATCATCTCATCGCCCCGCCATACAAAGTTACGGAGTTTACGCACATTGCCGGGCAGGTCGCTTTCAGGGTAGCTGGAACTTTCGGGTTTTATCATCGATTGCACCACTACGATCTCGTTATTTTCCAGTTCCATGTGTATTTTGCTGCTCACACCCTTATCTATACCTATCAGTTCGTTGTCATCGCCATACATATAATAGATCTTCTCGGTGTTCTTTATAAGGTCTACCTCGCTAAGTTTATTGTCTTTAAATTTCCCGTAGAGGTTTACGCCTTTTATTTGATTAAACTGTTCGGGCTTATCGGGATACCGGTGCGAGAAGAGGGTATCTTTTTGAATGATAAACGCATTGTTGAGCACCTTGAGCGAATCGATCTGCTCGGTCTTGCTGTTGCTTATAATGTGTATAACATCTCCGGTAACCTGGCTTTCGCCGTTCCAAACCACAGGCCTTTTTATAAGCTGGGTTAAGCCTTTGGCTTCATCCGAATGTATGGAGTCGCACTTGCCGCTCATATCGGTCTTATAAAAACGAGCATCGTTATAACCCCTCATGATCCTGAAGCCCGGCTTGCCGGTAACTACCATACGTTTGGCGTGGGTGTATAGCGAATCCTGTTCTACCAGCGTAACTGCAACGGCGTGTTTCGTAATAAAAAGTGAATCCTTAAGCTTAAACACCTCGCCATAATGCCCGCGGATATCAAATTTATTTACCGTATCGGTAACGCTTACGTTATTGGTAGCCGATGAAAATTCCCGCTTTCGGTCGTAATAGATACTGTCGCCTTTTATAAGTTGGGTGTCATACCGTATATAGGAGTTGGTAAGCAGGTGCGCAAGGTTTTTTTTGGTGTCGTAAAAGCCTTTCTCGGTATAAATAAAACTGGTCTTACCGGTTATGGTTGTAGGCCCAAAAACATAGGAGTGGCCGGAGTTGGTATAATAATCCAGGTTGTTGGTTGCCATTACATACTCCGGGTTTGTAAGGGTTACGGCTGTCCTGAACTGGTATTTTTTTTGCGGAATTACAAAACGTCCCGACTTACTTTTTAATGTGTTCTTATCGTTTACTATTGTACCGTATGAGTTGTAATACGCCTCCTGAATGTTACGGTCAAAATAAACGGTATCGGTAGTAAGGCGTGTATCAGGAGATCGCATATTTACGTTACCGCTGGCAAAAGCAAACTTTTTATTACCGTTGTATTCGGCATATTTGCTGTCCATAAAAATGGTATCGCCCTGGTTCATTTTTACATCGCCAAAAAGTTTTGCATAGTTCTCTGCCTCAAAATAGTAGACTTTATTAGCATAAATACGCACACCGTCGTGCAGCAGTTTTACATTGCCGGTAAGTACCGCGGCGCCGGGAACCTCGGTCTCGTCGCGGTTAGTATAGTCGGAGTTCTCAATAACAATTGGCTTGTTTTGCTGTGCAGTAGTGGGTACTGCATAAAGTACAAGGCATATAATAATGAAAAAAAGTTTTTTCAAGGCTTATAATTTTGTGGCAAATTTACGGAAAATAGATTACAATAACCGGACCGCTTTGCATGAAGGTTAAAACGGATAAAATTAGTTGAAATTGTTGCTGTTCTTTTGTCTTGAAACAAAAGAACCAAAAATTCAAGGCTCAAAACTTCTTATGCTACAAAATATAAGTTTCGGCTAAATCATTTGAACTCGCTTTCGCTCAAACAGCAAATGATTTTAACGCCTCAACTTTTATTTTGCTTAACGCAACGAAGTTTAAGGCCTTTGCTTCACTCGGTTGTTTTTACTCAATGTTTATCTGTTTCGTTTCAAGAGGACTGGTTGCGCAAATAAAAAAGGCCATTCTTTCGAACGGCCTTTAGTAAATTATTTCATTATTGTTTGTGTCCTGTCCGGACCTACCGAAACTACTTTGATAGGCACTTCAAGTTCATCTTCAATAAACTTAATGTAATCTTTAAATTCAGCAGGAAGCTCATCATAGGTAGTCATACCCGTAAGATCTGCAGCCCAGCCTTTTTTCTCAACATAAATAGGGGTAACATTTTCCGGCTCTATGTTATATGGGAAATAGTTAGTTTCCTCTCCTTTATATTTGTAGGCAGTACATACTTTAAGGGTGTCAAAACCGCTAAGTACGTCGCCCTTCATCATATACAATTGTGTAACGCCGTTAACCTGTACTGCATATTTAAGAGCCACAAGGTCTAACCAGCCGCAACGGCGGGCCCTGCCGGTAACCGAACCAAATTCGTTACCAACGCGTGCCATAGTAGCGCCGTCTTCATCAAACAATTCAGTAGGGAACGGGCCGCTACCCACACGGGTAGTGTATGCCTTAAATATACCAAACACATCTTTAACTCTGTTTGGCGCAATACCTAAGCCGGTACATGCACCTGCGGCAGTAGTGTTAGATGAAGTTACAAACGGATAAGTACCAAAGTCGATATCTAAAAGCGAACCCTGTGCACCTTCGGCAAGAATGGTTTTGCCATCTTTCATTGCTCTGTTAAGGTACTCTTCGCTATCAATAAACTGTAGTGTTTTTAAAACTTCAATAGCTTCAAAAAATTCAGTTTCAAGCTCTTCAAGATCGTACTCAAGGTCTACGTTATAAAAATCTATCATGGCCTGGTGCTTATCGGCCAGGGCACGGTAGTGGTCTTTAAAGTTATCAAGCTCTATATCCCCAATACGGATACCGTTCCTGCCGGTTTTATCCATATACGTTGGGCCGATACCTTTAAGGGTTGATCCTATTTTGGCTTTACCTTTAGAAGCCTCAGATGCAGCATCTAAAAGGCGGTGGGTAGGCAGGATAAGGTGCGCTTTGCGCGAAATAAGCAGGCGCGATTTAATGTCGATATTAAATTTTTCAAGGCCTTCCAGCTCTTTTTGAAAAACTACAGGATCCATAACTACACCGTTGCCGATGATGTTTACCGAATTTTTGTGGAAAATACCCGATGGTATGGTTCTTAATACGTGTTTTATGCCATCAAACTCCAGAGTGTGGCCGGCATTGGGCCCGCCCTGAAAACGGGCAATAATATCATATCCGGAAGTGAGTACATCAACAATTTTTCCTTTGCCTTCGTCGCCCCACTGTAATCCGAGCAGTAAATCTACGGTCATTCCTTTTTAAGTTTGTTTATATGTTGCGTAAATATTATAATCTTTTAAAAACAAAAACCAATCCTTATGCAGGGTTGGTTTGCTTAGCCATTGCACAAGCCTGAGAGGTTTAACTCCCGGTCTCGGCGGCGGGCTGTTTTTTATTGCCGTAAAGGTATAAAGAATGGTTATGAATTTCAATACCAAAAATCTCTTCTATGGTTTTTTTGATAGATTGTATCCTTGGGTCGCAAAACTCAATAACCTCTCCGGTATCGGTCATGATAATATGGTCGTGCTGCTTATCAAAATACGATTTCTCGTAGTGGCTTTGGTTTTGGCCAAACTGGTGGCGCCTAACCAGGCCGCACTCTAACAGTAATTCTATCGTGTTATACAGCGTTGCGCGGCTTACACGGTAGTTTTTATTTTTCATTTTAATATAAAGCGATTCAATATCAAAATGCTCCTGGCTGTTATAAATTTCCTGTAATATGGCGTAGCGCTCAGGCGTTTTCCTGTGGCCTTTGTCTTCCAGGAATTTTGTGAAGACATTTTTTACAATATCCTGGTTTTTATTATTTTCCATGGTTTTTATGAATCAATGTGCAAAGATAAGCTAATTTTTTTGATGTGGAAGATTAGTTGGTTAAATGTGCAGCGCAGACTAATTATTAAAAATTTAGCCACGAATTACACAAATTTTCACAAATATATTTGAGTTAAAGATTCGTTTGATTTGTGGAATTCATAGCAAATCTAATTATTATAAATCCGCGTTACTTTATCTATGCCGTCTATCTTTCTAATGTTCTCTATAAGCTTTTTAAGGATGGTATTGTTTTGAACCACCACCGTTAGCTGCCCGTTAAAGATACCGGCATTACCGCTAAGCGATATGCTCTGGATGTTTACATGCATGTTACCCGATATTACCTTGGTAAGCTCATTGGTAAGCCCAAGTGAGTCCATACCCGTTATTTTGAGGGTCGCTTTAAATTCTTCCTGGCTGGAGTCTATCCATTTCGCCTGAATGATGCGGTAGGCGTAATTACTTTGCAGGCGGATGGCGTTAGGGCAGTCGCGCTTGTGTACCTTGATACCCTCGTTAATAGTTACAAAACCAAAAACATCATCTCCCGGTATGGGGTTACAGCAGTTGGCCAGTTTATAATCCAGCTTGTCTTCGTTCTTGCCAAAAACAAGCAGGTCGTAATTACGGCTAAGCTCTTCTTTCTGAACCTGTTCCTGCGGCAGGTTTGGCGTACGCTTAATTTTACCTTTAAAAAAGTTCATAAAGGTATTGCTCTTAAGCGCGGCGTAATCTTTAAGCTGCTGGTTATCTATAGTGCCCACGCCCACTCGGTAAAACAGGTCCAGGCTGGTTTTTAGCTTAAAGTAGCTTACCAGTTCGTTTACCGTTGCCTCGTTAAAGGTAATTTTAAGGTGGCGAAGCTTACGCGTAAGCAATTCTTTACCATCTTCGGCAATAAGCTTGGTATTTTCGTTTAATACGTTCTTAATCTTATTCTTGGCGCGGGCCGTGGTAACATAATCAAGCCAGTGCGAGTTGGGTTTTTGGTTTTGGGATGTTATAACCTCTACCTGGTCTCCACTGTTAAGCACGTGGTTTAGGGGAACTAACTTGCCGTTAACCCGCGTGCCCCGTGTACGGATACCGATCTCAGAGTGGATGCTGAACGCAAAATCCAGCGATGTGGCCCCTTTAGGCAGCGATTTTATCTCGCCCTTAGGGGTAAACACATATATTTCTTTAGCATAGAGGTTCAGCTTAAAGTCTTCCACAAAATCTACAGCGTTAGATGCTGAGTTTTCCAAAGCTTCCTTAAGCAGGTTAAGCCAGGTTTCGAGCCCGTGCTCCTCAGTATTAGATCCCTGTTTGTATTTGTAGTGGGCAGCGTAGCCTTTTTCGGCCACCTCGTCCATACGTTCGCTGCGCACCTGTATTTCTACCCAGCGCCCTTTAGGGCCCATAACGGTTATGTGCAGTGCCTCATATCCGGTAGACTTAGGCGATGATATCCAGTCGCGCAGCCTGCTTGGGCTGGGTCGGTAATGGTCGGTCACAATACTATATATCTTCCAGGCGAGGAATTTCTCATCGTGCGAATTGGACTTGTAAATAATGCGGAGTGCGAACTTATCGTACACCTCGTCAAAACTCACACCCTGCGCCATCATTTTACGGCGTATGGAGTAAATAGATTTTGGCCTGCCTTTAATGGTGTACTCAATACCCTCACTATCCAAAGAGGTTTTAAGCACATCGCTAATGGCTTTAATGTAGGCATCCTGTTCCTCCTTGGTTTCCTTCATTTTACCTAAAATGTCGTTGTACACGGCAGGTTCGGTATATTTAAGGCCAAGGTCTTCCAGCTGGTTTTTAATGTTGTATAGCCCAAGGCGGTGGGCAAGGGGTGCGTAAATGTATAAAGTTTCCGATGCTATTTTGGCCTGTTTATATTCGGCCATGCTTTCCATAGTCTGCATGTTGTGCAAACGGTCGGCCAGCTTAATAAGGATCACCCTAACATCATCGTTAAGCGTAAGGAGCATTTTACGGAAGTTCTCCGCCTGCATTGATATTTCCTGGTCGGTCTTAACCTGTGCAATTTTCGTAAGCCCCTCCACGATCTGTGCAATCTTGGGGTTAAACATCTTTTTGATGTCTTCTACCGTAATATCGGTGTCCTCAACCACATCATGCAATAATGCCGATGCGATAGAGGTTGCGCCAAGCCCAATTTCTGAAGCTACGATCTTAGCAACAGCAATAGGGTGGAAGATGTAGGCTTCGCCCGATTTCCTCCTTTGGTCTTTATGGGCATCTACGGCCACATCAAATGCCTTACGTATCAGTTTCTTATCGTCTTCTGATAGCGTTTGGTAGCTAATGCGCAGTAATTCCTTATATTCTTTGGCAATTGCCTTGTTTTCCTGTTCTATATCAATTTCAACCATATCATCTTTCATCTGCTTTAAAAGTACGCAAAGTTTTTATGAAATGCAAGCTTTTACAATGCCTGCACCATGGTTTTTTAAAGAAAACAAAAAGGGTTCGAGAAAAATTTCCGAACCCTTTAAAATCGATATTATCATTAACTATTAATGAAGTCCACCCGAAGCGCTTATACGCTCGCCGGTAAGCCATGCAGAATCATCTGATGCAAGGAACGTTACCACACGGGCAATATCATCGGGCTGGCCCGCGCGTGCCATTGGGGTAGAGGCAATAATAGACTGTGCAAAGTCAGAGCCTTTAATACCCGCAATTTCTACGCCTTCCGTTTCGGTAAAACCGGGAGCAACCACGTTTACGCGAATATTTCTTGGAGCAAGCTCTATGGCCAGTTCTCTTGTTAGGGTATCTAACGCACCTTTTGTAGAGGAGTATATGGCACTGTTAGGGCCGGGGCTAACGCTTACTACAGAGCTGATGTTAATTATATTACCGCCACTTTCAGGGAAATGTTTTAAGGCCTCCTGTGTGGTTAATATAGGGCCGTATACGTTGATGCTGAACTGGTTGTTGAACTCTTCTAACGTAATATCTTCTACCGCATCAAATTTATATACACCGGCGTTGTTTACCACGATGTCTATTTTTCCAAAGGCTTCTTTGGTTTCGTTAAAAATACGTTTTACGTCATCGGCGTTACTAACAGATCCCTGTACCGCTATGGCACGGCCACCATCTGACTTTATTTGTGCCACAACTTTATCGGCACCCTCGCGGCTGCTGGCATAATTTACTGCTACGGCTGCACCTGCAGCGGCTAAACTTTTTGCAATACCGGCTCCAATACCTTTAGATGCACCGGTTACTATGGCTACTTTGCCTGTTATTCCTGAACTCATTTTTGTTACAGATTATTTTATTAATAGATATATTTAAATATATCGATATATTAGGATTAAAAAAATAGCGCTACTACCCGCTATCAAATAATTAATTTACCGAAATATTACCTGACAAATGTAATGAATATATTGATATATTTAAATTTATCTATGTTTTTTATATTGCGTAAAGGCCTAAATGCTGCAGGTATTTTGCAAAATGTTCTTTATCAATGGTGTAGCTCATGTTGCGGCCATCTTTGCAGGGAATTATAAGCCCGGCATCTACAAGTTGTTTTACGTGGTGGGAGATAGAAGGTTGCGCCAGATTAAGCATACCTGTAATGTTAGAGCATTGCAGGGAGCAATTTTTTTTAATTTCCTCTAATATTTTAAGGCGGTTAGGATCGCCAAGGGCTTTAGATATGCGCTCTATTTCTTTAGGTGTCATAATTGTATTGAAAAATGCAAATTTATCGATTTAATTTTAAGCAACCTAACGCCTTAACTTTTGCCTGTCGAACAGAAATCCTGACAGCAGTAATTAAAAACCCTCCTGATTAAAGGAGGGCATTATTGTAATCCATTTTATATATGTTATTTTATGGAATTCATGATTCCCCTAAAAAATTGTATGCCACCAAATACTATGGCACCCCAGGCTACCACATACCTGCCGCCGCCCGAAGCTGCCGACATTGTTACTGCGGTTACAATTATGCCACCAAACATCCATAAACCACCCCAAAGCATATCTTTTTTTGCTTTAGACGATTTTACATTTTCAATTTGTGCCTCAATATTGTAAACAACATTCTCTGCACTTGCTTCGTCAAGGCCCTCTGCCATTAATGATTGTTTTACCTCGTAAGCGTTTTTGTTTTGTGTTACCAGCATTTGTGCTGCCAGTGCATGAGCGCGATTAGAATCGATAGGTTGGGGTAAAGTGTTTCCATTTAACTTTTTTTTAAGAAGCTAAAATAAATATTTTTTTGAATTATTTGCTGAAATCCAAATAATTATGTTCTACTGCCTATTACTTAAAAATTCCTTCAATCCCTCGTAACTATCTACCGCGATAGTTTTTTTCTCGCCAGTCATTACCGCTTTAATCTGCTCCGGAATGGTAATTTCAATATTCAGGTTATTGGTAATGCTATCGGCAAACTTAACGGGGTGGGCGGTTTCTAAAAATACGCCGGTAAAGCCGGGATTAGTAGATAAATATTTTTTAAGCCCCAGATAACCCACAGCACCATGTGGGTCGGCTAAATATCCGTTCTCGTTATAGAGTTTTTTAAGGGTAGCAATAGTTTGCTCATCAGTAAAACTATAGGTACTGAACTCATTACTAAGCGCATCAAACTTGTTATTAAAAAGCTCCAGTATGCGTACGAAGTTGCTTGGGTTGCTTACATCCATAGCGTTAGAGAGCGTTTCTATAGTTTGCTGTGGTGTGTATTGCTGCGTATACATATAGCGTGGCACGGTATCGTTAGCATTGGTAGCCGCTATAAAATGACGTATCGGAAGGCCAATTTTATGCGCCATCATGCCTGCGCAAATGTTGCCGAAGTTTCCGCTGGGTACAGCAACAGCCAGTAGCTTGCCTTTTGCTTTAAGGGCTTTGTAGGCAAAAAAGTAATAGAACATTTGCGGCAGCCAGCGCGCTATGTTTATGGAATTGGCCGATGTTAACCTCACTTCTTTAAGTGCATCGTCTAAAAAAGCTTTTTTAACCATGTCTTGGCAATCATCAAAACTGCCCTGCACTTCGAGGGCGGTAATGTTATGACCCAGCGTGGTTAATTGCTTTTCCTGCACATTGCTTACTTTGCCGCTTGGGTAGAGTATTACAACATCTATACCTTCTACACCCAGAAAGCCGCTGGCTACGGCACC
>Ga0265798_10003179_pt1 | contig 23585 bp, 14 predicted proteins | sample P3T30metagenome_FD_192430 | JGI IMG/M metagenome (GOLD analysis project Ga0265798, IMG submission 192430) | Plant litter microbial communities from East Loma Ridge, Irvine, California - P3 T30 | ecosystem: Environmental > Terrestrial > Plant litter > Unclassified | place: USA: California... | reverse complement strand
GCGAAACAGGCGCCGCGGTGCCCCTGACCCACCGCCGTGCGCCCTTCGCGGCCACGGACTGCTCCTACGGACAACCTCGTAACCTGCGTAGGAGCGGTCATCGGCCGCGAAGGGAGCGGCCGCGATGGCTAAGTCTTTCTTGTCTTTCTTGAAGGCGGCTTCCAGCGCATCGTTGATGGTGCGCAGTACCTTGACTCGCGCCCAGCGCTTGTCGTTGGCCTCGACCAAGGTCCACGGTGCCACTTCGCTGCTGGTGCGATCGACCATGTCGCCCACGGCGTCGCGATAGGCACCCCACTTTTCGCGGTTGCGCCAGTCGTCTTCGGTGATCTTGAAACGCTTGAATGGAATCTGCTCGCGCTCTTTGAACCGTTTCAACTGGGTCTGTTCATCGATCGCCAGCCAGAACTTGACCAGCACCACACCGGCATCGCTCAGTTGCTCTTCGAAGTCGTTGATCTCGCCATAGGCACGCATCCAGTCGGCCGGACTGCAAAAGCCTTCGATCCGCTCGACCAACACGCGACCGTACCAGGAGCGGTCGAACACGGTGAACTTGCCCCGCGCCGGCAATTGCCGCCAAAAGCGCCACAGATAGGGCTGGGCGAGTTCGTCCTGGGTTGGCGCGGCAATCGGCACGATGTGGTATTGACGCGGGTCGAGCGCGGCGGCGACACGCTTGATCGCTCCTCCCTTGCCCGCCGCATCGTTGCCTTCGAACACCGCCACCAGGGCGTGGCGGCGCATGCGCTTGTCGCGCATCAGGCCTGCCAGGCGAGCCTGCTCGGCAATCAGCTGGCGTTCGTAATCGTCCTTTTCCAGATGCCGGCTCAAATCCAGGCTGCCGATCAGGCTGCGTTTGTCGATGCTTTCACTGATGCTCGCCACGACTTTGCGCACTGGCTCGGTGGGCGCCTTCAGCGCTGCCTGCAACCCTTCCAGCAGAATCTGCCCGACCGCCAGGCTGCGGTAGTTGGCATCCACACCTTCGATCACGTGCCACGGCGCGTAGTCGCGACTGGTGCGCCGCACCACGCGTTCGCCGAAGCGCACGAAGCGGTCATAGGTCCTGGACTGCTGCCAGTCCAGCGGGCTGATCCGCCAGCTGTGCAACGGATCGTCACGCAATGACTTGAGCCGCGCCTTCATCTGATGCTTGGACAGGTGAAACCAGAACTTGAAGATCAGGGCACCTTCGTCGCAGAGCATGCGCTCCAACCGCTGCGCACCGTTGATGGCCTGCTCCAGACGGCCATCCTTGATGTCGCCATGCACCCGATCCTGAATCATCTGGCTGTACCAGTTGCCGAAGAACACCCCCATGCGGCCCTTGGCCGGCAACTGGCGCCAGTAGCGCCAGGCCGGTGGTCGCGCCAGTTCCTCGTCGGTCTTTTCATCGAAGGTGCGCACCTCGATCAGGCGCGGGTCCATCCACTCGTTGAGCAACTTGACCGTCTCGCCCTTGCCCGCCCCTTCGACGCCGTTGATCAACACGATCACCGGAAAACGCGCCTGCTCCTTGAGCTCGTACTGGGCTTCCAGCAGCGCTTCGCGCAGGGCAGGCAGACGCGCCTCGTAAGTGTCCTTGGCGATGGCATGACCAATTTCGGCGGATTCGAACATGGGGCAGGCATTCCTCTTCGGTTAGCTTGAGCGAGCCTCGCTGGGCGAGGTGGTGCTTTGCGTATCGCTACTGAAGCCGACCCGCTCGAGCAGGGTTAGTTCGGCCAGCAAGGCGTTCTCGGCACCCTGGCGACGTCGGGCGATGTCATTGGCGCGCCGCAGGTAATCGCCGCTGCTGCCGGGTTCCTGGCGTTCGTCGAGGACGCTCAACTCCTTGGCGAACGGCGCCAGACCCCGTTCCAGTGTGCTCGCATGGCGCTCACGCAGGTAGTCGGTCCAGAATGCCTGGCGGATCATGAACGCGGCGAAGTCCGGTGCAGCTTCGGCCTGCAGCACCTCGGCTTGGGCGGCGTCGTAGATGTCGACGCCGATACCGGCCGTGGCGGCATAGGCCATGCTCTGCGGCTGGCCGGGCAAGGCCAGGCGACGGGCCAGATAGGTCCGCAGCGCCATGCGCACTTCTGCCTCGTCGACGCTCACACCCAGGCGCCGACGCTCGGCAATGATGCGCCGGGCAATGACCTCCAGCCGGTCGAGCCGGAACAGTCCACGGGCCAGCTCGTACAGGCGTTCGCCCCGCTGGGCCCAGGTTGCGCCCTGCAAGGCGTAATGCTGGAGCACATGCACTTCCATATCACTGAACATCAACCGCTCCCCATCCACGCAAGTGTCCAACCCCTGGGCCATGGTGTACAGGCGTTGACGCAACTGGCGATTGGCCGATGCACCGGCAACGACATTCCAGACGCGCCGGGTCAGTTCGGTTGGACTGCGGGTGTAATCCGGTGTGTGACGCAGATTGTCGATCAAGCGGGTGAAGGCCTCGGAGCCGTCTTCATCGACCAGCCCCTGCCACAACTGTGCGCGATGGCGTCGCTCGACCTCACTGGCACCTTGCAGCCACACATCGACCAGCGGGCGGCCGGCCCTTGCCGAGTGCACATCGTTGGTCCGATGGGCGAAGAACTGAAAACGCCGGTGTGGCCTGGGGCTATCCAGCTGCCTCAAGCTGAAGTCATCCAGCCTGTTGCGATCCATGAAAACGTCCACACCCTGCCCTTGGCTCATCTCGGTGAACACCGAGTCGGGAATATGGCGCAGCCGGGTGCGGTACAGGTTCAGAGTGCGCAGCGCGGGCAGCCGCGAAGCCCACTGTGGCCAGCTGGGCAGCACCAGACCGGCGAGATTGAGTTGCTGCAGCCTGGAGAAACCGCTGGAAGTGGCTATCGGCGCCGGAAGATTGCCGCTCAGGCTCAACAGGGTCAGGTCCGGCAGACGTCCCAGGCGGTCGAGCAGCGCCTGGTCCAGGGTCAGGTTGCAGAGCGTCAGGTCCAGTTCGGTCAGCTGCGTCAGACGATCGACCGCTTCGGGCAACTGGCCCAGGTTGCACTCACGCAAGGTCAGGCTGCGCAACTGCGAAAAGCTGGCCAGCAAGTTGGTCAGCGCCGGCGCGTCCACCGTGCTGCCGGTCAGGTTCAGGTGCGTGACGAAGCGCAGATCGGCGTTCAGGCCAGGAAAATCCAGCAGCGGCGCGTAGGTCAGGTTCAGATGATAGTGGTGTCCGTTGGCCACACGTTCGGAAGGCAGCTGACGGCGCCAGGCGATGTCCAGACGCGCCGTGACGTCGGCACGGTAATGCATCAGGTCGCCCCTGCTGGCGTTGTAGCGGGCCGGCAGGTTGGCCGGGGCCGGTCGGTGCGCCCACGCTTGCAGCTGAGCGTGCATCTGCGAACGCTCGGAGGCCAGGTTGTCCAGCCCCAGCATGATGTCGGCGCGGCTCATGCCGACTTGTTCGTACAGTCCCAGCAGTTCGCGGGCGCCGGGCTCGCTGGTGCCCGGATAGAGGCCGCGAATGCGTGCCACCAGCACCCGTCGCGACAGGGCCACCTCTCGCCTTCCGCTCATGGGGTAACCCACGCGCCCGTAGCCGTCGCGCATCGGTGCCCTGAAGCTTTCCGGCAGAGGGGTCTGGCCCAGCCAGCGTGCACAGGCATCGCGGTGAGCGAAGGCGTAGTCACGCACCGCATCGGCCGACGCGGTGTCGCCCAGCACCTGCTTGATGGCCCGTTCCAGCTCGAGGCTGTCCAGCGACTGCGCGGTGCCGAAGCACAGGCCTTCGAAGGCGCGATTGAGCCGTTGGCACTGCTGATAGGCACGCGCGCGCTCACTCGACTTCAGGGGAATGCGTCGATTGACCAGCATTCGCGCCTGTTCGCCAGGCGCCACGCCGAGCAATACCTCTTCGGCTGCGGCGACGCTCAAGGCGGGAAAATCCCTGCAAATGAGCTGGGTGGCCGGACCGCTGCCAAAATGCGTGGCGTCGTAGAGCTGTTCGAAACGTACCTGCGCGGCAGTGTCCGCAAGCCCGGCGCGTTGCACCTGGCGGTGCAGGGCAAAACGTTGCAGGGCATCGACCAGCAAGGCAGTGGGTTTGTCGGCCTGGGCATAGACCGCGTCCAGCAAGGTGGGCGGCAACCCGGTGCTGGCCAGCGCCCGATGGATATCCTCTGACTCCATGCCCGACAGCCGCCAGCCCAGGCGGTCACGCAGGGTGGTGCCGGTCACCTCGGGTTGCTGCTCGGCGGCCAGCCGCCAACCGGCACCCGTTTCCTCGATCAGTGGCAGGTAGGCATTCGCGTCGCGCGGATGGGTAATGCGCCACCGCTGGTACCGATCGTCGAAGCGAAGGTCATGCACGCGCCCGTCGATGACCACGCTGTCACGTGCTTCGTCGTGATAGAGCCGATCGGTATCGGGCAGCAGGTCGGCAGGCAGGCCCTGGGCAGCAACGTAGTCGTCGAGGTTGGGACGCCACAGGTGCTCGCGGCCATCGGCGAGCGTCACCGGGAGCAGTTCCGCCAGCTGGGTATCGGCGGCAATGGCAGGCACTCTGGGCGCGATCCAGCTGCGGCCCGCCTGCACCGCGCCGGCGAACACCGCCATGGTCGCCAGATTTTCGACCACGCTCATGGCATGGCCGAAGGCGGCATGATCATCGCCCTGGCGCCAATCGTCGACGCCACTGAACACTTCCTGCAACAGCTGGGCCGCAGCGCAGGTCAGCATGGCCGCACCCAACGCCGGGACCAGCAGGCCGGCGATATTGAGCAGGGTCGTTCCGGCGTCCAGATAACGCCGGCGTTCACGCTCCCGGATGATGGCGTCTTCGTCGGCGGTCGGCACCGCCATCACTCGAGCATCCTGGTAGGTCTTGAGCAAGCGATCATTATGTTGCAGGTCGAACAGGTCACCGACCACCGCACGCTTTTCCAGGTTCAATCGCTTCAGCCAAGCGCCACCGGAGCCGGCAAGCCGCTGCTGCAGACGCTGGTCGAACGGCGCAGCGAACTTCTCGCCCACCAACGAGCAGACATATCGCTGGAAATCGGGCCGCTGGAGTTTTTCTCCCAGGCGTTCGGCGAAGGCCTGGAACGAAGGGTATTGCTTGATCGGGTGGTCGGGTTCGCCGGGCATCAGCACCACACAGCGACCGTCGACGGTCGATTCGATCAGTTGCACGCCGTACAACGCCACGGCAGCGAAATCGGCGCTGCCCAGCAGGCGCAGCCAGTGATAGCGCACCGCACTGCCCGCCCAGGTCGGGGGCGCTGCTTGGGCAATCTGCAGCAACAGACGATAGCCGTCTTCCTCGACATCGCCGCGCAAGCGGGCGATGTGGGCCAGCACTGCGAGATGGGCCTGGTCATTGCGTTTGAACAGCGCCGCCACCCGCTCGGGTTGGCCGTCGGGCTTGAACACTGTGTCCAGGTGAGCCTGGTAGCGCTGGCCCAGGTCCAGGCGCCGGCAGGCAGTGGCGAATCGCTGGGGGTCGAGGGCGATTGCCGGTTTTTCCTGGCGGGCGCGAAAGTCGATGTCTTTGCCGGCAGTGAAGTATTCGACCCCGCCGCTTGGCAGCACCATCGAACCCGGCGCAAAGCTCAGGTTCGCTTCGAAATTCTGCATGGCGGCAACCAGCAGGTTCTGTTCAATCGCCCAGCGATGACTGAAGCCCATGCCGACGTTGTGCATGGCGCGCACCAGCACATAACTGCGCGGATCGATGTCGAGCTGGAACTGCCTGCGGATCTCCTGCCCGACCAGGTCGGCACAGAACTCGGTGACGTCGCGCAGCCCGGCCAGTACAGGGGCGAGGGCGCGCTTGGCGGCGTGGCTTTCATTCTGACTGGCGCTCAACGCCTGGCGCATCGCCGGGCTGGCCTGGCTCAGCCAGGTCGGCAACCGCTGCGCGACGATGCGCGCATGGCGGCGGTCCCGGGCGGTGCCGCCCTGGCTCATTGGGGGGTAGATCGCGTGCATGATCGGCTCCTTGCCGAAAGGGGAGCGCGCACGGTAGCCCGCGCCACAGCCGCCAGAGGCTGCATTAATAACCACCTGCAGACCGCAGTGGCCGCCGCTGCGCAGCCGTCGCAGCCGTCGCAGCGGCCTGGCGCTGGCGAAGCAGAGCCTGCGCGCTACAATGCCTGCTCGCCTATTGCCGAAGCCGTCATGAAAACCCCGAGCATCCTCGCCCAGCTGGACTGGACCGACACCGGTCATCCTCGATCGCGCGCCTTCGGCGACGTCTATTTCGCCGCCGACGGCCTGGCCGAAAGCCGCCATGTGTTCATCGAGCAGAACCGCTTGGCAGAACGCTTCGCCGCCCTCGCCGACGGCGAACGCCTGGTGATCGGCGAAACCGGCTTCGGCACCGGGCTGAATTTTCTCTGTGCGTGGCAGTGCTTCGCCGCCTCGGCTGCACCGACTGCGCGCCTGCACTTCATCAGCGTGGAAAAGTACCCGCTGAGCGCTGCGGACCTGACCCGAGCCCTGGCGCTGTGGCCAGAGCTTTCGGCCTGCAGCGAGGCGCTGCTGGCGCAGTACGTGGCGGTGCATGAAGGCTTCCAGCGCCTGGTGTTCGACGGCGGCCGGGTGACCTTGACTTTGCTCATAGGCGATGCGCTGGAACAGCTGCCGTGCCTGGACGGGAAGGTCGATGCCTGGTTCCTCGACGGGTTCGCTCCGGCGTGCAACCCGGCCATGTGGACACCCCAGCTGTTCGCCGAACTGGCGCGGCTGGCGGCGCCCGGCGCAACGCTGGCCACGTTCACCAGCACCGGCTGGGTTCGTCGTGGCCTGGCGGCCGTCGGCTTCAAGATGAAACGAGTGCCGGGCATCGGCAACAAATGGCATGTATCCAGAGGCGTGTTCGTGGCCGACGCCGCCGTGGCAACACCCGCCGTCAGGCCCTGGTTCGCCCGCCCCGAGCCGGTAACCGGCGAACGCCACGCGCTGGTCATCGGTGCCGGCCTGGCAGGATGCGCCACCGCTGCCAGCCTGGCCGCGCGCGGTTGGCGGGTGTCGCTGCTCGAGCGTCATGCCGAAGTGGCTCGGGAAGCCTCGGGAAATCCGCAGGGCGTGCTGTACCTGAAGCTGTCGGCCCACGGTACGGCCCTTTCGCAGTTGATTCTGGCGGGCTTCGGCCACACGCGCAGGCTGCTTGCGCAACTGCAGCGCGGTCGCGACTGGGACGCCTGTGGCGTTCTGCAGCTGGCCTTCGACGACAAGGAAGCGCAGCGCCAGGGGCAACTGGCCGACGCATTCCAACCCGAACTGCTGCACCTGCTGGACCGTTCAGCGGCCCAGGCGCAGGCAGGCGTCGACTTGCCCAGCGGCGGCCTGTTCTATCCCGACGGTGGCTGGGTCCACCCGCCTGCCCTGTGCCAGCACCTGGCGCGTAACCCACGCATCACCCTGCTGCGCCATCACCACGTGGCAGACCTGCGCCACCTCGACGGCCAATGGCACGCGTTCGCCGACGACACCCTTCTGGCCTGCGCCCCAGTAGCCGTGCTGGCGTGCGCCGCCCAGGCCAATGCCTTCGCCCAGACCTGCGCCTTGCCACTCAAGCGCATCCGCGGGCAAATCACTCGCCTGTCGGAGACACCGCGCAGTGCGGCACTGTCGACGGTAGTCTGCGCCGAGGGCTACATCGCCCCCGCCCGATCGGGCGAACACACGCTGGGCGCCAGCTTCGATTTCCACAGCGAAGACCTCACGCCCAGCCAGACCGACAACCTCGACAACCTGGCCCTGCTCGAAGCGATTTCCCCTGACCTTGCCGTGCGTCTGGGCGCCGCACTGCTGCCCGCCGAACACTTGCAGGGCCGGGCCGGATTTCGCTGCACCAGCCCGGACTACCTGCCGATCATTGGTCCGGTCGCCGACGCTCGAGCATTCGCCGAACGCTTTGCGATCCTGGCCAAGGATGCCCGCCAGGTGCCTGAACAGCCCTGCCCCTGGCTACCGGGACTGTACGTCAACAGCGGTCATGGCTCGCGCGGGCTGATCACCGCGCCGCTGTCGGGTGAACTGATTGCCGCCTGGGTGGACAACGAACCGCTGCCGCTGCCGCAGGAGGTGGCCTGGGCCTGCCATCCGAATCGCTTCGCGCTGCGGCGCCTGATACGCAACAAAGCTTGAACCTGCCCATGGGCGCGGACTCACAGTCACAGCCCCTCATCGCTGCCAAGGCCTGAGAGCCGCGGCATCACCGTCACGAAGAGCCTGCCCATGCTGGATATCCAAGGTCTGCACAAGACCTACGCCACACCGCAAGGCCCGCTGCCGGTGCTGCAGGGCATCGACCTGCAACTGGAGCGTGGCGCCAGCCTGGCCCTGATGGGTGAATCTGGCAGCGGCAAAAGTACCCTGCTGCACCTGGTGGCCGGCCTGGATGTGGCCGACAGCGGTCGGATCGAAGCCGCCGGGCAAGTACTCACACACATGAGCGAACGGGAACTGGCACGCTGGCGGCGCTGCGACATTGGCCTGATCTTCCAGCAGTTCAACCTGATCAGCAGTCTCAGCGTGGGCGATAATCTGGCCTTTCAGGCCCGTCTGGCCGGCCGCATGGACCCCGTCTGGCAGCGCGAACTGGCCGAACGCCTGGGCTTGTCGGCACTCCTTCAGCGGTACCCGGAGCAACTGTCCGGCGGGCAACAACAGCGCGTGGCCCTGGGCCGTGCATTGGCCTCGCGTCCGCCGCTGTTGCTGGCCGACGAACCTACCGGCAACCTCGACGAGGCCACCAGCGAGCAAGCGCTGGACTTGATGCTGGAGCTGTTGCAGACCACCGGCAGCACGTTGCTGATGGTCACCCACAGCCCGCTGGTGGCGGCCCGCCTGGAGCGACGCGTGGTGCTGCAGGCCGGTCGCATCGTCACCGGGACGGATCGCTGACGTGGCAGTGCTGTACTGGACCCTGCGCAGCCTGCTCAGCCATTGGCGCCGGCATCCGGTACAGGGCGTGGCGCTGATCACCGGCCTGTGGCTGGCCACCGCGTTGTTCACCGGCGTACTCGCCCTGAACAGCCAGGCACGACAGAGCTATGCCCTGGCCAGCCAGATGGTCGGTGGTCAGGCCCAGCCGAGCATCGTCGCCCGTGACGGCGCCGACCTTGCGCAATCGACCTTCATCGCACTGCGCCTGCAGGGCTGGCCAGTCTCTCCGGTGCTCGAGGGCCGGATCACCCTCCCCTCGCATCCGCAACTGCGCCTGCAAGTGATGGGTATCGAGCCGTTGACTCTGCCAGCAGGCAGCCCCGTGGCCGGCGAGGTGCCGAGCAGCGATGACCTGAGCGCGTTCATCGGCGCACCCGGCCGTACCTGGGTGGCGCCGCAGACCTTGCGCGAGCTTGGCGTGGAGGAAGGTGCACGGTTGCCCGCCGGCACTGGCGCAACCCTTCCTCCCCTGCAGGCCCGGGCACAGATGGCACCCGGTGTGCTGCTGATGGATATCGGCGCGGCCCAGACGGTGCTGCAGACGCCTGAACGACTGACCCGCCTGCTGCTGCCACGAACGTTCGAAGGCGTTCTGCCCGACGCCTACACCGATCGTCTGCAAATCAACCGCAGCGATGCCGACGGCGACCTCGCGCGGCTGACCGACAGCTTTCACCTGAACCTGACCGCGCTGGGCCTGCTGGCGTTCGTGGTCGGCCTGTTCATCGTCCACGCTGCCATTGGCCTGGCACTGGAACAGCGTCGTGCCCTGCTGCGAACCTTGCGTGCCTGCGGCGTGAGTGCCGCCCTGCTGGTGCTGGCCCTGGCCTTGGAGCTGGGCCTGCTGGCGCTGCTCGGCGGCCTGGCCGGTATCGTCAGCGGCTACTGGCTGGCCAGTCTGCTGCTGCCCGATGTGGCGGCCAGCCTGCGTGGCCTGTACGGCGCAGAAGTCGCCGGGCAGCTGAACCTGAGCCCGGCCTGGTGGCTGGGCGGCCTGGCACTGAGCCTGGGCGGCGTGTTGCTGGCCGGCGGCGACAGTCTCTGGCGTGCTGCACGCCTGCCACTGCTGGCATTGTCCGGTGGCGAAGCCTGGCATCAGGCCCACCGCCAATGGCTGCAGCGACAAGGCGTGGTGGCGGCCTGTGCAGCCGTGCTGGCCCTGCTGTTGGCGGCATGGGGCAACGGCCTGGCCACGGGCTTTGCGCTGATGGGCAGCCTGTTGCTGGCGGCAGCGTTGGCCTTGCCGGTGCTGCTCAGCAGCGTCCTCGCCCTGCTCGCCCGGCGCCGCTGGGGCGTGCTGGGCCAGTGGTTCCTGGCCGACTGCCGCCAGCAATTGCCGGGACTGAGCCTGGCCCTCATGGCGTTGCTGCTGGCACTGGCCGCCAACATCGGCGCTGCGAGCATGACCGAGGGGTTCCGGCAGACCTTCAGTGGCTGGCTGGAACAGCGCTTGAGCGCCGAGTTGTACCTGCGGCCACAGCACGCCGAGCAGGCCCAGGCGCTGCAACGATGGTTGCAAGGCCAGAACGGGATCGAGCAGGTGCTGCCCGGCTGGGAGATGCAGATTCGTCAACAAGGCTGGCCAACCGAACTGACTGCCGTGATCGACGCGCCGCTCTACCGCGAGCATTGGCCGCTGCTCGAACAGGCCGCCGGCAATCCATGGGACACCTTGTTTTCCAGTGACAGCCTGATGCTCAGCGAGCAACTGGCGCGGCGCCTGGGCGTAGGCATCGGGGCGCGCCTTGCATTGCCCGCCGCCCAAGGGCGCTGGAACCCGACCGTGGTGGGCATCTATGCCGACTACGGCAACCCCAAGGGCCATATTCTGGTCAGCGCCGCGCAGTTCCAGCAACACTGGCCCGGCACCCCACCTGCCCGCTTTGCCCTGCGCATGGCCGAGGCCGACACCGCTGCCCTGAAAAGCCGAGTGCAGCAAGCGTTTGGCCTGGACGACAGCCATGTGGTGGAACAACGGCAACTCAAGCGCTGGGCCTCGCAGGTTTTCGAACGCACGTTCAGTGCCACGGCTGCCCTGAATGCACTGACCCTGGGGGTGGCCGGCGTGGCCCTGTTCATCGGCCTGCTGACCCAGAGCCAGAGTCGCCTGGGTCAGCTCGCGCCGCTGTGGGCAATGGGCGTGCAACGGCGCCAACTGATCCTGCTCAGTGTGGCGCAGACCTTGATCCTGGCTCTGCTGACCCTGGTGCTGGCGGTCCCGCTGGGGATTCTGCTGGCATGGTGCCTGGTGGCGGTGATCAACGTGCAGGCGTTCGGCTGGCGCCTGCCCCTGCAGGTGTTCCCATGGCAGATCCTGCAGCTGTGCGGCCTGGCGCTGATTGCAGCGATGCTGGCTTCGGCCTGGCCCATGCTGCGCCTGCAACGCAGCCAACCTACCGACCTGCTGCGAGTGATGGCCAGTGAGCGTTAAATTGATCCGAATCCTGGTGCTGGCTCTGCTGCTGGCAGCCAGCGGCTGCGAGCCAACCCCACCCCCTGCCGGTTTTGCCGGGCTTGGCGGCCAGGCCGGTGACTTCGCCCAGGTCACCCCCGGCAAGGTCTTCCAGTTTCCCGCCGACCATGGCGCTCACCCCGACTTCCGCATCGAGTGGTGGTACCTGACCGCCAACCTCGAAGACGACCAGGGGCAACGCTTCGGCGTGCAGTGGACCCTGTTCCGCAGCGCCCTGGCACCAGGCAGCACCGAACCGGGCTGGGGTAACCGCAACCTGTGGATCGGCCACGCCGGACTCACTTCCGCAACGGACCACTACAGCGCACAGACCCTGGCCCGCGGAGGCATCGGCCAGGCCGGTGTGAGCATCATGCCGTTCAACGCCTGGATCGATGACTGGCACCTGCGCAGCCAGCCTGGCGTCGAGCACACGCCCGCCGCAATGGACGTACAGGCCACTGGCGAACGGTTTGCCTACCAACTGGCCCTGACCAGCGAGCGCCCTCTGGTACTGCAGGGCGAGCAAGGCTATAGCCGCAAGTCCGATGCGGGACAGGCCTCGTATTATTACAGCCAGCCGTTCTTCAGCGCAGCCGGCCAGCTGCAGATCGACGGCAAGCGCTATAAGGTCAAGGGCCGCGCGTGGCTTGACCGGGAATGGAGCAGCCAGCCACTGGCAGCCGATCAGGCCGGCTGGGACTGGTTTTCGCTGCACCTGGACGACGGCCAGCAGTTGATGGTGTTTCGCCTGCGCGGCGCCGGCGGGCAAGACTTTCTCAGCGGTAACTGGATCGACGCCCAGGGGCGCAGTACACCGCTGGCCCCGGGCAGCATCACCCTGCGCCCGTTGCAGGACACCCGCGTGGCCGGTCGGCAGGTACCCACGCGCTGGGCCATCGACATCCCCAGCCACGGCCTGCATGTGCAAACCACCGCGTTGAACCCGAACGCCTGGATGGCGGTGGGCACGCCCTACTGGGAAGGCCCGGTGACCCTGGCGGGCAGCCACGCTGGCGAGGGCTATCTGGAAATGACCGGATACTGATACACGCACGCGTTTTTGTACAAATATCAAACCAACCTGGGTCGTCGCGGTCCTTTTAGAAATACCTAAGGACGCTCCGTCACGGCATGCCGACCTCCAGCGCTTTTGCCAAACACTGGTTCGCCAGCCGTCAATGGAAGCCCTTTGCGTTCCAGAAGGACGTCTGGGCCGCCGTCAAACGCGGCGAATCGGGCATGCTCCACGCGAGCACTGGCGCGGGCAAGACCTACGCCGTCTGGTTCGCCGCCCTGCAACGCTTCGCCAAGGCCGGGCCCGTCATTCCCAAGGGCAAGCGCAAGCCGGTCATGGCGCCGCTGACCGTGCTATGGATCACGCCCATGCGCGCGCTGGCCGCCGACACCCTGCGCGCCCTGCAGATACCGGTGGATGAGTTGCAGATCGGCTGGAGCCTGGGCCTGCGCACTGGCGACACCAGCAGCAGTGATCGCGCCAAGCAGACGCGCCGCCTGCCCTCGGCGCTGGTAACCACCCCGGAAAGCCTGACGCTGCTGCTGGCCCGCGACAAGGCTTGCGAGGAGTTGAGCAGCGTCGCCATGGTAGTCGTCGATGAGTGGCACGAGCTGATCGGCAACAAACGCGGCGTGCAGTTGCAGCTGGCATTGGCGCGGTTGCGGCAGTGGAACCCGCAGCTCATCGTCTGGGGCATCTCCGCCACCCTGGGTAACCAGGCGCATGCACAGGAAGTGCTGCTACCCGGCCAGCCGAGTGTCAGCGTGCAAGGCGCGCAGGCCAAGACGATCGAGGTCGACACGCTGTTGCCGGCGGCCATCGAACGGTTTCCCTGGGGTGGGCACATGGGTCTGCGCATGCTCGACCAGGTGGTCGCCGAGGTCGAAAGCAGCAACAGTTGCCTGATATTCACCAACACCCGTGCACAGTCCGAAATCTGGTTCCAGGCCATCCTCGATGCGCGCCCGGACTGGGCGGGCATCATCGCCCTGCATCACAGCTCGCTGTCGCGGGAAGTGCGCGAGTGGGTCGAACGGGCCCTCAAGCAAGGCCAGCTCAAGGCGGTGGTGTGTACGTCGAGCCTGGATTTGGGGGTGGACTTCCTGCCGGTGGAACGGGTGCTGCAAATCGGCTCGGCGAAGGGTATCGCGCGCTTGATGCAGCGTGCCGGTCGCTCCGGCCATGCACCGGGTCGGGCATCGCGGGTCACCCTGGTACCGACCCACAGCATGGAACTGGTCGAAGCTGCGGCGGCCCACGATGCCGTCGCGCAGCGACGCATCGAGCCACGCGTGTCACCCGACAAGCCATTGGATGTGTTGGTCCAGCACCTGGTGAGCATGGCGCTGGGCGGCGGTTTCCTGCCCGACGCATTGCTGGTCGAAGTGCGTACCACCTGGGCTTACCGCAACCTGACCGAGGATGAATGGCAGTGGGCCCTGGCGTTCGTGCGCTATGGCGGCCACTCCCTCACTGCCTACCCCGATTACCGTCGAGTCGAGCCTGACGAGCATGGCCTGTGGCGCGTCCCCGACGCACGCCTGGCGCGTCGTCATCGCATGGGCATCGGCACCATCGTCAGCGATGCCAGCCTGCAGTTGAAGTACTGGAGCAAGGGCGGTGGCGGTCGCTCGCTGGGCAGTGTCGAAGAGGGGTTCATCGCCCGTCTCAAACCGGGTGACGGCTTTCTGTTCGCCGGGCGCCAGCTGGAGCTGGTGCGGGTCGAGGACATGACCGCCTACGTCAAGCGCAGCACCGCCAAGAAAGCCGCCGTGCCGCGCTGGAATGGCGGGCGCATGCCGCTGTCCGGCGAGCTGGCCGACGCCCTGGTGGCGAAGCTGGGCGCCGCCGCCCGCGGTGAGTACGACAGCCCCGAGATGCGTGCCGTGCGCCCGCTGCTGGAAGTACAGCAACAGTGGTCGGCGCTACCCAGCGAAACCACGTTACTGGCGGAAACGCTGAAGTCGCGCGAAGGCTGGCACCTGTTCATCTACCCCTTCGGCGGTCGCCAGGTGCATCTGGGACTGGGCAGCCTGCTGGCCTGGCGCCTGGCGCAGCGCCAGCCCCTGACATTCTCCATTGCGGTGAACGACTATGGGCTGGAACTGCTCAGTGCCACCGAGGTGGACTGGGCCGCCCAACTGGACCCTGCATTGCTCAGCGCGCACAACCTGTTGAGCGATGTACTGGCCAGCCTGAATGCTGGCGAACTGGCGCTGCGGCGCTTTCGCGAGATTGCGCGGATCTCCGGCCTGGTGTTCGGCGGTTACCCCGGCTCGCAGAAAAGCACCCGCCAGGTTCAGGCTTCCAGCGGCCTGTTCTTTCAGGTATTCAAGCAATACGACGCCGGCAACCTGCTGCTGACCCAGGCGCAGGAAGAAGTCTTGAAGCAGGAGCTGGAAGTGCAGCGTCTGGAGCATGTACTGCAACAGATCGCCAGTCGGCGTCTGGATATGCACGCGGTCAAGCGTCCGACGCCGCTGGGCTTTCCGCTGCTGGTCGAGCGTTTCCGTGAAAGCCTGAGTTCGGAGAAGCTCGCCGACCGCATACGTCGCATGGTCGGCGACCTGGAGAAAGCCGCAGGATGAGTGAGTATTGCAACGTACAACTGGCAGGCGCCGAGCTATGGCTGCTGGCGGAAAAAGCGGTCTACTGGCCCGAGCACAAGGCCCTGTTGATAGCCGATGCGCACTTCGGCAAGGCAGCGGCCTACCGCAAGCTGGGCCAGCCGGTGCCTCATGGCACCACGGCCAGCAACCTTCAAGTGATTGACCGAATCCTGGAGAAGTATCCCACCGAACACCTGATATTCCTCGGCGACTTTCTACATGCACCGGGATCGCATTCGGCTGGAACGCTGGATGCCTTGGCAGCATGGCGAACGGATGTCGCAGATTTGCGCATCACCCTGATTCGAGGCAACCATGACAAACGCGCGGGCGACCCGCCGGCGGAACTGCGTTTCGAAGTGGTCACCGAACCTCTGGAAATGGGCCCGTTCGCATTGCAGCACGAACCCGATCCACACCCAGAACTGCATGTCCTGGCCGGACACATTCACCCGGTCTATCGGCTGCACGGACGTGGCCGCCAAAGCCTGCGCCTGCCGTGCTATCTGCTCAGAGGCAAGGTCAGCCTGCTGCCGGCATTTGGCGCTTTCACCGGTGGCTACAACATGGACAGCGCCGCCGACCAGCGTGTATACGTGGTCGGCGACGGCGGCGTCTGGCGGGTCGCTTGAGCGTCAGACCACCGGCGCGGGGGGCGGCTCGTCCGGAATGGTCGGGCTGCCTGGCTCCGGTGGTTGCGGGGTATCAGGATCGGGTTGGCCAGGTACGCCGCCAGCCATATGGCCGTAGGAATCGGCCAGAAGCGACCAGGCGAGTAGGCCAATCTGGTTGGGCTGCAGCTGAGCCAGTTGAGCACTGATAGTCGGGTCGATTTTCATAGACACTCCTGAGCAATGGCCCGGAATACGGTGGGTAAACCGGGCAAGTCACTCATATGGAGTAGTAAAATGATAACTAGTTCGCCTCGGTGGCTTTCACCTGTCTGCCCACCTGTCTGCCGGAATCAGGTGCGTGGCAGGGTCACGCCGCGCTGGCCCTGATATTTCCCGCCACGATCCTTGTAGGACACCTCGCATTCTTCGTCGGACTCCAGGAACAGCATCTGCGCCACCCCTTCATTCGCGTAGATCTTGGCTGGCAGCGTTGTGGTGTTGGAGAACTCCAGGGTTACATGCCCTTCCCATTCGGGCTCCAGCGGCGTGACGTTGACGATGATGCCGCAGCGCGCGTAGGTGCTTTTGCCCAGGCAAATGGTCAGCACGTTGCGTGGAATGCGGAAGTACTCGACCGTGCGCGCCAGGGCAAAGGAGTTGGGTGGAATGATGCAGACGTCGCTCTTGATGTCGACGAAGCTTTTCTCGTCGAAGTTCTTCGGGTCGACGGTGGCCGAATTGATGTTGGTGAACACCTTGAATTCATCGGCGCAGCGCACGTCGTAGCCGTAGCTGGACACCCCGTAGGAAATCACCCGATCCGCGCCCTCGCCGCGCACCTGGCGTTCGACGTAGGGTTCGATCATGCCGTGTTCCTGCGCCATGCGGCGAATCCACTTGTCCGATTTGATGCTCATGGCGGGTGTCCTGAATAACGAGGTGAATAAAGTCCGAAGCGCATCTTACCGGGCCTCGCGCTGCGGTTCAAAGACTGCCTCGCCCATGGCGCGGCGAACCTGCCACCAGGCTGCGCATGGCCGCCGGGCACTATTTGCAAGAAACCCTGCAAAGACCATTGGCACGTTCCTGAAAAAGGGTTAAGGTGGCGCCACTGTGTTGCTTGTGTCACTGAGAATCTCTACCCGATGTCCAACATCTTCATGAATTTTCCTGCTCTTTGCACTCAGTCTCGGCCAGGGCTTTTCCCGAACCGCAGTTAACTTTGTTCAAGGAGATACACCATGTCCAATCGCCAAACCGGTACCGTCAAGTGGTTCAACGATGAAAAAGGCTTCGGCTTCATCACTCCACAATCCGGTGACGACCTGTTCGTACACTTCAAAGCCATTCAGGCTGACGGCTTCAAAAGCCTGAAAGAAGGCCAGCAGGTCTCTTTCATCGCTACCCGCGGTCAGAAAGGCATGCAAGCTGAAGAAGTTCAAGTCGTATAACTTGAGCTGAACAGCTTCTGAAGAACCCCGCCCTCACCGGCGGGGTTTTTTTATGCCCGCAATTTGATCTTTTCAGCTACAGGTGACGGCGGGCGCCATGCGCGCCGTCACTCACGGGGCTGGGCAGTTCAGTCGTCGCTGACGGTAATGCTGGGCATTGCCTGCGCACTGGCTTCCTGCAACACGATCCGCGCACCGACATGCCGCGCCAGCTCCTGGTAGACCATGGCGATCTGGCTCTCCGGCTCGGCCGCCGCCGTCGGTTTGCCACCGTCGGCCTGTTCGCGAATCAGCATCGACAATGGCAGCGACGCCAGCAGCTCCACGCCGTATTGCGATGCCAGCTTCTCGCCGCCGCCTTCGCCGAAGAGATGTTCGGCATGACCGCAGTTGGAGCAGATGTGCACGGCCATGTTCTCGACCACACCGAGCACGGGAATGTGCACCTTGCGGAACATCTCGACACCCTTGCGGGCGTCCAGCAGCGCCAGGTCCTGAGGCGTGGTGACGATCACCGCACCCGCCACCGGCACCTTCTGCGCCAGGGTCAGCTGAATGTCACCAGTACCCGGCGGCATGTCGATGACCAGGTAATCGAGGTCGTCCCAGGCAGTCTGGGTGACCAATTGCAACAGCGCGCCCGACACCATCGGACCACGCCAGACCATCGGGGTGTTGTCGTCGGTGAGGAAGGCCATCGACATCACCTCCACGCCATGCGCCTGGATGGGCACGAACCATTTCTGGTCCTTGACCTTGGGCCGAGTGCCCTCGGCGATGCCGAACATCACGCCTTGGCTGGGGCCATAGATGTCGGCATCGAGAATGCCCACCCGGGCGCCTTCGCGGGCCAGGGCCAGGGCCAGGTTGGCGGCCGTGGTCGACTTGCCGACTCCACCCTTGCCCGATGCCACGGCCACCACGTTCTTGACGTTGGCCAGCCCGGGAATCTGCGCCTGCGCCTTGTGCGCCTGCACCACGCAATCGATCTGCACGCGAGCGCGGTCGACCCCGTCCAGGTTTTCGATGGCCGTCTGCAGTACCTGGGCCCAGCCATTCTTGAACAGGCCGGCGGCATACCCCAGCTGCAAGCGCACCTGCACCTGCGCGCCATCGATATCGATGGCCTGCACGCACCCGGCACTGACCGGGTCCTGGTTCATATAGGGGTCGGTGTACTGGCGAAGGACGGCTTCCACCGCTGCGCGATTCACGGTGCTCATGGCTACTCCCGATCAAAGACTGAGCAAAACAGGCGGCTATCCTAACGCGTCTGCCCGGACACCGGCAGATTGGATTTGCGTGCCCGCCGGGGCCGGTCTGCGGCATCGGCGCGCGGCGCCCAGATTATTCAGCATACCTTTGGCCCTGCGCCCCCCAATCCGTTAGAATCAGCGCCTTTTCAAAAGCGGGAGACAGGCAGCATGGCGCAGCAGTATCAACCGGGGCAACGCTGGATCAGCGACAGCGAAGCGGAACTTGGCCTGGGCACCGTCCTGGCCCAGGACGGTCGCTTGCTCACCGTGCTCTACCCGGCCACCGGTGAAACCCGCCAGTACGCATTGCGCAATGCTCCGTTGACGCGCGTGCGCTTTTCTCCAGGCGATGTGATCACCCACTTCGAAGGCTGGAAACTGACCGTCCGCGAGGTCGACGATGCCGACGGCCTGTTGGTCTACCACGGCCTCAATGCGCAGAACGAGCAACGCACACTGCCTGAAACCCAGCTGTCCAATTTCATCCAGTTCCGCCTGGCCAGCGACCGCCTGTTCGCCGGCCAGATCGACCCGCTGCCGTGGTTTTCGCTGCGCTACAACACCCTGGAACACACCAGCAAGCAGTTGCAGTCCTCGCTCTGGGGCCTGGGCGGCGTGCGTGCGCAACCCATCGCGCACCAGCTGCACATTGCCCGCGAAGTCGCCGACCGCATCGCCCCGCGCGTATTGCTGGCCGACGAAGTGGGCCTGGGCAAGACCATCGAAGCCGGCCTGGTGATTCATCGCCAGCTGCTGTCCGGGCGAGCCAGCCGCGTGCTGATCCTGGTCCCGGAAAACCTGCAGCACCAATGGCTGGTGGAAATGCGCCGGCGCTTCAACCTGCAGGTGGCCCTGTTCGATGCCGAGCGCTTCATCGAAAGCGATGCCAGCAACCCCTTCGAGGACGCGCAACTGGCGCTGGTCTCGCTGGAATGGCTGACCGAAGATGAAAAGGCCCAGGATGCGTTGTTCGCCGCCGGCTGGGACCTGCTGGTGGTCGACGAGGCCCATCACCTGGTCTGGCACGAGGAAAAGGCCAGCCCGCAGTACTCGCTGGTCGAGCAACTGGCCGAAGTCATCCCCGGCGTTCTGCTGCTCACCGCCACCCCGGAGCAACTGGGCCAGGACAGCCACTTCGCACGCCTGCGCCTGCTCGATCCGAACCGCTTCCATGACCTGGCGGCCTTTCGTGCCGAAAGCGAAAACTATCGTCCGGTCGCCGAAGCCGTGCAGGAACTGCTCGACAAGGGCAGCTTGTCGAGCACCGCGCAACAGACCATCCATGGGCTGCTTGGCGCCCAGGGCGACACATTGGTCGCCGCGGTCAATGCGGGCGACGAGGAAGCCGGCCCACGGCTGATCCGCGAGCTGCTCGATCGCCACGGCACCGGGCGCGTATTGTTCCGCAACACCCGCGCCGCCGTGCAGGGCTTCCCCGAACGCAAGCTGCACCCCTACCCACTGCCGTGCCCGGACGCCTACCTGGAGCTGCCGCTGGGCGAACACGCCGAGCTGTACCCGGAAGTCGGCTTCCAGGCCCAGGCCGAGGACAGCGACGCCGAACGCTGGTGGCGCTTCGATCCGCGGGTGGAATGGCTGATCGATACGCTCAAGATGCTCAAGCGCACCAAGGTGCTGGTCATCTGCGCTCACGCCGAAACCGCGATGGACCTGGAAGACGCCCTGCGCGTGCGTTCCGGCACCCTGGCCACGGTGTTCCACGAAGGCATGAGCATTCTGGAGCGGGACCGCGCCGCGGCCTACTTCGCCGATGAAGAATTTGGCGCGCAGGTGCTGATCTGTTCGGAAATCGGCAGCGAGGGCCGCAACTTCCAGTTCGCCCACCATCTGGTGCTGTTCGACCTGCCTGCGCACCCCGACCTGCTCGAGCAGCGCATCGGCCGTCTCGACCGAATCGGCCAGAAACACATCATCGAGCTGCATGTGCCGTACCTGGAAAACAGCCCGCAGGAACGCCTGTTCCAGTGGTACCACAGCGCGCTCAATGCCTTTCTGAACACCTGTCCTACGGGTAACGCGCTGCAGCACCAGTTCGGTCCGCGCCTGCTGCCGATGCTGGAAAACGCCGACGACGGCGAATGGCAAGCGCTGATCGACGAGGCGCGCAGCCGTCGTGAGTCGCTGGAAAGCGAGCTGCACACCGGGCGCGACCGACTGCTGGAGCTCAACTCCGGCGGCGACGGCGAAGGCCAGGCTCTGGTGGCTGCCATCGAAGAGCAGGACGATCAATTCGCCCTGCCGATCTACATGGAAACCCTCTTCGATGCCTTCGGCATCGACAGCGAAGACCATTCCGACAACGCGTTGATCCTGCGCCCCAGCGAGAAGATGCTCGATGCCAGCTTTCCGCTCGGCGACGACGAAGGCGTGACCATCACCTACGACCGCGAGCAGGCGTTGTCGCGCGAGGACATGCAGTTCATCACCTGGGAGCACCCCATGGTGCAGGGCGGCATGGACCTGGTATTGGCGGGCTCGATGGGCAACACCGCCGTGGCGCTGATCAAGAACAAGGCGCTCAAGCCAGGCACCGTGCTGCTGGAACTGCTTTACGTCAGCGAAGTGGTCGCGCCGCGCTCGCTGCAGCTGGGCCGCTACTTGCCGCCTGCGGCGCTGCGCTGCCTGCTCGACACCAATGGCAACGATCTGGCATCGCGAGTGTCGTTCGAAACCCTCAACGATCAGCTCGAAAGCGTCCCCAAGGCCAGCGCCAACAAGTTCATCCAGGCGCAGCGCGATGTGCTCGCACCGCGCATCACCGCCGGCGAAAGCAAGATCGCGCCGCGGCATGCCGAACGCGTCGCACAGGCGCAGCACCGCCTGGCTGCCGAAACGGAAGAGGAACTGGCACGCTTGACGGCGTTGCAGGCGGTCAACCCGACCGTGCGGGACAGCGAACTGGTTGCCCTGCGCAAACAGCGTGAAGACGGCCTGGCCATGCTCGACAAGGCTGCCCTGCGCCTGGAAGCCATTCGCGTGCTGGTAGCCGGCTGACCGCTGCCTTCCCGCGCGGGCGTGAGCCTGCGCGGGAGGGCGTTACGGAATCACCCTGACTGTTACTGGCCGTGTTGCTAGCGTTCGCTGGCACGCGGGTGGTTGCCGATGACCACGATCAGCAGTTGCGAAGACCGGCGCGTTTGACCTCGACCACGCACCGCCGTGGTGCATGCATTATTCCCCTGCCCTTTCCTGGATCACCACCCACGGTGACACCACCACCGCCCAGAGCACCGGATCGCGTTCGCAGAAATCCAAGGCCCGCGGCGCAGACAGCTTCTCGACCTTTCCATCGGCCAGCCATTGGGCGACTTCGGCATGCTTGTCTTCCGCCAGCGCCTGCCCTACGGTGATCAAATCCAGGCCAGGCTCGACCCACAACAGGGCACCCTTGGCAAAGAAGGGCTGCAATGCCTGCCATTCGATAATTGCGGTCTCGCCAAGCAATTTGGCATAGAGGGTGCTAGCGTCTTCAGTCATGGGTTTCACCGTCAGGAAAAAATCGGCGCCATGATAGCGGTCCGAGTTGTCTGGAAAAACCCGGTTGCAATATATAGGTTCGAGTTTTGCCCCGACAAACCGGCTTTATTCGTCTGGCCGGACGCCGGCATGTACTTGAATCTATAACTTTATGTCGATTTAGCGACAACCGATCGCTTTCGCTGCAAACGCCAGCTTTCCAACCGGCAAACCGGCGCTCTACACTGTACCGGTACAGTTGTCGGGTGCAGATTCGGATGTCGTCTGCCATGGCTCGCCGAGGGGGTAAAGCGGTGAGTGTGGCCAAGATTCGGTCCGCCGCCTGTTCGGCCAGGACTATAAAAACTACAACGCAAAAATGGAGCAATAATGAATAAGCAGATTTCCAAACTGTTTGCCGCTCTGGTTCTGGCCGGCGTCGCCAGCCACTCGATGGCAGCCGACACCATCAAGATCGGCATCGCCGGGCCCAAGACCGGCCCGGTTGCCGAATACGGCGTCATGCAGTTCAACGGCGCGAAGATGGCCATCGAGCAGATCAACGCCAAGGGCGGCGTCGACGGCAAGCAGCTCGTAGCCGTCGAATACGATGATGCCTGCGATCCCAAGCAGGCCGTTGCGGTGGCCAACAAGGTGGTCAATGACGGCGTCAAGTTCGTCGTTGGTCACCTGTGCTCCAGTTCCGCCCAGCCGGCATCCGATGTCTACGAAGACGAAGGCATCATCATGGTGACCCCGGCGGCCACCAGCCCCGACATTACCGCCAAGGGCAAGAAGCTGGTATTCCGTACCATCGGCCTGGACAGCGCCCAGGGCCCTGCCGCCGGCAACTACATCGCCGATGTGGTCAAACCCAAGATCGTTGCCGTCGTCCACGACAAGCAGCAGTACGGCGAAGGTATTGCCACGGCGGTCAAGACCACGCTTGAAGGCAAGGGCGTGAAAGTTGCCGTGTTCGAAGGCATCAACGCCGGCGACAAGGATTTTTCATCGCTGATCGCCAAGCTCAAGCAGGCCAACGTCGACTTCGTCTACTACGGCGGCTACCACCCCGAGCTGGGCCAGATCCTGCGCCAGTCCAAGGAGAAAGGCCTGAACGCCAAGTTCATGGGCCCTGAAGGCGTGGGCAACGATTCCATCTCGCAGATCGCAGGCGAAGCCTCCGAAGGCCTGCTGGTCACCTTGCCCAAGTCTTTCGACAAGGATCCTGAAAACATCGCGCTGACCAAGGCATTCCAGGACAAGAAGCAAGACCCGAGCGGTCCGTTCGTTTACCCGTCGTACTCGGCCGTGCAAGTGATTGCCGACGGCATCACCGCCGCCAAGAGCGAAGACACCGACAAAGTGGCCGAGGCCATCCACGCCGGTACCTTCAAGACGCCCATGGGCGATCTGAGCTATGACGCCAAGGGCGACCTGAAGAACTTCCAGTTCGTGGTCTACGAGTGGCATTTCGGCAAACCCAAGACCGAAGCCGCCCAGTAAGCCCGGCGACACCCCCACAAAGCCCACTGCATTGCAGTGGGCTTTGTTTTACGAGTGACGGGTACGGCCGGTGCGAACCACCGGCCGGCCCCCTGAAAATCTTGAAACCGTGACCAGCGGTTCACCTGCCCTGCCCGGCAACACTGCGCCAAGGAGAGCGCTCGGGACATGGCCGGAGAAATGCGAACAGGTTTTTAGGAGCGCGGTAAATGCCTGAATTATTCCATTACATGCAGCAGTTGGTGAATGGCCTGACCATCGGCAGCACCTATGCATTGATCGCCATCGGCTACACGAT
>Ga0265798_10003177_pt1 | contig 23585 bp, 25 predicted proteins | sample P3T30metagenome_FD_192430 | JGI IMG/M metagenome (GOLD analysis project Ga0265798, IMG submission 192430) | Plant litter microbial communities from East Loma Ridge, Irvine, California - P3 T30 | ecosystem: Environmental > Terrestrial > Plant litter > Unclassified | place: USA: California... | reverse complement strand
GATTCGAACAGTTTGAGCTCGGCACTTGATCCAAAGATTAATACTTGACTGTAGTTTCGGCAAGATATGGCAGCATGATCGTACATCCACACCATCATTTCGGCAGTCACATCTATACATAGTAGCTCAATTCATATACCCTTCCCACCCTATCCTACACATTCGCCTCATTAATAAACAATCCCGCCATACCCATACCCGTCCCAATACACATACTCGTCAACAACACCTTCTTCTTCTGCCTCCTGCACTCGCTCAGCCCAGTAACAATCTGCCTCGCACCCGTGCAGCCCAGCGGATGTCCCAGCGCAATAGCACCACCACGCACATTCATCTTCGAGTGGTCGATCTTGAGCGTCTCAAGGCAGTACACCGCCATGGACGCAAACGCCTCGTTGACCTCGACGAGATCGATGTCGTCGAGCGTGAGGTTGAACTTGGCGAGCAGTTTGGGAATGGCGACGGATGGGCCGATACCCATGATGCGCGGCGCAAGGCCAGCGACGGTGGCGCCGACGAACTTGGCGAGAATGGGCTGGCCCAGCTTCTCAGCTGTGCTGCGCTTCATCATCAGGACCGCCGCACACCCATCCGTAAGCTGACTCGAGTTGCCGGCATGCGACCGATCGCCATGCGGCAAAAACGCCGGCTTAACCTTTTGCAAGCTCTCGAACGTCGTTCCAGCACGAATACCCTCGTCCCGCGTGAGCGTAACTTCCTTCGCTTCGCCAGTCTTGGGATCCTTGACGATCGTCTTAATCGGCGCAATCTCGTCGTCAAACCAGCCCGCCTTCTGCGCGACTTCAGCGCGACGATACGACTCCGCAGCGAACTTGTCCTGGCGCTCGCGCGAGATGTCGAAGTCTTTGCCCACGTTCTCCGAGGTCTGGCCCATGGGCTGCATGCAGTCACAAGCCTCCTGGTTCTTGAGGATCTCGTCGACAAAAGGACGCTCCAGGCGGTCGCCACCGGATGTCATGCTCTCTGCGCCGAGCGCGAGGCCAATCTCGATGCTGCCGACGGAGATCTGGTTGGCGATGTCCTGCACGGCTTTGAGACCGGACGAGCAGAAGCGGTTCAGAGACGAGCCGGCGGTGGTGTTGGGGAAGCCGGCGGCGAGCATGGCGGCGCGCACATAGTAGGCGGCTTTGGCGTCGCTGACGTTGCCGCAGCAGATGTCTTCTACGAGCGCGGGTTCGAGGTTGGACTTCTGGATAACGGCCTTGAGCGTCTTGACGAGGATGCCGTCAAGGGGCGTGTCTTTGAAGCCGCCCTTGTGCGCTTTTGTAAGGGGTGTGCGCAGCGCGAGGGTGATGACGACGTCGTCGGGGTTCTTGGTGGTGCTGGTGAGGTTTGTTAGCTGTGGCGTCGCAAGGGAGATGGGATGGAAGCTGTTGGTAGGAATTTGGAGGTGGCAGGTACTCACATGCTCGACAACGCGCTGGTTGAAGGCGTCAGCTGCGACACGATGGACTTGAGGCGTTCAGTCATGATGGAGATGGTGTATATTATACAATTGAGGTGTTGTGAAGATGCGCAAGATGTTGAGCTCGACGATGCGGAGTGCGGAGACAGCACTTTAACAATCTTGTGGGGCAGCCGCGGCGACCGAGGCACGTTTCGGCAGATCGCCCATTGGACCGTTTCAAGCCTCGCCTTGTGGCAAGACTGGCTGACGAACGTGTGTGATCACAGAGTTGATGAAGATGTCTCTCGATTCAGTACGCTTACAAGACCACGTGCTTTGTGGTCATTTCATTCGTTGCTAATGAACTTGACACGTCCGCCACAGCATTGCATCTCGGCTGCGTATGTCGGACGTCTCATGTGTCGTCAACAACAGCCTCATCGTAGACCATTGTTATAGATGATGTCCACTATTAACGATATACACGTTTCTCATCGTGAGTAAGGTCAATGACCTCGCCCGCAGATTTACGCTCGAGGCCCTCAATGCGCATGGACGCAGCATCTCCTGTTGGAGCATGTGGCTGCCTGTACGTAGGACCAGTTTCTTGTCGACCATTTACTGTAGTATGAGCAAGTGGTTCACGGTGTGCGCCACCATTAAGCGGTTGCCTTTCTAAGGATGGTTGTGGGCGACGAGAAGGAGGATGTTGCAACGCCAAAAAGTCCGCAGAACCCTCAAACTCACCCATGGGGTAAGCGTTACCCCGATGATGCGCCTCCTGAAGTCGGTACTCTAGCATGAACCAGATCTTCTCGAGTTCCGTGCCGAGAAAAAGCCTCATGTTCTCTTTTCCAAGGTCCCTCATGTGTTTAGTGGCTTCAGCACACCTCTTGATCCAGGCCGCGTGGTCTTTCTGGAAAGTATCGCTCGTTTTGACGACTGACAACCGCCAATTCTGCGCTATATTGACCGACTCCTTTCTGCCATCCGACTTGCCAGTGTAGATAGCGCTCTTGAGGTGATTGTGCTCGTCTTTTGCGACTTTGAATGTAAAGCGGTCATAGTGTGGATGCTCGAGGAAGGCGTTCAGGATCTTGCAGTTATGGCACCCGGTGATGGCGTCCCGAACGGATTGGTAGGGGCAGGCAGCAGGGTTTCGACGCCACATTTGTGGTTGGCGCGGCTCTGAGCCGAGAAACCTCTGTAGGTATGTAGCAAGAGTTTGCTGGAACAGGCTTGCATGGAGGGGCGATGATAGTTCTTGGACCGTGAAGTGGGCGAAGAGGCCGCGGAGAAATGGGAACATCATGTTCCCGAAGTCATCAAGGTGTATCTTGCCGAGATCTTTTATCAGCTTTGTGACAACAAGCTCCACGACCACGTCTTGACAGAAGCGCTTGCAATGAGCAATGTAGTTGGCAAGCTCCCGACCATCGATCGGAGTTACATGCAATATAGAAGCCCAGGATCTCTCCACTTGACTCAGAGTGATTGCCTTGGTTCGGGAGTCTCGGAAGGCTTCGCGGTTCCAGGATCGTAGGTCGAAGCCGCCTGCGATACTGCCTAATGTCGAGGACGCGACCTTTTGCATGATCGGCGGCGAAATTCGATCGGCGCTAGCCAGCGCGTTGAAAAAGGATATGACGAAAGGTGTGTGACCTGAGTGCGCGATCATAATGGGAACGATGCTGAGCGAAGTTAGACGAGCTAGATTGTAGAGCTGGATGGTGGACTTACTGGGTTATGAAGTACTCGTCTCCTCCTCGCATCTCGACGAAGTCCATGATCCAAATGAACGCATTTCTCGCAAAAACTTGCGGCGTGCGAAGAAGTTCTTCAATCCTACCCACGGCCCAGTCTGTTGTGGTGTTCGAGGACCCACTGCTTGACAAAGCAACCTTCAGTCCGCCTTCAAAAAGGTTGTCGAGAGCGGAGAATCTGCTCGCCATAGTTCTGCATTTGCTAACACACGCGTCGAGTCTGGCTCGATTAGTACGTCAACACCACCCGAAAGAACCGAAAGACTGACTTGTTGACCACTTGAGCGAACGTGGGGTGCGCAAGGATCTCTCGAAAGCGAGAGAAGTGATGTGGCTCGAGGAAGCCCTAAATACATTCCAAACCTCTCCGGAACAGCTCCTGGTCACCGGTCTCAGCACATACAGCTGCAACATGTAGTGCATATTCATTGCCAATAGATACCACGAGGGCTGACTTGCGCAATCTTTCCTCCCTCTTGGTGATCAAAGTCGTGCAAACCCGGTGCAGCCTATTCAAAGCCGGCTGAGCGGGCTGACTGGCGCGCCATTCTTGGCGCATGTAAGGCAAGATGTGCGTAGTAGACGACTCGCTCTCTTCGAGTGCCGCCTCCATGAAGGGAACGAAATGTGTCTCTGGAAGTATGAGGAAGGCAGATGGCGCTTGGTCTGCACCCAGCCCGATCCTACTGTTATAATCCTTTTGAACAACATCGTCATTCCACGCCGACACACTCTCCAAAACATTCCTTCCTTGAGTGTTGACAAGGCTGTTGATCTGGTAGGACACCTTCTTTCTGTGCTCAGGCTCTGGAGCACCAAGATCATCGCATATGTCGTAGCCGTATTCTTCGTCCTCGTCTTCTTCGTCCTCAGCGGCATCCCCCTCTTTCGAGAAATAGCAGATGAAAAAAAGGAAGCCGGCCATGTCGCACGCACTCTCAAGAGCTTGTCCACGACGTAGATCCGAGCCAACAAGAGCGTCAATGTTCAGACGATCTTCGTTCGACTCGTCGACATAGGTTTCGTCAAGGAGATAGACCAGCTGCTTTGGCGCTGACGCGCCTTGTGCTAGTAAATTGTTCCATTGCGCCAGAGCATTGGAAAGAGGATCCACGGCATCGGGACTCGCCGCGACGCTTTCTAGGCTGTCGAAAAGCAAATGCTTCACATCGATTGGCCGTTTTATTGGCGATTCAGCTGCGTGCAGCGTGGTGATGTGTTCTGTTTGTGCTTCGAACCCGAAAGGATCGGAGATATCAATCTCAAACACCGGTTCCGGCTAGTACGATGGGTAGTAAGACATCGCGAAGTCCTCGTCTCATGCCGAAACCGAACGTGGTAGGACCAGTCTACGTCGCGTCGACGGCAACAACATGACTCGTTAATTGTTGATGCTTCGCGTCTTCCCCTCAACGCGCTAAACCCACACTAGACACTGCTGCATATCATCATCAGGAAGAGATTAATTCCATTCCATTTTCACCGCCGTCGGTTCTCTGAATCGATGCGTTTCTCTCGTCGAATGTGTGGATTGCTCTTGGATTGTAAGACTTAAGGCTGAGTTCAGTGTCGCGTTGTAGGCGTAAGTGGGGCAAGCATGACGTAGGTACGGTATCATCGACGTCGCGTTGGCGATTTCCAGCCAGCTTCCAACACCTACTACAAGCCTTGATCGTGTAACCACATTCGGGTCATTCTACGCTTTGAACACCGGATTAAACCTAACAACGAATCCCAATATGGCCAACAACGAGCAGACCCTCCTTGACCGCGTCTTCGCAGCGAGCAGTACCGAAGAGTCGCGCAAACTCTACGATGAATGGGCGAATACATACGACTCCGTGATGGCCGAGCACAAATTCACCGCACCGCGTTTGGTGGCTGAAGCAGTTTTAAGAGGCCTGAAGCTCAATCACCTTCTTGATCAGAAAGAAGCCTTGAGGCAAATCTCAGTAGTCGACGCAGGCTGTGGAACTGGGCTTGTTGGTATCGAGCTTGCAAAGCTGGGTGCGAAAGAGATTGACGGCTTGGACATTAGCGAGGGCATGCTGAGCGTCGCACGAAAGACAGGTGCCTATCGGCATCTGAAGATCGCTGATCTGACTGCGAAGCTTCCCATCGCGGACGGAACGTATGATGCCTTGACGTGTTGCGGAACGTTTACGCATGGCCATCTTGGACCGGAGCCGTTGGCTGAATTCTTGAGAATCCTCAAGACCAGTGGCGTCCTGGTTGCTACCGTGCTCGATACCTACTGGACAGAGAAGAGCTTTGATGAAGAGGTGGAGAGGCTTGTAATGGACGGCCAGGCGGAGTTGGTGGAGAAGGATAGTCATGATTACCGGAAAGATGCCGGTAGGGGTCGAATACTGGTCTTGAAGAAAATGTCAGGGACTTCTGCGAAGAGGTGAACCCCATCCTCGTGTAACGTGAGTGCTTCAGAGACAGCTTACGCATCATACAGCACCGCCGTAGAGCTGAAGTAGATGCTTCGATATAGTCGACCCTGGAATGGGTGGTCTTCGCACCGGGAGCCCTCGGCAATTTTGGCCCAGTACATCCATGCTGCATAGAAGCATCTCCCTCAGCTCAATACCGTCTTAGAACATGATGCTCTCAGATGTCGTTATCAGTTGCTGCATGCACTTCACTTGCTAACATGACTCTCAGACGACAGATCCGGCAGTCACTACCATCTTGAAGCTAGATGTGTCCTCCTCACATGGTCTTTCTAGTTGAAGGTTTACTTCCCGTGTGGTGGGATACGGAACCAATGGTCAAAATGTGCAGTAACAAGACACCCAATCTACGACGAGCCAGAAGTGCGACAGCCTCACTATACGCCTCCTCCATACCCACTCAGCTTCGGGTAGCCTTGAGTTTGACTTTGTCAACGCGCTTGTAACACTTTGAGGGGATGAAGACATCGCCACTGTCAGCTCATGCCCGGTGCCGGGTAAGCTTGATCAAACCTCAAAGGTTTCGGCGCGCTCACAAGACGCAGATGAGCAAACCTTTGGTCGAGGCGTATATAATTGACTGCGTCGTGCACCGAAGACACTGAGCTCCATATGCCCGCCAACTCGACCAGTGTCTCACAAGGCGTGGATTCGTGTTGTCCGGTCATTATGACATCTTGAGGCAGCATTCAGTATACAGCATCATGGCGGATCCCATACTTCTATTCGGCATTATCTTACAAGACCGGTGCCTCGTCCTCAGTCCTGCGTACTCTATACAACGCGACGCAGCCAGACCCCGCCAGCAGTCTGGCTGCCAGTCGCGCTCATCCCTGTCATTGATGTGGCTGAGTAGGGGTTGTTGTGCTGTTGGCACGGACCTGCATCGTTGCCGCTCTGAAATGCGAAGCGCCCATTGGCTGCGGTGGCTTGCGAACAGCCTCATGTGCAGGGCCAAGCTTCCGAAGACGCTAGTCTAACCTCCCCGGGTACTGCGTCTGCTGAAGTGGTGACGAGACTTGGAGTGACCGGATAGTATATCACCACAACTGACATTTTTCCCTCATCGCTCTCGTTTGGTATCAGCCTCTGCACCACTCATTGCCTGCGCGTACTTCTACTCCGAACTCCACTCGTTGCATTCGGGATTCGCGACTCGGTAAGCACTTCGCGTTCATTCTTATTGCTGAACCATTCGTGGACATTCTTGCGGAGCGAAAAGCTAATTCCAGTTGATAGCGTCTCCAAAAAAGCTACTCGAGCCAAATACTTTGTCGTAAATCGTCGTTGCAAACCTTCCTCGCTTACAAGACTTCATCATAATGGCGGCAAGGAAGGCGAAGACGACTGCGGGCGCGGCGCAGAAGCGCACCACCACCCCAAAGAAGCGCGCCCTCAAGCCAAAGAAAGAGAGCCCCTATCAGAACACCAACCCCGTCTTCAAAGGCGTACCAACGGAACACCTTCCTCTCCCCATTGACGTCCCTATCACTGCCGCTGGATACATCGCCTTCCTTCCGAACAATCTCCGGAAACCATATCTCCCCTTCCACTTCGCTTCAAACGGAGCCACCACCAAGACCATCGCAAACATGCACAAGCACTACCTGCACTATCCGGAATGTAAGGAGATCATCGATCACACAACATACGGTTCGATGTCGCAGAAGAGCGTCCGCCAGGTCAAGGGTATCAAGATACCAGCCTTCAAGAAGGTGCGGAAGGGCGGCAAGGGCAAGGGCAAGTCAGTGAGACAGCCCTGGACCTTCTCGACCCACGTCAAGTACAATCTCAAGGACAAGTTCGGCGCTTGGAATGCACAAGATCCATCACTTGCCGACTTCGCTTCTCTACTTCGGGGTATCAACAAGAGCATGGTCGACGAAGACAATCAGTCCAACCCAGAGGTCCACGCCGAGGAAGGGAACGACGCCGACGGCGAGAGTGAGACTGATGAGGTAGGACACTGGCGAACAGAACGGTCCCCAAAACATTGCCATGGCATCTCTTGGCAATGATCTTAAGCGGTTTCCCTCCATCGAGACGGGAGACGGCTTTCAAATCTCCCGCTGTGTTAAGTACGCGGTCGATCACCCCCATGAAGACTGGCAGTTCACCCGCGACGTTACGAAACTGATCAAGATGTTGCCACCTCTCACCATCGAGGGCAAGCACTACGACTCAGCGGTGTTTGCGCGATTCAAGGCAGGCGAGCCGGCATCAACCAGCCCCGAGATGGCTTGCACGACCGTCGTTGAGATGCCTCAGGCGGCTATTCCTAAGTACGCTCGCGGGCGCCGAGCAGCAGCCCCCACCAAAGTTACCAAGACGTCGAGCAGCAGCTCCCAAGCACGCGCCGCACACGGCACCGCTGCCACGCGTTCACGCCGCAATGTCTTGACTGAGGCGCAGGAACAGGAACTGGAATGCTGGACTAGCGTCCTCCACCTGCCTACGAACGTCCAGCCTGTACCAGCTCCTGCGTACGTTCATCCATCCATGGCGTCCCGCAATGGATTCACCGGCTCCATCCTACCTCCACGCGCCTCTGCCCCGGTTACTCCTCGCAGCCAGCCAGCTCCCCCTCCGCCTCAGTCGTCAGAGTCCCCAGACTTCGACTTTGACCAGCTCCTGGACTTCGAGTCGCCTCAATCTCAGTCAGCGCTATATCTAGACGACGGCATTGTTGCGAGTCCATATGACCACGGGATGTATGTCGATATGGGTGCTGGTCCTCTCTTCGAATTCGACTTTGATCTTCTCGCCACCGCCCCCACCCCTGACAATCTGCACACGCTTCCAACGGCCGAGAGGCTCTATGAAGGCGACGTGTACGGCGACAACCCTTTCGATCCTTTCCCATACATGTGATGGAGGCTGCTGAGAAGCTTCAGGACACATCGTCGACAATCGCTAAGACTCCCAGCTATGATATGTCTTTGGCAGCTTACACAGAGGTCGCGGCATTTCCTTAGAAAGGGCATTGGAGAAACCTGAGATAGGTATTCAGATCTCTGCCGGCTTAGATGGAACGACTGAGAGCCTTTACGATAGTGGTTCTTGTGTATCTGCGCAGGTATTTCTTGCTCTTGTTCTTCTGGCGTTGGTGGTCGCAAATACTGTTGCTGGTTTTGTGGCGCCCAACTTCACAATGATTGCATTATACCCCGAGGAGCATACAGCATGGCGTTCTTCCTTTGACTTTGAGAGTCCCGGTTGCATATATACACGTAATGAGAAGGCATTGCCTACCACCTCCAATCTTCAAACCACAGTGCCGCCACCAACCCGACCGCACTTTCAACATCGATCTACGAAGCAACCACAGATTCTTGAGCATGTACACCACCCCAGCATCTACCTTCTGTTCTAAGTATTCCCACCAACAACCCATCTCCAGCGTCCACAAGCCCCAGCTCGAACCTCAGCTCAAAAAACTTCGACTCTGCTGTCTTCGCCCGCTTGAGGAGCGGCCTGCCTATCTCAACCGATCCCGTGGTCCCTCCCGCTCCTCTTTTGCCCATGCCCGTCGAGCGCTCGCACAAGGGCCACTCGCCGCAAAGCAACTCCAGCTACCACCCAGTCGAAGGTGACCAAGAAGTACCCAAGCAGCAGCCCCGAGAGGCGTCCCACACGCTGCTCCACCAAGACGTGGCAACGTCTGTCTAGCCTGACTGGGGATCAAGAGAAGGAGTTGATTGCCAGGACCAACACCTTCCCTGCCCGTCCCCAGCTGGCACCAGCCACGGGTACCGCGGACGCTAGCTTCCAGCCCGAGCCTCATCTCAAGAGCGCTTCGCACTCCAGTCAGCTTCAGCAGCCTGCCGCGGGTCCTCCTGGATTACCGCGCCATATCGCGTTTACCCTCCACCCCAACTTGAAACCTCTCGAGATGAGCGACTTGCCCAGGGATTCCGACTGGGATCATCGTGACAACTTCGACTTCCTCCCATAGCTTTCTTTCGAGGAAGTCTGAGCCCTTCCGATCGCTCCTTCTGCCCCGTATTGGGCTCCTAACAACACCCACCACAGCTCCGACACGCCTCCTATGCGTGACCAGGCCTACGACGGTGATCTCTCCGGCGCCGATAGTCCTGCTTGATAGGCTATCGAGGACCTCCAGGACACATCATCGGCAGATACTAAGGCTCCTTGCCGTGAAGTGTCTTTGGTAGGTCATAAATTTGTCACGGTATCTCTGTTGGCAGGGCAAGTGGAGGATCCTGAGATGAGCGTCCGCATTCCTACTTGCTAAGGTAGGATGCGTGGCGACCTCCACAACGACGGTTCACGTCTGTCTGCTCTCTTACTTTCTGCTCCGTTCTCCTTGTCTTTTGAGTTGCGAGTCTTTGTTGCCGGCTTGTGGCGCCTTGCTTTCTCATTCTCGCAGACACATGCGACGAGGCGTTCTTGCTTCGTCATCTTTTGTATTATACCCCGGAAGCATACAGCGTGGCGTGTAGACATTTCGTCTTTCTTATCATACCCCGAGAGAAACAGGACGTTCTTGCTTTAACTTTAAGATTTAAAATGCGTATGTACATAAAATGAAGGGCATTGTCTACTATCTCCCACTTCAATCGTCAGCCTATGAACTTAACAACAAACACAACAACAAGTATGCATCGAACATCAAAATGCCCACAACGGTTTCATCCTCTCAAAGCAATCCCGCCAAGAATCCAACTCCAGCGCCCACACCCAACATCATCCACCCCATGCCCGACGCCCGTCCACTAATCTCCACCCGTCCCGCCGCGCCCGTGAAGTTCATAGCTCCAGTGCCCCTCATACCGCCCATACCACTCATGCCGCTCATACCGCGCATGCCACCAGTTGGCATCGACATAACCGAGCCATCCGACATCGTCATCATCGGGTCCATAGATGCAGTGCTGTCCATGCGCATGGTTGTCGACCCAGATGCAGCCAGAGCGGCGACAGATTCGCTGCCCCATTCCATGGTTACTGCGCCGCGCGAGGGCGTGGGCATAGCCATCATCCTTGGCGCGGATGTGGTATTGGGCTTGCTGCTGGTGGTTGCGCTGCTGCTGGATTGCGCAAGAGCAGAAGATGCGGTGGCGAGGAAGAGGGTTGTCAGGGTTGAGAAGTGCATGGTGGCGGTTGCTGAATTCGGCCGATGGTGTTGGTATATAAGGATGTCGGCCTTGATAATTTGAGTGTTGAAGAAAAGTTAAAGAGTGTATTGAGTGAGTCCGGCTCGTTGTATGTTGTTGGTGCCTGGGGTATTCAAGTATTGCGAGGACAGAGAAGATAGAACGCGAACGACGGATACCATCATATATACCCATTCTCATCTCTTCCGCAAAACCTACGAACCTGCATAATCTTCTCCATGTCCATTGACCGCGTCACGCTCGAGCACCTGCAACGCCAAGGTCATCGGAAGTCTGTGTTCCTTCTCGTTCTGGTGCATGCGACCGATTGCGCATGAAGTGGGTGACCAGATGCAGCGTGCGAGATGCCACGGAAACATTGCAACGTTGCGGATGTCATGTAGGAGGAGTGTTGGACGATTGTTTGGAGTGGAGTTTCGGAGCGATGCATCGAAGCTATGGCGGATGGGGGAAGGTGCGGTGTTGGCTCGTGCGAAGTTTGTTTGAACTTCAAGGCGGCGACCAACCTTCCTCCTTTCATCACTCGCAGGGCAACATCATCATCAAAACCATCAACACGACGTGTACAGCTGTGCTTTCAGATCAAGCTCATGGCTTTGACGTGATTGTAACGCTATCCAGGACGCGATATCCAATATTCGCAGCACGCAAGATTGAGCTCACCAGCTTCGAGGCTCCTGCCGCCTGTGCCGCCGTGACACCGATTTTCCAGAACCTTTCCCAAGCACCGCAAATCACCAATTTTGAACACTTTGTCTCTTTCTCAATACTCCATGTCTTCATCTCCATTCTCCACCAACCTCTCAAGCAGGTCATCCGACGCCCAAACCTGCTCCTGCCTTATCGTCGCCATGATCTCCATGTGTGCCGGACTCTCATTCCAACCCTCGGTCTCCACAGCATGCCAGAAGCACGCTCGCTGTTCCCATGCCCACCTCAGGTTCTCGGCCCAGCCACTGATGTCTGATGCGTGCGGCTGCTCTATGTTGTGCAGCATTCGGTACGGCGGGCGGTGGCGAGGACCACCGAAAGCGTACGGTCTGGAGGGATCGGTTTCGCCTGCGTCGTGCTCGGCTGCGAATGCGAAGTTGATGGCGACTGTGGATGGGACTTGGGTGGCAATGGGTGGTGCGACGTATGTGGCTGGGGCGCGTATGTACTCTTGGGAGTGTGCTCGTTCTCCATCCGCGTCTCCTTCAATGTCGTCAAAATTGATCTCCTCCAGTCTACCTCTTTTTCTCGGTCTTCCTCTCCTCTTCTCCTGATTATCTACCACCGGCGTCGCTTGTCTCGAGCGCCTTGTGGCTGTTGGGGTTGTTCGTCTCGGACGTTTCTCTGACGCAGGCGTATCCTGTCTTCGTCGCTTTTCAAAGGTCGGTGTTTCTTGCCTCGACTGCTCTCCCAGCGTCGGTGTTTTCTGTCTCGAGCGCCCTCCCAATATAGGTGTGTCCTGTCTCAAGTGCCCTCCGGTCGTTGGCGTCTCTTGTCTAGCACGCTTCGCTGATTCGGGTGTGTCTTTCCTAGCACGCTTCCTCGGTCCGGATGTCTCTTGCCTCGCGCCAGGCTCCCTGTTCTTCTTGAGCTTCGACTCCATCGCTCTGATTGCCGATTCTTTCTCTTCCTTGGACCAGATCCGATGCGGTGGTGCTGTCTGCGTTTCCCATCTTTTGAACGCCGCGCGATCAGAGTGCTCTTTACCGATTGTAAGCTTCTCTCCACCCGTGTGGGTGCAGAGCAGTTCGAAGTCGCGAGGGTACATCCACGGCTCGTCTGGGTTCTGCACACAGTATTTCACCAGTCTTGTCATCCACAGCGCGTCGTCTCCTTCTGGCATTTTCCTCACTCCCACCGCAAGACTTTTGAAAGGAACATCGTCTTCTTTGAACTCCTTCTGCTTGATCATGGACGGTGTCCTGTAACCGGCCACGGAAAGAACTGTCTCGTCCCAGCCAGCAAAGAGCCGAGGCTGGTGCCACTTGTCATGAGTCTTGATTGTCCATTTCTCAAATCCAGCGTCTTTCATTGCATTGCACATTGCTGTACCACAGCGGTTCACGTCCCATGCTTGTGGCATGTCGCGAGCTGCGTTTACCATGGTCCAGATCACGGAGCGAGTTCCGCCGTTAGAGATGAAACGATACACAACGTCGACAGACGTCAAGCAATTTGGCAGGAATGCTAGCAACTCGTACGCGGTCATGTCTGCATGTGCGGGAAACGGTAGGTCTTTCGGCGTCGCATAAGGACCCATGCTGCCTCTAAAGACGTTGTCGAGGCGATCAGATTTCGTCTTTATCGTGCTCTTTTGCGGCTCAACTACCGGCGCGGGAGGTGTGAGGTACGGAAGAGGTGGCAAGTCGTGTGGATTGGGTGCAAAAGACATGCTGGTCGGTATCGAGGTACGTGTCTGCCAGGACATGTTGTTAGGCGATGTGAGATCCATTCCACTATCAAAAATGGTTCATCGAAGTTGCTCGCGTCGTGGAGTGATTTCCATCAGGGTCCCCCGCTAGTTGACCGTTGCGACAACAGCGGAACTGCTACGACGGCTGGCCCGAGCGCCCTCCCGCGATTTTGCTCACCCTTTCCGCTGCTGCAAGTTCACGGTTGTCCTCACCACGCGCGACGCCTTCCTTCACTTCTGCACGCGACTCAACTTGTTGTCGCTGTCGCTGAAATTGTTCGGACGGCCGCTGTACCATACGCTGTGTACGCTTACATCCGGTATGTGTAACTGCTCACGTGTTGCATGCTGTAAACATGTTGGCATTGGGCTATTGGCTAACAGATCAGACGCACCGCAATGGGCTCTCCTCTCGCAAAGAACAATGCTTTTGGCATCGGCAGCCCAAGCTGGAACCTGTCTTTCCCGTCCGGCAACGTGACTGCAGCTGAACTACTCGCGTACCTTCCGCATTGGCTCAAATCTATCGATGTCATTGATCGCCTGGTCACGAATGGCGGAAAGTCGTACACCATCGCTGCCATAGTCAACGAGTTCCGCTACCTCCCGGGCGACGTCTTTAAGCCCAATTCCTGCCAGATCATGATGTCGTACGGCATGCGAAGGGCTGGCTTTGACGAGTGGACCGTCGGCACCCATCACCAGTTCCAGCGGCCCAATCCTGAGATGGACGAATACAATCTCAACGTGCAGACCTTCCGCGCCCCACGTACTACCCATCCAAAGAGTGCGCCGCCTGGACAGACCGCCACCAAGCTCAAGCACAACGAGGAGGCCGACCCGGTTGAGTTCAAGTCTCTCGCTCTTCACGTTCGAAAGCATCCTGCGGGACCTGATGCGCTGGATCTCTCCCGCTGCGTTCAGTATGCTGTCGCTCACCCTGACGAAGAATGGTACTTTCCCAACGACTTTGCAGACCTCGTGACTAAGCTCGGTGGATCTGCTCCCGTCACTCACTCTCACCTCGACAGGCAGATCTTTAGCCGTCGCGAGGACTATATCTTTCGCTCACCTGTAAAGACTCCCGGGTCCCAATCGATCCGTACGCCCACGAGCAAACGCACTGGCAGCGCTAAAGTCATGCCTCAATCTCGCAAAGTTACCGGTCGCTCTGCTACACCAGCTTCAGGCTCTCCGCTCAAGCGCATGATGACTGCAGACGATATGACGTACAACGGTAGCAGGAGGAAGAGCGGCAGGCTTGTCGGCAAGGCTTCCATCAACTTCAAGGAGTACGAGTCGGATGCTGAGGTGAGTCAAACAGACACATGATACAAATCGACGTCAAGCTAACAAATGTGACTAGGACAACGACACCTTTGGGTCGCCATACTCAGGCCACGACACGCCCACCAAGAAGCGCAAGCTCAACCGCATACCTGCCCCGCCCGACACGCCTCCCAACGATGGCGACTTCGTGCAAGACAAGTCCGAGTCCGACGAGGACGCCCCAGAGGCAGAGATCATCAGCGACGACGAGCCCATCTCCCCAGTCAATGCCGCTCGCAGTCGCGCCGCCGCCCGCAAAGCCCGCCAGACCATCCTCGACATCAGCACTGCGACGCAGCGCAACCTCGATCACCTGCGGCTCCGCGAATCCACACGCTCATCTCAGAGCTCCCTCATGCTTCTGCCACTTTCTCCCTCGCGCACGGCCTCACGCAACGCCTCACGCAACGCCCCCATTGACCCCGACATGATGAAACTGGCACGCACCTTCTCTCCCGGCGCACCCCTCTACCTCCAGCCTCCCACCCTCTCCGCCAACCGTCTGCGCGTCGACGCTTCTACCCTCTACCTTTACGCCGCCGACGGATGCACGTCGCGTGCGGAGATGTGGGTTTCTGCGCTGTCCTCCACACGCTTCAACGGTCCGCGTCGTCATTCGCCGTTCCGCGAGCTGCATCGCTTGACGGATCCGCTGCCATGGGATATGAGCGACTGGGCCGAGAACATTCGCTGGGCGAAGGAGCAGTGGAGAGTGTTTGGGAGTGAGACGTGGACGGAGTATGATGCGCATTTGGAGATGATAACGGAGTGGAGGAGGGGAGCGTGGGCTAGTGAAGAGGCTGTTAGGATGGGGTGAGCATGTGTAAAGAGGGAGTGTGGGAAGGCGAGGATGGTAGGAATGGATCAAGGCTCGTGGATGGAGAGCGAGATGATGGAAATGCAGAAATATGGATAGGCTATGGGAGTAGGTGTGCGAATTGTGAGAGCGGGTACCATCATACGCTAGACTGCTGTCAAACCAAACTATAAAACTGTCAACTACAAATCCATGTGTCGTTATCCCGTCTTTCCCTAGCTTGCTGATCACAAAAAAGCGATCTTCTCGAGCTCATACCAGCAGTAGTGTACGGCCTAGTCAACCAAAAGTACCATATACGTGCCATCTACACAAGCGGAGGCCCTGGAAGAATGCGGTTCTGGAAAGTTGCATTCCAAAGTAATCATTATTGAGGAATGGTCAGGGTGGAAAGGAGGATGAAATTACAATTTACCTTCACGACACGTTCGCGATGAGCACATGGCGTCGATGAACAGTAAAGAATTGATTATGAGTCTATGGATATCTCGAAATTCCAGGAAACGCCTAAAGAGGAGATGAAATTGCCGGATGCGCCCGTTCAGATGCTCATGACATGATAATTGGTGCGCTCAATCAACAAACTGATCCTGCATCCATTCTTCATGCAGGTAGTAGAAGACCGCATCTACATTTCCGCAGCGAAGACACCTACATCCTGTTCCAACAAGCTTTCAGCACTTCCAAAGCGCTTTGTCGCCTCCAGTCCTTCCCTAGCCGTTGAACGCGCCAAAGTCGAAGTCGTTGTGGTCGTCCGGAATAGCAGCGGCGAATTCGAAAGAGGCAGCTGCAAAGTAATCGTCTTGACCCTGAGCATCACCGTGGAAACCAGATGGAGGACCTTGAGTATATGCATGGTGTTGCAGAAATCTGGGAGATTGGAGATCAGAGCTCTGGATGCCATCTACCATCCAGTCGGGAGTATCGGACCAACCATCGAACTGTAGGTAATCGTTCACAGGGCCAAGAGGTATCTGGGACTGCGGAGGTAGCTGGGTACACATGTGCTGCCGGTGAAAGGCGTCATGAGCCTGTGAGAGGTATCCAGCCATGCTTTGTGGGGGAAAGAGAATTTCAGAACCGGGCACGTAGCTATCAGAAGGCGGCATATACTGAGGAGCCATGATGTCCTGAGCCCAGCCTGGTGGATACATGTGCGCCGTCGGAGCAGGATGCTGCTGTGACGTGACACCGTTGAGGGCGACATCATCAGATGAACGCATCGCGGCCGCAGCCGCAGTACCAGGAGTAATTACTGGAGCCCACTGCACAGTAGGAGCGGTAGGCGTAGAAGCTTCAGGTGGTGCGGCGGGTGGTGGCGGTGGTAAGAAGCTCGCCAGGCGCTGAACGACAGCAGCCTTGGATGGACCAGCAGGCGAAGGCGGGAGGCGGTAAGCGTTGTCGACTTTGATGGCACCGCGCTCGACAGTGACCGACGCTTGATCAGACCTCGGGTTCATGGCCCATTTCAGCTTCAATTCAAGCAGACAATGAGCCTCCGACCGCCCTCTGGTATGCCTTCGAGCTCATACTTTTGTCGATGCTCTTTGCGATCCTTTCAGCCTCAGTCAAGCGCGAACGAAGATCGGAGAAGTTGTCCTTCGCGTCCTTAACAGTCCGAGTCCAGCGAGCGAACACTGCTTCATCGTGATTGGCAGTAGTGACTGGCTGCGGCCCGCCGAGCTGTGAGGTCAGCCAGGGAAAGTCACGAGGGTATAGCAAGCCGGAGCCGATGTTGTGAACGGACCAGAGCACGCAGCGCATGATATCCAGTGCGTCTTCGCCTTTGGGGAAGCATGCGACGTCGACGGCGAGGGCTTTGAAAAGGACGTTCTTGATGGGGCCTTTCGCGTTGCCGTGCTTGGTGGGGAAGAGCTCGCAGTTGAGCGGGATGCCAGCCAGGGTCAGCTTATTCGGTGCCCACTGAAGTTCTTCGGCGATCTTAGCGCCACTGGTGTCCTTCTTGTCCCTCTTGATCTTTGTGCTCTGCTTGTCCCTCCCTGGTCTCTTTCCTGTCCTTGTTCTCCTTTTTGCCTTTGGGATCCTTCTTGACGTTGCATTCCCCTGCCAGGAAACCTCCCAGGGTCCAATCCGCATACCCAGCCTCGCACATGATGGTTCGCATGGCAGTCCGAAAGCTGTTCCCCTTGAAGGGGTATTTAGGAAATGTGCGGCTCCTGTGTGAGGAAAAAGTCAGCGCCGACATAACAACGTCGCGAAAAGTACTTACTAAGAATCGTAGTAAGGATTTCGTTGTCGGAACCGTTCTGAGCGAGACGTAGACAAGCGCCGCTCGAGCGCATGAGGTCTGGCAAGAATACGATTTGCTCAGCGACAGTGATGTTGCCGCTTGGCATGCGAACACGAGACACGATGTGTTGGATGTGGGAGCACAGGGCAGACACGAATGAGGCAGAAGGTTGTTATATTGGGAGAGCTACAGCGAGCGATTATATACACAACCAGATGAGTAAGCAGGTGACTAACAGAGTCACGTGAGGTGCAGTTCACAGTGTACCGTATGAAATGAGGTGCCAGGCTGACAACTTATAAGTAGGATTTTTTTCTTGATCTCAGAGTATGTCGCAGGGCGCCTGCAAACTATGATCGAAATAGGATAGACTTTGAACAGTAGTCTTCTCTACACATCTTCTCTGCGCGAAACAATATGGAAGTAACTTTCGATGTCATCGATTTTCCAAATCTAATACTGGTACGATGGCCCTATATGGTGACATTCTATCGGAGCTGCAGTTTTCCTGCATTTTCCAACGCCACAAGCTTGCCAAACGAAGAGCGCTCTCGTCTCATGACTCCCATCCTGTCAATTCTCCTTAAGGTGCGCTATTTGCCTCCGGCATCAACGCAATACCATAACGATTCGTCCGCTCCACAATCAACGCAACATGCACTGGATGCACAACCCAGCTCAGCATATGCTGCGCAGGCGAGCTTGCATACCGAATGCACCGAGCAAGAACAGAGAAGTCGTCGCGCGCTGGCTGTCGGAAGTCGCGCCACAAAACGTGCGACATGTCGGTGGGTAGTAACGTTCGTAGCCATTCGTCCATGTCATGACTGTGAGGGTCTGGTGGCAGTGGCGTGTACTGCATGTCTTCGGGCCTCGGCTTGGTTTTAACAGGGCCGAGGGTACGGAGGAATGCGTAGTATGGATGAAGAGATGAATTATTGTAGTTGTTCATCATGTTGTAGATGCCCGGCTTTGGTACGATTGGAGGAATAAACGATGTTATAGCGGTAGTATTTGCGACGGGGCCAGCCGAAGATGGGGTTCGCTGTACGCCCATGGTGGGCGGTAACCTTGAATATGAACGTCGTTGTTGGGTGTAGATGTTTCTCATTCTGGCGTATGCGCTTGGAGCAGTTTTCCGGCCCGCGAGTAGCTGCACTTTTGGCAAGGGAAGAGCGGCACGGCCTGACGACATCAACCTCCGCCGAATCCAAAAAATTGCCGTATGTCTTGCCGCCATGGTCTTCTTATGAAGGCTTTTACAATAGAAGACGCGATCCCTTTTAAACTCAAAGTGAGTGCAAGTTTTGGGGAATGTCGGACGATAAAGAAAAGATGGCAGTCGCGAATCAGCTCCTGCGTTGTGAGCGCCGTGCAGTAGCGTCTTATCGTCTGCACTTTTCTCTTCTTTCTGTCTCTCTTCTTGTGGTGTAAGACTTGGTGGCGCACCGACTATTACGTCTGCAACGTCGAACGCATCATCAGCCTTGTGCTCTTGCTGGTGCTCTCCCTTCGCATCCTGAGATAACATTGTAGCCGTTGGAAGTCTCGCATCCAGTGCTGAAGATTCTACGACTTCGATGTTGTGGCCCAGCACCGGAACATCTATCCTTTTGTCTTCGCCGTCAATTATCATCGTTATGGTAACTATTGTGAGAAATGTTGCGAGAGTAATTTAGAACACGCATGTCAATGAACGATGCCGGTGAAATTGAGTACCATAGACTGCGGCGTTTCTCCAGTGAATTTGAACAAACAAGGCAGAGTTGCTCGCTTCATTACAAACTATGGTCAATGAACAGGCGAGGCTTAGAGTTTGTACCAGACTTCAAAGACCGTGACTAACAAACCCCAAATTATGATGCGACGTCTTCGCTGACAGGCATGCGCCACGGACCGTATCAAGCCAGATCTACATGTCTCAATCAACGGAAAAGGTCGAAATTCTCAAACGTCGTTTTCAGTCTACGATTATGTCTAACGGACTATCTCCTGTAGCATCCTCTGACACCTATACGTCTCCCCCATCTCCTCGTCCTCGAAATCCTCTCGAGTCAGGCCGGAAACCCAAGCAGCATGCTCCTGATCGTACCGTACAAGGTGTGCAGCAAATCGAACACGATCTTCCGCCGTGAGTATACCAAGGATGTAGCCCGCTTCACGGGTGTGCTCCAGATCCGCGCATATTGTGTCTATGTACGCGGCCGTGGCCTCTCCATCGCCATCTTCACGTACAGATCGCAGTCCCAAAATCGCACGGAACTCCTGATCCAAGTCCGCCGGCATTCCAGTACCAAACGCGATGTCGGTGCGACCAACAAGCAATTCCATGCCGTACCAATTGGCGCGTCGATAGATTTCCGCGACGTGACGAGGATGCAATTTCCAGTTTACAAATTTCTGCGAGAACAGCTGGGCAAATCGAACGCATCGTGCGATTTGGGAGAAATCGTCTGTGCGTGGTACGCTGAATCGTCGGAGCAGTGACAGTGCTTGCGTCTCGGAGGCAAGCTGCGCAGCTAAACATCGGTTCACGGCTGCAGCGCTAGGGTCTGGAGGAAGGTGCTGTTCGGTCGTCTCCAGCGGATTGTATGCGCCCTGTGGAGCCAGCGAGTGATCGGTTCTCAATGCACCCCAACAGTGCTGAACGTTAGGGGAGAGAAGTAGCGCCATGTTTAGGGTGGACCGTGAGTTCTGAGGGTAATGAGTTTTCGATTGAAATTCCTCGTCGGATTCGTAATCGCCTTCTAACTCGAAGATTGCAGGGGCGGTCGAATTCGTAGCCCCGTTGCGGCGGCATCTCAGGCTCTCGGCGGTAAATGAAGCGGCAGTCTGAGCAACGCTCGACCGATTGTCGTTGCGGAAATGCCCCAAATTTCGACCACGAGAATTGCTCTGGCTTGCGCTCGATATTTGGTTCCACTGGTAGCTCGTGAATGACAGTTGAGCTCTCGGGGCCGCGGAAGTATCTTGAAAGGATGGGTGCTGCAGACGTGCCGGCGCATGAGCAGTGTTCGATGTCTTGTCCTGAGGACGAGATGAATAGGAAGAGTAGTCCGACGCGCTCATACTGTGATTAAAGCCGCTGTGATCCATTGAGAAAGTAAATTTTGGGATTCAGAGAAGTTGATAGACCTCGATGGTGAGTAGGGAAAATTTACTGCGTTGCGGCGAATGCTTTTGTACCAGCAGGCGCTCCGCCGTGCACGCAGCCTGGCGGCCGCTTCGACTAACAGCGCCGCACTTATCCTTAGTGAGTGTGATAGCCTTTAGAGCCGTACACCCGGTGACTCCCTTGTCGTTGTCCCGGACTGGCTCCATGAAGTCTTAGCGCGACAGCCTGCCAGCAATTGCGTACACCCGGTAATGGTCTCCTCATCAGCCCCGGCATGATCCAGGAGGTACACGTGTGGTTGCATGTTCTGTGCCGGTCCGGAAAGAACAAAGTAGTCGCGGGGATCGGCTCAATCTATGCCACAATGTAGTGGAAGTCATCCTCCCCAGTCAATGCCACTGTGAAGTGGGAATCTTCCTTCTCGGTTAATGCCACAGTATAGTGAAAGTCCTTCTTCTCGGTCGACGCCAAGGCATAGTGTGGGTCGTCCGGAATCGTGCCGGTTGTGGAGTGACCTGACGGGGGTGGGGAGTTGAGATCTTATATATAGACGTGTCTTGAAGTAGAAGGACTGGGGAGTTGAGATGGTATATATGGACCGTGACTTGAAAGAGTGGTGAGTTGAGATGACATATACTGGAGGATATATAAGAGGTGGTGGTGGTAAGAACGTGTAGAAGGTCAAGGTAGGTATACTTACCTGCTGACTTTGCAAAGACTTGCCTGCTGACATCGAAGCATTTGCTTGCTTGTTGGTTCACGGCAAGAGCCCTAAGCTAGCTTGCCGACCTGGCAAATCAAGCGGACACGGCTTGCTTGACTCGGAGACTCGCGCACAAACAAACATCTTGGTACAAACCGGCCCAGAATGTTGGGACATTGTTCTCGATACTTCCAAGGCGCTTTCAAAAGACACGTTGAAATTGACGTCAAAGGGTCGACAAAGTGTATGGTAAATGTTCCTAGCGGACTTCGAAACAAGTGGTCGAGGGTCGCTTTCCAACCCTTGAGGGCACTACTGTTTGATTGGTCACTCAGACTAGCGCGCTCGCTTAGCAAGCCACATCACCACATGCGACTCTCGAGTGAAGGACAATCAAGTCTTATCCGAGCCTGCAGTATCACGACTGCATGCATTTGGGCGAAATTGAATATTTTCAAAGTTTGATTTGTATCGGAACGCCCTAGTAATGCCCAATGCTCTTAGCAAACTCAAATAGACTGCGCAGATTGGAATCTCGTACTTCCGTGGATCCGGTAAGTCACAGAGGCGTCGCTTGCTCAAACACGTTGCGCACGCTCGTAAGCTACATGGTGTGATGCTGGAAGGATAACAGCCGCCTTCCCGATGTCCGTATCCAATCTCATAATCTCCGCCACCAAGTTATTTGCAAGGCATGTCTCACACACAACCATTCCGTGATTGACATGTCAGCTTGGCCCAGCGCGATGCTAACGCTTCTCTTGACTGCCGCCAGCGGCAATCTTGGCCAACTTCTTCCGCTGTGCATCGGCAGCGTACTTGATGTCCTTCGGGTACCGCATGTACATCTCCCAGTGCTCCTTTGCGTATGTGATGGCAAGCCCGATATCATCCCCATTCACATACGGCATTAGTCGATTGGCGAGGAGCATGTTGAGGTATGGGTCTTTCCTCTCTCCGGCATCCCTGTTCAGAGGGTGGAACTGAATGTACTCCTGGTAATGGCGATACAGCGCGCTCGGATCCTTGCGAAGTTCCTCCTTGCGCATGACTTTGCGCTCGCTCTGGAGGCGAGCCTCTGTTGTAACGCGGTACTCCTCGGCGATTGCGGCGGCGTAGGCTTCTTCTTCTTGGATGCGTTTCTTCACTGCGATCTTCTCTGCTTGAGTCTTATTGTAGGCTATGCGCCTGTCTTCTGCTGTCTTTCCTGCAGCCAAAGCTTGCTCCCGGAGTAGACGTTGGCACTCCTCCTCTTTGAGAAGCTTCTGGCGCGTCACCTCTTTGGCACGAAGCTCGTCCCACTCAGCTTTCTTCCGCGCCTCTGCTTGGGCTTGCGGAGATTGCTGAGAATCCTGCTGTAATTGCTTCGCATACTGTGCCGTGAGACGCCTCGTGGTAGTTGGATCCTGCATTGCCTGAACAGCCCTAGCCACAGGCGCTCCGTTCGTGCCCGATGCGGCCTGTCGCTTGTATGGCTGAGATGAAGCGCTCGTCATGGCATCCGAGCCGCGCTTCTGGCCAAGGGTGTGGGGCGACATTCGTGGGGTAGCCTGAGGGGATGGCAAGTATGACCCCTGCTCTTTCTTCAATGGATGGTTTTGATGCAACATAGGCTGAGACTGTTCTGAAGGGCGTCGCTGGTTGTTCGCCGACGGGCCATTCCATGCTCGACCTACTTCCAAAGCCGTAAGCCCATTTCCTCGCTGAACCTGCCCTTGCTGTACTCGATAGTATTCAGCTGGTGTCGCAGTCTGGAGGCCCTTAGTTTTGGAGGTGGCAGGCTCGGACGTTAAGTCTATGGGCATATGCTGAGCGGCGCCGTAGGTTAGAGAAGCTGGGGTCGCTGCATGTGGAGACTGCGAAGCCCTGGGAGGTTTTGCTGGAGTGTGGAGTGATAACTGTTTCGGGACCTGCGCGCTGCTCTTTCCCATACCTCCAGGAGCTGCCAACTGCGGCATGTGAGAAGCCGCCTGGGCCATACGCTGTGCTTGTGCCTGAACTGAGGCATGCGCAGACATCGGCTGAGTCGGTTGGCCGAACGCCGAGAGGCGTGTAGAGTTAGCGCCCTGGTCGTTCTGCTGCTGTTGGAAGAGCTGGTGCTGCTGCTGATGTTGCTGGCCCATCATGTGAGCGTGTTGCTGGTAAAAATGGCATTGCTGCTGGCCCACGGAGGGACTCTGAGTCTGGGGCGAATAATG
>Ga0265798_10003175_pt1 | contig 23602 bp, 16 predicted proteins | sample P3T30metagenome_FD_192430 | JGI IMG/M metagenome (GOLD analysis project Ga0265798, IMG submission 192430) | Plant litter microbial communities from East Loma Ridge, Irvine, California - P3 T30 | ecosystem: Environmental > Terrestrial > Plant litter > Unclassified | place: USA: California... | reverse complement strand
CCTTGATAGTACGTGCTTTCTTGTGAGAAAGAACTAACTGGCCTGATTTATCTTCGCGTACATCAATAAGTACTTCTACTTTATCGCCTACTTTTAAGTTAGGGTTGTAACGGAATTCGTTAAGAGAAATAACACCTTCAGATTTAGCGTTGATATCAACGATAGCATCCCTGTCTGTGATTCTTACTACTGTTCCTTCTACAACTTCGTCGCTGTCAGTTGAAATAAAAGTCTCTTCAACTAAGTTTTCGAACTCTCTAAGGTTTTGTTCGTCTACCGGGTCAATACCTTCTTCAAAGTTATGCCAGTTAAACTCCTGTAGAAATTGCTCGTTTGTTTTTTGTTCAGACATTCTGATAATAAAAATTTGTATCCTGATGTTTTACGGGGTTTTATGCAAATAAAACAGCAGAAGCGTTTTACATAAAATTTGTTTAAAAACCCTCCTCTAAACCCACTATGCAGAAAAGGTGTGCAAAGGTACTATTTATTTTTAAATAAACAAGCACTCTGCACACCTAATTTTATAAGAATGACGCTATTACAATAATTTGTTTATCTGGTACTTGTTTGTTTGATATTAATAAAATTTGCCAATTGCCTATTTCTAATTATAAATTAGTGCTTTATAACCTCTACCGCATCAGGATCATGTTTGTGCTTAAACAATAACGCAAAAGCTACTGCAATTATAAGCGCATAAGCGGCAAAAGAAAGCCAGATGTTTTGCCAGTCCTTAGCACCGTCGTGTAAAAAGTATTTATCTATAGCCATACCGCTAAGCCAGCTGCCTAAAACGGCGCCAAAGCCGTTGGTCATCATCATAAATAGACCCTGTGCGCTGGAGCGTATTTTAGAGTCAGTAGTAGTTTCTATAAATAATGAGCCCGATATATTGAAGAAATCGAACGCCATGCCGTATACAATATTAGATAGGATGATCATCCACAAGCCGTTTTCGGGGTTGCCAAAAGAGAACAGCCCAAAACGCAGCACCCACGCAAACATACTGAACAATATAACATTTTTTACCCCAAACCTCCTGAGGAAAAACGGTATGGCAAGGATAAACAATGTCTCTGAAATTTGTGATATAGAAATGATCATAGTAGAATACTTTACCACGAAAGAATCAGCATACTGCGGTATGTTCTGAAAATCTTTAAGGTAGGTATCGCCATACATATTAGTAAGTTGCAATGCTGCCCCAAGGAACATAGAAAATATAAAAAACATAGCCATTTTATAGTTACCAAACAACTTAAAGGCATTAAGCCCAAGCATTTCTATAAAAGATTCGGCATTTTTAGATTCGTTCTTAGGCGGGCATTTAGGCAGCGTAAAAGCATATAGACCTAATAGTATAGCTGTAAGCCCGGCAAAATAAAATTGGTTAGTCATTAAAGACTTACCTGTCAAAATACCTACCTGCTCCCCTATTGTCTTACCCCATGCCAGTGGCGAATGCTCATCGCTAAATATATTAGTGATCCACATGGCTACGATAAACCCTACCGTGCCCCAAACCCTGATGGGCGGAAATGTTTTTACAACATCAAATTCATTGTTTTTAAGTATGGTATACGAAAGTGAATTAGACAGCGAAAGCGTAGGCATATAAAAACACATACCTAATAATAGCGCCCAGAAAAACGGCACAGGGCTATCTATTTCCGGCAATACAAATAACACAAGTCCATACAATATGTGCAGGCTGCCGTAAAGTTTTTCTATGTTAAACCACTTATCTGCAATGATGCCCATTATGGTGGGCATAAAAATAGAAGCAATACCTAAGGTAGAAAAAACGATACCAAAATCCGCACCGGACCATTTTTTAAAATCAAAACCATACGTTCCCAATGTTGTAAGCCACGCTCCCCAAACAAAAAATTGCAGGAAACTCATTAAAATAAGGCGGTTCTTGATTCCCATATATAAGGCTGTTATAGCTAATTAACATTTTATTAACGGCGGTAAAACTATTAATAAAAAATGAAATTAAAACAAATAAGCCCGTTAAAGTTAAAACACTATATCCTTAAGCATTGTAGTTGGAAGCATTGAGTAATTTAAGGAGGGTCCTACTGTAAATTGATCATAAGCCCAAACAGGCTGGTGTTTGCCGCAAGCGTGTAGCGCGAATAAGAATAATCGAAACGTATTTTATTAAATCGCAGCGACATACCAAATGAAATTCCTGAGAAATTCCTTTTGTCGACAACCCTAAGTTCTTCGCCCCTTCTAAAGTTGTAGCCCATACGCAGGTTAAATGCCCTGCCGGGAAACAACTCGCCGCCCAGTATTACGTGGCGCAACGCATTATTAAAGAACGATACTTTTTCGTTTGTGCTGCCTCCCTCAATGCTTTGCTCGGCACGGTTAGGGTTAGAGAAAGCAATGTTCCATTGCTGCAGGTTCTCCAGCGTTAAGTGCCAGCGTATCGGCACATTCTCTACTTCCTGAGAGATGCCGGCGATAATTTCGAAGGGTAGTGGTTCGTAATGGCCTGCATAGGTAGTAATTTGCGAACCTATGTTGCGAACAGATAATCCGTAGTTAATATCGTTATCCTCATCTATATAAATAGCACCAATATCTACCGCGGCACCAAAAGAGTTATAACTTTCTAAAGTAGAAGATATTAGTTTTCCACTTGCCCCAATGTGCAGGTCAGTGTAAGGAATATTGTATGATGTACCAAAGGAAAGCGCGATTTCGCTGCCGGTAAAGTTTCCGGTTAGTAAGCCCGCTTCATCCCGGCCTTCAAACGTGCCATAATCTACATAGTTAACCCCCATCTGGAAGGTAGGTGTATACCTGTCATACTTATAAGCATACGCTGCAGTGCCATAAGTTACTTCGCCATAATAATTACCATAGTTTACAGATAACTGCTTATCCATATCGTCGTTAATGGTAGCCGGGTTGTATATACCCTGGTTAACATCATAATCGTAAAGGGTAACAATTTTACCACCCAATGCCGCCTGGCGTGGCGATGTAACAAGATTTAAAAACTGATAGGTATACTTACCCCCTATCTGCCCAAAAGATATGGCTGTGGCAAACAGGAATAGGGCGAGGTATAATTTTTTAAACATGTTACTATTAGGGCGTTTTGCATAGTATAACGCGAATGCGAAGATATTATTTTTAAATAAATTAACAGCTAAGAAAATAAATGTGTTTTGACAGGCTGAAATTCGCTGCTCATAGCAGCAACTTTTAAATTTAAAACAAAAAAAACGGCTAATTACTTAGCCGCTTCCTTTATAATATATATTGCTTTTTATACAAGTTTCTTAGCATTTTTTGATGCCTCATCAGTAATTGCAAACTTAAGAACCTCACTCATTTCGCGCACGTAATGAAACGTTACTCCTTCAAGGTATTCCTGTTTAATTTCGTCTACATCGCGTTTATTCTCTATACAAAGAATAATTTCTTTAATATTTGCTCTTTTAGCAGCAAGTATTTTTTCTTTGATACCGCCTACTGGCAGTACGCGCCCACGAAGGGTAATCTCTCCCGTCATGGCGAGGTGTTTTTTAATCTTCTTTTGCGTGAAAGAAGACACCAACGAGGTAAGCATTGCCACACCGGCACTTGGCCCATCCTTAGGCGTTGCACCTTCCGGAACGTGTATGTGCACGTTGTAGTTGGAAATTACGTCCTGGCTAATACCCAGCATTTCGGCATTCGATTTTATATATTCTAAGGCTATTGTAGCCGATTCCTTCATTACTGTGCCCAGGTTACCCGTCATGGTAAGGTTGCCTTTACCTTTAGATAAAATAGACTCTATAAACAGTATATCTCCGCCCACGCTCGTCCAGGCAAGGCCGGTTACCACACCTGCAACATCATTATTTTCATACTTGTCGCGTTCCATTTTAGGCGCGCCCAGAATTTTTATAATATCGTCATCTGTAAGTTTAATGTTGTACTCCTCCTCCATCGCGATAGATTTGGCAACATTTCGTACTACTTTGGCAATTTGTTTTTCGAGCCCGCGTACGCCACTTTCGCGGGTATAGCCGGTAACAATTTTTTCTATCTGCTTTTTGCCAAGAACAATGTCTTTAGATGTAAGCCCATGTTCTTTTACCTGCTTAGTTACCAAGTGTTTTTTAGCAATCTCAACTTTTTCTTCTATGGTATACCCAGTCATGTTTATGATCTCCATCCTGTCGCGCAATGCAGGCTGAATGGTCGCCAGGTTATTAGACGTGGCAATGAACATAACTTTAGAAAGGTCGAAGCCCAACTCCAGGAAGTTATCATAGAATGCGGAATTTTGCTCAGGGTCTAAAACCTCCAGCAACGCAGATGAAGGGTCGCCGTGGTTGCTTATGCTTAACTTATCAATCTCGTCTAATACAAATACAGGGTTAGCCGTACCTGCTTTTTTAAGGCTCTGGATAATCCTGCCCGGCATAGCGCCAATGTAGGTTTTCCTGTGGCCCCTTATCTCGGCTTCGTCGCGAAGGCCACCAAGAGAAATACGGATATACTCCCTACCCAGTGCCTCTGCAACCGATTTACCTATAGATGTCTTACCCACACCCGGAGGCCCGTATAAACATAATATAGGCGATTTCATATCGTTACGCAGTTTAAGCACCGCAAGGTGCTCTATAATACGTTTTTTTACATCCTCAAGGCCGTAGTGGTCACGGTTAAGTATTTTATCTGCCCGCTTAAGGTCGAAGTTGTCTTTGCTAAACTCATTCCAGGGCAGGTCTATAAGCAGCTCCAGGTAGTTGCGCTGGGTGCCATAGTCCGGCGCCTGCGGGTTCATGCGCTGTAGTTTAGACAGTTCTTTATCAAACTGCTGCTTTGTTTTATCGTCCCATTTTTTAAGACGGGCTTTAGCGCGTATATCGTCTATTTCCTGATCGTGAGATACACCACCCAGTTCTTCCTGAATGGTTTTCATTTGCTGGTGCAAAAAGTACTCGCGCTGCTGTTGGTCAAGATCAAAACGTACCTTGCTTTGTATGTCGTTTTTAAGTTCCAGTTTTTGCAGTTCCAGGTTCATAAAACGCAGGGTTTCAAGCGCACGCTCCTTAAGGTTGCTAATGGCAAGGAGGTCCTGCTTTTCTTTAACCGACAGGTTCATATTGCTCGATACAAAGTTTACCAGGAACGAATCGCTTTCAATATTCTTAATTGCAAAAGTAGCTTCTGTAGGAATATTTGGGCTTTCTTTAATTATTTGTATCGCCAGATCTTTAACCGACTCTATAATGGTAGAAAATTCGGCATCCTTTTTCTCGGGCCTTTTCTCTTCAAATTCCTTAATAGTGGCCTTAAGATATGGCTCCTCATCGGTAACGGTATCTATCTCAAAGCGTTTTTTACCCTGAAGGATAATAGTAGTGTTTCCATCGGGCATTTTAAGCACACGAAGTATGCGCGCTACAGTACCCACTGTATGGATATCTGCGGCTGCAGGATCCTCTACACTTTCATCTTTTTGGGCCACAACGCCTATTATCTTATCGCCACTGTTAGCATCATTGATAAGCTTTATAGACTTATCCCTGCCAGCGGTAATAGGTATAACCACCCCCGGAAACAAAACCATGTTGCGCAATGGCAATATAGGCAAGCCGGCAGGCAGCTCTTCGTTATTCATTTCTTCTTCATCCTCAGATGTCATTAACGGTATAAGTTCCGCATCGGTATCCAACTCCTGAAGTGACAAATTGTCAATATTTAAAATTCTTTGTTTAGACATATCTTGTAAAAGTCATTTTGTCATTAAAACTTGATGTGCACAAAGAGTATATAGTAAGGCTATAACTCTGTATATGCTGTGTGCCAATGCCTAATAAGAAGCGCATAAGCTGGTAACACGGGTGTATGACAATGATTGTGCCATAAAAAAATCCGCCAACCGGCGGATTTTAATTGTACTATTTAATCAATCCTGAAATTAATTATAACTCTATATCGAAAGCACCGGCCGTAATTGTATAGATTATACTATTGCTTCCGTTTCTCACAGGAAATTCAAAGGTTCCTTTAATTCTCACACCATTATTTTCGGTCACAGTAAGACTGCCTCCTGTAACATTATATATTACGTCATCCGGGCCCGTTTTGTCAGTGTATTGTGCTCTAGGATATCCTGTTGTAGAATCTGTAAATGCATAAGTACCTACCTCAGTATCTCCATCTACTAATAACTCTATTACATGGTTTTCATTAGTACCCCTCATCGCTACCAAATCCCTTCCACCTGCTTCAGAATATACAATTAACAAATCAGATCCTGCGTACGATACAGCAGTAGTATCTACCGTTGCATTAAATACATCTGTATTTGCTACACTACCTACATAAGGTAAGTTAGTAAATACACCATTAGTAATCATTTTCGAAGGCAGGCCTGCATCAGTGTCTGTATAATCACCCTTAAAACTAAACGTACCGGTTATTGTACGATTAACAGTATCTATAGATGTTATAGTAAGAGTTCCCGTGTCATTAAATATATTGCTGTAAGCGTTGTCGCTTGTTGCATCTGCGCTATAAGCAAGTATTACCTCGGTATAAGTACCCGGCGTAGTATCTTCAGCAGTTATATCGATTGATTTACCTGTAGCATCAACACCCTGAATAGTAAGCCTTCCACTTCCTAAAACAGCAGTAGTTGTAAGTGCTGTAAAAGGCGCACCGTCTACATCTGCTTTAAATATACCTGCACCAGGATTAGGGTTTGTAGTACCCCCCGCATAAGATATATTAGTGAATAAACCTTCAGTAAATGCTACGTTTGGAAGATTTTGAGACCTGTCCGAATAAAATCCGGTAAAGTTAAATCTCCCACTTATTACACGTGCAGCTGTATTTATAGTCGTTATGGTAGCTGTGCCAATTAATTCTGAAGTTTCAGGATTTAAATTAGTGTAGATACCAAGCGATGTACCAGGATTATAAGACATTTGTGCAGTATAAGTCCCTAAGGTTGTAGTAGGAACAACTATAGTTACATTTTCGCCACTGGTGCCCTTGTAACCTTTTATGGTAATGGCCCCGTTGCTTAAAGTAGCAATAGTACTGTCGGCAACAAAAAGAGTACCGCCTATTTTTACCGTGAACACTCCCGGATCTACAATTGTATCTGTACCGCCGTTATCGTCTGTCAGCAATAATGGGTCTACCGGCTCCGTTTCGCAAGAAACCATTCCGCCCAGCACTGTGAACAATACCATAAAAACCGATAGTATTCTTAGTCTTTTCATAACATTAATTTATTGAATTTTTTAAAGTTCCAAATATAAAGCAATAAAATTAAAATCCTAATGTTTTTTTAAAACCCGGGTCAATAAAAATATGCCTGCAATAAAAAATACGGTAAGAAAAACGACTGAGTAGCGCATACTCCCAAAAGCCTGGTCTATAGCCCCGTACAGTAGCATCCCGATAACAATACCTATCTTCTCGGTCACATCATAAAAACTAAAATAGGAGGCAGTATCTGTAGTTTCAGGCAGGAATTTAGAATAGGTACTTCGCGAAAGCGATTGTATCCCTCCCATTACAAGCCCTACAAATGCAGCGGTAATATAAAAGTGCATAGGCAGGGTAACAAAATAGGCACATACACATATTACAGCCCATATACAGTTTATACCTATAAGTGTTTTTATATTACCAAATTTAGCCGAAAGTTTAGATGTTATTACTGCACCGGCAACTGCCACAAGCTGTATAAGCAGGATGCTTACTATAAGCCCCATGCTTTTAGCTCCGTCGCTGCCCCACGCTATCTCCTCTGCCCCAAAGTAAGTTGCAGCGAGCATAACTGTTTGTACCGCCATGCTGTACACAAAAAAGGCACCCAGATATCGCTTTAAAGTAATATTCTGGCGTAGTTGGTCCCATACCTTGCGCAGCTCTCTAAAGCCATTAAAAAGCACATCGCCGGTAATTTTATTACTCTTTGTTGCCGCAGGTAAAAAGTAGTAACTGTACTGGCTAAACACAATCCACCACAGCCCTACCGACACGAATGACCAACGCATTACCTGCATTTTTGCAGCATCTTCTACACTTAGCAAGACGGCAAGTACTGCTACAAGCAGTATTACACTGCCTATGTAGCCAAGAGAATACCCTTTTGCGCTTACAGCATCCTGCTGCTCCGGGTATGCCACATCTGGCAAATAAGAATTATAAAACACCAGGCTTCCCCAAAAACCTACAAGGCCAAAGAGGTAACATACAAGGCTAAAATAGAGGTTCTCTTTATCAAACCAGTAAAGCCCTATGCACGATGCCGCACCTATGTAGCAAAATAGTTTAAGAAATTGTTTTTTGTTACCCGCATAATCAGCAATACCGCTAAGCAGCGGCGATATAAATGCAACAATTAAAAAAGCAAAGGCAGTAGTAAAGCTTATAAGAGCAGTACTCTTCATACTGGTACCAAAAACAGATACTGCTGTGCCTTTTTCGAATATCTGGTCGTAAAAAATTGGGAACACAGCCGATGCAATTACAAGACTGTATACAGAGTTTGCCCAGTCGTAAAACGCCCATGCATTTAGCAGCTTCCTGCTGCCTTTTTCTAATTGTGCCATATAGTTAGGTTTGTACCCTCAAAACTAAACTATTTTTTTTAACTGTGTACAATAGTGCGGTTATGGCTACATGAATTATATAAAAGCAAAAGCTGTCAGGCAAATTTCATTTTCATTTTAAAACAGTTTAAACGATGTAGTTCATAAAGATAATTTCATGTATATTGCGCAGGCACTTTTTCTATAGCAAGATATTAGCAACAGCTATAAGTTGCATTAATATATAAACGTAACAAAACAAAACAAAAATAACATGAACATTACATTAGCACAGGCAGAAGCTGTTATAGCAGCCGCAAAAGAAAAAGCCACGGGCATTAAAACAAAAATGAATATTTGCGTAGTAGACTCCGGGGCAAATCTTGTAGCATTTGTTCGCAACGACGGCGCCTGGTTAGGATCTGTAGATATTGCAATTAAAAAAGCAAAAACCGCAGTATTTTTTCAGATGGACACTGCAGATCTTAGTCCTCTTGTACAACCGGGAAAACCGCTATACAATATAGAGCATTCTAATAACGGTCTTATTACCTTTCCGGGTGGTGTAGCTATAAAAGACGGCAGTGGCAACGTAATAGGAGCCATTGGTGTTTCGGGCAGCACAGTAGAAGACGATGAAACCGTAGCCAAGGCCGGTGCCGGTGTTCTTTAAACTTATATAGTTAAACAAAAGGCAGCCATAGGGCTGCTTTCTTGTTATAAATTTTTTAAAATTAAATAGGCTGTTCATTACTGAACAGCCTATTTTTATATCCGTGGTTTAAGATAGTATCAACATTAAAATTTAACGCCAAATTTTGCAGCTTCTGCTTTTGCATTAGGTATTTCGCTTGTAATTTTAGATATCCTTGTAGCGCCAGACGGGTGAGTGCTTAAAAATTCTGGTGGTGCACCACCGCCTGAGTTGGCATCCATCCTTTTCCAGAAATCCAGTGCCTTATCCGGATTATACCCTGCAATAGCCATAAGCGTCAGGCCTATTTCATCGGCTTCGTTTTCCTGGCTTCTGCCAAAGGGAAGTATTGCTCCATACTGTGTACCTAAACCGTATGCCTGCTGAAACAACTGCTGTGCAGTTGCACTTTGTCCTGACGTAGCCGCAGATACCCCGCTTGCGCCAAGTTGTGCTAATGTTTCGGCACTCATTCGCTGCGCACCATGATTAGCAAGTGCGTGTGCTACCTCATGGCCTAAAACTGTTGCAAGCCCGGCTTCGTCTTTAGTTATAGGTAATATACCCGTATACACTACGATCTTACCACCTGGCATACAAAACGCATTTACATCTTTAGATTCTACAAGTTTATATTCCCACGCATAGCCATCAAGATAGCCTTTCTTGCCGGCTGCATTAAGATACTTCTCTGCAGCGGCTTTAATTTTCTGGCCAACACTTGTTACCATTGCCGACTGAGATGTTCCTGAAACTACCTTATTCTCTTTTAAGAATTGGTCATACTGAGCAAAAGACGTAGGAAATATCTGGCTGTTAGACACAAAATTAAGGTCCTTTTTACCTGTAAAAGGGTTGGTACTGCAGGCAGCTACCATCATGAACAGACCTGCCGACAGGGTTATTCTACTTATTTTCATATCTAAAATTTTTAAATTTTATTCAAATTTAGTAAATTCCTACAATATACAATTCAGAAAATCCCTTGGTTTTAGTTAAACTATTGTGAATTTACGCATGTGCCATCATAACATACTTTTCAAATATTTCATTATTATCATAATTGCAGTACTTTTATAGTACTTATAATACTGTTTGCAGTATTATGTTATAAAGTTATTGCCTTATGCCCGAAAACACCCAGCACCGCCAGTCGTTAAAAATACCGAAACCGTTTCTTTTAACTGCAAAAATACTGCAGGCTACATCGCCTAAACTGGCTGCCCGATTTGCGATGAAGGTATTTACCACCCCAATAAAATTTAAGCTGCCCCGGCGCGAGGAAGAAATGGACCGCAAGAGCTGTCAGGAATTGGTAATGATCCCATCACTTAATAAATCAATAAATGTGTACCATCTGGGGGAAAGCCCTAAAAGGGTGTTACTGGTACATGGCTGGAGCGGCAGGGGCACTCAACTGGTATCAATAGCAGAAAAATTAATTAAGGCCGGTTACAGCACCGTTAGCTTTGATGCTCCCGCCCATGGAAAATCTCCGGGCAAAACCAGCGAGATGACGCAGTTTATTGCCTGCATACTACAACTTCAGGAAAAATACGGCCCGTTCGAATTTGCCATTGGCCATTCACTTGGTGCTATGGCGGTGCTCAATGCCGTTAAACGCGGGCTCAATGTAAAGCGTGCTGTAATTATAGGCAGCGGCGATGTTATACGTGATATTATGATAGACTTTACGCAAAAATTAGGCATGAATATTGCCATAGGAGAGATAATGATAAAGATGTTCGAAAAGAAGTTTGGCGAAACCATTAACAACTATTCGGCGTATATAGCAGCAAAGGATGTGCACATTCCTGTACTGGTTTTTCATGACGAAAATGATACCGATGTACCCGTAAGTGCAGCCCGCCATATTTACAAACATCTAACTAATGCCCAACTTGTAATAACACAGGGATTGGGACACCGGAAAATTCTAGGCGATAAAGCCGTAATAAAACAATTAACTGATTTTTTACTATCATGAAAAAAATAATGTTACTACTTGTGCTCCTTTCGTTAACCGCATGCCAGGGGCAGGGAAAAAATAAGGACAACAAGGACACCGCCAGTAAAGAGACAACTGCTAAAGGAAAGTTTGCTGTTACCAAAACAGATGACGAATGGAAAACCCAACTTACACAACAGCAATATAATGTATTGCGCAATAAAGATACCGACAGGCCTTACACCGGCCAGTATGATAACTTTTTCGACAAAGGCATGTATGTGTGCGCCGCCTGCGGCAATCCGCTCTTTACATCCGATGCCAAATTTGATTCGCATTGCGGCTGGCCTTCTTTCGATCAGGCCATAAAAGGATCTGTTGTGTATCAGACTGACAGGAGCTTTGGCATGGACCGTACCGAAGCCATGTGTGCTAAATGCGGCGGCCATTTGGGTCACGTTTTCGACGATGGGCCTAAAGAAACTACCGGCGAGCGATTTTGCACCAACTCTACATCGATTAAATTTATACCGGCTAAATAAATAGACTTAGCACGAATTTCATTAATGCACACTAATTCTTTGGAGAAAATTAGTGAAATTAGTGTCTTTAATTTTAATAACAATCACACCTATGAGCACACATAATTATCCCGTACAAAAAACAGAGGCCGAATGGAAAGCAGAGTTAGGCCCTGAACGATACAAAATATTAAGAGGTAAAGGTACTGAGTTCGCCCACTCTGGCAAGTACAACCTGACATTTGATAAAGGTACCTATTGCTGTGGCGCCTGCGGGCAGCCATTGTTTAAGAGCGATTCTAAATTTGAAAGCGGCTGCGGCTGGCCATCATTTGATGAGTCTATTCCAGGCAGCGTAGAGTACATTAAAGATACTACATTTGGTATGCTTCGCACAGAGATATTGTGCTCTAATTGCGGCAGCCATCTTGGCCACGTTTTTGATGATGGCCCTACCGAAACAGGACAGCGCTATTGCGTTAACTCATTGTCGGTAGACTTTGAAAAATAGACTAAAAGCTCCGCCTTATCAGGTGGGGCTTTTGCTTTTAATTATATTGATACCTGACATGTATTTGCAATTAGAAAGTTAGCTAACATAACTATTGGGTTCAACTTAATGCCGGTAACGGTCTTTTTTTGTAAATTTAATGCAACGCAATATGCGTAAAGGTTAAAAACAAAAACAATTTCAATGGATTTATTTATGGAAGGCACAAAATGGCCTGAGGCTTTGCAGCCACTTATAGACAAATATAAAGGAGAACGCCACCCCCTGCATTACGAAAACATTTACCAGTTGCTGGTTATGGTGGTATTATCTGCCCAGGACAGCGACGCCCATATCAATAAAATTGCACCAGCCTTCTTTAAAAAATATCCAGACATGAGCGCCTTGGCAAAAGCCAATACTGCAGGACTGATTGAGTATCTTGCAGAGGTGCGCTTCCATGGTAATAAAATTGCCTGGTTGCAGGACATTGCCGATACCATTAAGGAGGATAAGAACATTCCTGTTACCATGAAGGAGTTGGTAGCCCTGAAAGGAGTTGGCAGAAAATCGGCCAATGTAATTATGCGCGAAGCAGGTAAAAAAGCCGAAGGCATACTTGTAGACTTACACGTTGTTCGCGTTGCGCCGCGCCTTGGCATAGCAAAGGGTAAAGATGCCACTAAAATTGAAAAGGAGATGATGGCTGTGCTGCCACAGGACATGTGGGGAGAAATAGGCATGGCAATTTCTTTTCTTGGCCGTGATACCTGTCGCCCAAGCAACCCCAAGCACAGCGAATGCATTATGAAAAACCATTGTGAGTTTTACAAGGAGCACACCAAGACCGGCAATTAATATAGTTACAAAACAAAAAGAGAGAAGTGTTACGCTTCTCCCTTTTTGTTTATAATATCTTTATCAGGTCGCCGGCCGGGGTAAAAGTAGCAGTAAGGTCGGTGCCTTCTTTAGTAAGGACCAACTTGTACTCACCATCAGCCGCAACGTAAGCTTCTTTAATGGTATAATTACCATAGCCTTTCTTTATGTTATCTAAAGCCTCTTTTGATACTTTAGAAACATCAATCTTAGTATATTGCTTTTCCTGAAATATCCTGAATTCTATTTTGCTATCCAAAGGGGCTGTAGCGGCAGTTGCGGCAAACGTTGCCATAGAAGCTATGGCTATGCGTAAAATTTTCATGACTTGCGTGTTTTAGGTTACATCTCAAAGTTAGGAAACAGGCTTAAAAATGTATGCTAAAGTTATGCTAAAGTAGCAGAGCAATATGTAGGGTAATGTTTAAAGAGGGAAAGCCATCAAGGCAGAGCGTGTGTAGTACTAAAATAAAAAATCTCCGCGTGGGAGACTTCAGGTAAAAGCAAAAAAAAAATGGCAAGCGACCTACATCGCACCGCTACAACCACATACCTTTGCTGTGTTCCCACCCTGGAGGAGTCTGCAGGAGCTGGTCGTGTAGGACTTGCCGCTGCAAATATACAACCTTTTTGAAATTTTGCAAGCCATTGCCCAATATAAAATACAATTGTATATTGCTTTACTATTTTTAAAGACCATGAAAAAACATAACGTATTAGCTTTCATTTTATTGGGTTCGGCTTTCATGCTGCTATTTTCGATTACGACAGCCTGTAATAACGAAAAAGATTCTGAAAACAACCTCTTTACCATCGATTCTTCCGGTCTTAAAGGACAGTATCAGCCGCAGGAAACGCTTCCGCTAACGGTTGCAAATGCTCAAAAAAAGGAAATCGACTCCGTAGTATATTATCTTAACGATATTAAATTGGGTACTGTAAAAGGCAATGTTAAGCTTGATGCCCCACTTAAAGACCTAAAATTCGGATATCAAAACATCAAGGCACTTGTATACTACGAAGGTAAGAACAGCGAAGCAACGGGCAGAGTCGAGCTTGTGTCTAACATTGAACCTAAGATATTAAACTACGAAATTGTAAATACCTTTCCTCACGATACAGCTTCATATACACAAGGGTTAGAGTTTTACCGCGATACCCTTATTGAGGGTACTGGCTTGTACAAAAAATCGGTACTGCACAAACTAAACTACAAAACCGGGCAGCCTTACAAACAAATTGCGCTAGACGGCAAGTACTTTGGTGAAGGTGTTACCATCTTTAACAACAAAATTTACGAACTTACCTGGAAAGAAAATACAGGCTTTATTTACAACGCCGATAATCTCGCCAAGGAAAAAGACTTCCCTTACTTTAAACAAGTGGAAGGATGGGGACTAACCCATGATGAAAAAAGCCTTTATATGAGCGACGGAACTGAGAAAATTTACGTTTTAGACCCCGCTACTTTAAAGGAAACTGATTACATAAATGTATACACGAACAGCCGTAAAATAAAAGACATAAACGAACTGGAATATATAGAGGGTAAGATATTTGCCAACGTGTACCAAACCGACCTTATTGTTGTTATAGACCCTAAGAGCGGAGCTGTAGAAGGTGTGCTTAACATGGCCGACCTTAAAAAGAAAATTACACAGTATCCCGATACTAATGTATTTAATGGTATTGCCTATAACCCAAAAACAAAAACTATTTTTGTTACCGGTAAAAAATGGGACAAAATGTTTGAGATAAGGCTTAAGTAATATTTTCAGATAAAATTTATACGAACCCTTTCAGCAATGGAAGGGTTTTTTGTTCTAAATACGATATGAAAGAACCACGATTCAGATGTCCCACATCAAAAGCCATAAATGAATTATCTTTAGAATTAGAGTTGCCGGGAAATATGCAGGATTGGGAATGGATAGTTGGTAAACCGGAAGATGTTAAAAAGTATATCACGCATTACAATACGTTGAAAGACGATGACAAAAAATTTACTTTGATGGAATTAATAATTCAGGCAGTGACAGATCAGGCTGATGAGGATTTTATTAAGTTTTGGAATATTATAAAACCTTTACTAAAAACTAATTTTGCCATACATGAATATTCTATTTTTTACTGGTGTTGTTTTGAAAACGAAAATATTAACGATTGCTGGAAGATAACACCATTTATAAGGCAGTTGTGGCAGGAATTAAAAGCATAAAAAAAACCCACTCTCGCGAGTGGGTTTTCTATTTATTTAAGCTTGTCCTGGAGGACCGAAGCTTAGAGGAATTTGCGGTTGCTCTGCATCGCTTATCGTGCCATGGGCAGCTTCAAAACGGTGGATATTCTCGCCTAATGCCTTTAGCAGCCTTTTGGCATGCTGCGGCGTTAATACAATTCGTGATTTAACCTTAGCTTTGGGTATACCCGGCATAATGGCTACAAAATCCACGACAAACTCTGAAGAGGAATGGTTGATAATAGCAAGGTTACTGTAAGTACCCTCGGCTGTTTTCTCATCCAGTTCAATGTTTATTTGTCCGGGTTGTTGTTGTTGATCACTCATTGTTATTAATAGTTGTATTCCTCTTTAGGAGTTAAAAGCTCATTATATTCTTCGTCTTTAGAACCTACAATAATTGCTTCGTAGTCCCTCATACCTGTACCTGCAGGTATTCTGTGACCCACAATAACATTTTCTTTAAGGCCCTCAAGTCCGTCTACTTTACCGGCTACAGCTGCTTCATTAAGAACCTTAGTAGTTTCCTGGAACGATGCTGCAGATATGAACGATTTAGTTTGAAGTGAAGCTCTTGTAATACCCTGTAGTACCGGAGTTGCCGTTGCTGGAACAACATCTCTTGCAGATACCTGGTTTTTATCATTACGTTTAAGCAACGAGTTCTCATCCCTTAGTTCGCGTGGCGTAATAAGCTGCCCTGCTTTAAGGTTTTCAGAATCGCCCGAATCTTCTACAACTTTCATTCCGTATAGCTTATCGTTCTCTACAATAAAGTCAGACGTGTGTATAAGCTGGTCTTCAAGGAAAAGGGTATCACCCGGATCCTGAACCTGTACTTTACGCATCATTTGGCGAATAACAACTTCAAAGTGTTTGTCGTTGATTTTTACACCCTGCAAGCGGTATACTTCCTGAATTTCATTAACAAGATACTGTTGTACTGCAGACGGGCCTTGTATCCTAAGGATATCCTCAGGAGTAATAGCACCATCGCTCAATGGTAAACCTGCTTTAATGTAGTCATTTTCCTGAACAAGGATCTGGTTAGAAAGTTTTACAAGGTACTTTTTAACTTCACCAAATTTAGACTCAATAACGATCTCGCGGTTACCCCTTTTGATCTTACCGAATGATACCACACCGTCAATTTCAGATACTACAGCCGGGTTACTTGGGTTACGTGCTTCAAGAAGTTCTGTAATCCTTGGTAAACCTCCTGTTATATCCCCGGTTTTAGATGAACGCCTAGGTATTTTTACTAAAATCTTACCAGCTTTAATCTTTTCACCGTTATCAACCATAAGGTGGGCACCCACCGGAAGGTTGTAAGAACGTATAAGTTCGCCATCTTTTCCGTAGATCAATAACGTAGGGATCAATTTCTTGTTCCTTGCTTCAGAGATTACTTTTTCCTGGAAACCTGTCTGCTCATCAATCTCAACCATGAACGATTGTCCCTGCTCGATATCTTCATAAGCTACTTTACCGGTAAACTCAGAAATAATAACTCCGTTATAAGGATCCCACTTACATATAAGCGCTCCTTTTTCTACAACATCGCCATCTTTAACATAGATGCTCGATCCGTAAGGAATATTGTGCGTGTTTAATACGATACCTGTGTTAGGATCTACCAGTTTAAGCTCTGTAGAACGTGAAACCACGATATCTACATCACCACCTTCAAGGTCTTCACCTTTTACGGTTTTAAGGTCTTCCAGTTCAAGGCGTCCTGCAAAACGGGTTACAATGCTTGATTCTTCCGAGATACCACCCGCAACACCACCCACGTGGAATGTACGAAGCGTTAACTGTGTACCCGGCTCACCAATAGACTGTGCAGCAATTACACCTACAGCCTCACCCCTTTGGGTCATTTTACCTGTTGCAAGGTTACGACCGTAACATTTAGCACAAATACCTTTTTTAGCTTCGCAGGTTAATGGAGAACGTACTTCTACCCTCTCTATAGGTGCAGCGTTTATAGCTTTTACCTCTGCTTCTTTAATTTGCTCGCCTGCATGTACAAGTACTTCGTTATTAAGCGGGTTAATAACATCCTGTAGTGCAACACGGCCTAATATTCTCTCGCCAAGAGTCTCAACGATCTCTTCGTTCTTTTTAAGTGCGCTAACTTCTATACCACGTAATGTACCACAATCTACAGAGTTTACAATAACGTCCTGAGAAACGTCGTGCAGCCTCCTTGTAAGGTAACCGGCATCGGCCGTTTTAAGGGCTGTATCCGCAAGACCTTTACGGGCACCGTGAGTAGAGATAAAGTATTCAAGGATCGATAAACCTTCTTTAAAGTTAGAAAGGATAGGGTTTTCAATGATCTCCCCACCACCTGCTGTCGATTTTTTAGGTTTTGCCATCAAACCACGCATACCTGTTAACTGACGGATTTGCTCTTTCGAACCCCTCGCCCCAGAGTCAAGCATCATGTACACCGAGTTGAAGCCCTGCTGGTCTTCACGAATGTTTTTCATGGCAAGCTCTGTAAGTGTGGCATTTGTAGATGTCCACACGTCAATAACCTGGTTGTAACGCTCATTGTTTGTAATAAGACCCATGTTATAGTTAACAGAGATAGCATCTACCTGAGTATTTGCGTCATCAATTAACTCCTGTTTCCTTGCAGGGATAATAATATCACCTAAGCTGAATGATAAACCACCCCTAAAGGCAAATTTATAACCCATGTCTTTCATGTTATCAAGGAATGCAGCCGTTGTAGGTACATCGGTAACACTTAGGATCTTACCAATAATATCCCTTAGGGATTTTTTGGTCAATACCTCATTTATATAACCTGCAGCTTCCGGAACTACTTCATTAAATAGTACCCTGCCGGCTGTAGTCTGGATGATCTTGTAAACAAGTTCTCCTGCATCATTAAAGTCTTTAGCACGTATTTTAACACGGGCATTAAGTTCTACACGGCCTTCGTTTAGCGCTATATTGGCTTCTTCGGCAGAATAGAAAGTAAGGTCCTGACCTAAAATCTTGTGATCTTCTGTAGATATACGTTCTTTGGTCATGTAATACAGACCAAGAACCATGTCCTGAGAAGGAACCGTAATAGGTGCACCATTTGCAGGGTTAAGGATATTGTGCGATGCAAGCATTAAGAGCTGCGCCTCAAGAATAGCCTCTGGCCCTAACGGTAAGTGTACCGCCATCTGGTCACCATCAAAATCCGCATTAAATGCCGTACATACTAAAGGGTGAAGCTGGATCGCTTTTCCTTCAATAAGTTTTGGCTGGAATGCCTGTATACCAAGCCTGTGCAAAGTAGGGGCCCTGTTTAGTAATACCGGGTGACCCTTAATTACATTCTCCAGGATGTCCCATACCACGGGCTCTTTCTTATCTATAATCTTTTTAGCCGATTTAACCGTTTTAACGATACCACGTTCTATCAGTTTCCTGATAACAAATGGCTTGTAAAGCTCAGCTGCCATATCCTTTGGCAAACCGCACTCAAACAGTTTCATCTCCGGGCCTACAACAATTACCGAACGTGCAGAATAGTCAACACGCTTACCAAGTAAGTTTTGACGGAAACGTCCCTGCTTACCTTTTAATGAATCGGATAATGATTTAAGTGGCCTATTAGACTCGGTTTTTACAGCAGACGCTTTCCTTGTATTATCAAAAAGTGAATCTACAGATTCCTGTAGCATACGCTTTTCATTACGAAGGATAACCTCTGGCGCTTTTATCTCCATAAGCCTTTTTAAACGGTTGTTACGGATGATTACCCTCCTGTACAAGTCATTTAAATCGGATGTGGCAAAACGTCCACCATCAAGCGGCACCAATGGGCGAAGCTCTGGCGGTATAACCGGTATAACTTTAAGTATCATCCACTCAGGCCTGTTCTCCCTGTTAAAGTTAGACTCCCTGAAAGATTCTACTACCTGCAGCCTTTTAAGGGCTTCGGTTTTACGTTGTTTAGATGTTTCGTTGTTTGCACTGTGGCGCAACTGGTAAGAAAGCTCATCAAGGTTTATCCTTGCAAGCAAATCCATAATACACTCTGCACCCATCTTGGCGATAAACTTGTTAGGGTCATAATCGTCAAGGTATTGGTTATCTGCAGGAAGGGTATCCAGTATATTAAGGTATTCCTCTTCTGTTAAGAAGTCTAACCTGTTAAGGTTGTCGCCTTCAGCAGTTTTAGCAATACCCGCCTGTATAACCACATACCTTTCGTAGTATATGATCATATCCAGCTTTTTAGAGGGAAGCCCAAGGATATAGCCAATTTTGTTAGGAAGCGAACGGAAATACCATATATGCGCTATAGGCACCACAAGGTTAATGTGGCCCACCCTGTCGCGACGCACTTTTTTCTCGGTAACTTCAACACCGCATCGGTCACAAACAATCCCTTTGTATCGAATCCTTTTGTATTTACCGCAAGCACATTCAAAGTCCTTTACAGGGCCAAAAATACGCTCACAAAAAAGGCCGTCCCTCTCTGGTTTGTGGGTACGATAGTTAATGGTTTCCGGTTTTAAAACCTCACCCCTTGATTCAGCAAGAATAGACTCCGGCGAAGCCAGGCCTATAGATATCTTGTTAAATCTCTTAACGGTATTTTTATCTTTTAATCTTGTCATGATATGTATCTACCAATTATTAAAAAGTATGTAAAGGGAACGGCATAAAACCGTTCCCTTTTGGAAATTTATTCTTCTAATCTGATGTCTAACCCAAGGCCTTTAAGTTCATGCATCAATACATTGAACGATTCCGGCAATCCTGGTTCCGGCATGGTCTCACCCTTAACGATAGCTTCGTAAGTTTTAGCCCTACCTATAACGTCATCCGATTTAACAGTCAGGATCTCCCTAAGAGTACTTGATGCACCGTAGGCCTCAAGAGCCCAAACCTCCATCTCTCCAAAACGCTGACCACCAAACTGAGCTTTACCTCCAAGAGGCTGCTGCGTGATAAGCGAGTATGGACCAATAGAACGTGCGTGCATCTTATCGTCTACCATGTGCCCCAGTTTAAGCATGTAGATAACACCTACGGTTGCCGGCTGGTGGAAGCGCTCTCCTGTTCCACCATCGTATAAATACGTATGGCCAAAACGAGGAATACCTGCTTCATCTGTCAACTCATTAATCTGGTCTAACGATGCACCGTCAAAAATAGGGGTTGCAAATTTGCGTCCTAAATTCATACCTGCCCATCCAAGAACCGTTTCATAAATCTGCCCGATGTTCATACGAGATGGTACACCAAGCGGGTTAAGCACGATATCTACCGGAGTACCATCTGCAAGGAAAGGCATGTCTTCATGACGTACAATTCTTGCAACAATACCTTTGTTACCGTGGCGTCCTGCCATTTTATCTCCCACTTTAAGCTTACGTTTCTTAGCGATGTAAACTTTAGCAAGTTTTAAGATGCCCGACGGAAGTTCGTCACCTACCGTAATGGTAAATTTCTCTCTTCTTAAAGCACCCTGAAGATCGTTCAGCTTAATTTTGTAGTTGTGTATAAGGTCGTTAACCATTGCATTGGTTTCATCGTCCGTAGTCCACTGTCCTTTAGTTAAGTGAGCAAAATCTTCAACGGCATATAACATCTTCTGGGTGTATTTCTTGCCCTTAGGCATTACTTCCTCACCAAGATCGTTCATAACTCCCTGAGAAGTCTTTCCGTTAACGATGTTAAATAATTTGTCGATAAGCCTGTCTTTAAGCTCTACAAACTTAACTTCAAAGTCACCTTCAAGTTTACCTAAATCGTCTTTATCTTTAGTACGTTTACGTTTGTCCTTAACGGCACGCGCAAACAGTTTCTTATCAAGAACCACGCCATGAAGAGATGGAGACGCTTTTAATGAAGCATCTTTAACATCGCCAGCCTTGTCGCCAAAGATAGCCCTTAACAGTTTTTCTTCCGGTGTAGGGTCACTTTCTCCCTTAGGAGTAATCTTACCAATAAGGATATCGCCGGGTTTAACCTCTGCACCAATCCTAATCATACCGTTTTCGTCAAGGTCTTTAGTAGCTTCCTCACTTACGTTTGGTATATCGTTAGTAAGCTCTTCGTTACCCAGTTTGGTATCCCTAACTTCCAGCGAATAATCATCAACATGTATAGAAGTAAAGATATCATCACGAACAACTTTTTCTGAGATTACAATAGCATCCTCAAAGTTATAACCCTTCCATGGCATGAACGCCACTTTAAGGTTACGTCCCAGAGCAAGCTCCCCGTTTTGTGTAGCATAACCTTCGCAAAGTACCTGGCCTTTTACAACCCTGTCGCCTCTTCTTACAATAGGCTTAAGGTTAATGCTGGTGCTCTGGTTGGTTTTCCTAAACTTAATAAGCTGGTATGTTTTCTCGTCCGGATCAAAGCTTATGCTTCTCTCGCGGTCTGTTCTGTCATATTTAATAGTAATCTGGTTAGCATCTACATACTCTACAGTACCAGTGCCTTCGGCATTGATAAGTACACGAGAGTCACTTGCTACCTGGCGCTCCAATCCTGTACCCACAATTGGGGCTTCCGGACGTAAAAGAGGAACAGCCTGGCGCATCATGTTAGATCCCATCAACGCACGGTTAGCATCATCATGCTCAAGGAAAGGAATAAGCGAAGCCGATATAGAGGCAATCTGGTTAGGAGCAACGTCTGTATAGTGTACAGCCGATGGGTCCAATACCGGGAAGTCACCTTCCTCACGGGCAATTACTTTATCAGCAGTAATGTTACCCTCGTTATCCATTTCAATGTTAGCCTGCGCTATCAGTTTACCTTCTTCTTCTTCAGCACTAAGGTATATAGGTTCAGACTCCAGGTCTACCCTTCCGTTAGTTACTTTACGATAAGGCGTTTCGATAAAGCCCATTCCGTTTACTTTAGCATAAACACCAAGCGAAGAGATCAAACCAATGTTTGGGCCCTCCGGCGTTTCAATAGGACATAAACGTCCGTAGTGCGTATAGTGAACGTCACGTACCTCAAAGCCCGCTCTTTCACGCGATAAACCGCCTGGCCCAAGTGCTGATAGCCTACGCTTGTGCGTAATCTCTGCAAGAGGGTTAGTCTGGTCCATAAACTGTGAAAGCTGGTTAGTACCAAAGAAAGAGTTGATTACCGACGACAATGTTTTAGCATTGATAAGGTCGATAGGTGTAAACACCTCGTTATCCCTAACGTTCATACGCTCCCTTATGGTTCTTGCCATACGCGCCAAGCCTACACCAAACTGAGCTGAAAGCTGCTCACCTACCGTACGTACACGACGGTTAGATAAGTGGTCAATATCATCAATCTCAGCTTTAGAGTTTATAAGCTCTATAAGGTATTTTACAATGGTAATAATATCTTCTTTGGTAAGCACCTGCTTTTCCATCGGGATATCAAGACCAAGTTTCTTGTTCATCCTGTAACGGCCCACATCCCCAAGGTTGTAACGCTGGTCTGAGAAGAACAATTTATCTATAATGCCACGAGCCGTTTCCTCATCAGGCGGTTCTGCGTTACGCAGCTGACGGTAAATATGCTCTACGGCCTCTTTTTCTGAGTTTGTAGGGTCTTTTTGAAGTGTATTATGGATGATCGCATAATCGGCCTGGTTGTTATCATCCTTGTGCAGTAATATCGATTTTACATTAGCCTCAATAATCTCTTCAACATTATCTTTGTCTATAAGAGTATCCCTGTCTAATATAATTTCATTACGCTCAATAGATACTACCTCGCCTGTATCCTCATCCACAAAATCCTCATGCCATGTGTTAAGCACACGTGCGGCAAGTCTTCTGCCTATATATTTTTTTAAACTTGTTTTAGAAACTTTAATTTCTTCAGCAAGGTCAAATATCTCAAGGATATCTTTATCTCTTTCAAAACCAATGGCACGGAAAAGAGTGGTAACAGGTAGTTTTTTCTTCCTGTCGATATAAGCATACATTACACTATTAATGTCTGTAGCAAACTCTATCCATGAACCTTTAAATGGTATTACCCTTGCAGAGTATAGTTTTGTTCCGTTTGCGTGGAACGACTGGCCAAAGAATACACCGGGAGACCTGTGAAGCTGAGAAACAACTACACGCTCTGCGCCGTTGATAACAAAGGTGCCGCTTGGTGTCATGTATGGGATGGTTCCCAAATAAACATCCTGAACAATTGTTTCAAAATCTTCATGTTCAGGGTCTGTACAATACAGCTTTAACCTTGCTTTTAAAGGTACGCTGTACGTTAGGCCCCTG
>Ga0265798_10003174_pt1 | contig 23602 bp, 34 predicted proteins | sample P3T30metagenome_FD_192430 | JGI IMG/M metagenome (GOLD analysis project Ga0265798, IMG submission 192430) | Plant litter microbial communities from East Loma Ridge, Irvine, California - P3 T30 | ecosystem: Environmental > Terrestrial > Plant litter > Unclassified | place: USA: California... | reverse complement strand
TGGAGACTAGCCTACTTATATCCATCGACTGACCCAAGGTGAGACTCATATTGAACAATAAATCGAGTCGACGCAACTTGTGGTACCTAATCGAGTGAGGAGAACTCGACAATCGGGTGAGCGATCCGGACCAGTCGAGTGGGGTTGAGTGGCGGCGGCAAAGAATACAGGGAGGAATTGTTAAGCGTGCTAGAGGTAGGTGAAGCTGGTTATATGCTTGAAGGGGTAGGTGACAATGAAGGAAGCCAGAGTTGAGTGAAAGCTGGAAGAAAGATTGAAATCAAACGCGTCGATTCGCCAACCTCGATCCAGATGAATGCGACTTATACAATGGCTGGATCTTTACTTCGGAGGTCTCACCAGATCTACCGCGATTCTTTCCCCTTATTCACACGCATGTTCAAAATTGAGCTCAATATATCTACTCCACATATCAATACCCACATTGTGAAAGTCTCACCACGGGACCAATCGGTCATGGGGATGTTTGTGATGTATGGCGGGACGGGAGGGGGCGGCCACTAGGATCCTCCTATAAAGCTGGTGTGTCCTATACTCTCGTCTCCTCAACCACAATCACTTCCACATCCTCCCAACCCCGCCATTCCAATCATATACATACCACCTCTTCTTAATCCTACACAATGTTTGGAATCTCCTTCATGGCTATCCTGGAGGCTGTCTTCGCTGAAGGGGTTTTGAAGCCGCACAGGCAAGCCAAACGACCACGACCCTTTTGCAAAGAATTCGACGTCAACTCTGGCCTCGCCTCAATGGTGACCATTCGGGATGTCAACAAGAATCCCTTTGTGTCTCTCATGGAACGTGAGTCCCATTCGCCTTCACGCGTTCGAACTGACTCCCTTCAGTTGAAGACTATCTCGTCGTCCTTGGCGCGTTCCATCAGCTTCAAACCGCTCCGGATTTCGGCCGACGAATGCTCGATTATGCTGATGATTACGAAAGATATGCCGCAATCACCATCCCTCGCTACCGAAAATTATGCAGCGATGTTGTGGCAAGGAGAGCTAATCGGAGTTCGCCTCCTCAAGTATCTCACCGATTCATTCCTTCTTCACCGGAGTTGTCCTTGTCTGGCGATACTGGCCGTTCGGGTACCGAGTCGTTCGCTGATTCGGTTTTGCAAACGCCCAGGTCGGACAACTACATCGAATACAACATGCTCTATTCCCCGTTGACATATCTGATTCCCTCCGAAAAGCTGTTGACTGGCGAATTCCCTTCAATAACGGCTCCCCGGGACTCTGGCCGCCTGCGAACCAATCTTTTCCTCGCCTCGGCATTGCCCGGCTATTCTGGCGATTCCTGCTTTCTGCCTCTGCCCCTATCGGTGTCTTGCTCGCCTGGCATTGTCATCTCATGAGGCCCGACATCTATATCCGGGGATCTCATAATGCGTTCAAGTCCCTCAAAGGTGTCCCGTTTCCTCTTCATCAAGTTGTAAGTGTCTGACCACGCTTCATAGCTGATTGTGTAGGTTCAAGCTATTAAGCAAGGCGCACTACCCAAAGAGTTGGATATGTGCGATCGAATCGCTACCATCCGACCCGAGTATTATGGTGGACCTGCCATTGCCACTCTTGCCTCGCTCATCGATTGCCAGACTGTCTTCATTGAGTACTGTCACCAGGCTGGTTTTCTGAAGACAGGCTTGCTCCGACAAAATCCATCCGCTGGGACTTCTGCTATTGTCAGGTACCGTACGTCCCCCTATACCTCTTCCACACTTCCATGCTAACGATTCAGATGGGTTTCTGGAAATCATACGAGCCACCGAATTCTGGCACTGTCTCGAACATACCCTCGATGTCGAGCTTGTTTGGAAATGCCATCGACTCAACAATTCGCTCTACTGCAACGACGTAGCCGGCTACGCCGATCAAGAGTACTTTGAGTCTGGATCTGGCCGACATGAACGATGGTCAACCACTGTCCACCACGCGGACGACTACAAGAAGGAAACTCAAAAGGCTTGGGGCAAGAGGTTCAAAGGCGAACAGTTCTACAAGACTACCTAGACTTGTCTCCCTTTCGCTTGATAGCTCTTTCCTGTGTGTTCCGGGCCTTTGTATCTGCTTTCTCTTGATCATCGTTTTTGTATGCATGTTGATTTGTTGATCTTTTTTCCCTTCTCGGGCAGTGTCAGGAGCGCTGTAGGATTGGTAGACCATCGAAGTTGCCATTCTCGTTGACATGTTGACAATACTGGCCAGATCGAACAGGTTGTGCTTCACCAAACTCTGTATCACGAGTAGCGGTTCCTCTGAAGTCCGTAGTGCATTCCGTAGCTACTCGTCCCAGGTGCACACACACTTGACCAAAGCGATGGGCTGGCCCATACTTAGTTGAAGTAAACATATGACCTGACAGCAGTAACTCAATTACGACACCGATTCCAAAAGTCACCATTGCACTAATCACGAGGAAAGAAGACGTTCTGGAGACACCGGAGACCAGAGGTAGGACGGGTTTCTCATGCGGGTCCAACAAGAGATAGGTGCACCTTGCATATCTTGTCTAGCAATCGTAATACTGTGATCTTTGCGTATCTGAGTGTGTCCTGACACCCTCCGATAGCCAGTTCCTCACTTCATTCCAACCATGTTCTTGATGAGCTAGATAGGTCAGCTTGACTCCATCAGCCCAGAAGGTGGATCGTACGGTATGTGCGCCAGGCAAATAACTCAGGGAATACTGAAAGGTCAGCGCCCGCGCACGGGATCTCCTGACCACAAGACTGAATGGTACGTAATTGACTTACCCATAGATATGCCAAATATTGGATCTGATCTCATCAGCAATATTCCCGTTTAGCAAATAATGACCGACTCACGATGACGAAGACGATACACAAAATCGCAGGTAGTACGAATGCAGCGACGAAGGTCATTACTAGCGCGACTATCAGAATGACCGTTGCAGCCACTCGTTTCAGCTTAAAGGCAGATTCCATCTGATGTTTGAATCCGCTATTCGTCAGCTCATTCCATCAGTATGGTGGGCGAGCTTACACAATGAATCCAGTTCCAATCAGAGATACAATCGTTCCGACACCGAATAACGCTGAGGTTCAGCTTGACGCCTGGATCTTTCAAACAGCAGTGAGCTTACTCGCAAAAGCCCCTGTGAACCCGATGAACAGCATGATAGCCCCCAGCAGACTGACACCGAAACCGACAACGAAGCCTGACAGGTCAGCTCTCAGAACAGTTGAACCGTTATGAGCTTACATGCTGCGAATCCTGTGAGACGTTGGTAACGGGTCAACTTGAGTGAAGAGAATGCCGATTCTTGCTACAGCGTTCAGCATCGACCCCTCGATTCGGTCATTGATCGAGAGCTATGTAAAACAGCCAAGGAGTCTGATTTGCGACGCGACTTACCCCTCCAAAAACGGCATCATCCGTGTGACCTTCAAGATCTAGTCTATCAGCCCTACCTCCGCAACTCTGGGAGCAAATACGTCACTGACCGTACCACTTTCTTCCTTCTGTCGTTGGCATCTCTATCTATATGGTCTGGGTAGTTAAGTAATGGTTTGAACGGCTACAAAATCTGCGTATAAAGGGAGATGGGTTAATTGATTGTCTTGGTTCTTGGCTTTAAGCATATTACTCGTTATTTAAATATTCCCACTCTTTAGATTGCACAAGCCAATTTATCCGGGAATCCCGTTGATGTCGATCCCCTCCCTTGCCACTTGAGTATTGTCTAATTGTTCCTATATCATACACCCCAGAGTGACACCAGTGCACATGTCTACAATCTCGCCAAATGCATTATCACTGTTCTTCCCAAATGATCAACCAACACCAACAACAGTCGATCACCTTTTAAACCTACCGCCGCTCATCAATTCATTTTCACCCGCACTCGCATCTTTACATCTCGCTCGTATACGCCTAGGACTGCTCATACCTCCAGGAACATTCGACCAAACAGCATGGTGCAGGACATGCGGAGGGTTGAGGCAGGTCGTCGAGGCGTTTGGCCCATCTAGCCCAAGCCCAAGTCCGAGGAAGGCAAGAGGGAAGAAGAGATCTGGAGTAGTCAAGAAGAGGATAGTGAGGCCGAAAGAATGTGCGATATGCGGGACTTCCTTCAGAGGACCAAAGAAGGAGGATACGGCCATGTCATTCCCCCCAGCGAGAACGATACGAGCGACGAGATCCACCTCTGCAAATCAAGCTCCAGCAACCATCAATGTGCCGTACGACTCGACGACTCCACCTGTCATCCCCTCGCCCACCACATCAATGGATATTGATCAACCTCCAGAAGAGCCGAAATCGATGATGGTAGACCCAATCGCTATCGATCCTGTCGTAATTCAACCAGACTACCACTATACACCAAGACCGCCGCCCCCTCCAAAGTACGTCTACAATAACGGCCTAACGCATGTTTACACTTCGGCACCGAATCTACCGACGTATCCTCAGCCGCCCGCTCAACATGTCTCTCCACCGCCAAAGGAGAAAAACAGGAAGAGGAAGAAATCTGGATTGGCAAAACTGCTGGCTGAAAACAAGGAACGAGAGGGAGGCGCAGGAGGGGGAAGTGGAAGCTGGGGCTTGGAGTGAAGCTAGATTTCATCGGCAGAAGAGTCTCGTTAGGGAGCGGGCAGGGAGCGGCTGTCAGGACTGAGTCCATCAAAGTCGCTCCAAGTTGTAACAGTACTGTGATCGTATAATATGTTGTATCGGTGTGATCATTCAATGTATAATAGCAGCATGCGCTCGACGTTCATAACAAATACATCGATCCCCTCTCATGATGTCTCTCGCACGTCCACAGACGCAATCCCATCGATTACTTGCTGTACTGATTGTCAGCTTCGTCAATCCGGACACTTACATCGTAAAAACCCTTCCCGCTCTTTCTACCCAATCGACCTTGCTTGACCATCTCTTCCAACATCGGGATAGGCTTGACGAGCTCTTCGGAGATCTCGCCCTGTTTGGCTTTCTCCTGCCATCCTTGCGAGATGTATGATGTGGTGTCTTTCCATCAGCTCTGTCAAACAGCGCCAGAATTCAGCTCACCTAGTCCAACGAAATCAAGGAGCTTGAATGGCTATTCATCAGCTGATTCCGTCAGTCAGACGGCGATAACGTACACCCATTGCTACTACATCAGCTGATTCATCATTCAAGTGAGCATATGCTCACGATAGCCCGCTCCGAGCTCCATTGCGGTGTCGACATCCTCGGCAGTAGCATCTCCCCTCTCTACCATTCGGATCGCCTCGACTTGCCATCAGCTCCTTCCTAGTCTGGCCTCTTCAGAATAAACTCACGCATGTATGGGACAAGTAGTCTATTGACAATGAAGCCGGGAGTATCATTACATGTTACCGGTGATTTGCCCATTCGCTTTGTGACTTCCTGGAGAGCTTGGAATGTCTCTTCGGACGTTTTTGGGGTTTTGATGATTTCAACCAGTTTCATGGCTGTCCGTCAGTTTTCGTACACGAAAGGCGTAGATGGACATACCAGGTACAGCTACTACATTAGCTCGGTCAGATCAGATCTGGAAACGAGGACTCACGATTAAAGAAATGAAGACCGGCGAATCTGCCATGAGCCCTTGCCCACATCTCATTATGACTTACCTCTCTTGTCGAGCTGCCCCACATGAAGACGCAATCTCTGTGACAGACAGACTCGAGGTATTGGTCGCGAAGATACATTCGGGTCTAGTTATCAGCTATATTTCTGGCAAAATTAGGAGAGGAGCAGGACTGACTTGGCTTTATCGTCCAAGTATTTGAACAGGTCACCTTTAACTTTCAAACTTTCAATAATCGCTTCAACGACCAGATCGCTCTCCTTGACAGCTTCCGCCCTATATCATTAGACATCTTCACTTCTTCCCAAGTGATCAGGAGATTGGTATGGAACGACGATGGCGACTTACGCATCGGTGGTTGTCGTGATATTTGCCATTATATTCTTGGTGAACCCCTCAATATCGTTTGGACTTGCTTTCTTCGCTACACGAGATAAAGACTTGGTGATGATGTTGAGTCCATTCCTACCTGTCAGCACAGCTCATCAGAGCTTCGCTGCCCAGAAGCCCGGCGACTCCTTTAGGCAAATCGAGCTGGAAGGGTTAGGGAAACATACTGAAGTGCTTGATCCGTCACGTCCGACAAAACCACCTGGTCCCCTTAGCTCATAATTTGCAGACTGTAGGATGCGGGTCCTCACCTTCAACCCGTTCTGTGCCCCAACCTGAGCAATCCCAGCACCCATCAATCCCGCTCCGAACACCGTCATTCTCTCAACTTGTTTCCCGCCCGAAGAGCTCGAGCTCGACAAGTGGCGCTGAATAGTGGATAGTCTGCCCGCCGCAGCACTGGCCGCTGAAACTGATGCTTTACCTGAAGACATTGTGGTTGTTCTGGCCAAATATCGAGCACTGAGCATAGCGATGTATATATAGTAGGTGGACGAAGTTGATTTATGATGTCCGGTTAATTTACCGGAGATAAGCGGAACTGAACGATCATGCATGATTAGGGGTCGGGGTAATGTCTGGATGGGATAGCTACAGTCTAGAAACGAATACAGGCTACGTGGTGGAGGTATGGGTATGGAGAATCTTTATCTGATCAGGAACGCTAGAGCCCATTGGACGAAACATAGGAGAGCAACGATGTAGAAGCCAGTAGCGTATCCAGAGGGGTTGCCATTGATACTAGCTGACCAAACCTGCCTATCAGCTTAAATTATCCGCAAGGCCGAGTAAGCTTACAGCACCACCAATAACTGGTCCAAAGAACCTGGCGAAAGATACGGTACTCTGCGCTAGACCATTGGCTAGTCCAACAACGTGAGGAGGAGACATTGCGTTCTGCCATCAGCTTCACAACCAGTTGGGACACACGATTAGGATCATAACAGCGGTGTAGGCTAGTGTACCACCACAATACCTGACCGCAGTGATAATAGTGAGTACTGATGATCAGCTAAGCCTAGGCGAAGAAGGAAAGACTCACGAGTCATGACCAAGATCCCTCCGTCGGAATCAGGCGAGGCGACAGACCTCAAAAGAGGTAAACAGAGGTAGGCGGGGATATACAGAAAACACCCCAATCTAAACATCTGGAGATGATTGAATTTCCCAAGGGGTGGACCGAGTCGAGGGTAGAGGTAGAACTGGTAGAATAATTGACAAATACACATCATGGCGATGAGAAGGGAGAATCGAGCGGGATTAAGACCGATACCTCCTGATTTGTATGGCCTGGCTGTCAGGCCAGATAATGAAGACAAATGAGACGACCTACGTAACGAGGAAAGAAAGGAACAGCTGGTCGTGGGTAGTATTGTGGAGTGCTACTAGACCATACTGATATCAGCTCTTGAGTCGCCAAGGGAGACATACCTGGACAATCATCATCAGGGGCAGAGACTTCCAGGTCGATACAGGTTTCTCACTAACTCCCATCCCGTTAGTAGGGCTGACCAGAGGCGATCGCTCATGAGCCCTCCCCTCAGCGATGACACTAAGTCCACCGGTGAGAGGTGCTCTTCTCTCAGATTGCGGAGTACCAAAGAACGGATCACTCTCTTCCTCAAGTTGAATATGCGCGGGGGAATGAAGACCGGTATTGGAGAAGATGGCGGGAACGTTTCCAGAAGCAGTACTGAATCGCCTCGTACCGGAGAACCGACGACTGGGGATTCGAAGTGAATTTCCACTGACGATTCGCTGTTTGTGCTTGCGCCTTTGACTGGCAGAGTTGGGTGGGAAGGAATCGATACCAGGTGAAGGTTGGGGTGTTTCATCATCATCGGACCCATTAGCAGGTGTAGTATCTTCCATTTCCTCATCCTCGTCTTCAAAAACAGCTGTGTCTTGAGCAGCAGCGGCAGAGACCCAGAGATCATTGATGTTGAACGTGTTCTCCTCATTGGCTGTATATCAGCATTTCGTCATTGTCACAATCGCGAGGAACCTACCAAGTAGGAAACGCTCAGCGAAATTTGGCTTTTGCTCATCTTCCTGCTCCTCTTCGTACTCGTCCTCATCTTCGGGATGTATAGCCGAGACACGCCTAGCAGCTTCCATAGCAGCCCTCGCAGCCAAAGTAGGATGCTTAGATCGAATACCACCATATCTATAATCAGCTAGACTCATAGCGTGGAACATACCCGTAAGCAGTCCCAAGACTAGCTCGACTATCCCGTCGATTATTTCTAACTGATGTGGAGAAACCGACAGTCTCTTCTCCCGGGGACATGATGAAACTCCTCTTGTTCTTGATCGTTTTGATGGTGGCATGGTGCGAAGGGACGGGGGACGCGGCTCTCTCGATCTCGGTAGTCGTGGCGGGTTCGGTCTTTTCAACTGGCAGGGCAATTCGGGATCCACCTCGGACTCCTCCGTCCCATGACAGGAAACAAGCACTGATAGCCCCGCAGATCAAGATGATACCTGCCAGGAACGTAGGTAGGAGATATGGGAAAGACTGAAATAATTCTGCAAGTCAGCTCAATACCAAGTCTCCAATACCTGACTAGCTTACCGATATCCGAGAGGAAAGTGCCGGGAAAGTTCTTGGCAGGACTCTCGAATACACCTCCGAGGATCTGTTGTCAGCAATTTCATGGGTCTAGACATACAGGTCCGATGACTCCTCCGAATCCCCAAGAGAAACCTAGCATCGCATATGCTCTCGTTGCGTTGGTCTCATCTTTTTGTCAGAATGCACTGTATCATTTGTAGAGTGTACTTACCGGTGACATCTCGGATAGATCCCCTAAAGACTCCTACAGCGCCTCCAAAGATCCCCTGAACTAGTCGAATACAGATTGCCTCTGGAAGCTGAACATCAGCTACTGTCCACCGTCAGTGGATCTCGAAGCTCACGCTCTCGGACGTTCCGAAAACAGTCAAAGCGATCGCGCTTCCCTGACTATCAGCTCGGACCACAAAAAGGTACTGCCAGCTTACAGCCAAACTAGCGACGATGACCGCCCGCCTTCCGTGTCGATCCGCGATACTACTCCACAACAGCGATGTGAAGAATTGAGTGATGAAGAATACCGAAACCAGATTACCAGTCCATAGACCGACTGTAGCTTCTCTTGCACTTCCTTCTTCGTAGCCTGCTCGAGCAAAGAATCCTGGCTATCAGTCTCGTGGCCTGGTCCTGGCCTGACGAAGTGCACTAACCTTCTACCATTGGCAGTAAGAAGGGTGTACATAGATTGGCCGAGAGTAGCTCCGACAACATTGCCTATTGATCAGTACACAGGCAGAAGAGTCGACTTACGATACACAATACGATCATAGGCAGTACAGGGAGTGGTGTTGAATAAGCTGGTCGAATCCCAGGGACAAGAGTAGGTAATTTAGCTCCCTCATCTTCATCATCTAATCCCAAATCCTCAAGACCCCTCAGAGTAGCTCTACTGACCTTCCGACGACCTCCTACAGTCGAGAATGAAGGGCGCAGAGATCGATTAATAAGGTGTCGATTGGGATATGGGACTGAAGGTGAAGGTGAATCGGCAGGTGATGAGGCTCCCGCGCCGAAAACATCGGAGGGTGGTTGACGAGGCGGCAGAGAAATGCGGGCTGGAGGAGTAGCCGTCATCTTTGAGGCTTGAGGGATGGCGCTACGATGTTCGTAAAGTGAAAGTGAAAGTGTAGCCGTTTAATCGTGATTCCTGTGTCGCGTCGCGTGCCGAGTTTATCAAGTGGCGTTCTGCCAAGGTGGAGTAAATCAGTACGAGTACTCGGATACGTCACATAATCGTGCTCCTGTCTTTGGTCTTCTGGCGTCTGATGTCCGCGAAGCAGATATGCATGGACGAATACAGCTCAGAGGTCTAGATATACACACAATCAAGAGACCTAGACAGTATTTCCAACACCCAACTTCTTTCCTTCTCCCTTGACGACCAAGTCCCAATGTTTAGTCAAGATCTCAACTTCATAGAAACTGGTTGCGAACGGATTGACCAGTTGAGGATCATCCATCTCGGCCTTGTATACTCCATCAGCCATTCTTTCCTCAGAATCCAACATCCCCTCTAGCTTTGGATATCGGCCCACTAATTGCCTTACGAACGTGACAGCCTGCGAGGCAGAGACGGGTGGGAAAAGAATTGAAGCTTCCAGTAGACGTTTGGCGAATGCAGCAGCTCTGTATGGGGGAGAGACGAAATGTCTTGAAAAGAAGATATGATTCAAGCATCTGAATAGTAACGAAGCGGTCGTCTCAGTTTGAACAGCGGGCTTGTGTCTTGATTTCATAGGCGCCTTTGCGGAGGTTGTGAGAAGTGGTGGATCTTCAATACCAGTATCGAGCGATAGCGGACGTAATAGACCGAATAGTTGTGTGATTAGATCTCCTAGATCGATATTGAGTGCTTCACCTTGTCCCGATAATAGATCAAAGGCAGTGACGATAGCCAGTAGTCGTAGTCTGACATTTTCGGAATCACCGACGATATCGAGTTTATTAATTTCTTCCTCTTCTTCATCATTCTCATCGTATTGATCCAGGACGATCCGGCGTAAAACAGCTAGCAGATCACGGAAGAAATCGACATTGATGAAATGGGCGAAATGGGAGATACCCTCTAGGGCCGCTGGTAGGAGAGGTGTTCGGATAGGGTTCTTCAGGATCGAGAAATAGAGCACGAATAAATTCTTGAGCGTCTCGGTTTGCTGGAAATCAGTGAACATTCTTTGCCGAGATAGAAGGGACTACTTACTACACCGGCACGCTCTTCCAGATCGACCTCGGCCGCAGCCTCGCCCATCTCCTTCTCAACCTCCTTCATCTCCTTCTCCCTCTTCTTTTGGTTCTTGGTCTGCCATTTCTTTCTAATCTCCGATTTGAACTGCCCCTGTCCCTTTTCTTTAGGTCCCCTCTTTCCTCGGTCCTTCTCTTTAGCCTCGCGCTTTTGCTTGGACTTATCACGCATCATGTCTAATTCGGATCGAAGTCGGAGATGAAGTAGACAAGAAAGAAGGTTGGGGTGTACTTGGAATTTACGTTCTTTGATCATTCGTGCTATTAGACGGAGGAGAGTCTGAGAGTATACAGAGGTCAAATCGGACTTGAAGACATCGATGAATGTTTGGAGGATCATCTCTGCGTCCTGATTATCAGTCACTATCAGTGTCGTCATGTGACAGACTCACCTCGTCCCAGCTTCGTCGACCGATCCGACCAACAAGGACACCCATGATATTCTCAGAGAAATTGAAATGAGGTACTGAAGACAACAACTCGCTCATACAACGCAAACTGAGTGTTGCTAATGCGGTCCGGCCTGGCGTAAGTACACCGCCAATCTACCACATGAGCAGGAACTCACCCTTGATCTCGCCCTCTAGAATCTTCAAATACCCCTTGTAGCTCTTTATCAAGAGCTTTTCACCTTCTCGCTGACGTCTGACTTCGTCTCGGACCTTCTCAGCTTCCTCAGTCGCTGTCAATTGTCGGATCCGATACCCTTTCAAAGTCAGCGTTATTCATCGATTTGGGTGGAATGCTTACCAGGGATGATATCCTTGTAGACTGCCAATTGCGAGAGCAGGGCTAGACCTCGAATGGAGGCTGGGACTGAAATCATTGTCTCGACCTCTCCAACTGATTTGACAGTCGTGAGTGCGAATGTCGACATTCTCGTCAAAAGTGGTCCCTACCGATCAGCCTTTTCTCGCAGGCCGTATAGACAAACTCACATTATCGATCAACTCTCCACCAGCCAAGATCTCAGCACCAATGCCTGCAATCTGCTCTTTTGCAACTTCAAGCTTCTGAGCATTTTTCCACCCAGCCATTCCGACAATCTCTGCAATTCCCATTCTACCAAATTTCCCACGTTGACTGGCCATCCTAGCCGCTTGAGTAGCTTCATCCAATTCTTCCTCTTCTTCCACCTCTTCCTCTGATTCACTTTCTTCCACCTTCTTCTTTTTGATTGCTGGTAATTTCGTGGTTCCAGCTACCATCTGTACTTCACCAGTTGGAAGCTTGATTGGGAGTCTACCAACTTCAACTTCTTCAGGTTCGGCTTTTGCGCTTTTCACCCATCGTTGTCGACCTGATGTTTCGTAGTCCGCTTCTCCTTCTGCCCTCTTTCGTTTCCTCTTCTCATGCTCTGTTCCATCATCATCCTCGTCCAAATCCTGCTCTGCATCATATGCTTCCATCAATTCCTCGTCGTCCTCATCATCGTCTGAATCGGAATCGAATTCTTCATCTAAATCCTCGTCATCCTCATCACCACTGCCGAGATCGATGTCGGATCCGTCCATGGATAGGTCATCCAGTGAATCGATATCATAATCCTCGCTATCAGACCCAGCAGTAATTGGGATCGCCTTCTTCTTTTGCGCTTTAGGTAACGGTTCCTCAGCTTTCAAAACAGCATGTATCCTCTGTTGCTCTTTATTCGACCTATTCATCAACTCAATCATCCCAGTTTTATGATACCCATGATATGATATACCTCTTGAGATCAGTTTCGTTCATCCTAGCCAAGAAAGAAGCATCAATCCCCTCATCCTCCTCTCCCAAATCCAGCATATCATCCATTCCATCATCTTCGTCCGACTCCTCATCCTCCTCTGATTCGCGCTTCCGACGCCCTGCAAATACAGATTGAGGTACTGGAATCGATTTCTGATCTCTCAATTTGACTTTCTTGGGTTGATCTTCTTTACGTTTGGGTTTACCAGTGGGTCCGACTTCTTTCGGGGCTGCATTGGATTTTTTCGCCTAACGATCAGTCTCTTCCCCAAGTGGTGCGCTGAGTGACCTACATCTTTGGCTTGGGGCGCTGCTTTGCCCTTGCCTTTTGCTTTTGCTGATAGCTTGACCATTGTGTATGGTCTCGAATGGGTTGATATCAAGAGACGGTAGAGAGAGTGCAAAGAGTTGTCGGAAATCTTGAAATAGGTCACGTGACTCTACTTCCGGCGGAGCGGCTTACCCTCTACGAGTACCCTCTACCTCTGTCACTTACCCTCAACCACTTATTGAATCGCATACAACACAATGTCAGCCCCGGTCAAACCAGTCAAACTGGAGCAAGACTCATCATACATCCATATCAGCTCTTCCCAAACTCCACAAGCTATTCAACAACAAGCAGCAGCCCAAAATGTACATCTCGAACATAAAGGACCAATTGGTGAATTGGAGGGGGAACACATCTTTGAAATACTGGATACTAGGCGTAGAGCTGTGAGCAGGGATACGGAGGAGGGCAAGACTGCTGTTGACTCGGCAGTTGATGCGCTGAAAGGGGAGGAGGGAGTTAAGGATGCAAAAGTCATGGAGACTAGGCAGAGGACGAAGCGATAGGACCCGGGATCGAAACGGGCAGGGGGCTAGAGTGACGAATGATCATGTTAATGCCATATAGGCCGCCTCTCATACGCCTTTCCTCAGCCTCGGCCGCCGATGGTAATGTGGTCGGAATCACATGATCAGGATCAATAGATTTGCATACAACAGAAAGCGACATCATTGTTCAGTATACTAGATAAAGATTGTTAGGTTACAACAGATGACAAATAACGATCTGACCAAGCATAGACCTATGGCCCCATATTCGCAATCTCCTCCCTGACGCCATGGGCTCTCGTCGCTCGTGTTAATTGAGCAGGTGCGGTCTATCACTGTCAGTCATGCTATTCCATAGACAACAATGAGAGACGTACCTGAGCCAGCTCCGATAGATTCGCCGCGACGGTCGTGAATGTATCAACAGTCTCCTGATATCGTTCAGGTTTAGGCACTTCCTTCACTCTTCCTTCATCTATTTCATCAGTCATACCCCAGATCCCAAAGGCCCGCCACTCACCCTCTGGAATCTCATCTGCTGGCAGCCACTCGCCCGCCGTTCTGAGCTTCTCGATATAATTCGATGCCCTGTTGATTGACCCTGGCAGCGTACGGCGAGCTTCAACGACGGCTGCTTCTGAACTTAGTCGTTCTGCGCGTAGACCCTTAAGATTTCGATCCATCACTTCATCAAATGCTTCTGTTGCTATAACGTCAGAATCCATACCAGTATGATGGCTTGACTGTTAAACCTACATTCCACGAAATCTTCATAATTATGCCCATTTACACGTAAATTTGGTTTTGCTAATTTGAACGATTCCTCCCGGATCTACCATCAGTATCACTACGAACTCTCGCAATCTCCTTGTCGATAAAGGGAGTGCATCAAGAGACGTACCTTCTTGATCCTCTCCTCCAATTCCCGCCTAACTCCCTTTGCAGCAGCCCCATCCCTACCTCCAGGTAAAGTAGCCAATCTAGCATCCAGCGATTTCTGCAATCCAGTCGCGATATTCTCCTGTACCCTAGACCAATACGACTCTCTATCTACCGCTATACGTCTTATTGTTGGTTCTTCCATTATATCTGTTATATGATAGAGTAGGTTGCTCACTGTTTATACGCGTCTTTGTGATCTTTCAGATGTAACGGAAGTATATTAGGTGGCGACTGACTTTAAGGCACGGGTATCACGTATCAGAGATGAGGAAGGTAGATTACCTCTATCACTTCCGTGATTATACATGGATATTGGGCAAGATGTCTGCTGTGTTCAGTGATGCTGAGGAGTCACTGGGTACCGGGATGGACCGACAGGTGAATAAACTATCAGGTCAGTCAGGTTTTGACCAACTTCCGTGGCACAGCTAATCAACAGATTTGGAAGAGATGGTATGACTCTCTTGTCGCGATGCAGGTGCAAGACGCTGATGATCTCTCAGATGAACTCGTTCAGACGCGATATTCCATCTCTGAAGAGACAAGCCGAAAGATTCAAGACGGAAGTAGCATCCCTCAAGACTGAGATCTTAGCTCTGAAATCCGAACGCGATTCACTCCGCATAGAAGTAAACTTCGAGCACGCTCAGAATACCCACTTGCACGAGATCAGCTTGATAGATCAATCGAACGATCAAGGTCGTCTTAATAGGAGAATATGGGTTCTGGAGCAGGAGAACCAGGATCTGAAGCGAGATATGGAATCATCGAAAGTTACTCGAAAAGAGGAATTGGAGAAGGAAGTGGGAATTAGTAATGGTCTAAGAGATCGCATTGGGACTCTTGATGACAAACGAGGCAAGGCTTTGAAGAGGCTGGAAGAGGCTGAAGGAAGGGAAATGCGATTGAAAGGGGAATTGGAGGCTTTGAGAATTAGAAGTAGGGTAGACATTGAGCGTTTGGAGCGGGAAGTCCAGGAGGCGCGTCTTGCTGTGACTACAGTAGAAAGTCAATCGCGAGTCCAGGTTGTCGCTGCGGAAGAACAAGTTGTGATCAACAGGTAAATCTCAGAGTAAGGAGTCAAGACTAACATCTAGCCCTCGTCGCGCCCTCCAGAAACGCCCATCAAACTTTGCCCACCCAGTAACGCCCACCAAGACCCAAGCGACCCCTTCCCATCCCCCATCTTCGAAACGAAAACGTGCAACATCATTATCTCCTGCTTCATTGTCAAAGAGGTGTACTATGGTCGAAGAGCGCTACAACACCTTGAAGGGGGAATATGATAAATTAAGGGGGAAATACCAGGATGATATCAAACATTGGAAAGAATGGAAAGCGGCTGATATGGCTCGAAAAGAAGAGAAGAGGAAGAAGAAGGAGATCAAGAAATCTACCCCGAAGGAAGAAGCTGATAAGATCGAGCAGGAAGGGAATCACTTGAAAGAGGCGCAGGCGATGGAGACGGTCACTTTGGTTCCACCCTCGCAAGAGAGTGCGAGCGCAAGTCAAGGTGGATCACAAAGGGTTACGAGATCACAAGCGAAAAAGAGAAAAGTGGACGAACGATCCGACTGTGAGGATCGCAAGGAGGTCGCTGAAACGATATTTCCCCCTCAGGTGAATATGCCAAGTCTGAATTCAGATCGGATGCCTGAAGAACCCGAATTACTCTCCCCTCGCAAAGAGAGTTTCATACCACCTCCTCCATCGCAGAAACGTCGAATCACTCGAACACCAGTCGCTCCGCCTCCGCTGCCCGCTGCTCGTTCCGAAACACCTACACCTCATCATTTGACTCCTCAGATGAATACATCAAGGAAGAGAGTGAGGGTCACCCCTTGGTTAGGTGGATCTAGTACCAGGCCGCTTGCTAGGACCTCTTCGAAACCAATGTTGGCAGATACAGATCAAGATCCATTCGACGATAATGATCACGAAGGCGGAATATCTCCCATGAAAGCTGTCGATCTATCAACAAGTCTCATACCAGGTGTCAAGGGTCCGCTTATCCGGGATAGAGGAGAAGGTCCGACATCGTCTTTACGTCGCACGCTCCTCGCTCGGAATGTGTCTACTACAGATGCCGATAGATCACGCAGAGAGAGTGCTTCTCCAGCACCTTCCGTCGGATCTGTCGACTCGCCATTGAAGAGGGCCTTGGACATGTCGGACCTGACCCCACAACAAGTCGCCAAAGAGAGAAAGAGGATTAGTAAAATGACCCCAGCCGAGAAGAAAGTCTTGTACGCCGACTATAAAGGTAAAGGCCGTTACTTGAGACCTGATGAAGTGTAAGTGAACCCTCCATCTCCACAGCGAAAGATGGGCTAATGTCAAGGAAGACTACGGTGGCGGATGAGTTCGAGATCGACCCGAAACAGAATAATGGGTTGAACTATCAATATCACGATGTTCAGCGAGGTCGGGCTGAACGGAAGTTAATGCATGGAGGTGATTGTGAATGTTGTAATGGGGTATGTTATCCTCCTTTCTTCCTCTCGCCTGCCGTTGTTCTATCATGTGCGAGACGAAGAGCTGATAGACAGTATTACGAGGCAGTAGGGCCATTACCTAAATACAATGCTGGACCTGCATGGAAAGATGCTTCTCAGGTAGAAGGTGATATGACGGAAGCTCAGGTCAAAGAACATCAAAATAAAGTATCAAGGCATCGTGAGACTGTATGCCTACCTCTCTTGTTCAATGCTCCGAATCACAGAAGTTGGACAGGAGCTGATGAATAGTGGGTTCGACCACCTACTCCTCCTGGGTATTGGCAGATTGGATTCCCAAACACTCAGGATGTGGAGGAACAAAATCGAAGAGCAGATGCAATGGCAGCAGAGAAAGAAGCCAAGATCAGGCGTGAGGCAGCGTGAGTATTCCATTCAACTCCATATCAGTCCTTGGGTGAGGCACTAACCAGTAGACACCGAGATAGTAAATGGAAAAAGAAGAACTAGGCCGTTACAAATTATACATGATGTTGTGCAAAAACAAATTTGTGTACTCAATCACTCATCAATTCATTCATTCATGACGACATATAATGATGTTGTATCGTTTCTATCGTAAAATATCGTTTGTAATCATGCACTCCTCGCATTGTCCAGTCTAGATTCGATGCCCATGTCCTACGGTCCTATCGGTACAGCTGACTCTTCCTCCGATCAATCTGCTCATGTCCCCTATTACTCTCCCTGAGGTGAATAGAGGGTATCCGCGGAACAGGCGGCGGTGTGCCCTCGACAACCATCGAAACCGGTCGACTAGGTGTTCTCGGCTGAGGCAATCCGGTAGTTTTCGCATCGTGCGTACCTACACTAGATCGCCTGGCAGATTTGCGAAGAGCAGGATTGGAAGCCGTTGAAGTTGATATACTCGGTTTTATCCCCGCGCTACCAGGAAAGACTTTCGGTGGCGGTCCTCGTCCAATCATCCTGTGGGCATGCTGAGAGTTCGATCGAACGGGTGTGGAGGATGACGCGGGGATGGAAGCGAGGTTTGAATTGGAATGAGAGGTCGACATGAATGTTTGCATCATTGAGCTAGATGGTCGTGGGATCATTGAGGGTGATATAGGTCTACCATTTCCATTATCCGCTCGGGAAGATGGGCGGATCGATTGAGAGAGATTGGAAATGCCCGCTCGACTTGGTGTTCTTTGTGGTAATCGCGATGTGGACTTGTTCAGGCCGTTGACTGATGCCAGTGGTGATGGGATCCCAGGTCTAGCCGGTAATCTACTAGTAGTCGATTTCTGGCTCGTTTGACTGGCTTGGGATATCGCCCGATAAGCTGGATCAAGTGGTGATTCCGGTTCGTGGCGTGATCGGCTATTCTGCAAGGTAGGTGTATCTTCGCCATCTACCATTTCCCACGGACTGAGAATAGACGATTTGTCGTTGACAGTACCAGAAGGCGTGGTAATATCTCCAGCGAGAGCTTGAATGCGAGCATGAGGAGCACGCGCTGTCATCGTACTTGAGGAAGTAGGGGGTAAAGCCCGCTTTGCCTGGAGTGGCATTGGCCCAGAGACATTACGCTTGGGTACCCCTTGTTCAAGCTTGTTGTCAGTCTTCTTGAGTCGGGCTTGAAGCTCATGCAAGAGCTTGAACCCTCGAGTCTTTGATGAAGTGGCGCTGACAGCTCTGGCTGGTGATTTGGCATGTAAGTTCGAGCTAGTAGTGGATCTGGCGAAAGGAGATGGCGAGCCGGGAGCCGTGGCGCCAGCGAGATTTCGGGTGTTTGTAGATCGAGCGAGTCCCGGTAAACCAGATGGTGATCGGACCATACCAGTATTGGACCTCTTGATAGACGGTGAGGCGAGCGCTATGATAGAGGAAGAAGTAGCTGATCTGGGCATTGGTGAGCGGGGTATATGTGCGAGGGGTTTTGCGAGGGGTTCATCGGTAAATCTGTCCTCTTCTTGGGTTGTGACTTCTGCACTAGGGGGTGAGGTGGACGATTGTACAGGTGAACGAGGCGCGGAAATGGATGAAGGCGGTGTGGGAATTCCTCGGAATTGTTGCTCTTTTTCTCGAAGAATTGATATTTCGCTATTTGCATCTGATGATCAGCTCACGAAACCTGGAGGATATTTTGCAACTCACCTCGAAGTTCATCCCTCAACCTCTGAGTCTCAATTTCGAGCTCCTCGCGCGATATTATCTCTTGTTCCAATAATGTCTTCTCTTCAATTGCTCGGTTATATTTGCTTTCCAGATCAAGCAGGGAAGAAGATGCTACCCTAGCTGATCAGCTCGACGACATTCGAATTAGGTCAGCTGACGAACCTCTCATTCCGCTCAAGCTCGTCGTTTCCCATTTCGAGATCCCGGAGAGCTACTAATGTCTTGTCCCTTTCAGAACGAAGGTTATCCATTTCTCGCTGTCAGGTCAGCTTTTGTCCCTGATGCGAGGGCGGCAGCTTACTTGCATAGCACCAGTAGAAGAGCTATGCATTTTCTGCAGGGCTATATGTTTGTTCTGTCCATCAGCCGGCTTCGACACGATTGAAGGCTTTATAACATACCTTCCAATCCTCCTTCTCTCCCTCTAGTCGCTTGATCTTTTCCCTCAGATCCGTCTGTTGCTTTTCGGTAGCCGCAAGCTCCTTCTCTAATTCATCCTCCAACTCTTTTGAAGAAGCCTGGAATTCATCTTGGATTATCAGCAAGTAAATCCCGTGAAACAGGGTTGCTGTTGACATACCTAATTCAGCTCTTGTTTCATCCAACATGTCCAGAATCCGACGGTATTTCTCCCTATAATGGGCCGCTTCCTCTTGAGGTGAGTCAAAGCTGCTTGTCAGCTGTTTGCCTGCCATGCGGGCTTGTAAAGCTTACACGACTTCATCCTCGTCTGACCTGAATAGGTCGCTACTTGGCATTTTGTGGACTGATGGGCTGTTTGGTCGACTATCACTTCTTGACACACTCATATGATCGTGCGCCATCTTGGTCTCCCTGATTGGTCCTCCTTTTATGCCCCCTTGTTGATTACAGATATCAAGTTGAGTCCATGATATGAAATCGCGTCCAATTGATCAAATCAACACAGAGTGGCAAGCTGAAACGCGTCTTGGAATCAAGGTGCCACATTCGGATATAAGCGGTATTACCCTTAACAGGTTACTTACTTGGGTTCAGTAGGAAGAGAAGTCTATTACTATTATATTACTACTATTATACTATACTCTGTACCTTGTCCCTCATATCCTCCCAATTCATCTTACTCACCACAGGCAGTAGTCTGGGTAGTATAGATCAATCAAAGATGAATTCGGATCTGAAACGGGTAAGGGATGGACAGGCATCTGATGATGTTGCGTCCGGGTCACCCGTTTTGAAGAAACGGACATTGGGTACCCCGCCACGGGCCGAGGTCAAATCTGAGGGCATGTTGGGTGATTGGATGGAGGTTGTCGAGGTAAGTTAATGTTCTGAGGTGATGTAGTGCATGGAAAGCATTCAGGCATCTCGTATCACAAGTCAAGACAGTCAAGACCCCGTGCTGATCAATCTTTTAGACAAAACGCAAAGAAGCCATCTACCGTCAAATGCTAGAGTACCGCCGGTCATTCGAAGCAGAACAAAAGCGAGCAGATGAACTCGAAGCTCAGCACCGGATCTTAGAAGCAAGTATTCAAGCGGTAGAAGTCTGTTGGACTCAGGTACGCTGTTCATCAACAATGCCGAGTTGGATAACTAATCCATCAGGTCGTAGCTGCCGTCCAAAATCTTGCAGGACAGGCATTATCAGAAACTACCGAGGCTCTCGAACGTATGTCTCCTCTTCACTCGTACTGATAATTAGCTGACTCATTTAAGCCAGACTGGAGGTTCGGTGCAATCATGGCCAACTTGAAAAAGCTATCCAAACTCGGTTACCAGCGACTCAGCGGTTGCTTCAGAATCTCAACGATTTAGCGTCGAAAGGTGGATTGCGTCCAAATAGCGATGATTTACACACTCGTTGCCAGCAGTTACAAGTAGAGGTAATTCAATTTCATGGTTTTGAGGAACTTTGCTGAGTTTTTAGTCAAATTCGGCAAAGTCGTCTGAAAAGCTACTTCAAAGTCAAGTCGGAACGCTCAGTCAGTCGAATTCGGAATTACAGCGAGAGTTGGATAAAGCCCGAAAATCCCTAGATCGTCAGCGCATGGAACACGACAAAGCTCGTGTGGAGTGGGCAGAATTGGACAGCATACGCAAACGTGAAAGTGGGACTCCTGGACTCGTCGGCAGAACCAACGGATCTGGTCACGCGACACCTAATGGTAAAGCTGAAGATGTCAGTGCAAGCCGTCGGTGATTGTCCCGTATTGAGCTGATTGTCAGGATATCAAACCCGCAATACCTGGTCCATCGGCTGATGTCCAACTGCAAGATACGTCAGAACTGGAGAAACTCGCAAATACACGCTTGAAGGAATTGGACACTCTGCGCGAAAAGTACACAACTCTGCAGCAGGAGCACGATCGACTCAAAGTGGAAAGCAGTTCTCCCACAGAAGAGGTCGTTCGGGCATCAGCCTTCTTTCAGGTTTACTTGCAACGCCTTGCATTCCAGCAAAGTCGAGCAGACGAACTTCAACAGCACGCAACTCTGAACGACAAGAAGTTAGACGATCTTCGTCAGACCAATGGAGATTTCAGGGATGCGGTGGTCAATGAGGCTCGGCAGGAGATCGATGCACTTCGTCAACTCTCCATGAAAAAGGATCAAGATTCAGCTCGGTTGCGTGGGCAACGAGATGAGATCCAAGCGGAATTGACAGAGAGGACGGCCAGGGAGGCAGAGAAGATGCAGTCTATCGAGGAGTTTGAAGGATTGGCCGAAGCTCGACAAGAACGGATATCTTTCTTGACATCCGAAGTCAGGCGTCTTAGAGGGAAGCTGGCCGCTCAGCATGGTTCGGAAGGCTACTTGGCGTTTCTTAAAGGTGATGGTGGAATTGATGGGGATTATGTCGCGGATCTCGAGTCCAAGGTCTCGTACGTATTATTACAACCGTCACAGGCCCGGAGCTGACAGCCAGGACCGCTTCCGCCCAGATCGCTGCACTCACTTCGCAACTCGAGGGATCTGCCGCTGGCTCGAGCGCAGCTGAATCCGACGAGACCCGTCGTACGCTCGCAAAATACCAACGAATCCTCGGTCCTAATGCTGAAGCTGCGGAAGATGTTCGCCAACTCGCTGAAAGATTGGAGTCGGCAGACAAGGACAACAAGACTCTGCGATTGCAATTGGAGGAATCAGAGGCCGCTACCAACGCCCTATACACCGAGGTCGAGGGATTATCAAAGTTGTATGAGGATCTGGACGCCAAGGTCAAGAGCAAATGTTTCGAGCTCAAGGATGGCGAGTTGAAGTTGCAGCGACTTATCACTGAGGTGAGTAGTGTCGTGAGATGACTTGATAGTCAAGATGGCTGACGTGCCAGAAAGCCAAAGCCGACAACAAATTCTTTGCTGCCATGCGGGCCAAGGAAGGAATCGACGCTCAAGCCAAGATGGCCCAGCGGACCGTCGAGAAGCAAAACAAATTGTTGGAGAAAGCCCAAGAGGTGGAACGGAGTCTTCAAGCTCAAATCTCTGCTCAGGAACAAGCCGTCACTCAGCTCAAGAACGCCATAATTGACCTCCAACGTCAAGTCACGACTGCTTCTTCTGAAAAGACTGCCCTTGATCATCAACTCCAGCACTCGCAGAAACACTTGTCGGAAGCTCAACAGATCATGCATGTCCGAGTCGCCGAATCATCTTCGGACCGCGAGATTAAGCGGAAATTGGAGGAGGAAGCTGAAGTGGCTGCCAAGACTGTCAAGAAGCTGCGGGAGAAGCAGGAAGCACTGATTGCTGCTCCGGGCAAGGACATGTCGGCTGGTGAATGGCAATTGAAAGAAGAGCGGGATAAGCTACTTGTGAGTCTGACGCCAATCTCACGGGTGAAAGCTGACGAGTAGAAATTGTTGAAATGTTCTTGTTGTGAGCAGAACTTCAAACAACAGGTCATCATCAAGTGTATGCACAGTGAGTTAGCGAACGCCTTACGTGGACAGACAACTGACTCGCAGCGTTTTGTAAAAACTGCCTGGATAGTCGGATCGCGTCTCGACAGAGGAAATGTCCTGCTTGTGGAGTTGGATTTGCGAAGGAGGATGTACAAACTCTGTTCTGGCAGTAGACAATATAGATATACATAAGTGTAGCATATACATCAACAAGAGTATCGATAGTTCTTGACCATGACAATTCATACCTTGTCTCTCTCCCATTACTGTTCAATTTAAATTTCGGATTTTCCCGATTTTGTCCAACACTCATTCTGATCATACTACTGGTACTGGCACACTTTACTATACATCATATACGACCTATCATGTCACGCTCAGCAATCACTCTCTCGCGTATAGCAATTGGCCGTCGGGGTATGCAGACTGGTGGTCGTCATGTTGCGAATCCAGGTCAAGGTGGCGCACCCCCCCAATCGACAATTTCACCACATACAACCAACCCATCCCTCTCTTCATCCTCATCGACATATCTCCAACCAGCAAATCCTTCGCCTACACCAGCTGCTTTATCGCCAGCTCCTAGATATACAGCTAAATCGAAAGTAATCCCATCCCGCCCAGCGAGGTCTGTTCCTGTAGCACTGGCGAATGGTGATCCGGAACCATCGACATATCCCCCAACACAGCAATATTTCGATACTCTCACCGAGAAACGAACGGCTGTTCATCCATTATGGCAATTCTTCCATCTAGATGAAGAGGTTACAAAGGGTTTGACTGCTCAAGATGAAT
>Ga0265798_10003173_pt1 | contig 23604 bp, 16 predicted proteins | sample P3T30metagenome_FD_192430 | JGI IMG/M metagenome (GOLD analysis project Ga0265798, IMG submission 192430) | Plant litter microbial communities from East Loma Ridge, Irvine, California - P3 T30 | ecosystem: Environmental > Terrestrial > Plant litter > Unclassified | place: USA: California... | reverse complement strand
TCCCGCTCCGAAGCCATCAACCTCGACGCCTCAGACCCAGACTTTGCGCGCTCATTGCGCTCGCTAGGCCCAGTACAACCAAACCCCACTCTCTCGCCATCATCAGCTTTCGGCCAGCCGTCGAGTAGCACAGGTGTAGCAGCGCCAGACCCGAGGAAGAACCCTGCCATCGCCGTGCTTCACGCCCGCGCGAGACTACAGGAGAAGGCAGAGGTGGAAGAGCGATTGGGTAGAGGTTCCAATCAGAGGGAGTTTCTGGATGTGTTTGAGATGAGGCAGGCGCTGCTGATGAGGGATGCTCAGGGCAAGACGCCGACGCAGATTGAGCGGAGGCTTGGATTGAAGGAGGGTGTGGTGGCACGTTTGGGTGGGAAGGGCGTGCTTGCGGTTGTGGACGAGCAGGGGAGAGAGAGGAAGGAGGTTGACATCGTTTAAGAACTTGGAAGGGTTTATGAGTAAAGCCGGTCTTCACGCAGTATGATCGAGCGAGGCCGTGGCGCTGAGAGGTGGGACATGACAACACGCAAGGCTGGTCATCCGAGTTTCTGTATGATATTGTACAATACTAGATGATAAAGAGAAACACAGACAATGCATGTATGCAATAATGTATGTGGTTGTTCTCTTTTTGGGTGTCTTGTGAACGACGCTTCTGCTTCTCGTGATGTATAGGGTTGGGGTTAGGGTAAGTGGGAATGTACATGTGAACTCGATTGCAAGTCAACCAAATGCACTGTCGACAACATGGTTTGCTGGAGTCTTCTGTGACCAGTTGTATAGTAGTATCTCCATTCTCGAAGACGCTGTGAGTTTTTTTGATGGGCTGGCTCGTCAAGAAGCGAATCCGAGTTGGCTGTTGTGAACCGCATCGAACGCATCGAGGAACAGCCTCAAGACGGAGCTTCAAGGAGAAACAGATGTGGAAGTGTACATGGCTGATATCCTTGTATTCATCGCATCACTAGGTACCATGTCTTCGGAGTCGAACAACGTAGTCCCCATCAAAGGACGATTGCCACTCGCATACTTAGCACCCAATCATTAATGTCGAGGACCTGAATGCACATGAACTCACCGACGCTATCTGAATGAAGAGTTTCCATCCACGGTCTGACCTAACGTATAGCAGAGATTTGATAGTCAAGAGAATGACATCGATGCTTGATCGATAATCAGCAAGTCGATTCCGTTCCACAGAGATCAATACAAGTCACATCCCCCGCCCCCAAACACGATCGTTTCCGTGAAGGGGTCGAGAGGCATCTCTGTGGGTTGTCAGGAACACGTATTCATCGACACTGCCACCTTGTTTCTTCAAGTGGTTCAAGGGATGCACTTCAAGCTTAGCGCTGCGATCGACGGATGCTTTCTCGTTATGTTCGATGGAACGACTGATCTGATCGTACAAGAAGTAATAGTCAACACTGCTCTCATGGATGATGGTTCAGGCGGGCTGAGTTCTGCCAAGACCCTAACGTTGTGCGACTTCGTGAGGAAGGAGCGCCGATCGTGAAAGTCGATCATATGTCACAACAACAACAACGGTCGACCGTAAAGGTCACGGCCCCACCCGATACCGACACCGCCGCATCACGTGCTGCCAAGAGACGGGCCGTGCGAGCTCGCCGTCGCAGGTATAAGTATTTCCTCCCTCTTACCAACTTCTTCTTCTCACCAGCTCTCTTTGCCTTTGTAAGACACCCCTACATTCGCAACCGATTAAGGCTATGCTAACAACCTCGCAGTGGCTTAGATCAAGTGTAGTATCTGTTCTTTTCAGTTTAATCTCTGAAACGTGACTACGGTCACATTCTAAGATTATCTACTTTTTGGATCCATCGAGGGCCGCTCAGCTTGCTGATGCCCTCGGTTAGTGTCGCCAGTATCGCACTACCTCTGGCTGACGCGAACCTTTACCTTTTTCATCATTGGTATCTGCTTCATTGCAGGTGCGTGGAGAAAAGGGATGTTGCAACATTGGCCTAATGTGGCAGTGAAAGGTATGTAGCAACATCTGTCTGGCCCGTCATGATGAGCAGTGTACACAGTATGGATGAGAGCACGCGTGAGAGAGATCCAATGCTACCGCCGCATCAAATAGTTCCATCAAATGTTGCGTCAAGCCAATCCTCAATTCCTCTCCGGCGAGCAACACGCCGTCTTCCCTCATCACAAGACCGGGATACCATGAACCGAAGATCAGAAGCTGCGGCCACACTTGCGAGGACGACCTTCACTTGTAGCAGCCACATCATCACCACAATTACACGCAGTCTGCTCATTGAAAAATCTCGCGTCTTGCGGGGAGGTAGCAACCTCACAGTCCGCCACCAATATCGATCACAACGGTAATCAAACCCCACCAAACTCACACGGCGTCATCACAGGTCAGCAATGAACACCTGGTAAACGGCATATCGACGGTAGGCAATGCTGTCGCTCCCACTCGATGTTGTGGAAGGAGCGCGCTGTCAAGTGAAGTTCATCAGCCAGCGTGCGAGGTGCAGCGTGCGACCAGCTCGGCCTGTGCTGGTTTTTTTTTTTGCGCATACAACAGCGCGCGCGAGCATACGACACTCTCCTATACCACTATCCTGGTTTGCAGCAGTGATGTAGCACAGTCCCTTTCATGTCGGAACACTAAACCACACCACTCCTCAACGGTGCTTCCAGCACATCTTCAAACTTGCCCTAACGACTCGAAATCGAGTCTCCTCACGCGCGACAGGAGTGCTTGCTCCGTGACACCAAGAACTATACGGTCGACATGCTCGCAAGATTGCATCAAAAGGAGGATTTGGCACACACTGGATTGGAATTCTCTGGGAAGTGCACTACATGATACGAAGCGTCTCCCTTCAGAGTGGGATTAGGGGAAATCGAGGATTGCTTGTCTAGGCGATCGGCTTCGGTGAATGAAAAGCTCTCACCCTGCTGTTATTCTCCGGTCGTTTACATTGAGCCTCGACGTGCGACGCGTCTGTCAATTTACGCTGGACAAGGATGGATGTCAGGAACATGGTTTCCATGGCTTCGTTGAGGGCGGCGCAAGTTGAGAGCTCTCAAGTTAAGGTCTGGCGCTTTTGTTCTCGGGCACGCTATATCACATAATCCTCACCAATCTTTGACCACAAATGTGACGCGTGGGAAGATTGCCTCGATAGGTCCGGAGGATCCGTAGAAGTAATGAAAAAGCGCACATGTCCATCCGCTGCTTATACTCCGAAATGACACGCTTGTTGAGCATCAGTCTACCATATCGAAATACACTTTACACATCAGACTGCTTGACATCATGTGAAATAACATTTTCGGACGTTGAAGTATGTCAATATCTACAAAAAGGTATTCTAAAGGTCATTTTTCTTCTCCCTTCACCAGAAATGCAATCGCGTAGAGGGAAAACCAAAACAAAATGCTCCATCCTGCGCGCACCGCATAAAAGAGATAATTCCCCAAAGCGAGGTAATTCTAGTCTGGCTCTTGATCGTCAGGTCCTTTACCCCCTCCAAGATCCTGAACAAGAGAAAGCACTCGCAAGCAGCAGTGACCATGCAAGTGGGGACAAAACGCCATGCAGAAAAGCAGAAACCATAAACGTCAAAAGGTTGAAAAGTGATCGGGTTTTACATGTCTCGTGGGTTTGGTTCGTCGTCGTCTTCTTTACTCGTCCTCTTCCTCAAGCTCGGCGGTCTGTAAGAGTATGTTAGTCGAATGGTCTTAGTTGAAATGAGAATATGGATCAACTTACGTCTTCGTGGAAGGCCTTGCCCTCGAGCGTCGGCTTGATCATGCCGATGCGGATGGCAAAGTCACCAAAGCGCTCGCCATCGTTACGCTCGGCGGCGTAGCGCTTGATCAACGGCCTAAGGATCTCAAGAATCTCCTCTTCCTTGATGGAGCTGCGGTACAGCTTGTTGAGGCGCTGGCCGTGGTAGCCACCACCAAGGTACATGTTGTAGGCACCGAAAGCCTTACCGACAAAGGCAACTTCGGCGAGCCATGGGCGAGCGCAACCGTTGGGGCAACCTGTCATACGCATGACAATGCTGTCCTGGCGGAGACCGGCCTCCTCAATCGTCGACTCGAGTTTGCTGATGAGCACGGGGAGATAGCGCTCTGATTCAGCCATGGCGAGACCGCAAGTAGGGAAAGCAACACAAGCAGAAGAGCTGAGGCGCAGGGCTGAGAAGTTGGTGTTGTCAAGCTTGTACTTGGCCAACATCTCCTTCATCTGCGGCAAGTCTGCCTCGTCGACACGCGAGAGGATCAAGTGCTGGTTACCCGTCAGACGGAACTCGCCCTTGTGCACCTTGGCGATCTCATTGAGACCAGTCTTCATGGGGAACTCGGCAGTGTCCTCAATACGACCGTTCTCGATGAACATGGTGAAGTGCCACTTGCCCTCCTCATCCTTCTGCCAGCCGAACGTGTCGACGTTGGAGTCGAAGTGGAAGGGCCTGGGCTCTTCGAACTTCTCGCCCCACATCTCCTCGACCTTGCTCTTGAAGACGTCGACACCCATGTTGTCGATGGTGTACTTCAGACGGGCGTTCTTGCGGTTGGCACGGTTACCGTGGTCACGCTGGACAAGCATGACCTTCTCGCAAGCAATGTGGACCTTCTCCTTGCTGACGTATCCGAGGTTGCTACCAGTACGGGGGTAGGTCTTCTTCATGTTGTGAGTCACACCCATACCACCACCAGCAAGCAAGTTGAAACCGAGCAGTCCACCATCTTCTCCCTTGATAGCAATGAGACCAATGTCGTGAGCGTAGACATCAGTGTCGTTGTGCGGCGGGATAGCGATGGTGATCTTGAACTTTCTGGGGAGGTAAGTCGGGCCGTAGAGAGGCTCAAAGTCCTGGACGGCATCGCCAGCGACCTGCTCCTTCTTGTTATCACCCTCTTGAAGCCAGATTTCGTGGTAAGCGGTAGTGGACGGCAAGAGATGGTCAGAGATCTTCTTGGCGCAGGCGTTGGTCTCCTTGTGCAGCTGGTTGAGCTCAGGAAGGGAAGAGCACATGACGTTACGGTTGACATCACCGCAGGCGGCGATGGTGGTCATGAGAGCCTGGTTGATAGCCTGCATAGCGGGCTTAAGTTTTCCCTTTACGATACCGTGGAATTGGAAGGTTTGGCGGGTGGTAAGCTTCATAGTCTCGTTTCCGAGGTTGTCCGAGATGGCGTTCATCTGCTCCCACTGCTTGGGAGTGGCAACACCACCAGCGAGACGGCAACGGATCATGAAGGAGTAGGCAGGCTCCAAACCCTGGGCCTTGCGCTCGTCACGCAAGTCACGGTCGTCCTGCATGTAGGTACCGTGGAACTTGGTGAGCTGTTGGTCGGATGCACTGATAGCACCAGTCGACGGGTCGTCCAAGCCTTCCAAGATCGTACCACGAAGGAAATTGGAGTTGATCTTGATGTCCTCGTTGGTGATTGGTGGGGGCTCGTCAGGGAGGCCCTCGACGTTACCGACACCAAGAGCATCCCAGAGCTTCGGCTCCCAGTCGTTGTATCCAGTCTGGTAGCCATCGGGATCCTGGTCGTCACCAAGACCAATGTCGACAAGCGCCTGAGCACCGAGCGTGATCACACGCGAGAAGAGGTCCTTACCAGGCTTGTTGTAGTAGTGCTTGTCCTCCTTGCGGGGCCAGTAGTGAGAGTCACCGAGGGCGAAGACAGAGAACTTGACGTTGGCAAGGTCCAGGTCTGTGGAGTCCTTCACGGCAGCCCAGAAGTTCAGACCGTTCTGGGGGAATTCACCCTGACCAGCAGTGGCAGTGATGAAAACAACGTTCTCCTCATTTCCAAGGTCCTCGATCGGGTAGTCGTCCATTGACATGAACATGCTCTTGAGACCTCTAGCCTTGGCGCGAGAAGCCAGGCGCTTGGCCAGAGACTCGGCGTTACCGTTGTCGGAAGCGAACAGGACAGTGACGGGAGCGCCCTGCAAGCCTTCAAGAAGGGTCTCGTATGCGTCCTTCGCCTTGCGCTTCTGCACCTTGCGAACTTCACTACCGTAGCTCTCCGAAACGCTGGCGTGGAACTCAGGGTAGCGGTTCATCATCTGGGTAAGCTTGTTGTCACGGGCCAGGAAGTTCTGCAGCTCCTGCTTGATGCGCTCAGAATCAAGCTGGAACGACTCCTCGCCCTTGGCCTCGGCCTTGGGGTTCCAGCGGTAGAGCGGCCAGTAGCCGAGATCGACGGCCTTTTTGGTCTCCTGGAGAGTAGTAAGAGGGCTGTCGGTCTCGCTGTTGTATGGCAGGTAAGCAAGAACGATGGAGGGACCGTCAAAGGCCTCGGCCTCCATGAATGCTTGGAGAACCTGTGTGTAGCTGCTGTACACAGCGACAGACGCGACGTATGTGTTGCCGTAGTTCATGGCGTAAAGACCAATATCCTTCTTTCTACGGGCGGCGTCCTGAGCGGCGCGCTCACTGTAAGGGGTGGAGTCGACAACAAGCATGTTGACGTTCTCGCCAGAGGCGATAACGTGGTGCACACCAGAGTTGCCGAGATCGTAGCTCCAGGCATCGCTGCCAATGAGCCACTGCGACTCGTTGTAGAACAATTCCTTGTTCGCGAGGAGCTCCTTAGACTTAGATGAGCCATCGGTGCCCAGACGAGAGATGACCTCTGGTGCGAGAGTGTTGGCCTCTTCAGACTTGTCAGCAGCCAATGCCCACTGGCTGAGGTAGTTCAAAGGTGCATCAGTAGTGAATGACTTGTCCTTAGCAGCCTGCTGCACCTCAGAGACGAAGCGCTTCCTGTGCTCCTTGCGGGCAAGCAGGGAACCAAAGCCGTATTCCGGGTTGGCCTTCAAAGATGTGCTTACACCAGCGTCCTTGCGTGCGAGAGAGTTGGCAATGTGCAATCTCTGGCCGAAGAGCTGGTCAAGAACCTTCATGTACGCGTTCTCGAGCTCGGGCTGCTGGGCAGCGACGTCCTTCTGCGCGCTGGCAAGGCCAGAACTAGGGCTCTCGTGAAGGCCAATCTCGAGGTTCTGGATAGGGTTCTCAGAGCGCAAGTTCTGGAAAATGCCAGACAGCGCCTGGGTCACAGTCGAGTACTCGACGTAGCCGAGCTGGTATCCAACGATCAGCGGGCCTTGGCCGTTGCCAGAGCCGCGTAGAGACATGAGCAGGTCCAACAGAATCGGGCCCCACTTAGTCGTCTTTCTCTTAATCTGCTCCAGAACGGCAATCTTCTTGACCGAGGACGGAAGTGCCTCGACAAGTCTCTCGCTGAGCCAAGGCCTGTACAGCACAGGTGTAATGAGACCGACGTGTGCGAAGAAGTCGTCCGAGGTTGCCTGGTCGAATTCGGCGCTGAAAAGACCAGGGTCGGAGCCAAAGAGGAACATGGCAGCCTTTGCGTCCGAAGGGCCGGAGTAGTGGAAGGGGCTGTAGCTACGGCCGGTGGCGGCCTTGATTTGCGACCAGATGGAAGAGCAAATCACCTCAACGTCGTCAGAGCTGACAGGCTTGGCGACAGACTCAACCGTGGTCGCAGATTCGGCCTCGGATGCGGCTGAGCTAGCGGCCTTGTTGTCGGTCGACGAAGAAGCAGTAGAGGGGTCGCGAGTGCTCGCGGTAGGTGGCGAAAGCGTGCCACTTGCAAGTGTGCGCGCTCTCTCCTCTGAGGGAACAGCCGAAGGCTTGACAGCACGCCTGCCCTCGCTGGCGTAAAGTGTAGTCTCCTGGCATTTGGTGCCCTGGTATGCCCTCGCCAAATCCACGTTCAGCACCTCGGAGCACAATTGTCTACTTTCATGCTGAATGGGTCTGTCCGCCTTGCTGTTGGCGGCGTCGAAGAAGTGGATGACACCACGACCGCTCTGGATGGCCAGAGAGTGCGCGGTAAGCGACAAGTCTTGCGCCTCTTGCAAGGAGTTACTCTGTACAAATGTGAAGCCAGTGTTCCTGATGCTCGTGATGTCGCCATAGTCGGGGTATCCTGTGGGGTTCAAGGAAACGTGGATGACCAAAGGGTATTGGGCCAGCTTGTAAAGGTGGGGTATGCTCTTGACGAGGATGTCGCTCGTGGTGGTCACGCTGGTGAGCTTGCCATTGCGCAAGGGCTGGAAAGCCGAGAGCAGAGGGTCGGCGTTCTTGCGAATGGGGAGGATCTCTGGGAGGGTCTGGCAAACGATCGAGTTCGCCTTGTTGGTGGCGTACTGGGTGAGGAATTTGGAGAACTCGGAGTCGGTGGCGAGGGAGGGTTGGACCGAGATGATCACGTCGGAGGAAAGGTAGGCGACTCGGGCAACTGGTCAAAGAAGTCAGCTATAACGTGCCAATTGCAGGGAGTGTAATAAGCGGATTGCTGCATACCCGCCTCGCCTGCAGTCAGGATGGAAGCCATGCTCGCGAAGAAGAAGCCAATCTATCCGCGGTGCTGGCTGTGTGAAGGTATTGGGGGTTTGTGAACAAACAACCCGTTTCCTGCAAGGTTACAGGTATGTGATTGGGAAGAGCGGTATAGAGAGAGAGAGGGAGAGATTGAGGATTGTAGTAATCACCAGCGAGGCAAGAAGGCAGATGGCAAAAGTGTAGTCCCACTGTTAGTTACTTTCTCCCAGCGCGGAGCGGGTTCCCTCAGTCAGACGCCGATTGCGGGCGGTCCAATTGTAACAAGGGCAATGTGATTGGATGGTCCCCGCAATGGCAAATCACGCCATCGCCGCGAAACTGCATTTCAATGAATTTCTGATGAATGAGTGACCGAGGCGTAGAATTTTCCCACCGCCGCAGGTCAAGACATCATGCATATCTGGCGAGGGCCGTCCGGCTTGTCTTTCCCATGTTGCTATCCGGGGCGTGATCAGTCATACCATGCAACGTGGCGGTTCTCGCCACAGCATTCCTCTGTTTACACGTTCGTTACCAACTGCGATTTGTAACTTGCTGGGGAATTATCGCGGCCCCGCTGCACTAAATCCATTACCCTTAGATTCAGTCTCCACCGTGACCTGACTAGCGACTTCATCTGGCTGACAGAGCCGGCAGATGTCGAAGTCTGCTTTCTGGGTGATTCTGCTGTGCAAAGGTCCAGAAGGCAAATGTTGGACGAGTCGGACAAAGAGATCCAAAAGCTCATCTTTTGTGCCGAGTCTCGGAGTTCCGTGACGAGATCTGATTGATTTAATGTAGGGTTAGGGTTAGGGTTGCCCATCCTTGATGTATGCCGGAAGAATGAGGCTGCGGGTGTTGATACTGAGGTTGTATCGGTGACATTGAAGGCTGCATGCGTTGTTTGAACATAAGGACTGATGTTGGTGCCAAGCTTTGGACAAATTCTCGCATAGGAAAGAGCGATGGTGTCCAACAAGAGACGAAGACGTCAACCGAGTTGTACATTTACTCACGACACTCCAAAATCGTTGACACCACCTTCTAACAACCTCAAGGCTCGATCCAGTGAAATGTTCAGGTTGACGTTTTCTGCAATCCCATTGGTGCGACGAATGAATTCGACGTAAGAAAGCCGCTGATATCACCAGACGACGTCAAATGGATTGGTGAGATAACATGTTCTACAAGACCCCTCCTCCATGAGCGTGCAAATGCAAGTCTCAAGCTGTACAACAAGTCTCTGAACCAAGGCAGCCCTTTGTCAAGTATGCAATTCCGAGTATGCATTGCAAGTACCATTTAATGAATCCTCCTCAACCCCTCCACAATCGCCCTAACCTCCTCAACACCAGTCTCCAAGTACCCAGCCATCTTCTCCTGCGCCTCGCCATCGAGATCCAAGAAGGCCTCTACCAACTCACCGTCGACGAACCGTGTCGGCCCCTCATCGCCCATATCCCTCACACCCGACCTGAAGCCTCTGAACTTGTTGAAAGGCACAAGACCGGGGCTCTTGACCAGCTCCGCCATCTTAGTCTGCATCCTCATGAGCAAGTCCTGCTTGCCGGGAGCGATGAGGGCGAACAAGTAGATGCTGCCGTCGACGGTGGCGAGGAAAGCGCGGGGGATGACAGTAGCGTTCGGAGTGGGCTGGACGTCGATTCTGCGAATGCGGTTGACCATCTCGCCGAGTAGCATCTCGCTCGTGACGCGCAGGCGGCGCTTGTCTTCGTCCGAGTAGCTGGTCACGTCGCGCTGGAGAACGATGAGGTTGCCTTCTGCGTCTGCTTCTAGGTATGTGTTGTCGGCGACATTGGCAATGGCGGTGCCCCACATGGTCTCGTAGTGTCGGGCTACTTCGGAAAGAGTAGCTGGGAGACCGCCGCGGCCTTGGGTGTACTCGACGAGGGAGACGGACTTCATTAGGTCGGTCACAGCGATGATGTTGTCGGTCACAGTGATGTCGATAGGCGCAGTGGCGGTGCGGTATGAAGCCTGCTTGGCGAGGAATGGCGAGCTGGGAGTCTCGTATTCGAACGCATAGATGACGACCTTAAACAGAAAGAGTTAGTGTGTTGTATTCCAATCAGCAAAACAGCTTGCTTACCGTCTTGATCAGGGCAGCCACAATGTTGCCTTGACACATGCTCAAGCAGCGACATGCTCCTCGCAGCGCTTGCTCGGCAATGAGTTTCAGCTGTCTGCTTTCAGTGACCTCGAAGATGAGGATTCGACCTCGTGCACTTTCTGCTGAGTCGTCGTCAAGATAAGCTGTGCCAACCACGAATCTCTCCGCCAAGCCACCTGCACCATCGTCCAATTCACAACGCATGCAGCTCTCGATCAACTCGTCTGCGTTCAATGTGAAGGTGTGCAATTCTTGGAAGACAACCTCATCAACGAGCTTGAAATGGGACTGGACTTCCTCGACACCTGCCGTCAAAGTCCGCTTGATCGTTCCAAGACCGAATGCCTTGAGACTGGAACTGTACGCTATCCGCCTCACAGTCTCATTCACGGCTAGTGTCTCCACATGGGTAGTTCTCTCTTGATCAACAACAGCGAGCTTAAGTTCGCCCGTGTCAGCTGTTGCAATTGCAATAGAACCTGGGTAGGCTGCGCTGTCGAACGAAGCTACACAAGTCGCATCTTCTGCGGTGACGGCGCTGTAGACCATCCTGCCCTCGCTGCTGTAGATCAAGGATGGGTGTTCACAGATGGCAAGCACGTTCTCCAGACCGTCTCCACGCGAGAGGACGGTGAAGTTTGCTTGTTGTGTGCCCAATATTATACTCTTGCGCGCGGCGAAGAGTTTGCTCTGTGACTCGACCGAGTAGGTGACAACATTGCCATCCGCAAGCCCGACGAACAATGTGGGTGGACTGTTGGGCAGAATGCTCGCGATGGCCAATGAACGGGGCACTGCCAGCAGATCGTCTTCCGCAACTTGCTCAGTTGCAACGGCCTTGAGAGTCTGCAAATCCAGGAAAGAGACCTTGCTATCTTGCCAGAAGCCCGCCACGCACACATTGGGGATCGTCGAGCTCAAAGTCACACAAGAAACTTGCTCCTCGCTGGAGAACTCGCGCTTTGCGCTCTCGCGAATCCCTGACCCTGACACGTCGAGCACGACCAAGGCGGCACCCTTCAGAGAAACCAGGATCGTGTTGAGACTTGCAGCTACAGATGTGACAGATGTGTTCTCAGGTGAGCGCCACGTATCCGTCACCATCCCGGACTCAGCATCTGTGAGCAGCACGGCCGAGCTTGTGACTTGTACCGCTCTACCATCGTCCAAATTTCCTGCATATAACGTGCTTTCTGACAAGTCAAAGCCTTGGAAGGACTCCACTTCCTCGACCTCTCCCTCAGAGTCGAAGACAAATATCCTGGTGCTGTTCACAAAGCTCGCGATCAAGGTATCAGCCAGTTCGCTCGATGCACTACTCCGTAGACTGAAGAGGGCAGATACTGGCGCTCCCATATCGCCAATGGTACCCAGATCTTCCAGACCAACACCTGATCGGACGCTGCGAAGGCTGCCGTCCTTGAATGCACCAGAACCAGTGACTATCCGAGCCTGACCACTGGAAAACTCATTGACCGGAGCATCCGAGGACCGATTGCCCATGTCCATCACTGTGAAATCGAGGATTGGTGCAATGTTCGAGAAGGTCTGTAGAACATCAAGTCCCTGCTCTCTGACTTGAATAATCTGGCTGTCGCCCTGGTTGCTGCCGACAAAGATACGGCCTTCGTCCAGGTATACCAACGTCGACGCTCGTGAGGTCTCACCAAGAACGTCAAGTTTGTGGTGAGCGTATTCTCCGTCCGAGTTCTGGTGAATGAACAACAAATACAGTTTGCCGTAGTCGTCAGCCAAGGCGTATCGTTGATCGTCTATGGCACACCACGAGACAAACACAGTTGCCTCCTCGAGCGGTACGGTGTTTGCGATCTTGTAGTCCCACTCTTCCACATAGCTGATGCTCGTTTCACCGATCACCATGAAGCCATACATTGGCGGCGGCAGAGGTATGAGATGACTTGCGCCTAGCTCCACCTCTCCTTGAACATCTCGCCCTTTCTCCAACTCTGCAGTTGCGGGCTCTTCTTGGGGTCTTAGTGAAGGTGTGAACTCCAGCTCCCGGACCTTTATGCGGAGTTTATGCTGTGGGTCTTCCTCAAGTAATGCAAACGCCGGGTCTGGCAGCTTAGGTCCGCCCTGTCTCTTGTGGAGGAAGCATGTGCTTCTCACGAATAGTTCGGGCACACGGACAGGTATAGGATCACCAAGCTGTCCAATTTCGTTGTCCGCGGCTTTCCGCTTGCCTTTTCCAGCATGTGCAATTGGCAAAACGTTGATAACCCCTTCATAGCATTCCAAGGTCATGAAGCGATTGCTGGGGTCGATGTGAACTCTGTCACCCGTCTGATTGTCCCTCGCCGCCTTTTCTGCAACATCGACACAGCTTTTCTCCGTGACCAGCTCTTTGGTTTCAGCATTCCAGCTGAGGGTGAAGTAGTGGTATTTGTCTGTTCCCACGAAGAGATGATCGGTCTGTGAGACGGCAGGGCGAAGTTTGTGAAGGAGAGTGATCTTTCCGTAGATGGTCTTGGAGTGTCGTAGTAAAAGCTGTTCGGGTAGCTGTGGGTTGGGCGAATAGATTTCGAGGCGATTTGCTTTCGCTACGATCAAGTCATCGCTGCCCGGTGCAAGGAAGGAGATCTTGAGGGCGTGTCGAACGCTCGATGGGCGATGTATGGGTGCGATGTAGGCCATGATCGCTCAAGGACCGAGTACAGTATCGTCCAGCTTTGATGTGCCAGCTCGTTGAACGTTGGACGTGGGTTCGTTCGGGAGGAGGCCCGGATGATATCAGCGAAAGAGGGGGTTTCTCGAAACGACCTTTCCACTCGAGACGTGGTGGTGATGGGTGCACGTGTTGCGTTATTGACGGCCAATTCAATGAGGTATATGTTTGTCACAAGCTAATTCCATGACGCTGGTTTGGTTATCGTTTATCGGACTCCGCGTGGAGCCCTAGTCTAAAGCTGCGACGCCTCGGACGCGTACCTCGGCGTTGACAGCAAATTTCCATCCTCCAACTTCCTCTCAAGACTAACTAGGTATCCACCTCACAATGGCGCGTAAGTCAAATGCGCATGTTCCCCGGTCTCGCGAGACGCTGCTACTTGTTCACTTACTAATGTCAATGTTCAGCCTCCAGAGCAGAAGATGACGACCCAGTCACCGCCGAGTACGATGTCTACCTCACGGCCGCCCAGCAGGAGCAAATCTACCTCCTGCACTACCTGAACCGCACAAGAGAAAGGCCTTACAGTCAGCGCTTCGGTGCACAGCCTGTGGATGTGCGGATCAAACCCAAGTCTGGCCACCTGGAACTGGACGTCGAGCTCAGCACCAGCTACAACTTCAACAAATACCAAGGTCTCAAATGGGGCGACGCTGTACAGGCCGCAAAGACGATTCAAAATGAGTCAGGAACATATGGTCCAGCATCTGGTCTGGGCGTACCTCGAGGCAAGCCGGGTGGAAGGAACCAGTTGAAAGACAGAGCAGATCTCGAAAACCAAGTCGGAAACGACCTAGCGGCTTTCAAAGATGCCGTGGAAGAGAACAAAGTGATGCACAAGCAGACGCTGGGCGGACAAATTTTCAGACACGACAACAAGGGCGAGGATATGGCGCAGCCCGTGTATTTCCTGGGCGCGTTCTCGGGAAATCAACTGCACCTTAGCAAGGTCGACGGCACAGTTCAGATGCGACCTCAGTTCCACCACATCGACGCGGAAGCCCACCGCAACAGACTCGCCACTTCCCGCGCCACCCAAGAATCAGAGGGTGCTCCTGCGCGACCAGCACCCGTTGCACGAGGTCTTCAGCAGAGCTACAAGGAGACCACGGAGGACAAGGATAAGGACGCCCCCGAAAGACAGATGCGCAGGGCTTTGCAAGATGCGGAGGAAGAGAGCTGGGTACCGCTCGAGTATGTGGATGAAGCTGAAGAGGCGGCCTTCGAACTATTCCACGAGAGGATGTTCCTGCACGAGGCGGACCAGGCACCGCAATTGAATAGTGGTATGGATGATGATGACTTCCTGGATGCGATCAGTATGCCACGGCCAGGCAGTCCTACCAGGAAAAGAAAAAAGCAGCCACGAAGGAAGGCTGGTGGGGAAGGCAACGACCATGCCGATGAAGACGGCGAGGGGGAGGCACCCGAACATCCGAACGGAGCAATAAATGGCCAAGACGAAGGAGAGTCGATGGAGGGAGTCACTCAGACGTAAAGCCTGTGTGTTCTCGCCCAGCATCAACAACACTGAGACAGTGCCACCAATGTCCAATGGCGCGATTGAAGCGCGGACCGAAAGTCATGAAACATCTATCGCCAAAAAGTCTGACAAAGGCTCAAGCAAAATATTCTGAGGGCACTATGAGAATGAAGAGCCATCTTTTCACATGAACTGAATCTGGAACGACCACTCCCAGCTCATTCTACTCAACAGGAGCCGATATGAAGGACCGAGTCCGCCCATGGTCTATATACCCCTACTTCACAAAAGCTCATCCCCGGTCGCTGCATTCCAGCAATCTGTTTCCAGCTTCGATCAAATAGAAATCGCCATAGCTCAAACCGCTATCAAAGTTCTTCGGATCCGCCGCAGGGTTGTTGTTGCTCGTGGCATGCATCAGAATACTTTCAAAGCCCTTCGAGCAGTCCGTCCTCGCAGGTGTATCAATGTACGTCGCTGCACCAAGTGCAACGTTCTCCGCGAAAGTGATCTCTCCTGCGAATGCAAGCTCGACAGTGCTCGCAAGTAGTTTCCGCGCAGCAGTCTGGTAGTTGTAGTGATGGCGGCTACGATGACGCACCTTCCTACCCCCTTTGTTGATTTGATCTTGTAACAGAAATAAGCCACTGGCAGCGATGGTCGCAGCGCTACTATCGCGCGGCGTAACATTTCGAACGTACGCCGCATCAAAGTCCCAAAAAGGCAGACCGTCTGCCGGAAGATGCCCAATAAACCAATCCGCCATTCTCTTCGCAGTCTCCAAGTACTTCTGATCCCCAGTCAGAGAATAAACCTCCGCGAAACCATAGATCCCCCACGCCTGTCCGCGAGCCCAAGTGCTATCGTCAGCAAGGCCCTGCGCCGTCCGACAGAAGTAGACCTTGCCGGTTGTGCCGCTGTAGTCGCATACATGGAACGAAGAGCCGTCTTCGCGCACGTGGTGCTCCATGGTCTTATCGGCGTGGGAGATGGCGATGTCCAGGAGGGTGGCATTGCGCGTGTAAGTCGATGCGGAACGTGCGAGGAGCGCGAGGTTCATCATGTTGTCGATGATGACCAGCACCGAGTCGGAGTGCGAGCACCAGGATCCCGTGGAGCTGTTGGCGCAGTCCCAGGATCGCAGTACGCCTGCCCCGGGCTCGTAGCGGGCGGCCAGGTTCAGCGACATGTTCTGCAGGACTGGGAGGTAGTGGTCGGTTCCTTGGATTTGCATGGCGCTCTCAAAGGGTTTTGCTAGAAAGCCGAGATCGTGCGTGTCGGTCAGGTTGATGTTGGTTGTTAGAGGCTCTGTCCACAATTCGGCCATGGACTGCCATTCCTCGAGCGAAGGCTCATCCTTGAACGCTTTGCGAGATGTTAGGCTCGCTTTTCGGCGATAGGCTTGCCATAGGGAGTCTGCAAAGAAGCCGGAAGTCCACCCTGCTGCTGGAGTGTTCACATAAGTGCCCGGCTCGACACCTTCTTGGGGTGTGTTGTTGTACGCTCCTTGCGTGTAATGCGGCCATCCGTGGGTATCTCCCAGAACTGGTGGACCAGTGCTTGCTGTTCGCCAGAGACGGGCATACACATTCTCAGCGAATATTGGTGCTAGTTTGTTGGAGGCGGCCCACGATACTTGCACAAGGCAAAATGCCAATGGAGTGAGATACATCACTGCTTGTTTCTCAATAGTAAAGTCAGTGGTATACAAGATCTATGGATACGCATTCGCGGCTCATCTAATAAGTGTACAGCATCTCTCATCGAGAGGAACATCCTGCCATCCTCTATTCTCCACTTTCACAAGAGGCCTTTGGATCAACGTGGGAGTTGATGAGCCTTTCCCCTCACCTCTCCATATTTCGAGGATCCTATGCTTCTAACCGGCCAGCATGTCATTGACGGAATCAATAGTAGCTGCAGGCCGTCGGAAGACTATGCGATCCATCGTACATGTGCTGTTCGAAGAGGGGCTATCCTTGGCGAACTCTCGGCGACGACACAATGTGCAAGTTTCTCGCTGAAGATTCTGTTCCAGCCTCATGACCTGTAACATATGGTTCGATCTTTCGTTATCCTTGCAAAGGCAGCATGACCAGAGCGGAACCATCAAAACATTCCGAACATAGCTTGCTTCTTTGGAGACGTCAAACTCGACGCTGTTCAAGACAATTACCTCAGCTCCAACCGAGGCGACCGAGACTCGGACACTCGATCTCTCGCGAGAACGAAAAGAACGCCTCAATTAATATTCGTACCTTACCTCATGCACACCTGCATCACATCCGTTCCGAGTAACATGCACAAGCCATCCGCAGCAGCAGAACCCGAGAGACCGAGCAACCGCAGCTTCCCAAACCGGCACAACGGAGACTTTCGTTACGTGAAGCTACAAAAAGAGAGCCCCGGCACCAAGGCTTCCCGAGCCCTCCGAGGTTAAAAGTCAACTCTACCTTTACTAAACGTCGTTCGTGAAGATTACTCAGGACCGATTGCTCGCGTGATCCTCGATGTACTTTTCATGACTAGGTTCTCCAGATGCACGATGACAAGCCCACACTAACTACTTGTACTCGCCTCGGTTTCCGCACTATGCCGCTTCGCTGCTGCATGTCGCTTTTCTTTCGTTTTGGTGTGACCTTGTGACCATTATCGTACGAGATACGTACTTGCATGTCATGTACTTCGATGTAGGTAGGTGGGATGATATGTAGTGGTCAGAAGACCTTTTCTTGCCTACCTTGCTCTTTTCCCCCCCGAGATACCAAACTCACTTCAGCAACAACACCTGCACTGGTAGAACACAACTCAGACTCGCCAAAATCTCTATATATCTCGACACTACCCGTTGTACCGTGGACTCTTCAGGAACTCTTCGCCAACGAAACTTGAAATCGACCTCGGACATCGACTACGACTCCGACGCCATCAACAACAATACACTCGCAACCCAAACGGCATCAAAGAAGAATCAAAGATGCTGCCTCTCATCCCCGTCATGCTCTTGGCCTACGCCGCTCTCTACATCTTCACATGAAATGGGAAACAGTGCCGCCACCTGAACCTATAACACCACCTCACTCACTCACTCACTCACAACCCCACAAGGGGAGAGACCCGCGAACAATACCGGTATGAGACCCACCGAAAGAGACGACGCCGTGCAAAAAAAAAAACGTCTCCTCCCTCTGGCCACCAGGAATAGGGATTTCAGGATCAACTATTTGTGTCGCCATGTCCCGCCACGACGTTCCGAAGCGAACCGAAGAGAGCGACACACGCAGCCCGAACCTGTGTGGTGTGATGGCACGGCACGCGGACTGTATGACTTGATCTCCGTTACGCACCGTCAAAAGGTCGAAGGCGTGCTCGCACCAAAGGCGCAGACTTTGCCGGACAAGAACGTCTCGAGAGCGCTCCATTACTACACAGACTTGCAAAGGGTAAAGTCGACTTGTTTGGTACGCAAACTGAGGGGAAGGAGTTGCTTGCCAAGTTGATGGTGACTGGTTTCGATCACGTTGGATGATCGCGTTAGATGTGATGGTCTCTCGCGCCCAAGACAGATCAGAGTAATTTCCCCCAAGGGATACAAGCCAGCTCAAGTGTTGTGCTCTCGATGGTTAATGCGTCACGTTTCTTTCTATATTGCTTGCGAGATCAGCTTAAGAATAATGAAGCTGACGGGGAATGCAAGCCAACTTGACCTATGTCCCAAATGTGTGCATAGGACGAAAGCCGCACCTGAAGTTTGTGACTAACGACAAACCACTATTGGTAACATGCCTGAACAACGACAAGATGAGAGTAACACCGGTAGTTTGTGAAAGGCAAGTGCATCAATGATATTCTCATTATTGCGTCTCATTAAATTGCGAACGTGGGGCCATATACAGTTCAGGCCTGCTATCAAAAGCGAGCACTAAACTCGACTTTCTCCCAAAAACATTCAATACGTTTATTTGTGGAAAGCAGCGTCGACAAGCTTGCCGAAGTTCTGTTGCAAACAAAGTCAGTAAAACATTCCTTTCAAGCTCCACAAAGAGGATCCTAAGATGATATAAACTTACAGGAGTACCGAAACCAGTAACAGCATCCCAGCCCTTCTGGGCAGGGAAACCAGTGGTGTTGCAGCCGTAGCTGGACCCGATGGTCACGTCGGTGAAGGTCTTGTAGGCCTTCTTGTAGATCCACGGGTTGAGGAAGCCGAGGGGCTTCTTGCCCTTAGCGAGCAGGGCGTCGTTGACGAGCGCGATGACGGCGGCGAAGTGGGGGCTGGAAGCAGAGGTGCCGCCCACGGTCCTGACAATGCCGGCCCAGACGATCACGTCGTTGTTGCCCTGGGCGGCAACGTCGGGGTACGCACGGCCGGTCTTGTTGTAGAGGCCGTCGTACTCGCCCTTGAGGCTCTTGACGTACTTGTTGACGGTCTTTTGCTGGTACTCGGGGGCGGGGAAGTAGTTGCTGAAACCTGCGCCGGAGGCGAAGCGCGAGACGGCGGTCTCGGGGTTGAAGTTGGCGGTGCCGCCGACGGAGGTGACCCAGGGGCAGCTGGTGGGGAAGGAGGGACCGAACTGGTACTTGTCCTCGCCGTCGTTGGTGTAGCAAGTGCCATCGGCGCCAACACCGTTGTCACCTGACGACACCATGTATGAGATACCGCGAGCACCGAGCTGGGCGAAGGCGTGGCAGACGCGCTTGGCGTATGAGTAGGGGATGGTCTGCTCGTCGTCACCGTAAGAGCTGCTGATCACGTACGGGAGGTCGTCCTGGGCAAGGGCGTAGTTGAGGAAAGCCAGGTAAGGCTCGTTGGTGTTGGTAGGGGTGCTGAGACTGGGCTTGAATGGGGGCATGCCACCGGTGTTGTACGCCTTCATCTTGGTAGGCCAGCTGACACCGAGCACGAGCTGTGCGTCGAGGTTGCCCTCAATGTCTTTGCCATCCGCCTTCACCTTGGTGATGTTGGGGCCCTGGTAGTTGTCACCGTCGTCGATGATTTCGAACTCGAACTCGTAGGCTGCCTTTGCGGCCTCGGGGCGGAAGGCCTTGAGGAATTGAGAAGCGTCGTCTCTGCGGCTGGTCTCGCCGAGGTAGTTGTTGATGCCAATGCTGTTCTTGTCGACAGCCTGCGCCTTGTAGTCGATCGTACCGTACAGGGTACGGAGACAGTCAAGGGTAGTGAAAGTCACGTTGCAGAAGGCGGGGTCGGTGACATCGCCACCCTTGCCGTGGTTGGCGTACTGCTGCTGGCCGACGTTGTTCCACCACGACAGGTCGTCGACGGAGAGTTCGTTCATGATAGGGCCAGCGCGAGCCTCGGGGTTGGGGTTGAAGAAGGAAGTGGTCGGCTGGACAACCTCGATGTGCTCGTGCAAGTGAGCGGGGAGAGACCACTCGGGCGCTCTCGAGATGGAGTGTCCGTCACGGTGCTGGAACTTGGTGTAGGTGGTCTGGAGGAGCTCCTCGGCCTTCTCAATGGGGATGACAATCGAAATCCAGTCCTTTGCAGGCGAGTAGTCGATGTCCTCGATACCGTGCTCCGCCAACCAGCTGTGGACCTGGCTGATGCTCTCGGCCTCGGGACGAACGATGTCGGCGACTTCGGCAGCCGTGAGGTGTTGGCCGTAACGTTCGTGGCTTGGGTCAGAGACCTCGATGAGGTGGCGCTCGACGAGACCCTCGTTGCGCTGGGTCAAGCCGATCTGAAGGTTGATGCTCTCCCTCTTGTTGGCCGGGCCAGTTGCCTTCCAAGTGCGAGGAACGGCATGGCGTTCCTTGACCTGGTAGTTGTCGGAGGATGCAGTGGGCAGGGCGTCTGCGCCGAGCAAAGCTCCAAGAGCGCTCAGCGAGATGGCGAGAGTGACAGCTGCCATTGTTGCGTGCGAATGACACTGATAAGAGATGCTGAGGTGGTGATACAAGAGGAACGCTGGCGAGCAAGGGACAATCGAGACGGATCAAGGGAGGGGGATTGTTTATTTAAGGCATGACAATCAATCTTTCAATCACTCAGATTAATTCTTGTAAGCGAAGCTCGCGACCTAAGCTTCCCAAGGCAAGAGCGGCATGTCTTGCTCCTACCAAGCAACACTTAGCCGCAAAGTAGCGCTGCACCAAGGTCGTCGAGATGCTCGGGCTCGAAGCCGAATGGGGAAGGTAGCAGCATGATATTGATCAACTGTTATCGCGTGATCGCCCATGCTCGTCATTGACAATGTCCGCCAGACATGCATCTGCGAACGGTAATAATGTATGCAGATCGGCCGGCGCTATACCAACCAGTCGTACGTTGCCATGAACGCAATCAGCCGTATCTATCACAAGGCGGGTAGAAATAAAGAAAGAGATGTAAGAAGCATGGAAAACATAATTGTCGATATAATTGCGGGCAAAAGATAAGCTTGTACCCTGCTTTCTCGGCGGCGGCCTTGAATTTCGATCTAACTTCAAGGCCGAGGTTGGTTTGGCGGAACCTTTTGGCCTCTGACCTTCCCGGAAAGGATAGGCGGTCATTCAGAGCAAATGCAACCTTCCCTTTCGATAAGGCACAAGCGAACCGGGCATACCTCTGTGTGTTAGATTGCAAATCGATCAAGAACTACCTTGATGGTCGTCATCTGTATTCTACAAGTATCTACCAAAGGCTCACATCTCTCAAAGACCTCTCGATCGCATGAAATGATATGTTCAGCACAGAGTACCAAGCATGCAGTGGCCAGCCAAATACATATTTATTATAAGTACCCAATATCTCTACAATTCTACACTTGCTTACAACACAGAGCCCGACATATCCAAAGTCATAACCATCATAATTTCGCCTGACCCGACCCAAGCGCCTCCCAGTCCTGCTTAGAGAAAGGCTTGTAGGCATCTTGCGCTCCCTGGCTGGGCAACCACAAGATCTCGTCCTCGCCGACTTGCGCGGGATCCACACCTTCGTTCCTCAATTGCACTTTCGTCTGCTTGACTGTGCCTGTGATTTCCAACTCTCCCTTGACGAGTCGCAGGAACAGAGGCACCGCGTACTTGGGCAGTTGCTTCTTGACGTGGACTGCGAGATCTTTTCGCAGCGCGTCGTCCATGACCTGGCCGTCTCTAAGCAGCAAAGCCGCGCAGCCGGCTCGTCCGTCGTGGCCTGGCAATTGGACGCCGTACACGTTGGCTTCCTTGACCGCCGGATGCGAGCCAAGTGCTTCTGAAACCTCAGCGGTGGACACGTTCTCGCCCTTCCAACGGAAAGTGTCGCCAATACGGTCGACAAACCACATTCGCCCCTCGCTGTCCTGGCGCAGCAGATCTCCAGTACGGTACCATGCGTCGCCCTTTGCGAAGACGTCGCGCAAGATCTTGCTGTCGGTTGCTTTCTGGTTGCCGAGGTACCCGAGGAATTTGTCTTTGATTGCTTTGGGGTCCAATTTGGCGATGAACTCACCGGGTTCGTTATATTTGCTGCGTTTACACAAGCCGCTGGACGGATCACGCCAGGGCTCATCGGCGTCATGGTCGAATTTGACAAGCGCCTGGCCGAGGTCGTTGATGATGCCGGAAATCAAGTTAGTGCGACCAATCGCGCCACGTGAGAAGTCGTTGCGACTGATGTTGAACAGTGCTCCGATGCCTTCTGTGGCGCCGTATAGTTCGATGATGGTATCAATCGCGAAGCGGTCCTTGAAAGGTTGCCATACGTCTTGACGGAGACCGTTACCAAAGGCCACACGCAATTTGTGGGCGCGATCGTATGGTGTTGGAGGTGCGACGGTCAAGTAGCGACACGTCTCGCCGATGTATTGCATGGCCGTGGCATCTGTCTCTACAACCTGGCGCATGAAAGTCCGTGGGGAGAATTTAGGTGCCATCACGTACGTGCAGCCAACACCGAGAATAGCGCTGACGCAGAGAATGGAGGCCGCCGTGTGGTACAGAGGCATGGCGGAGAAGTAACGATCTTCAGGCTTGAGCTGGAGTAGATTGCCAACAGCTATCGCTGATCCACGTGTCTTGTCCCAAGGGACGTTAGCGGCTTTCGGGAGGCCAGTGGTTCCGGAGGTGTAGATGAGAAGGCAAGAGTCCTTCATAGTCTTTCCAGAACGTGCTTCGTTCGGGGCTCGGTAGGGCGTCTTCCTTTTGATAGCTTGCTCGGTGGCCTCCTCCAACACCACAATCTCAATGCCTCGACCTTCGTTGCTGGCTTGGAGCTCGGAGGTGCTCTCATCGCTCAAGACGTCTCGGATATTGGGATCCACGAAGAGAATCTTGGTTGTCGAGACTTGTACACTGTGGACGAAAGCTTTGTTCCTCAGATTGGTGTTGATGAAAGCCGGAATAGCTCCCAAGCTCCAGAGCGCAAACCACATCCAGATGAATTGCGGCTTGTTTGTGAAATCCATTGCGACAACCTCATTCTTCTCAATCTTGTACTCTTCCCTCAGCCAGGCTGCGTACTGCAGAACATTGTCGTAGGCCTCTGCATAAGTCCATGCTGTTTGCTGGCGCGAGTCGGCGGAGTCGGGAGGCAGCAAGATGAAGGTACGGCTACCAGTCTTGGGGTCTTTGGCTAGCGACTCAAACAGGTAGAAGATGTTGACCCGGTCGGCGTTTTCGATCTTGGTCATTGACCTCGCGACGCCGACGAAGCGGCTGATGAAAGCCAGGTCACTCCAGATGCCATACTTGGCGTTTGCGTATGCGCCGAGAGATGCGACAGCCGGCGCGAGGATAGATAGTGGTAGAGGTGGTTTGGGTGCCATGCTGTTGGCGAGGCGTAGGTTGTGTAAGGTGCGATGTCAGGTCAGGAGGCAGGAGCTACCTGAGAAATGGAGGTGAAGTGAAAGGGTTCGTCCCACGAGGGAGCAGGTTAGTGAAGTTCATGGACATGACTTGTTACGCTGGCCTCCCTCGGGCTCGCCTACTTCACTCCCTGGTTGGAGCACTGAAGGCCTAG
>Ga0265798_10003172_pt1 | contig 23606 bp, 16 predicted proteins | sample P3T30metagenome_FD_192430 | JGI IMG/M metagenome (GOLD analysis project Ga0265798, IMG submission 192430) | Plant litter microbial communities from East Loma Ridge, Irvine, California - P3 T30 | ecosystem: Environmental > Terrestrial > Plant litter > Unclassified | place: USA: California... | reverse complement strand
ACGAGCCGAACCTCGCCGGCTTCTGGGAAAAGGCGGACCAGCCCGCCTATTTCGCCTTGTACGCGAACACCGCGCGCACGATCAAGGCGATCGACCCGGCGCTGCGCGTCGGCGGCCCCTCCACCGCCGGTGCCGCCTGGGTGCCGGAGTTGCTGCGCTACGTTGACGACAACAAGCTGCCGATCGATTTCGTCACCACGCATACCTACGGCGTCGATGGCGGCTTCCTGGATGAAGACGGCAAGCAGGACACCAAGCTGTCCGCCTCGCCGGATGCGATCATCGGCGACGTTCGCCGCGTGCGGCAGCAGATCGCCGCGTCACCCTACCCCAACCTGCCGCTCTACTTCACCGAATGGAGCACCAGCTACACGCCGCGCGACTTCGTTCACGACAGTTATATCAGCGCGCCGTACATCCTGACCAAGCTGAAGCAGGCGCAGGGCCTCGTGCAGGGCATGAGCTACTGGACGTACACCGACCTGTTCGAGGAGCCGGGTCCGCCGCCGACCCCCTTCCACGGCGGTTTCGGTCTGATGAACCGGGAGGGCATCCGCAAGCCGGCGTGGTTCGCGTACAAATACCTCAACGCGCTGCGCGGACGGACCGTGCCGCTGGCTGACGATCAGGCGATGGCAGCGCTGGACGGCCGCAGGATCGCCGCCCTGGCGTGGGACTGGCAGCAGCCGGTGCAGGCACTCAGCAACAAGCCGTTCTACACGCGGCAAGTGCCCGCGGTGCCCAGCAGGTCAATATCGTTCCGGCTGGAACATGTCGCACCCGGTGCATACCGATTGCAGGTGCACAAGACCGGTTATCGTCGCAACGATCCGCTGTCGTTATACATCGACATGGGCTTGCCCAAGGCGCTGGATGCAGGACAGCTTGCCGAATTGCAGGGAGCTACGCTCGACACGCCTGAGCAAGATCGCAAGGTCCGGGTCGGTGCTGACGGTTTGCTCGCGGTGTCGGTGCCAATGCGCAGCAATGACGTCGCGATATTGACGCTCGATCCGGTTCTCCCCTGATTATCGCCGTGGTTGCCGGACATACGTCGTTCCAAGTGCATTGCTCCCGAACAAGTCCGGCAAACCCGCTCGGCTGAATCGATCACGAACATCTACAATCACCGCGTTATGATAGCGATGTGCGGGCGAATGGCACCGCGCGGCGCCCGAGCCGCGGCGGAAGGTGCCAGCCCACCTCCCATGTCTCTCCACGGGAGAGACGAATCCCAGATCCCCATTGCCGTACGTAGCTATGTCGACGTTGTCATATGGCAACGAACTTCAGCGGATCTGCGGGTTCTTAAAACTCCTTTTAATCGTGCTTATCCGCCGTACGACACGGCGGAATGACCATTATTTGAAACTCGAACACCGATATTGAAAACGGAAGGCATGGAGCCGCAGACTTAAGCGTGCATGTATGGATCGACTTGGGTTCCGTGTCGTAGTTACTTTACTAAAAAGCAGAGTCTCCGATATGATAACGTAAACATTAAATCTGATCGGAAGAGTTGGTATTAGGTTGTCTTCGATATGTTCCCACTGCTGCGCGGCAAATTGTAAAAACCGTAGCTTGTATCAACTGTTCAACACTGCGCCGAATTTCGCAAACGCGTAAGGAATGACTCTGAAGGTGATGCGGATGAGCAACACATTCTAAAGAATACCGCCGCAAAATCGGTCTGCTCGGCCGTTTGACAGCGTTTACCATTGCCATCGGTTTAGGTCCGACTAATACCTAATTTTCCAAGACCGGACATGAGCCGGCTTGCGGCAGTTCGCGTGCAACGCGCGGCTGATAACATTGGGGGTGAGGATGATCTTTGAAATGAACGTCGTTCCGCGTAAGTCTTTGGTCGCGCGCGGTGTCTCTTCGATTGCGATGGTCGTGGCCGGGCTGGCCGCATCCGGGGTTGCGAACGCACAGGCAGAAGTCCAGCAGATCGCACCGGTCACAAGCCAACAGGCTACGCCGACGAATGAGAGCTCGACGCCTGAGACCGCGCCGGGCGATGTCGTGGTGACCGGCAAACGCGCGGCCTTGGAAGCAGCAGACGACCGCAAACGACGCAGCGAGACGATCATCGACTCGGTCGTTGCTGACGATGCCGGCAAACTGCCCGACAACTCGATCACAGAAGTCCTGCAGCGCGTATCGGGCGTGTCGATCGTCCGCTTCGCCGCGCTCGGCGATCCGGACCATTTTTCGGTCGAAGGCTCTGGCGTGCAGATCCGTGGCCTGTCCGGCGTCGCCTCGCGCCTCAACGGCCGCGAGATCTTCAGTGCGAACAACGGCCGCGCCATCCTCTGGGGCGACGTGACGCCGGAGCTGATGGCTGCGGTAGACGTCTACAAGGCATCCACCGCTGACCTGATCGAGGGCGGCACCGGCGGCCAGATCGATCTGCGCACCAAGCAGCCGTTCGACTTCAAGCCTGGACTTCACATCGCCGGCACCGCCAACCTGAGCATGGGCGATCTGGCGCAAAAGGCCGACCCTTCCGCCTCCCTGATGGTGAGCGATCGGTGGCACACCGGCATCGGCGACATCGGCGTGCTCGCGGACGTCGCGTACAGCCAGTTCAGCTCGTTGTCGCAGTTCTATCGGGTCGAGCCGTACTTCAAGACGCGGATCGGCGCGCAGGACTATTACGTCCCCGGCGGTTTCGACTATGGTGACGAGGCGTTCCAGCGCAAGCGTTCGGGCATCTACGGCTCGGTGCAGTGGGCGCCGGCCAAGTCGCTGACCTTCACCGGCACCTTCTTCCAGTCGCGCTACAAGAACCAGTCCAGCGACTACGGCGCGCAGGTGACGTCGCAGTCGCTGGCCGTCGATCCCGCGACCAGCAAGTTCGACAGCAACGGCGGCCTGATCTCCACCACGAACCTGTTCAACCGCGACACCGCTACCTTCCTGCCGAGCTCATCGCAGGTCACCAGCAGCGGCAACAAGGGCTTCGTGCGGAGCACGACCACGACGAAGGACTATTCTCTGTCGTTCGTGTGGCAGCCAGATGGCAGCCATCTTAGTCTCAAGGGCGCGTTGCAGCGCGTCGATTCGGCTGAGAAGTACGATCGGCTCGACGTCTTCCGCGATCTCGGCTTCGGCACCGGCTTCGGGATGGATCTGTCGGGCGACCTGCCCAGCATCACCGTCACCCCTGGCACGCAGGCGTCGTTCGCCAACCCGTCGAGCTACCTGTGGTCCGCCTCGATGCCCCACAACGAGAATAACAAAGGCCGGCTCGATGCCGCCAATCTCGATGCCGAATACACATTCGACGACAGCTTCCTCCGCTCGATCAAGGTCGGCGGACGATATGCTGACCGCACCGAGCGCGACTATCAGAACGGCTACAACTGGTCGGCGCTGGGCCGTGGCTGGAACGGCGATGCGCAGCTTACCTACGCAAACGCCGCGCCAGGCGATGTCGCATTCCACAATTTTCACGATTTCTTCCGCGGCGAAACCAACCTGCCGGGCAATCTGATGTTCGCCTCGCAAGACCTGGTGTCGCGGATGAACCGCGTACAATTGAACACGCCACCACCTCTCAACTTCTGCAGCGCCGCGCAGCAATTTGATTGTTCGGCCTCCGGTCCGCTGCCTACAACCGGCTATGGCGGTTTGACCGGCATCCGGCAGCCCGGCTTCATCCTGCCCGACGATCGCGTCGATTTCAGCACCAAGACCCAGGCCGGCTATGCGCTCGCCCGCTTCGGTGATGCTGAAGGCGACGGTATTTCCGGAAATGTCGGCGTCCGCGTGGTCCACTTCAAGGACACGAGCAACGGCTACATCATCCAGAACGCCAATACGTTCGTGCGCAATGGCCAGACGCTCACGCTTGGGCAGCAAAGCATCGCACGCGGTGGCACCGCATCGTTCACGCGCGCGTTGCCGTCGATCAACTTCGATTACGCGCCGACCAGCAAGACCAAGGTTCGCTTCGGGTACAACATCACCGTCGATCTGCCGACGTTCCAGGCCCTGCGCGGGTCCGGTTCCATCGGCGTCGCGACGACTGCGAACCCGGCCGGGCCAAACGCACCGTCCGTGTTCACCAACTTCACCGCCGATACGGGCAACCCGCTGCTCAAGCCGACGATGTCGAACAATTTCGATCTGTCGTTCGAATATTATCTGCGGTCGGGTACGACGTTCCACATCGCGCCGTTCTACAAGCGGTTGACCGATCTGCCCATCTACGCGCTGACGCAGCGCAACATCACCGTGGTCTATACAGACGGCACAAGCGAGAATGCCACCGCTGCCGCGACCGATTACGTCAACTCGACCAAGGCCGCGACCGTAAAGGGCATTGAAGTCGGCGGCCGCTTCTTCCTCGACATGCTGCCGGGCTTCTTCAGCGGCTTCGGGTTCGAGGGGAACTACACCTTCATCGACAGCAAGAACCCCGGTGACATCTACCGCGACATCAACGGCGTGATCCACAGCGATGCGCCGCTGGTCGGCCTCTCGAAGCACAACTTCAACGCAACGCTGCTGTATGAACGCAAGGCCGTGTCGGCACGCCTCGCCTATTCGTGGCGATCCAAGTACCTGCAGACGACCAACAGCAACGGTACCAACCAGAACTACGGTTACTATGCCGCGCCGGGTGCCGCCCCGACGCAATCGATCCAGATCGCGCTGCCGATCTATGGTGACAACTACGGCAGCCTGGACGCGAGCGTGCGCTTCAAGGTGACAAAGGACTTCTCCTTCGAAATCCAGGGGACCAACGTGCTGAATTCGACGCAGCGAACGCTGATGGGCGGGTATCCGGGCGGTGCGTTATATGGTCGTAGCTGGTTCCAGAGCGATCGTCGGATCAACACTGGCATCAACATCGCGTTCTAACGAGCCGATGTGGCACCCGCCGGGCGGCGTCTGGCGGGTGCATATGGAGAAGCACGATGGCGAAGCGCGTCCTCATCGCCGGCGGCGGCACGGCCGGCTGGCTCACCGCCGGCTATCTCGCCAAGCGGCTGGCGGCCGATCTGCCGGGCGGCGTTGCCATCACCCTTGTCGAATCTCGCGATATCGGAACGCTTGGCGTGGGCGAAGGCACGTTCCCGACGATCCGCCGGACGCTCGCCACGATTGGTATCGATGAGGCGGAGTTGGTCCGGCGTTGTGGTGCAACGTTCAAACAGGGTGCGAAATTCGTCGGCTGGCGCAGCACGCCTGGCGAGGGCAGGTTCGACCATTATTCCCACCCCTTCCAGTCCGCCCAAACGGAAAATGGTCTCGATCTGCTGCCCTACTGGCTGCTCGGCCTGAGCGGTGAGGAAAACTGGGACGATGTCTGTTCGCCGCAGAAGCGAGCGGCTGATGCGCACCGCGGACCGAAACTGCCCACTCACCCGGACTATGCCGGTCCGCTGAACTATGCCTTCCACTTCGATGCCGTTGCGCTTGCCGGTCTGCTGCGCGAGCATGCGGTGGCGAATGGCGTGCACCATCTCGTCGACACGATCACCGAGGTGCGGCTTGGCGAGGACGGTGCGATCTCCGGCCTGCTGACCGAGCGTAGCGACGTGCTGGACGCCGATCTCTACATCGACTGTACGGGTTTTCGTGCAGAACTGATCGGCAAGGCGATGGGCGTGCCGTTCCGCTCGTGCCGCGACGTGCTGTTCTGCGACCGCGCGATCGCCGCACAAATGCCCTATGCGACCCCGCACAACCCGATCGCCTCCTACACGATCGCGACCGCGCAGGATGCCGGCTGGATCTGGGACATCGGCCTCGACAGCCGGCGGGGCATCGGCCACGTCTATTCGTCCGACCACAGCGACGAGGCGCAGGCGGAGGAACGGCTGCGTGCCTATCTCGGCCCGACGGGCGCAGACCTGGAGGTTCGCCAGTTCCGCTTCGAGGCGGGGTTCCGCGAGGTAAATTGGCACAAGAATTGTGTCGCCGTTGGTCTCGCAAGCGGCTTTTTCGAGCCGCTGGAGGCGACCGGCATCGTCTTCGCGGAAATGGCAGCCGGTCTGGTCGCCAACCTGTTTCCCTGGGGCGGCGATTACGAGACGTCCGCGCGCCAGTTCAACGCGACCATGTTGCAGCGCTACCGTCGCACGCTCGATTTCATCAAGCTGCATTACTGCATATCGGAGCGTCGGGACTCGGCATTCTGGCGTGACAACGTCGCCGCATCTTCCATTCCCGACAGCCTGCACGAGCTGCTCGACCGCTGGCGCTTCCGTCCGCCGAGCGAGCTCGATATCGATCCCCGCACCGACATCTTCACCGAGGCGAGTTGGCAATACGTGCTGTACGGCATGGGCTGGAAGACCGATCTTTCCGCCAAATCGGGCGTGTTCCGCTACCCCGAAGACGCCCGTCGCGCCTTCGCTGAGGTGGCCCGCCAGACCCGGTACGCAATTGGCAGTTTGCCTTCCAACCGCGACCTCGTCGAGTATGCGAAGCGGCATCCCTTCGGGCCGCGCAGGGCGGCAGGATGACCGCACGCTCGCCGCCACTCCGAAAGGCGCTTGCGCACCCGATGCCGGCTGAACTGCCGGACATATGATCACGTTGCCAAAGCGTGGGCGTTCACCCCTTCTGCCATGCTCCGCATGAAGCAGAGCGGAGAAGATGCCCGCGCAACAAGGCGGCTTAGCCAGCCATCGTACGAGCAGGATTACACCGCCCGACGATAGTTGATATCGAAGAAACTGCAGCGAGAGGATGGGGTATGGTCAGACGTATAGTTACTGCGGCGCGGGCGTCGTGTCTGGCAATGCTTCTCGCCGCGCCGGTCGCGGTCGTCGCTCAGCCAGCCCGCGCAGCCAGCGTCCCAACGGCCGGCCAGTTCGTCATCACGCGAAACGGCAGAACCATCGTGATTGAGCCTTTCGGGCCCGGCATCGTTAGGGTCTCGCTGAGCACCGCCAGTGCTCCAGCCGTCGCTCATCCGGGATTTGGGATTTCGGGCACGCCGTCGGCCCGCGGCTGGACGCGGGGGAAAGATGGCGACGGGTATGAGATCATCCGCTCATCGCGCATGGTCTTGCGTCTAGCACCTGCCGATCTTCCTGCGCCTCGCCGCATGCCGCTCGATCCGCTGAACCAGTCGCTTCGCGATATCTATTTTGGCGGTGGCAATCACGTCGGTCCGTTCGACGACATGCTATCGATCGCGACCGCCACAGGGAAGCCTCTGCTGGGGCTCCAACGCTGGTCTATGACGCCCGAACCAGTCGTTGCGGAAGATGACAAAGGCCCGCCAGCGAAGGCGGAAGATCCAGGCTTTCGCGTGTCAGCCACGTTCGATGCTCCGGCGGATGAACATTTCTATGGACTAGGGCAGCAGCAGCAGGGCCTGCTTGATTTGCGCGGGCACGAGATTCATTGCTGGCACGACTATGGCGCCATTGGTGGCGAAAACGTGTGCGTCCCGTTTGCGGTCTCGAGCCGCGGGTACGGGCTGGTCTGGGACAATCCTTCGAAGACCACCGTAGACCTGGCGATCAACCAGCAAAGTCAGTGGTCCTCGGAGGTGGGCGACCGAGTGTCCTTTTTCGTCATCGCCGGCGACACGAGCGACGAGATATACCAGGGATATCGCCAGCTGACCGGCGTCACCCATCTGCTGCCAAAGGGCAGCTACGGATATATTCAGAGCAAGGCGATCTATTCCAGCCAGCAGCAGGTTCTCGACGTCGCGAAGGGCTATCGGGATCGCAAGCTGCCGCTCGACACCATCGTCGTCGATTTTCTGAACATGACCCACCAGGGTGAACTCGACCTGGACCCGGTGCGCTGGCCCGACCCGGCCGGAATGAACAAGGACCTGCACGCAAAGGGTATCAGGACCATGCTGAGCGTCTGGCCGCACTTTGCGGCGGGAACGCGCTATTACGATATGCTCCTGAAGAACGGTTGGCTGATCCACACCAGGAACGGGATTCCGGATCAGGGCGGGTACAAGGATGTGATCGGCCCCAACATCGATACCACCAATCCAGCGGCGGCAAAATGGTGGTGGGAGTCGATCCGCGACCACTATATCAAGCCATATGGGTTCGACGACATCTGGCTCGACGAGACCGAGCCCGACGTCGATCCGGCCAAGGACGTCTTCTTCATCGGATCCGGCAAACGGTACTACAACGTCTACCCGCTGTTCCACACGGCATCGATCTATGATGGCATTCGCGCCGATTTCGGCGACAGCCGGCGCGTAATGCTTCTGGCGCGCGCCGCCTACCTTGGCGCGCAGCGTAACGGGACAGTGTTCTGGTCGAGCGACATCGTCTCCACCTGGGACATGCTGAAGCGGTCCATCCCTGCGGGGTTGAACTTCGCGGCCAGCGGCATGGCGTATTGGGATACGGACATCGCCGGCTTCTTCTCGCCTTCTCTCGCGGCGACCTACCGTCCGGAGCACCCGCCGTTGCTCGACTCGTCGGATGTGCGGGACAATGTCGATCGCTACACCGACTATCCCGAACTGTTCGTCCGCTGGTTCGAATGGGGAACCTTCCAGCCCATCATGCGAGCGCATGGCGAAAGGAAGCACAACGAGGTCTGGTCTTACGGCAAGCAAGCAGAGCCGATCCTCTCCTCCTACCTTCGCCTGCGGTACCAACTGCTGCCGTACACCTATTCGCTTGGCTATCGCACGTACCGGACCGGCGCGCCGTTCATGCGGGCGTTGTTCATGGACTTTCCGCGGGACCCTGCTGTGACGGATCTGAAGGATGAGTACATGTTCGGGCCTGCCTTCCTTGTCGCACCGGTGACGGAGCAGGGCGCGACCAGCCGGAAGGTGTATCTGCCGGCTGGCTCAGACTGGTACGACTACTGGACCAACCGCCGTTATGCGGGCGGCACCTCGATCGAAGCAGCCGCCCCGATCGACAAGATCCCGCTGTTCGTGCGCGCAGGCTCGGTGATCCCGATGGGGGCACCCGTTGAAAGCGCAAGCCAACCCCAAGCGATTGAATCGGTACGCGTCTACCCGGGAGCGGACGGCAGCTTCAGCCTGTTCTCGGACGATGGCACGACGTACAAGTATGAGCAGGGTGCAGGTTCGGAGACGACGCTCAACTGGGACGATCGCACGCACCGGTTGAGTTTCAAGGGGACGTGGCGTCCCGCCAATTCTTCCGTCGTCCAGATCATAGCTCACTGACACCGCATTCAGACCGCGAGCACGCCGAGACGACTTGAACATCGAAGTCGCGCATTCGTGCAGGCTTGACGCATCGCCGAAGCGGACGTCCGTTCAGGTCGGTTTGCGCGTGCCCGCAGCGTAGTGGGTGTATTTTGGCTGGTGGGCGGATGCCCCGTGACCGCGATGATCGCCCGAAAGTGGGCGTGCGGCTACCCCACCACCTCCCGGGACAGCGACGCCCGCTACCGCGTCACCCGCCGCGACATTGCCAGCCCGATCAGGCTCAGCACCCCCGCTGCGACCAGCAGCATGCCCACGGCCCACAACCCATCAGCCTTGGCAAGCGCCGACGCACCCATCGGGGTCAACGCCCCGCCGATGATCCCACCCATGCTGAACGCGAGGCTCACGCCGGTGTAGCGCACCCCGGCCGGAAACAACTCGGGAATGAACCCGCCGAGCGGCCCGTAGGTAAAGCCCATCACGAACAACGACGCCGCCAGCCACACCCACACGCCGAACAACGACGGCGCGCCCAGCCCGGGCGCCATCGTCAATCCGGCGACGATGCAACCGAGGAAGCCGAAGCCCATCATCCGCCGCACACCGTACCAGTCGGACAGGATGCCGGCTGCGATCACGCCGATGGCGAGGAACAGCACCGCCGCCATCTCGATCGCGAGATAGGCTTGCCGGCCATGCCCCTGCACGCTCGTACCGTAGCCAAGCGCGAAGGCAGTGCCGAGATAGAACAGGGCATAACACGCCACCACGCAGAACGTCGCCGCCAGCACCGGCCAAAGGTGATCGCGCAGCAGCTCGGCGAACGGCACCGGCGGGATCGCGGCGTGGGCCTCAGCCTCCAGAAACGCGGGCGTTTCGGTCAGCTTGAGGCGAACCCACAGGCCGAGCAACACCAGCACCGCGCTGGTCAGGAACGGCAGCCGCCAGCCCCACGCGAGGAACTGCTCGTCACTCAACACACTCCCGAGGATCAGGAAAAAGCCGTTCGCCGCGACGAACCCGACCGGTGCGCCGAGCGGGGGGAACATGCCATAGCGCATCTCCCACCCCTTGGGCGCATTCTCCACCGCAAGCAGCGACGCACCGCCCCATTCGCCGCCCAGCCCCAGCCCCTGCCCGAACCGCAGCACGCACAGAATCGCAGGCGCGGTCCAGCCGATCTGCGCGTAGGTCGGCAGGAACGCGATCGCCACGGTCGATCCGCCCATCAGCATCAGGCTGGCGACCAGCGTCGACTTACGCCCGATCCGGTCACCGAAATGGCCGAACAACGCCGCCCCGACCGGTCGCGCGATGAACGCCACGCCGAACACCGCGTAGGATGACAGCAACTGCACCCATTTGTCCGCACTCGGGAAGAACAGCGGCCCGAACACCAGCGAAGCGGCGGTCGCATAGATGTAGAAGTCGTAGAACTCGACCGTGGTGCCGGTCAGGCTGGCGAGCAGCACGCGGCTGTGCTGGGTCATGGAATGGCGAGGCATCCCGCTTGATCGCGCGCACGCGGAGGGCGGTCAAGCCGGCGTACCGCGCGAGCGGCTTTGTCAGATGCGCCCGGACGCGCTATCGGCCGGGCATGACACACGACATCCACATCATTGGCGGCGGCCTTGCCGGATCCGAAGCGGCATGGCAGCTGGCCGAGGCGGGCTTTCGCGTTAAGCTTTCCGAGATGCGCGGCACGGGCGAGGCGACGCCGGCCCACCATACCGACGGGCTGGCCGAACTGGTCTGCTCGAACAGTTTTCGCTCGGATGATGCGGAAAGCAACGCGGTCGGGCTGCTTCATGCCGAGATGCGCGGCCTCGGCTCGGTGATCCTGCGCGAGGCCGACGTGCACAAGGTTCCGGCCGGATCGGCGCTCGCGGTCGATCGCGATGGCTTTTCCGCCGGTGTAACGGCGGCGCTGACGGCACACCCCAATATCACCATCGTGCGCGAACGGGTCGATGCCCTGCCGGCGGATGGCCCCGCCATCATCGCCACCGGCCCGCTCACCGCGTCCGGGCTCGCCGCCAGCATCGCCGGGGCGACGGGTGCCGACGCGCTCGCGTTTTTCGACGCGATCGCGCCGATCGTCCATTTCGACAGCATCGACATGGAGACCGCCTGGTTCCAGTCCCGCTGGAACAAGGGCGAGGGCAAGGATTACATCAACTGCGCGATGAACCGCGAGCAGTACGAGACCTTCCACGCCGGACTGATCGGCGGCGAGAAGACCGAGTTCAAGGATTGGGAGCGCGACACCCCCTATTTCGAGGGTTGCATGCCGATCGAGGTGATGGCGGAACGCGGACTCGACACGTTGCGGTTCGGGCCGATGAAGCCGGTCGGGCTGGACGATCCGCGTACCGGACGCTGGCCGCACGCGGTCGTGCAGCTTCGGCAGGACAATGCGCAGGGTACGTTGTGGAACATCGTCGGCTTCCAGACCAAGCTGAAACATGCCGAGCAGGTGCGGCTGTTCCGCAGTATTCCAGGGCTGGAGAATGCCGAATTCGCGCGGCTGGGCGGCCTGCACCGCAACACCTTCCTGCGCTCGCCCGAACTGCTCGACCCGACGCTGCGGCTGAAGAACCGGCCGAACATCCGCTTCGCCGGCCAGATCACCGGCTGCGAAGGGTATGTCGAGAGCGCGGCGGTCGGGCTGATGGCGGGGCGTTTCGCGATCGCCGAACTGCGCGGGGAGACGCTTGAGGCGCCGCCGGTCGAGACCGCGCTCGGCGCGCTGCTCCACCACATCACCGGCGCGGCGGTGGCGGAGACCTATCAGCCGATGAACGTCAATTTCGGGCTGATGCCGCCGATCCCCGGCCGCACCAAAAAGGCCGACCGGAAGAAGATGTACACCGACCGCGCACGCGCGGCGATGCAGGGCTGGCTTGCGCAGGCTGGCTGAGGCCTGATCGATGAACCTGGGACGGTCCGTCGGCCGCAGGCGGACCGTCGCTTAGCTCTCCTCATCCTTCGCCGGCGCGGTCTGCTGGTTTTCCGGGCAACGCGCGCGCACCTTGGACTTGCGCTTCGGTGCGGTGGTGGCGAACTCCGCCGCATTCATCGCGCCGGACTTGTCGGCGTCGGCGGCGGCGAACTTGGCTTCGGTCTTCGCCGCCCACTCGTCGAACGACAACTGGCCGTCGCGGTTCACGTCTAGCTTGGCGAACGCCTTGCGCCGCGACGCAAGATACTCTTCGCGGGTGACGCTGCCGTCATGATCCTTGTCGTAGCGCGACAGGCGCTTCTGCTCGCGCGTTTTCTCGCTGGCTTCGGGGACGGTGTCGGGCAGCGGCGCATCGTCCTGGCTTAGCGGTGCCGCCTGAACCGCGGCCAGCGGCAGGCCGGCGACACCGCCACGCCCGGTGAAATAGATGAACCCCGCCGCCAGCAGCAGCAATGCCGCCAGCCCACCCGCCACAGATCTCCACATACCGTCCGAATCCCCCTACCCTGTCGAAACGACGCTAACCCGGTATCACCGGTGGCGATAGGCTCAGCGGCCAGTCAATCGGTGCAGCATCAATCTGGCGACGCGGCGCGGCGCACCCGCCGGGATAGGCACGTTCACCGGCACCGCGAGGTTCATCCGCGCGATCAGCGCCAGCGCGCCGAGCGGACGCAGCGCCGCCGGCCACGCACCCACCAATGCCTCGTCCAGCGCGGTAGTGGCCAGCGTCCTTGCCTGCGTCGCCGCCTCGGCCGAGCGAAGGTGCCGTGACAGATCCGCAAGCGCCCATCCCCGCCCCGCCGCCGCGACCCGCGCGTCCACCCGCCCGAGCAGCAGCGCGGCCGCCGCGAACAACGCCGCACCACGCGCGTCGGCATGGGCCGCCATCGCCGTCGCATCGACGCTCTCGGCCTCGATCAGCGCCTCCCAACCGGCGACCAGTTCGGCCAGCATCTGTCCCGAGATGCCGCGCGGCACCACCGCGTCCGCAAGCGCCCGCAACACCGGCTGTGCAGGCGGCGCGGTCTCGTCAAGCCGTTGCAGCGCATCGTGCCACCACGCCAGGCGCATCTGCCCGATGATCGGCTCGGTTGTGGTGCGGAGCACGCGGGCGAACGTATCGTCGAGCGCGAACAGCGCGTGCAGCCCGGCGCGAACTCCGGGCGGAGCATAGTCTAGCGCCAGCGCGCGCTCCGGATCGGCTTGCATCTTCAGCGCCCTACCCGCGGGCGAGCGGCGCGGTCTAGAGTTTATCGCCACATCTACCGAACGCTTGAGCCAGGAAGCTCGGCTTTGCGGGTCATCACCACGCTCGGCACCGTACCGGGGCGCCAACAGCAGCTACACGCTTCGTTCGGGTGGCGGTGGCGTTCCGGGCGATGCTGGCGGAACAGCGTATTTCGTGCCGGAGAGATCAGGCTCGCGAATCGCTGCTTGCGGGGCGCTCTGAGCGCGTTCGATGCGTTTACCGCAAACACCGATCCGGCCTGCATGTCCGCTGCCGGGCGGGCGATCCTCGACAAATTGCCGAGCTATCTGTTCGGCTCGTTCGGCGCGTCAAAGACCAGAGCCGGGACGTCATCGCAGGTTACGCGGTCGGCGCGCAGACTCGACAAGAGCCGAGAGTGACGACGGCGTTTTGAGGAACGGGGCCGGCGTACTTTCACGCGCCCCACTCGGCCCGGCGACGGCAGAAGGGCGGATCCTAGCGGCCCCGCCCTTCGTCCGGTTAGCGGTAGGTCACCTTCTTCACCGCGGCGACGATCTTGTCGGCGGTGATGAGCGCGAGCTTCTCGAGGTTTGCCGCATACGGCAGCGGCACGTCTTCGTTGGCGACGCGGATGACGGGCGCATCGAGATCGTCGAAGCCCTGCTCCATCACCACCGCACTGATTTCCGACGCGATCGAGCAGGTCGCCCAGCCCTCTTCCACCACGACGAGGCGGTTGGTCTTGGCGACGCTCTTCAGCACCGTCTGCGTGTCGAGCGGGCGCAGCGTGCGCAGGTCGATCACCTCGGCGTCGATGCCCTGACCCGCCAGCGTCTCGGCGGCTTCGAGCGCGAGGCCCACGCCGATCGAGTAGCTGACAATGGTGACGTCCTTGCCCGGCTTCATGATGCGCGCCTTGCCGATCGGCAGCACGTAATCGTCGAGCTTGGGCACGTCGAACTAACGACCATAAAGCAGCTCGTTCTCGAGGAACACCACCGGGTCCTCGGTACGGATCGCCGCCTTCAGCAAGCCCTTCGCGTCGGCCGCGTCATACGGCGCGATCACGATCAGGCCGGGGACGCTCGCGTACCACGGGCCGTAATTCTGCGAATGCTGCGCGCCGACTCGGCTCGCCGCACCATTGGGACCACGGAACACGATCGGGCAGCGCATCTGGCCGCCCGACATGTAGTTGGTCTTGGCGGCCGAGTTGATGATGTGGTCGATCGCCTGCATCGCGAAGTTGAACGTCATGAACTCGACGATCGGCTTCAAACCACCCATCGCCGCGCCGGTACCGATGCCGGCAAAGCCGTATTCGGTGATCGGCGTGTCAATGACGCGACGCTCGCCAAACTCGTCGAGCAACCCTTGCGTCACCTTGTACGCGCCCTGGTACTGCGCAACTTCCTCGCCCATCACGAAGATGCGGTCGTCCGCGCGCATTTCCTCGGCCATCGCGTCGCGGAGCGCCTCGCGGACCGTGGTGCGGACCATCTCGGTGCCTTCTGGCAGCGCCGGATCGGCGACTTCGGCGTCGTGCTTGGCCGCCTCGAACATCTGGCGTGCGCCGGTCTCGACCTTGTCCTGCGCCGGGCTCGGGCCAGTTTCGGACGATCCGGTCGCGGCAGCAGCCGGTGCCGCGCTTTCGGCGGCCTGTTCGTTGGTGGTGTTCGAAGGCGCGGGTTCCGCCCCGGCTTCCTCGCCCTCGGCCAGCAGCGTGGCGATGACGGTGCCGACCTTCACGCCTTCCGAACCCTCGGACACGAGGATGCGGCCGACGGTGCCTTCATCGACCGCCTCGAACTCCATCGTCGCCTTGTCGGTCTCGATCTCGGCCATGATGTCGCCGGACTTGACGGTGTCGCCTTCCTTGATGAGCCACTTGGCTAGCGTGCCTTCCTCCATAGTCGGGGAAAGCGCGGGCATCTTGATCTCGATCGGCATCTCAGTAACGCTCCACCAGCACGTCGGTGTACAGTTCGGCAGCATCCGGCTCGGGCGTCTGCTCGGCGAAATCGGCGGCTTCGTTGACCGTCTTGCGGATCACCTGCTCGACCGACTTCAGCTCGTCCTCGGCCACGCCCTGCTCCTCGAGCAGCTTCTTGATGTGCTCGATCGGATCGGACTTGTCGCGAACCGCCTGCACTTCGTCACGGCTGCGATATTTGGCCGGGTCGGACATCGAGTGGCCACGGTAGCGGTAGGTCTTCATCTCGAGGATGATCGGCCCCTTGCCGGCGCGAACCCACGCCAGCGCTTCCTCGGCGGCGCCGCGGCACGCCAGCACGTCCATGCCGTCGACCTGGATGCCGGGAATGCGGAAGCTTTCGCCGCGCTTGTAGAGCTGGTCTTCCGCCGATGAGCGGCTGACGCTGGTGCCCATCGCGTACTGGTTGTTCTCGATCACGTAGATGATCGGCAGCTTCCACAGCTCGGCCATGTTGAACGATTCGTAGACCTGGCCCTGGTTGGCCGCGCCGTCACCGAAATACGCCATCGCGACACCGCCGTCGCCGCTATACTTGTGCTTGAAGGCAAGCCCGGTGCCGAGCGACACCTGCGCACCCACGATGCCATGCCCGCCGTAGAACTTCTTCTCGGTCGAGAACATGTGCATCGAGCCGCCCTTGCCCTTCGAGATGCCGGCGGCGCGGCCGGTCAGCTCGGCCATGATGACCTTGGGGTCAATGCCGTAGGCAAGCATATGGCCGTGATCGCGATACCCGGTGATGACCGAGTCCTTCTCGCCATCCAGCGCGGACTGGAGGCCGACCGCCACCGCTTCCTGGCCGATGTAGAGATGGCAGAAACCGCCGATGAAGCCGAGGCCGTATAATTGCCCCGCCTTTTCCTCGAAACGGCGGATGAGCAGCATCTGCTTGTAGAAATCGAGCAGTTGTTCCTTCGAGGCCGTAAACGGCGCGGGCTCGTTGGGGCGCTCGCGATTGGTCGCGGGCGGCTCGGCTAGTCTGGTCGCTGGGGCTTTGGCCACGTGATCGAAACCTCTTAGTCCTTGAAAGGATGGCGTCGCTATAGGCGGGTTGCGGGGAAAACATCAACGGCCCCGCGCGCGGTGTCAGCATTCGTTTGCCGCAACGATGATTGCGGATCACGGCGAAACGGATTTTGGGGCGACCGGCGGGCCGGTAGCAATCGCCGATTGCCCGGAACGGGTGGGTCGGCTTAAGGCTGCGCGCAATGGCCCAATCGCCCCCACTGTCCGCCCCGCCCGCCCCACCCGTGCATCCGCTGCGCATCGCCAATTTCCGCGCATATTGGGCCGCGCGCTTCTGCATGACGCTGGCGCAGAACGGCATGATCGTGGTGATCGGCTGGCAGACCTACACGATCGCGCGGCAAACCATGACGCCGAGCGCGTCGGCGGCGCAGCTCGGGTTGATCGGGTTGCTGCAATTCCTGCCGCTGTTCATCTCCACCCCGGTAACCGGCCTTGTGGCGGACCGATTCGACCGGCGCATGATAACCCGCGTCACTCTGTCCTTGCAGGTATTGTGCGCGGCGATCCTGGCGATCTCGACCGTGGAGGGTTGGATATCGCTGCCGGTGATCTTCTCGGTCGCGGTGCTGCTCGGCATCGGCCGCGCGTTCGCCGGGCCGGCGTTCGGTGCACTCGCTCCCAACCTCGTACCCCGCGAATCGCTGCCGACCGCGATCGCGCTGTCGTCGACTTCGTGGCAGGTCGGCGCGATCATCGGCCCGGCGATCGGCGGGTTCGCCTATTCGCTCGCGCCTTCGGGCGCCTATTTTCTGTCGACCGGGCTGTTCGGCCTCGCACTCGCCAGCATGCTGCTGATCGGCAAGGTGCCGCGCACCATTGCGATCAGCAAGGATCACCCGATCAAGCAGATCATCGAGGGGCTGGCCTATGTCGGGCACAACAAACTCGTGCTCGGCGCGATCACGCTCGATCTGTTCGCGGTGTTCCTTGCCGGCACCAGCGCGCTGATGCCGATCTACGCGCACGATATCCTCAAGGTCGGGCCGCAGGGGCTGAGCATGCTGGTCGGCGCGCCCGCGATCGGCGCGATGGTGGTGGCGGTGTTCTTCTCGTTCCGGCCGATCAAGACCAACGTCGGCGTCAAGATGCTCGGCGCGGTGCTGGTGTACGGCACCGCGACCGTGATCTTCGGGCTGTCGACGTGGATGCCGCTCAGCCTTTGCGCGCTGGTGCTGGCGGGTGCGTCCGACATGTTCTCGGTCTACATCCGCTCCTCGCTGATCCAGCTCTACACGCCCGACGACAAGCGCGGCCGGGTCGGCGCGGTGTCGCAGCTCACCATTTCCGCCTCGAACGAACTGGGCGAGGCCGAGTCGGGGTTCCTCGCTGCGGCGCTCGGTCCGGTCGGCGCGGTGCTGATCGGCGGCGGCGGCGCGATTGTAGTGACGATCCTGTGGACCTATCTCTTTCCCAGCATTCGCAACGCGAAGACGTTCGAACCGCCCAAGTCGCTTCAGGACGCGGCAGACCTTGAGATGGAGGCCAAAGCATGAAAGCCAACACGATCCTCGAGACGATCGGCAACACCCCGCACATCCGCCTGCAACGGCTGTTCCCGGGGCAGGAAGTTTGGATCAAGTCGGAACGCTCGAACCCCGGCGGCTCGATCAAGGACCGGATCGCGCTGGCGATGGTCGAGGCGGCCGAGCGTGACGGCCTGCTCCAGCCCGGCGGCACGATCGTCGAGCCGACCAGCGGCAACACCGGCGTCGGTCTCGCGATGGTCGCTGCGGTAAAGGGCTACAAGCTGATCCTCGTCATGCCGGAAAGCATGTCGATCGAACGCCGCCGCCTGATGCTCGCCTATGGCGCCAGCTTCGACCTGACACCGCGGGAGAAGGGCATGAAGGGCGCGATCGAGCGCGGGCTGGAGATCGTCGCCGAGACGCCGGGCGCATGGATGCCGCAGCAGTTCGACAATCCCGCCAACATCGAGGTCCACGTCCGCACCACCGCGCAGGAGATCCTCAACGACTTCGCCGACACGCCGATCGACGTCATCATCACCGGCGTCGGCACCGGCGGGCACATCACCGGCGTCGCCGAGACGCTGAAGAAGGTGTGGCCGAACCTAAAGGTGTTCGCGGTCGAGCCCGATGCCTCTCCGGTCATCTCGGGCGGGCAGCCCGGGCCGCACCCGATCCAGGGCATCGGCGCCGGGTTCGTACCGGCCAACCTCCATACCCAGGCAATCGACGGCGCGATCAAGGTCGATGCCGCCGTCGCCAAGGACATGGCGCGCCGTTCCGCCACCGAGGAAGGCATTTTGGTCGGCATTTCGTCAGGCGCGACACTGGCGGCGATCCTCCAGAAGCTGCCCGACCTGCCCGACAACGTCCGCGTGCTCGGCTTCAACTACGACACCGGGGAACGGTATCTGTCGGTGCCGGACTTCCTTCCCGAGTCGTAGGCGACGACGGTTCGCACCGGGGGCCTAACCGATCGGACGCGTTGGCCGACCTTCTGCGGTTCCCGTCGTGGGACACGGCGAAGGTTGACCAAAGCCGGTCGGTTGGCGCATCGGGCGCCATGCGCCACCTCGTCCGCCTCCCGATCGCCCTTTAATCCACCGTGCGTCGCAGTTCCCCTTTCCGCCGTATGCGGCGATTCGCCAGGAAGACGGCGACCACGGTGCGCCGTCCCGACGATCTCGCGCTGCGCATCATCCTGCTTGTCATCGCGATCGTGGCGATCGTCGCGCCGGCCTTGCTCGTGCATTATGGTCCGCGTGTCGTCGTCGTGCACGGCCACATCATCCGCGCGCCGCACCGCCATGTCGTACCCAAGGCGGAGCTGCCGCCCGTCGAGCCTGTCACCTTCCAGGATCTCGCCCCCGGCGACGCGCGCGACTATAACGCCACTGTACCGTTCTCGACCGACCCGAATCCGGCGGCGCGGCCGTTCCATATCGCCGGCACGCCCGATCAGCGCGCCCGCGCGACCGACTGTCTGGCCGCTGCGATGCTGTACGAGGCGGGCGACGATAACGAAGGTCAACGCGCGGTCGGGCAGGTCATCATCAACCGCGTGCGGCACCCGGCATTTCCAAAGACGATCTGCGCCGTGGTGTTTCAGGGTTCTGAGCGGACCACCGGCTGTCAGTTCACCTTCACCTGCGACGGCGCGCTGGTTCGCCATGGCTGGAAGCCCGAACAATGGGCACGTGCCCGCAAGCAGGCGGAGTCGTCCCTGAACGGCCAGGTGTTCGGCGCGGTTGGCTATTCGACGCATTACCACACCGACTGGGTGGTGCCGTACTGGCAATCCAGCCTCGACAAGGTCGCCGCGGTCCACACGCACCTGTTCTTCCGGTGGAGCGGATGGTGGGGCACCCCGCCCGCGTTCAACCGCACCGTATCATCGGACGAGCCGGTAATCCCGGCGCTCGCGTTCTATTCGGACGCGCACAAGGGCGGCGGCGTGCTGGGACAGCCGTTGACGGTGGAGGCGGTCGTCGCCGCGCTCGCGCCCGAGGCGCTGCCATCGCCGCTGCCGGGGGATTCGGAAACCTTCCTCGTCACCGTCGATCCGCACCTCCCGCCGGACTCCTATCCGCTGTTCGCGACCAGGGCATGCGGCGAACGGCCGCGCTGCAAGCTGATGGCCTGGACCGACAAGGCACGCACGCCGGGCGCGATGCCGCTCGACGTCGGCCAGATCGACGCGATGGCGTTCAGCTACATGCGCGATCGCACCTACCATTATGACAAGGCGCTGTGGAATTGCGCGACGTTCAAGCGCCCCGATCCGAGCGAGTGCATGAAAATCCAGGTTTTGCTGCCCGCCAAGGATGTCGCCGCGAAAACGCCGGCAGCAACCGCAACCCCGGCGGCAACCGATACCCTTCCCGGGATACGTCGCAAAGCCGGGGCAACGCCGACGCCGAGCGCGCCGTCCACGCCTGCCAAACCAGAATCGCACCTGTCCGAAGAGAGCCGCTGAGCGGCGACCGGCGCGCTATCGACCTGTCGCGGCCGATTGGGCGTCAGCGCGCCCCAGCTTCACCCGCTCGGGCACAACAGGCGCCCGCGCGCATCGCGCAAGGTGGCAGCCTCCGCGGCGGAGTTGCTCAACTGGTCGACCGTCAGCCCGGCGATCGACGCGCGTTGCGAGCACAGCTTGCGACACGCCTCGGGCACGGTGCCCGGAAAGACCACACGGTCGCCCTCGAATCGCGCGTCGAAAGTACAGCCATCGGCATCGCTGAACCCGACATGGAGCGTCTCGCCGACTCGCGACACGGTGCCGAGGCCGCTGCAATTCTGATCATCCCCGTAATCGATGAACACGCCGATCTGATATGCGGTCGCGGCGGGCACGATGCAGACCCGATCGGTTTCGCGGGTGTATAGCCCGGTGATGTCGGCGTTCTTGGGATCGGGGATCACCCCCGCCTCGATCGCCGCCGCCTCCAGCCCCGTCGGCGCCGCCGCGTTGCTCGCGCTCGGCGGTACGGCGCGCGAGCATCCGGCGGCGAGCAGAAGCAGCAGCGGGAGCGCCAGCCTCATTCGACCGGGATCAGCCGGTCGCCATCAATGCGGCGGTAAAAGCAGCTCGTCGCGCCGGTGTGACAGGCCGGGCCAGCCGCATCGACGATCAGCCACACCGCATCCTGATCGCAGTCGATGCGGATATCGCGGACGGTGAGGACGTGGCCCGATGTCTCGCCCTTTTTCCAAAGCTTCGCCCGGCTGCGCGACCAGAAGTGCGCCTGCCCGCTCTCGATCGTCGCGGCGAGTGCCGCTGCGTTCATATGCGCCACCATCAGCAGCGCCCCGGTAGCATGATCGGTAGCGACTGCGGTGATGAGCCCGTTGGCATCGTATTTCGGGTTTAGGGCGAGCGTGCTATCGCGAAGATCGGTCATGACACCGTCCATAGCGGCCTCGCCGGGAGAGCGGAAGCATGGCGAATCGTCGTGGCGCAGATGACGCGGCCGACTGCCCACAGCCCCGATCCGCAACGCCGCTACCGGTCCTAAGTATATGCGGAAACGAAGCTTTTCCGCCTGGGCGACCAATGGCGTGCGTTTCGATATGACAAAAGCGCGACAAACCCGTCTGATGCCCCTATATGGCAATTCACACGCACACCCCTCCGAAGGGCGCCATGCTTACAACCAATCCGTTCGATGTCGTCGATGGCGACAAACTCCGTGAGGAGTGTGGAGTCTTTGGCGTCGCCGGGGCACCCGATGGCGCGCGACTCGTCGCGCTCGGCCTGCATGCACTGCAGCATCGCGGGCAGGAGGCGGCCGGCATCACCAGCTTCGATGGTGTCGACTTCCACACGCACCGCGCGATGGGTCATGTCGCCGGCAACTTCGACCGCGAGGATGTGATGGTCCCGCTGCGCGGCCATGTCGCCTGCGGGCACGTCCGCTACTCGACCACCGGGGAAACGGCGCTGCGCAACGTGCAGCCGCTCTACGCTGACCTCGCCTCTGGCGGGTTCGCGATCGCGCACAACGGCAACATCTCCAACGCGATGCGGCTGCGGCGCGATCTCGTCCGCAACGGCTCGATCTTCCAGTCGACCTCGGACACCGAGACGATCATCCACCTCGTCGCAATGTCCAAGTATCGGACGTTCCTCGACAAGTTCATCGACGCGTTGAAGCAGGTCGAGGGCGCCTATTCGCTGATCGTGATGACGCCGGAGGGCATGATCGCCTGCCGCGATCCGCTCGGCATCCGCCCGCTGGTGATGGGCAAGGTCGGGGAAGCGATCATTTTCGCGTCCGAGACCGTGGCGCTCGACGTCGTCGGTGCGACCTTCGTGCGCGAGATCGAGCCGGGCGAGCTGGTGATCGTCAAGGGCGGGGAGATCAGCTCGCACCGACCGTTCGCGCCGGTGTCGCCGCGACCATGCATCTTCGAGCATGTCTACTTTTCACGCCCCGATTCGATTTCGGCGGGGCAAAGCATCTACACGGTTCGCAAGGCGATCGGCGCGCAACTCGCGATGGAAAGCCCGGTCGATGCCGATCTCATCATCCCGGTTCCCGATTCGGGCACGCCGGCCGCGATCGGTTATGCGCAGCAATCGGGTATCCCGTTCGAGCTTGGCATCATCCGCTCGCATTATGTCGGCCGCACCTTCATCCAGCCGACCAACGAGGTCCGCCACCTCGGCGTGAAGATCAAGCACAACGCCAACCGGGCGCTGATCGAGGGCAAGCGCGTCATCCTGATCGACGATTCGATCGTGCGTGGCACCACCTCGCTGAAGATCGTCCAGATGATGCGCGATGCTGGCGCCGCAGAAGTCCATATGCGCATCGCCAGCCCGCCGACGCGACACAGCTGCTATTACGGCGTCGATACGCCCGAACGCGCCAAGCTGCTCGCGCACAGCAAGAACGTGGCCGAGATGAACGCGTATATCCACGCCGACAGCCTCGCCTTCGTGTCGATCGACGGCCTCTACAAGGCGCTCGGCGAACCGTGCCGCGCCGATATCCGCCCAAGCCACTGCGACGCCTGCTTCACCGGCGATTATCCGACGACGCTGACCGACCAGGACGAGGTCGCTTCGGTCGACCAGTTCGCGCTGCTGGCGGAGCGCGTGGTCTGAGGGTTGTTCTGGTCGCTCCGGTGGTGCAATCGCTCTGGCGATAGCCCGGAGTGAAACGATGACCGACAAGCCGCTCGCCGATCAACTCGCCCTCGTCACCGGTGCGAGCCGCGGGATCGGTGCCGCCACCGCGCTGGCGCTGGCGACGGCGGGCGCGCATGTCGTGCTGACCGCCCGAACCGGCGCGGCTCTGGAGAAGGTCGAGGATGCGATCTTCGCCGCTGGCGGTTCCGCGACGATCGCCCCGCTCGATCTGACGGAGACCGACAGCATCGCCCGCCTGGCGGTCGCGATCGGCGAACGCTGGCAGGCACTCGACGTCTTGGTGCTGAATGCCGCGATGCTCGGCACGCTTGGCGCGGTGCCGGCGATCGACCCGAAGGAACTCGCCCGCGTGCTGACGCTCAACGTCAGTGCGCAGGCCGCGCTGATCGGTGCCTTCGATCCGATGCTGCGCCGCTCGAAGCGTGCGCGCGTGATCGGCGTTACGTCTAGCGTAGCCCGCAATGCGCGTGCTTATTGGGGGCTGTACGGTGCGTCCAAGGCCGCGTTCGAGACGCTCGTCGGCGCATACGGTGACGAGATGGAGCAGATCAGCAGCATCCGCACCGCGATCGTCAACCCCGGCGCGACCCGCACCGCGATGCGTGCGCGTGCCTATCCCGGCGAAGACCCGGCATCGGTAAAG